>WNFW01001515.1_pt1 | contig 15633 bp, 13 predicted proteins | sample 5400131 | NCBI WGS metagenome assembly WNFW01 (sample SAMN13153362, study PRJNA577476) | soil metagenome | isolation source: 20 cm soil or saprolite under grassland replicate 1 | place: USA:California | collected 2016-06-15 | reverse complement strand
CTCTGCAAGTCGTGGCGTAATTGCGAGTCAGTCGGTTTAAAGGGAACTTCGCATTCGAAAAAATCACCCCAGAGCAGCTGCAGTACGTCGTCAGGCGGAACGCCGCGTATCTCCCGGTAAATGATACCGTCTTGGAAAAGCTTAGAATTAATCGTGTACGCCAAATGGCGCAAAACAACAGTCTTCCCTATTCCTGCCTCCCCAAAAAGCTCCACCGACTGCAGACTTTCCAGCGCGCGAATCGCTGCTGCGCTCTCTTCATTGCGATCTAGAATGGCCGGAAACGGCCGGGGTCGAAGCTCGATCGGGACTGGACGCACCTTGGGTCGAGGTTTTTGTCTCGTTGCAGCCGCATCAACGATTCCTCCGTGGACTGAACCGATCCGCAGGACATGTGTGCCAACTGCGATCTGGCCACTGTCCTCTCTTTGTACGCGAGCCTCGATCCGTTCCACCAATGTGGTTTGGTTGGCCATTGGCGCTCGCCTAGTGAGATTAGGGGCAGGTTACCTTTTTTTCAACCAAAATCGCCGAAGCCCATTGAGCGGAGCGCGTCGCTTCAGTGACATGGCAATCCCCAGCGTCTAAGAATAACCGGCATTTTCCACGAAACATAGGTTGTCCATGCGTTTTGATTAACAGTGACTAATTCCTCCTATGTCTCAAGCAGGTTTCTCTCCTTCAGGCGGTTTCACCATGGATTGGGCCCAGTCAGTGTTCTCCTTTGACAGCAGACCTTCGACGCGTTGGACAAGCAGATGGAAAGCATCATCCTTATCGTAAGGATCCGTCTGGGTCAGAAACAAAAATTTCGCCTTCCTGAGAGACTCCGCTGTGGCTCGATACTCAACCCAATGCTCCTGAAGTTGTAGCAATCCGAGCAGGGATGCGATCACAGCAACGACAACGCCCAAAGTACCGATCGCAATCTTAATCGGGAGTGAGTTGCCTGCGAAGCCGGATAGGAATGGAATCATGGCCGCAGCAACGATCTCGGCAAAACGCAGCCGCCTGAACCAGCGTTGATTCGTGACGCTCTTGCGGTCATACCAGTTCATCTGATCGTTCAGACGCTGCTCGATATAATCCTCGGGTGAAATCATTTTTCCTGCCGCCTAACGAATTACACCGACTTTCAGGGCGAACATAAGGCGCATTAAGTATTGAAGGCGGGATTTATCATTAGGGCGTCGTTTTACCGGCGGCGGCGAGTAGTTTTGTCCACGTCTCGTCACCCGGTTTGATAAGTCCGGTCACTTCGAGTGCCGAGCGGGTTTGAAACGCCTGGACGGCGGAGACGGTGTGTGAGTTGGCTGCCACACGCGCGATCTTTCCGTCGATTCCTTTAGGATCAAGCGATGGATCATTGAGCTGTTGCGCGGCGGTTCGTAGGAGGCGCTGCACGGTTGACACGTCTGCGGGTGTGTTAACGGCTCCTTTGTCCCATCGACCCACGCTCCTGTTGATTTTGGAAAGGGCGACCGGCGGAGGAGCAGGAGGAGCCGGGGAAGGAGGCACACCTTTCTCCCGCGCGGTAATCAGGTCAGCGTCCGTATTCACTTGATCTAAAAATTCGGCCACGGCAACAGCAAGCGTGTTTGTCTTGCTTGGATCCGCTTTGCCGTCCGTGAAGTACCGTGAAATACTTTGAATGACGTTAGGTCCGCTTCCCACAATCGATTGAATCAAGCTCAAGGTCTTATTGTGTGCCTCGGTGCTTTCGTACTTCGTGATCGCACTACCCATCTTGCTATAATCTCCAGCGGTCAAATGGATTCCGCTTCGTGTCGAGGTTTTACTGATCTGCCAGTAATCATTCATGGTCGCAGTTTTGGCCACGGTAGGTATAATTTTCCCATTTTTATCCTTTGAGGGCAGACCGTAGTAATTACCAGTTTCTTGTGTGTTCGATACTGTGGTGAACTTGCCTCGATAGAATTTGGTAAAGGTCGTTTGTCCACCATGAAACGCGCCAAGTAGAGTTACTTCAAGAATGGCATCGTCCCAATTCTTTGTACCCTGGATGGCCCGATATTCTTCGGCCGTGTAAATTGCGAGGAAGTTAGTAACGACGCGCTGAGTCGGGGCGCCGGTTTTAGTTTTGGAATCGTAGTTATTTCTCAACGCCGCAAGTCCGTGAGCGTCGCAGGCGCCCAGAACTTGAATGATCGTCTGATAAAAGCTTTTCAGATCATCTTTATCCTTCTCAACGACGACTAGCGCAAGATTGTCCAGATACATCTTGTCTGACCAGTCTCCAACTTGTCCACTCGTCCAACCATAGCTACGGCCACCTTGGGCGCTTTTTGGAAAATTTTCGTGAATGTTGTAATTATTATCATCGAGTCTAACTGCCACTCCCAATCCTTGTTCAAGGGCTTGTTGGTTTGGCACTTTCCCTGCGCTAGGAGCAATGGATTCCATCTCCGGGGCAAGGGTTCCGTGAATGAATTTATAGAATGTATTTTTCCCGGAATCAGAAGCCGTCGTAAGATCAAAGTTGTGTGCGAAGCTGGGCAGCTTAGCCAGCGTAAAGTCATCTGCACGGACTGAGGCGACCAGGACCGCAGTGAAGAGTATTACTAAAATCAAAGCTTTATGATTCATAAGCCAGACGGGTTTCTTGTCTTCAAACATGATTAACAAAGAAGGTTAAGCGTTTCTCCGCTGACCCCGTAGGCCTGCGAATCTTACTGCCCGGGGCTGTGAAAGCTCTGCCTCGCAACGGGTACCAGTTCTGATCAAAGTAAGAAGCCCTACGCGATTCTATCATTTTAGGTCGCTGATTGGATGAATTTCCCAAGCTTTTGTTGGACGAATATCCACTGGTTTCTTTGGACCTACGTTGTGTGGGTTGCGATGTTCACCATCCCATAGAAGCGAGCCTGTGATTTGCACTGGGACGGGTGTAACGAACGCGCCCTTTTTGTTTGCGTTGTCTGCAATCAACTGCCTCAGCTTCCGTCGCAAATCCATAAATGGCGGTTGAGTTGGTCGTGCCGGTGGAAGCCCCGATACCTCACTATTCATGAACACGGTCGTCGAAGTTAGCTCAGACGTATCTCCAACAACAAGGTGAAAATCGTCGTCCGCTTGATGTCCAACCCAGTAAAGCCATGCTTTGACAGTCACGTTTCGCGTTTCCAAGTCGATCCGCGGTTCATGATTCTGGTGATTCTTATCCTTTGTTACCAATTCAGGATGCATTTGAGTCATTTGCATGTCGGTCGGTAGACTCCCCATAAGCATATCCACCTGCGTCAGTTTCTCAGTCTTTCTGGTCGCATAAGAGGTTTTCGCCTCACGGCGAAATACTCCGCTAAATACCTCCGATTGCGTAGCTGCTCGCGCACGCAGTGCTAGAACCGCGCCTGCGCGAGGACTGACCCCATGGGATGTTATTTCACGTTCTTCTGGGCCATCCGAAACTTCTTCGATTTCACCTCGATCCGCCCGCGCAACAAACTCCTTCCATCGGTCTGGTTTCGGAATACCGGTGACCTGCTGCTCTTTTTCAATTCTACGAGTGGCACAATCCGTAAGCCCAAGCGCGAGCAACGTCAGACCCGAAATGAAGACAATCGAACGGAAGCTCGTCAACACTGCTCGAACGAGAGGCTTCATAGTCAATTCGAGTTGACAATAATAGACTCTCTTTGCCAAGATCAATCGCCGCTTACCTATAAGGATGCGATGACCGAATGAGTGACGAGGACCTGATCAAACAAGCGTACGAAGAGTTTATTAAGAACCTGTTTAGGAATTTCTACGACGCTTATACGACGTCGAATAGTTCGACCCAAGAGAAAGCAGCAGAGCAAATTTTTCAAAAGGCAGTCAAAGCCGCGCGAAATGCACGCGATCGTGCGTTAGCGATCTTGCCTAAATGAAAATCTTCTTCGTTCACGGGATTGGCCACGCTGATCTTGACCAAAACTATTATGTGCAATGGGAGACTGACGTCACCGCTCAACTCAGATCTTGCGGTCTACAGACCGATCCACAGTACCAAGGACTCACGTACGATCCGCTTTTCCAACAGTACGATCACGGGCCCGCTACCTACGCCGCGGCATTAGTAGAGTTTCTGGGCTCCGCCGCAGTCCATTCGGTTACTGATCCTCTTACCGCTGCTCCGCCAAGCACGCGTGGTTTCTTCGATCTGTTTGATACTCTTAAATGGCGAGCAGGGATGGTGGCGCAACTTGCTGTCGAATCCGCACTGCGCAAGGCGTTACGCGACAAGTTAGTCGCCGCGCTGAATGAGTTTCAGCCAGACATCTTAGCAGCTCATAGTCTCGGGACGCTTATCACCTATGATTTGTTCCGCAATGATCCGCGAGGAAGGGATATTCTAGCAAATGGCGTTTACATCACGTTTGGCTCTCAAATAAACAATCCTTTTGCGCGCAGCCGACTTTTTCCGGGCCAAATTCAAGTTCCGAATGTCCGTTTTTGGTACCATTTGTTTAATCCCCAGGATCCGGTCCTCACAGCACCTATCCAGATCAGCGATCGCAAGTTTTTGCAGGTGCCGACCCCTTCTCCTTCTGGTCATTCGCCAACGGCGACCAATACAGGACCAGGCTATTTAGATCACCCAAACACGAAGAGTGCGGTCTGGATTGCTTTGGCGCGTCCCCCGAGCGCCCGTGCGTTCGCCCGATCGCTAACGATTTTCAGCCGGGCAACTGAAAAACCAAAACGGCGCGCACTACTCATTGGGATCAATGACTATCCCGATCCGGCGAACCAGCTTGATGGCTGCGTCAATGACACATTCTTAATGAGTTCATTGCTTCAAGAGCGCGGATTTGATCCGGAAGACATACGGGTTGTTTTGAACGACCGAGCAACAGCCGACGCGATTCGAGAACGGTTAAACTGGCTGCTGGAAGGCGCCGGGGACGGGATGGAAAGAGTTCTGTTTTACAGCGGACATGGAGCGCAGCTCCCCCTTTACAATGCGGTCGGAGAGATAGACCACACAGACGAGTGTCTGGTACCCTATGACTTCGCGTGGACGAAGGAGACGGCAATTACTGACGACGATTTTTATCATCTTTATGTTGACCTGCCATACGAGGCCCGGTTTATCGCAATTTTAGATTGCTGTCATTCCGGTGGAATGACCCGCGACGGCATGCGCAAGATTCGCGGAATCACTCCGCCAGATGACATACGCCATCGAATGCTTCAGTGGGATGCGAGACATCAAATGTGGCGCGAACGCAAGTTGCCACCTTTGAACGATGATTTTGGCGGTACTTCAACGGAAAAACGGGAATTCATGGGGGCCAATCACGCGACGCTACGACTTGGTCGCGCTATGCGATTGAGAAAAGTTGATCGCGCAGATTACGACCGTCTGGTCTCGCGCGGCCGCCCGCCGTATTTACCAGTGTTGTTAGAAGCTTGCCGCCAAGATCAATTATCGTACGAGTATCGTCATGGCGTCACGTCCTATGGCGCATTCACCTATTCCTTAGCGAAAGACCTACGTGCACAGCCACGAATCACGTTCGAAAAGATAATCTTGAAAACGACGGCCACGCTTAAGGACCTGGGTTACGACCAGAATCCGCAACTCGTCGGGCCGAAGCCGGTAACATCAAAGACTATTCCCGGATTGGTGGGTCAGCAGCGGCGTTTTCGACAACGAAAACAACGCAAGTAGGTAGTTAAAGGCTCACCGATAGATTCAAGTCTTAAAAGACACGTCAGCGTTTTATCTTCACGCATGACGAACCGCTGACATCATCACGATGTGCGTCCAACACAAGGATTGTTCGCCCGTCATAATCCAGGGCCCTGGTCGGTCAATCAATTTGAATCAGTGAATCCTTGCACGTTTTCCAAACCTCCCGAGTAAAAAGCCATTAAACGCATTCGATTTTACTTGGCTTAAAACCGGTGTGAAACTGTTACAAAATGGACATTACTGATACCCGTTACCACTTAGAATTTTACGCGGACGATTCCACTCGAGTCGCTCACTATGAGAACATGGCTGCCGCGATCATGCTGCCCCGAGTAGGCGACCACGTTCATTTCCACAACCACGACATCACCCTTAAAATAACCCGTGTTGTCCACGAATTCGTTGATCACTTCGCCGACGAACCCAGCCGGTTCACCTTAAGCCACGTTGTTAAAGTGTACGGCGATAATGTTTCCTGAACCTGCATAACGTATAAAACGGATGGCAATCCTCACGTGACCATTCTAGCGGATGGAACCTAGGACGTGGCAGTCATCCTGCCTCTGGAGTGTTCAGTCGTCGGAAGCTACGATTTCGTCAGTAATCAAACCGCACCCCTCCACCGGCGTCACTTGACTGGAAGCTACGTAATTACTTCCGAGGATAAAGAGCTGCAGGCGACCAATAAGGCTTTAGATGCCTTCGCCAAGCGTTTTTATTCATCCACGGAAAACTCGTCGACGCGAGGGTGAGGTGTTAGCCGGGGAAGTTCGCCAGCGTTTCACCGAAGCTGAGTTAGAATGACGTCGGTGCGTCCGTGGTTTGGACGACGCGCTGGGATGCTTGCAAGCTTACCAATTACCACCGTTGTCGCAGGTGGGCGCCTCTGAATCTGATCAGAAATTTTTCTCAAAGTTGGAATATTTTAGATGAAAGCCAGATAAGACGTTGAATTCTCTTTGATTATATGTCTGTTCTTGCCCATGGGGGTAGCCAAAGCCGAAACACAAGCTTCTCCATGGTCTCAATTTCCCGGCTCTCCTAGCGGCACAGCGCGTCACGATGATATCTACTTTGTCGACGAGAACACGGGTTGGTCGGTTCGGGCAACTGGATTGATTCACAAGACAACTGATGGCGGAAACACTTGGGCGCTCAAGCTGACTAAAACCGGCACGCATTTTCGTTGCATCGGATTTGCTTCTCCTGCCCGTGGTTTCGCGGGCAATTTAGGTGTCGGCTCCTACGACTCGGCTGTGACCGACAGTAATGTGCTGTATCAAACTTTCGATGGTGGAGACACGTGGAAAAATGTGCCCGGATTCGCGGAGGAAGGAATGAAGGGGCTTTGCGCGATGTATATTTTGGACGCGAATCACATTTATGGCGGGGGGAGAGTGCGGGGTCCCGCTTATTTCATTAAGAGCACGGACGGCGGGGGAAATTGGACAATTCGTAATCTCACCGCGATGGGCGTTATGAATGGCATTATGGATGTTTATTTCAAAGACCCATTGAACGGATTTGTGGTCGGGATGGATCCTAACAATTTTTCTGCCGATTGTTCGCCTCCGTATTATGGCCGACTTGCCAAAACTACCGACGGTGGCGAAACGTGGGCGCCAGTAATAACGACAGATATTTCCTGCGGGTATCTCTGGAAAATGTCCTGGCCGACCCCTCAGATCGGATATGTTTCACTACAGCAGAACCGGTCTTATTCTGACCTTGTTTATTATAAAACCACAGATGGTGGCAACAACTGGGTCCTCAAGGAAATTCCCCTGTCTTCGATCGGGCTTGCGTCATCTAGTTTTTACTTACAGGGAATTGGATTCGTAAGCCCTGATGAAGGTTGGATCGGCGGTACTGCGGGCATTCCCTATCCTAGTAGCTTTCTTCACACGCTCGATGGTGGCGACACGTGGTCAAAGACTGGTTACAACAACACCTATCGGATCAATCGAATTCGATTTCTCGATTCTGGTTTTGGCGTTGCTGCTGGCGAAAGACTTCATGTGTTTCGCCGCTAATCACGCAATCTTGCGAAAGTTGAACTGAATCGTCACCAGCTAACCTTTAAAACAGTTCAGAAAGACGGGCTTTAACGTAATCCGGCAAATTCAACTGTTCGCGATGTCGATCCAAGGAGGTCTGGTCATCGGCTATGGTGAGCCAATCTGGATCAATGCGCGGGGTCACGCGAAATGTTGCTCGCACGGGGAGTGAACAGTCGAAAGAAGTTCAAAAACGGGTGTGCAGCGGGAGAATTCGCTTGGTTATCAATCCCAACGGCTAGTTGAAGGGAAAAATCGAGTGACGTATGATGACCATCATTGTCAAACGCCTCGAGCGGCGCCAGATTGCGAAACCAGAGTAGCTTTGCCTGATCGTTGTTTCCGGACGGCAGCATGTTTTTCGCTTTAGGCTGTTCCGCCACGCCATGGCAGCTTAAACAGGACGAGACGGGGTTATCTACGGGCCCGTTGCCGCGACCGGCCCATCCAAGAACATGCGGAGCGGTCGAAGATTGCGACAAGCCCGATCGATAGGCGACGACCGGCGCAGCACCATTGATCCAAGACTCTTGCGGAACATGCCCTTGCGCTGGGTCGTAATTAGCAGGGGTGAACGTGGGATCGCTTCCCCACATCAGTGTCACGGGGGTGATCTGCCGCCATGGATCCGGCGCCGCGACGCTTTTGTCGAATTGGAATGTGCCGAACACCCAACCGCCTTCACTTGAGCGATTGTCCTTCACAGCGATGTCCACTTGGAGCAGGCGCACTTTGTTGTTGCGGATTTGGTTGGCGTCATTAGATCGGTCCGTGTCGGCGATCCATTCAGGCGCGCCATCGAGATATGGCACCTTATCCTTGGTTGCCATTGTAAAAAGTAGCTTGAATGCAACCGTCCCCTCAGGAAAGACTGCCTTGCTTGCGTCAGGATGATTTGGGTCCACCCATAAGCGTCCGATAGTGTAGCCGCCGCCAGCATTATAAAGACCAACGGCGAAATTGCGGAAGGTGTTTGACTGAGTGTCTGCAAGTTCGCGGGTACGCGATAGGCGCTCGACTGTAAGCCCGTGGGCGAACTCGCGCCCGTTAGTTCCAGGATGGAGCCAAGGAGCGTGATACCATTTGCGCGTAGCGTTGTCCTGTCCGCGAAATTCCACTTCAAGATTGCCCTGATAGCAGTAATCGATAACCGCCTGCATGTAGGCAGCGGGTTGCTGACGAAAGTCAATGGCTTTCCACGGCTGCTCCAATGATGGCGAGGGATCTGTCGTCGGATAATCTTGGCTTAGGACAAAAACTGGCTCGCCGGCCGCTGAATTCCAACCGGGCGGCGGTGAATAACTGCAATCGGGAAACACTCCGGCTTTGACCGACGCGGCACCCAGGATAACAACGGAGACAAGGTATAGTCTTTTCATAACCAAACGAGGGCTGAGGTGTTAGGTTTACCGTAAAACATGCTGTCGTCAGCGATTGCGAGTTGACTACGATTTTCACGGCTGACTGTAAAGCACCGAATGTGAAAGCAGCCTTGAACTAACTACTGCCGCATGCGGGCACGAAATTTTTGTCGGCGGTCAGCTAATCAGAAAGCTTCTCCAAAACTAAAGCTTGGCGAGCAAATTCGCACCGTTTGGGCTGCCGAGACCTGTGCACGGATCCCAGCCGGCCTTGGCTTTGTAACCCTCAACTTGGTTCACGCCATTATCGCCGTCCGTTATGTCGCGCAAGGCACCGGCGGAGGAAGTGAGGGCATATAGCTTCGGCGTGATGAAGCCGACGGGTTGCGTGCGTCCTGAATTGAGCACTGCAACCAGGCCCGCCCATAGCGGCGCCACGGCGCTCGTGCCACCGATAACTTGGCTGGAGCCATCTACGCGAACGATGAAGCCGGTCTCGCCATCTGCGTTGCCGCAAATGTCCGGTACGCCGCGACCCACCTTGCCGCCGGGATTCATGGATTTTGGCACCCCTACTCCGTTCTGATAAGTCGGCAAACCAAAGAATTCACTGACTCCACCTCCGGTAGCCCAGCCATCTCGGTTGTTCCAAACGGTCTCGGACGTGATCCCTGTCTGATCGCCGATGAGTCGAGTTCCGCCGCAGGCGAGAACGTTCGGACTCGATGCGGGAAAATCTACATTCGCGCGATTCTCGCCAGGGTCAGCGGAATCAGGCGCTCCATGGTCACCTGCGGCGGCCGTGACAGTAATCCCCATCGTTGCACCCTCGGAACAAGTGCTATCAAAATCACGCTTGGCTTGATCGGTCCAACCCGCCTCGGCCTCCCCCCAGCTGATCGAGACAACCGATGGATTGCGTACATTGTCGTGGATCGCAGCACTAAGGGCGTTGAGGAATCCTTCGTCGGTATTTGGCGCAAAATAGACCGCGATTTTCGCACCGGGCGCTACTGCACCTGCGACCTCAATGTCGAGCATGACTTCGCCATTTGCATCCCTGGTTGGACCATCGGGTTCGTTGTGTGCGCCGCCTATAGAGACTGCTATAACCTTTGGTTTTTTGATTCCGAGGCTTTTGAAATAAGCTGTCAGATCTTTTGCACGAAACCCTCCGCCCAGCTCGATAATCGCGATGCATTGGCCGCGACCGTCGAGATTTGACGGGAAGCTGTAAAGCTTCGCGACCTGTGGTGGCGTCATCGGCTTCGCGGCGTCACCCCGAGGCTTGAGATCTCTTGTCTTCGGACAAATATAAAAGTGCGGCTTAGCCTGAGGCCGATTGTCGAGACCGAAAACGCCCTCGACGATATTGGCTAGGTCCTTCGGCACGCTTATCGTACCGATGCGTCCGCGGAACGTTCGCTTGGTCTTTGGTATTCGATACGCCTTGAATTGTACACCGAAAGCCGCCTGCATCGCCTTCGCCGTGCCGGAGAGCTTCACCGCGCGCTGCGCGATACTAGTCTGCACGACGTCGAGCCCGTGCTCATTCGCGAACTCTTCGACCTTTTCGATATCGGTGGGATCAGCACCGTAAGCATCGCGGAACTCCTCGCGTGTTAGGGGGATCCCTGCAATCCTCGGTGTTTTCGTACCTGCCTTACGCCGCAAACGGACGGTAACTTGGAGACGCTCGTCCGGGGGAATCTTACCGGCTGGCTTGGCATTTTTCGGTGCGCTTTTGCGACTCGCGGGGAGAACCACGCGAGCGATTGATTTTGTCTTTTTCATATGAATTGGTGTGATTTTAGTTCTCTTGGTTTAGCCGATAAATAATAAAAATATTCTGAACACAAGCGCCGAACCTGTGGTGTTTTTTTCGAACTATCAATTCTTGGTGGCTTGAGAAAGCCGCTCCAGTAAAGTACGCATCAACGCTGTGCGTTACTGCTCTCATTGCTACTTGAGTTTTGGCAACAGCTAACGATGTCACCTAGCATAAAGGCACGTGTCATAGTTGTCACTAATAAATCAGCGTGGAAGCTTGTTATGCCATTTCCTGCCCGAAAAGCAACAGTTGCCCTTACCTTACTCAGCGCTTGGAGCTGACGTTAACTCGCGCATGGTTAGAATTGACACCGCTCGGGCTTTCGCTCTGCAAATCACATCATAGATGTTTAGCGCATGTCCAAGGCCTAGCGTGCCGCCTCGGGCATGAATCGCAGCACTGTCGAGAACAACGGATCCAACGATAATTCACCTAGGTCGAATCGTGGCTGGGATTGCTCTTGCTTTGTACTATCTACACCTTTCATTATCGGAAGTGTTTTATGCGCCCCTCCACAGCGTTACCGCCACCTGAGGGTCACGTCTATTTCTCCTACAGTCCGACCTCACCACCGAACTGGGGAATTGCGTCCTCTGACATCCATATATTCGTTTATCCAAACATTCGCGTTGCTCTTGAAGTGCTCTTAGAGGTTGCTAACGCGATCCAAGCACAACAATCGCATCGTGGTCCCGGGTTCCTTACTGGACATCTTCTCTTCAGAGGAAATTCTGACGTTACACAGCGATTACTACCAACCCATTTACGAGGTCTGTGGAGTCAGCCATCCCCGCGCGAACGTTTCAGTGTGGCCGATCCGCCGATGGTCATGGTTCATGGCGTGAATCTGCCTTCTGTGTCTTTTGAACCTGGCGGCGCAGACGCGCGGCTCTACTGGGGTGATTGGTTCGAACGCGTCGAGCCGATGCGAACGATCGAAGATTCGATGGCAGAGGTTTCACAGGAGGACATCCAGCGTCGAGACGCCCTTGAACGCGCCGCCGTCGAGCGGGCCTCCCAGCTTCCCGAGCTCGCTTCCCTCGGCCCGTTCCAACGACGGGCGGCCGTTCGGCATTACAATCGCGTATTGAGTCCCCTACTCGACGTATCCACGAGTCCGGAGGTCGCTGCGTTCTTCGCAACCGGGGGAGCGTCGCGCGCACCCACACCCGGAACGATCGGTATGCTATGGACTATTGACCTAAGCTTCTTCCAGGATCTCTTTTTGTCGAAAACAACCAGTATACCTGGCGGTGAAAAGATAAATATGACCCAGCAGCGAGATACATGGGGAGTCAACAAGCGGCTATTCGAAGACTACGGTGTTCTGCCAACACGCTTGGAGCTCGCTTTGGTTGAGTTGCCGTTTCCACGTCCCCAGGCGCAACACGCGCGCTTTTTCTCGCTTGCTGAAGAAAGCGGAGCATCCTTACCGGCAAAGACCGAATTTACTTGGTGGTCTATCATCGAGCGACGTGCTTACGGATGCGCCTTCATCCAAGACGGCCGCATTTACGAAAACCCAGATCACAATATCACAGCCGCTTCCCTTTGGCCGGTTAATGATATCGAAGAAAGAATGTCAATCGCGGAGCGGAGCAAAACGACTCCTGCATAATTTGGCGAACCAATCAAGAAGCGCTCCTTTAAGCGAGTCAGTGCGCGCTATGATCATAATTGCGAAAACTTCATCCGGAGTGTGACTACGGAGACTTCCTTTGGCAAAGATGCGCCGTTTCGGCGAATAGATGCTCTCCCGAGTTTAAGACTCGTGAATTTAACTAGAATGCGATATCTGTGAGGATAAATTCTCGATGAGGAAACGAAAGCTGACACTGATTAACGATCAAGTTTCTGAATTTTACAGAAAATTCGAGAGCAGAGCGCGGTTTTTGGTAGATGAAAGCGTTGGTATCAACACCGCGAGACTGATTCGGGATCGGGGCTGGAATGTTCGTTACGTAGAGGATCTCCGCTTATTGGACGGGTCGCACGAAGCAATTTTCGCATTCGCACGAAAAGAGCAGCGCATTCTCTTGACCCATCACTTCGACTTCCTGGATGACAGCAGATTTCCGTTTCACCGCAATCCGGGATTAGTTATCCTCCCACCAGTAACTATCAGTCCTCTCGGATTCACAGATGCCATCAATGGCGTGTTAGGGCTGATCGGGCCCTATTCCAAAGCTTGTCGCGGCTTTAAGATTCGCATTGCAGAAGACGGCGTTTGGACGATCCGGGGTTTCAATACAGAGGAAGGCGTTCATCAAGAGATTAGCGTTAAACTCCGCAAGATGAAGTGACGGAGTGGATAGACGACCCGGGATCATCGGCATCATCTGCGGAGTTCACTGATCAATAGAGATAAAGCTTGGACCCGTTGGAATCCAGGTCCTGATAGACCCTTAGCCCGCTCGATTCTGGCGTCGTGTCAGTCGACCCATAAGTGGCGAGCAGATTAGTCCGGATGCTGGCAAGCTTGAAATAGCCACTAAAGGTAAACTGGTCCGGCGTATCAAAGGGAACAATCGAGAATTCTTCAGCATGGTTGATGTTGTTTGCCGCACAGGTGTAGAGATATTTGTGCCCCTGGCCCGTTACGAGCGTGTTGCTGGCGTGGAGAAAGCGGCCGTAAGCGTGACTGGTAACCGACTTTCCGGTTCCAAGATCGTTGAAGCGCCATAGATCCGAATTATCATCATTGTCTTGAAGGGGGCGATGGATAACCTCGAAGCGCAGCGGATTAGGGCTAGCCGCCGAAATCACCTCGGCATTGCTGGCATGCAGGCATTCACTGGTGTCATCCTTGAGAATATAGGCCGCGTTGGTGCTAGGAAGCCCGGAACAAAAATAACCGGCCGATTCGGCCAGCCGCAATTGCTGCCGCACTGTCGCAATCTGTGATACAGCGTTGGGCACACCGAACCCTACGAGTAATGCCTCCATTTGATCGATCATTGGTTTCAGCAATGTCTGTTGGGTCTCACGGCTGAACACGGTCTCCCGATAAGTCCGAATCTGGTTGATCAATTGTGCAAGACGTGCGGCATCGTTGCGCACGAGATTCGCGATCAGCCCACGGATGCCCATTTTGAAATGCCTATTGGGTTGGAAAATCTGGTCGATACCCCACAGGATCATTTTGAACTTGACGTTGTTTACACCCGGTGCCGCGACGGCATTCACGTCATTATAGATATAGGTGTTATTGGTGTTGTTGGAATAGCCATCCCAGTGCTTGAGAAAAAACTCCATCGCATAGACTTTAATGAACTGATCCAGATCTAGCATCTGGTTCGCCCCGGCCAGCCCATTCGTGGCGATATGATTGTCGGCAAACTCCAAATCGGTCTTGTTGTTAAATTTGGAAAGCGACTCCGGCTCCATGAATGGCAACCTCGCGCTAACGAGATCGTCCCCATGTTCAAGTTCGTACAAATTTCCGTTCATATTGCCATTGAAATTGCGCTCGATGTAGCGCGGCATGACCGGTTCGGCGTTGACAAAGATACCAGGACTGTTGACGCCACTCACCCCTTGGCCTATCAGCGTGCCATTCACAAATACCCGGGCAAAATTGCAATGCGAATTGGGCAATCCGGCCATCGCGAGCAATCTGTAGCCCAGCGGCTGCCGAATATAAGACCGATCCTGAATGGTATTGTTGAGCGTCAGATACCGTGACCCGATTAGGGCTTCGATTACGGGAACGTTCGCCTTGCTAAATTTGCCGAAGTCAATATGCAGGCATGGCTTATCGCTATTGATTGAGCCGCAGAATGATTTCTTTTTAACGCCTACCTGAGTGAACATGGTGGCCTGCGCTGGAAAGCTAGTTCCAAATATCTCGACCGAAGTTGCCTTTCGCCACGTATACCGGCTGTCGCCGATCCATTGGAAATTGCACACGCCACCGGCTGGCTGCTCGGTTCGCATCGCATCCCAATCAGTTTGCGGCATCGTAATCTTAATCGTTAGGACATTGCCAATCGCATAAAGGGAATCGAGTGCTTGTTGCTGTTGGACACTCATCGTCAGATCTCCGTGCGCCGGTAAAACCTATACGATGGATCTCGTCGACGACAAGCGGCGCGCGTGGGCCGATGGGCCCACCATGTCGCTATGGGATGTCGATCTCAGGTATAGCTCAGATCGGGTCAACAATGAAGATTGCCCGGGCCTTTATCCAGTTATTCGCAATTCTTTGGTGGGATTGGCTCCATACCTAGGAAAATTTCGGGCTCTGAATCAAATAGGAGAGTTCCATTGTCACAGTTTTTTTAGAATTGAGGCCACTTCCCGGCTACGCGACGTTTTGCAGCCGCTCACATGATGCTGTGATTCGTGTTTACGATAAAGCGGGCAAGGTGATACAAACTGGGATCAAATTCAATGAGAAGTCGTTTCGCTTCACTACACAAATGAGAGATTTCACCACGATAGATGTCACGGTGTTCGCAACGAAAATGATTCCGCTTCTGCGAGGCGGGTTCGATTGGAATTCGCCGATTTCACTGATCGGCATCCGTGCAGCACTTGAGCCTTCACCGGCTGAGAATCGGATGGACGTTTACGATGATATTATCCTGCGAGTCATTGACGGAAGCATTACGCAGTGGGTCACTTCAACCGATCCGAGCAAGGCGTTAGTCATGACGCCAATCAAAGGCCAAAAGTACGCAG
>WNFW01003707.1_pt1 | contig 15640 bp, 10 predicted proteins | sample 5400131 | NCBI WGS metagenome assembly WNFW01 (sample SAMN13153362, study PRJNA577476) | soil metagenome | isolation source: 20 cm soil or saprolite under grassland replicate 1 | place: USA:California | collected 2016-06-15 | reverse complement strand
TCAACCACGTAGTTGCCGGCCAGGAGGAAGGCAATGCCCGGCTGATCGTCGAAACGAATTCAGGTGTGATTGTCCAGTCGCCACGAGAAGTGGCCGCGCAGGTACAGCGCGCGTTCGATGACGGGGCAAAACAATGGTGCGAGTGGGCTGGCAACATCAGCAAGCTGAGCCGCCCACGTGCAGCGCTCGACATGGCGGAATTTTTGATGTCGCTATGACTCGTAGCAGTAACACCGTGGCTTTAGCCCGGTCTGTTAGGCAGTACCTGAGTTGAGCTGTGTTAACGGCTTACATTTAGAAACCATTGAAACGGTTCGCGTTTGCTATGCGCTTCTCGTTCACCGGGCTGAAGCCACGGTGTTACTGCGACGACATTACCTCACCGCTGCAGAACGTTCGCACTACATCTAACTGCGGCGAGAGAACAACCAAATCGGCGTCCGCTCCGACGCTAAGACGACCTTTCGTGTTGAGACCGATAGCGCGCGCGGGGTTTTCCGTCGCCATCGCGATGGCTTCATTTAACGGAACATTCACCTCGCGCACCATCATGCGCACCAGGTCGATCATACGCGCGGCGCTGCCCGCGAGCGCTGAATGATCAACCAAGAGACAGACTCCGTTTTCCACGATGCAATCCTTGCCAAAGAGCGCAAACTGCGATCTTTCCGGCAATCCGGCACCAGCGATTGCATCAGTGACCAGGCAGATTCCGTGCGGGCCTTTCGCGGAATACAACATTTTCATGAGCGTGGGTGAAACGTGATGACTGTCGGCGATCAGTTCACAACTGATGTCTGGTTCGCTCAATGCAAACTCGAGCAAACCGGCCACCCGATAAACGCCGCGACGGCGCGCGGTCGACATGCAGTTAAATGTGTGCGTCACACTGCGCATACCGCGATCGAATGCCGCCCGGGCCTCTTCATCCCAGGCATCGGTATGTCCGCCGCTCACGCTGATCCCACGCGCACGGAACAGTTCGATTGCTTCAAGAGCTCCAGGCAGTTCAGCCGCGATCGTTACACGCTTCAGCACATCCGCGTGTTCGAGCAACTGCCGTACAGCAGCCGGTGATGGGTCCTGAATGAACTCGGCGCGCTGTGCTCCGGCTTTCGCCTTCGAAATGAACGGCCCTTCGACATGAACACCGACAATCGGTCTGATCGCTTGTCGACAATCCCGAACCGCTTGCAAAACTTTGACGATTTCGTCGAGAGGCGCTGTCGCTGTCGTGAGCAAAAGCGATGTCGTGCCGCCACTCGCGTGAAAATCGCAAATAGCGCGAAACGCTTCAGCCGATGCTTCCATCGTGTCGCGGCCCAGCGCGCCGTGTACATGAAGATCGATAAAACCGGGCGCAAGATAATTTCCATTGAGATCAATGACCTCGTCTTTCCGGTGCGCCAAGGATCGGTCGCGGATCGCGGCGATTTTTCCTTCTTGCACGACAATTTCAAATCCGTCGCAGATTCCGTCGGGAAAGATCAAACGCGCGTTCGTGAAAATCATTTCGTGGTGCAGGTATCCTGGCTGCATGGCGATGAAGGCTCAATCGAAATAGTCGCTGGCGATCGTGACATTGCTCGCAAACAGGATTGTCTGCGTCACTCACGCTCTTGCTCTGGAGCGGTAAAGAGGCCATCCTCTTCGAGCGATGAATTTCGATTACGACGTCGTGATCATCGGGGGCGCGTTTTCCGGCGCGGCAAGCGCGCTCATGCTAAAACGCAAACGCCCCGAAGCGCGTGTCCTGATCATCGAAAAGGGAGCTGCGTTCGATCGCAAGGTGGGTGAATCGACTACCGAGGTGAGCAGTTGTTATATGACACGGATCTTGGGTCTGACGCATTATCTCGGTCATCATCAGTTGCCGAAACAGGGATTGCGCCTCTGGTTTTCAAACCGGCCCGATCAACCGTTTGATGATTGTGTTGAGATCGGCACACGTTATCAGAGTCGACTGCCTGGTTTTCAAGTGGACCGCGCGAAGCTCGATTCGCACCTGCTTCACCTCGCCCGTAACGCGGGCTGCGATTTATGGCGCCCCGCAAAGGTCACAAGCTTTGAACTAAACGGCGGCAATGGGCAAAGAGTAAGCGCTGTTGTCGATGGCGCCGAGCGCACAGCTACCTCCCGCTGGATTATTGATGCTACAGGTCGCGCGGCGATGTTCGCGCGAAAGCTAGGATATTTTCGACCGAATACCGAACACCCGATCAACGCGGTCTGGGCGCGGTTCAGCGGCGTCAAAGAATGGGACAGCTACGAATGGCGCGAACGTTTTCCCGATTATGCGAACTCTTGTCGAACCGGACGCGAGTGGGCCACGAACCATCTTTTCGGGCGCGGCTGGTGGGTCTGGATCATTCCGTTACAGGGCGGCGATGTCAGCGCCGGTATCGTTTACGACAGTCGCATTTTCAAATTTCCAGAGGGACCAACGTTGGGACAACGATTGCACGCGCACATTCTGAACAACCCCGTCGGTCGCGAATTCTTCGCCGTAGCAAAAGTGATCGAAGGCGACGTGCACGCGCTTTCGATGCTGCCGTATCATAGCGAAAAAGTTTGCGATGACGGTTGGGCGATGGTGGGCGATGCCGCCGGATTCATCGATCCGCTTTACAGTCCGGGTCTCGATTTTTGTTCTTACACTTCCTACTACGTGGCGGATTTGCTGGCGCTCAGCCTTAAGGGCGAAGACGTCGCCGAGCGACTACATCATTACAACCAACAATATCCGATTACTTACCGTTCCTGGTTCGAGAGTCTGTACAAGGACAAATATTATTACATGGGCGACGCAGACTTAACCTCAGCGGCGCTGCTTCTCGATGTGAGCAGTTATTACACCGGCTTAGTTCGACCAGTCTATCGCGATCCGGAATGCGCGTTTCTTAATCTGCCCTTCGCTGGGAAAGGAGGCAGATTTGCCCGGAACGTGATGAACTTTTACAATCGCCGGCTTGTGGCTCTCGCAAACCGCAGATGGGTGACTGGCTACTACGGAAAAAGAAACGCGGGCTGGCGCGAACTTTACGACGGATTCGTTCCCGACTTACGCCTTGGCAAACAAATTTTACGCGGACTGCGTCGCTGGTGTAAGTGCGAGCTAATCAATCTCGTTTTGATACTGCGCGGGCCGAGTGCCGCTGTAGCCGGGGTCGTTGACTCCGGCGGCGTTTCCACCGCAACTGCTTCCACTGGCGCGGGCTCTTCTGCGCTCTCATAATCCTGTTCGCCTTCGCCCTCTCCAAGCGGCCAGATGTGAAAGCCGCCTGACTCGCTCGGCAATTCCCATAATCCCCAAATCCCTTTGCCCTCGCGAAACCCGCGATAGTAAACGTCGTGGCCGGCGATGTAAACCTTTGTCCAGTAGCACTCGCCGTTTGTCTCGTCGAAACGGCCAGTAATAAGGAATTGGCCGATGTCGTCGCTTCCCTCGCCTGAAACTGTGTGATCAGCGAAAGTCAGTACGAGATCCATCCGATGTTTGCGCGTGGTGCGGCCGTAATTGTAAAAACCAGTCCACGGCCCGGAAGGAAAATCCATTTCTGACAGTACTTGTTCGAGATCTGGTGTCGTCAACCTCTAACCCGCGAGGCTCATCGCACTCAGGGCTGGGGATGCAATTGCATCACGGGCGGAGCAGCGTGCCGTACCAGTGCAGAACGATTTCGCCAAAAAACATCCAGGTCAGTGCGCCGAATGCCAGATAAGGCCCGAAAGGTAATTTGGCTGACCAAACAGGTTTTCCGACGACAAGGGTAACCAAGCCGATCACTGAACCGAGAAGTGATCCGGCAAACAAGCTGAATAACGCCGCGCGCCACCCGAGGAATGCACCGATCGCGGCAAGAAATTTCAGGTCACCGCGTCCCATTGCCTCGCGCGGAATGACCAACTCGCGCGTAACACCGGAAATGTGCGTTACATCATCGAGCATTAGCACGTGGCCATCCGCGTTCACGCGATCGTAACGAAAATCCAGCGTCACGTTTCCATATTCGCGATCGTCGATCCGAACTTCATCGCACCGGAGCAGCAGGCGATCTTTTTCGCGGGCGAAATATTCGCTCCACAGACTCTCTTCAGTGCCCACGATGAAATCGGCGTCGTCGTCGTGTTTTGTCCAAGTGAACGGCGTCGGCGCGTCGAACGCGATCCGTTTTCTTCCGAAAGCAATCTTTCCCGCTTCGAGAACGATCAAAAGAATGACGTAGCCGAGCGCCGCGGCTAGCGTGGCGCGAATACCGGCTGCGACGCGCGAATTTGTCTGCATCAAAGCTGGAACAACAACGCTGCAAGCCACCCCCGCGATTGTTCCGCCGATTGTTACGCGGTCCGGAATAATGAAATGCTCAAAATCGATAAACGTTCCGATGATCAGGAATGAAACGAAAATCCAGTACGCAATCGCCACCTGCCATGGGAACCTTTGCCAGATCGCAAGGAACAGAACTGCGGTAACCAGTTCCACCGCAAAATATCGGAACGAAATTTTTGCCCTGCAATTTGCGCATCGGCCGCCAAGCGCAAGCCAACTGATCAATGGAAGATTGTGGTGCCACGGAATAGGGTGTTTACACTGCGGACAAAACGATCGATGGGGCCGGTTGATGGAGAGATCGACCGGCCAGCGGTAGATGCAAACGTTCAAAAACGAGCCAACCGTCGTGCCGAGAGCGAAGGCAAACGTGCTGAAGAGAATATCCTGAGTGGAATGCTGCACGCGATTAACTGGCGATCCGCTTCGATGCGCGGCGCTCCATCAGCCATGCGATCCAGATGCAGCTTTCGTACAGCAGACACATCGGCAGCGCCATGGCGACCAAAGTCAGAATATCAGGCGTCGGCGTGATGATTGTTGCCAGAATAAAGATGAGCACGACGGCATAGGGGCGAGTGCGCGCCATAAATCGGTAGGTGATCAGCCCGAATCGGACCAGCGCCAGCACGACGACCGGCAATTCAAACGCGAGACCAAACCCGATCGTGAACCGTCCACGTTGGCGCCCAGCCGAGCGATTGGGTGTCGCGAAAGAAAAAAAGAATCGTTTTCGGCAGCAACCAAAAATAGCAAACCAGCACACCAAGCAGGAACAGCGCGAAACTGACGACAATCGCTGGAAACAGAAAACGTTTTTCTAAGACCGTGAGCGCCGGCAAAACAAATTCCGCCAGAAAATACAGCAGCAGCGGAAACGAGAGAACGATCCCGGCGTAAAACGCCAGATGAAATGAAATTACGATCGAATCTGTGATCCCGAGCGCCTTGAGCGTTCCGACTTGTGATCCGAGATGGTTAAGCGGCGCCTGGATAATGCGCACCAGCGTCGAGCGAAACGCGAAACAAACAATCATGGTTACCCCAAGGGTGAGAGCCATCTTCACGATGGTCCACCGCAAGTCTTCGAGATGCTCAAGAAACGGTTTCGACGTTTCGGTTTCCGGCGGATCACGAAATTTAAAAATGTCTCGGAGAGCCATCGAACCGGAAGCTCAGCGCGGCGCTAGCGACAGAAGACCGCGAGCGGCGAGCGTGGCGCAGATGCCGAGTGTGTTAGCGTCGCAAATGTCGTTGTCCGCGATCATGCGACGAATTTCAGCAACAGTAAATTGGCGGCAATCGAGAATCGATTCGCCTTCTTCTCGGCTCGGGCCTTCCGCACACGGCTGAATCGAACGAGCTAGAAACAGATAGCCGCGTTCATCCGTAAATCCCGGTGAAGAGAAGTAATGGCCTAACGGGACAAGCTCTCCGCCTGGGGCTAACTCATAGCCGGTTTCTTCCCGAAGTTCGCGCAGCGCGACATCCTTAATTCTGTCCTGGTCGGCATTATCATCGTCAATCTGACCCGATGGCATCTCCCAAATTGCCTGTCGGATCGGGATTCGTTCCTGACGAATCAAGATGATTTTGCCGTCGCGCGTCATCGGTGCTACTACAACCGCTGCTTTGCGATAGACCACTGTCCATGTCCGGGGGTCTGGCCGTGCGGGTGATTGCACACGATCGGTCACAACTTCGAGATTCCGATCGACGAAGTGCCGCTCGCTAGAGATCGTTTTCCAATTACCGCCTTTCATCTGGCAATTGTAGTGGCCGCTGTCTTCAGCGGCAAGCTGTAGCGGCGGTTTGTGTCAAACGCCTGGGCGCTTGGTACAAGCGCCCTTACAATTTGCTCTCCGACGTTTGATCAGCTCGTTCCTAATTAATCGACGCAGCAGATCGGGTGACAGTGACGGAAACATATTTTGCGTCCTCCAAAACAAATTTCCGCATTTCAATCGTGACCTTTTGAATCGGGAAAGTTTTCAGCAAATGCGCAGCAAGCCGATCCGCCAGTGTTTCAATGAGGCTGACCAAGTGATCGCGCACAAAGTTCTTAGTTTCTTCGGCAACGGCTGAATAGTTCACGGTTTGGCGAATGTTGTCAGCCAAGTCGGGCGTCGGCTGAGATGGCCAGAACGAAATGGTGACAGTCAATCTTTGCGGATTCGCGCGTTCGTCCTCCGGAACTCCGATGTGACTGAAAACCTCAAGTTGCTCGATGTGAATTTCGTCTGAAAACAGGTGGGATTCGTTGGACATCTGGCAAGATTACCGCACTGCTACTCAGAGCAACACCCTTTGGTTCGAAAGCTGCCATCTACTTCGGCGCAGGCGAAGTGGCAAGCTTTTGGAAGCGCGGATCATTTCGGAGCGGATCGAACATTGGATCGAGCTGGAGGAGCGCGGGAGTGAGCGGGCCCCCAGCCAAAGGGCCGGCGTACGAGATCGAGAGTAGTTTCTGTAAAGCGGCGATGGCGCGGTCGGGCTCTCCCATCTGCGCCGCCACCCGAGCGAGGATCTCGAGCGACGAAGGACCAGTCAAGGGGTCTTTCCCGATCGGATTCGCGGCCATCGCCCGCTCCGACAGAGCCAACGCGGCAGCTTTGTCACCGAGACCCATACTGACGAGCGCGAGATCTCCAATGAGGTAAGAATTTTCCGGCTGTTCTTTGAGGAAGGGTTCCAGTTCGCTGCGCGCTTGTCGCCAACTCGCTTGGGCGGCGGAATGGTCGCCGGCGACTTCCTGCGCCCAGCCTAACCAAAAGCGCAGTTCGCCATTGATATAGCCTAACGTTGGTTCAGGGTTAGCTAATATTTCCTTGAGTCGAGCGATTATAGGCGCGGTGCGGCGCTCCAGGATCGCTTGGTAAACTTGCGTTTCCAAGACGTAGGGGTTGTCGGCGTGCGGGTGGAGCGGAGCGAGTAGTAGTGCAGCACGCGGCAGATTGCCCTGAGCTTGTGCGATAGCTGCCTTTTGCGAGAGGATATCGGGATCATCCGGCGTAATATCTAGAACCTGATCAAGCTTTCGCAGTGCTTCGGGTAAACGACGATGGTGAATATAGGTAATCGCGTGCTGGGTGAGTAGGTGAAGGTTGCGCGGGTCGAGCCACTCGGCTTCGTTGAAGTACGACTCGCTCCGGTCCCACTGGCCTCGCCTCCGCTCCAAATAGGCCAGCGATTCAAGAACCCGGCTGCTATTGGGCAGGAGCTGGCGTGCTTGCTCAAAGTAACGCACCGCGGTGTCGTAATCGTTCAGGCAGGCGTAGTGGTAATATCCCTTGGCATGCAGTGCCTCGCCGAGATTGGGTTGAACAGTCAGCGCGGTTTCGGCTGCCTGCCGCGCCTCTTCCTGGAGCGCGAACGTTGGTTGAAGAGCCTGGTTGCGGTAGTTGGCCGCATCAACGTATGACAGCAGCGCCCAAGCAAGCGCGAACTTCGGATCCAAGCGCACTGCTTCTCTAAGATATTTCTGCGCGCCAAGAGCGTTGGTGGTTGTGTCGGCAGCTTTCAGGGTATAAGCCAGCCCACGCAGGTACGCATCGTAAGCTTCAGGATTGTCCGTCGGTTTGGCGGCGATGACTTGCTCTTCCTGACCGGTGAGCCGCGCCCGCAACTGATCGGCAATGGATTTGGCCACCTCACTCTCGACCGAAAAGATGTCGATCAGTTTACGATCAAAGGTATCGGCCCACAGATGGGAATCATTGGCGGCTTTAATCAGCTGCACGTTCACACGCACGGCGTCGCCGCTCTTTTGCACACTTCCTTCCAGGATGTGGGCGACCCCAAGTTGCCTGGCGATCTCGGCCACGTTTTCCGGAGCACTTTTGTAATGTTGCGTCGACGTGCGCGAGATTACCTTTAGATCCGCGATTTTGGACAAGCGCGTCAGAATTTCATCCTGAATACCATCAGCAAAGTAGGCGTTGGCTTTATCTTCGCTCCGGCTTTCAAACGGAAGCACAGCGATGCTTTTTTCCGAAATAGGAAGTCCTCCGTCGACGATTTTCCCAGAAGAGGAGCGGGCAACCGCCGGTGAGCCTCTTCGGTAAAAGACTGGAAAGCTGATCGTCAAAGCCACAGCTGAAAGGAGCAAAACAGCGGTAAGCACGTACTTGGGCCAACGGGGCGTAATGACCGGGTGAATGTTAACAGCGGACGTCCGCTTCCATTTTCTTCTTCGCTTGAGTTTGTCCGGAAGATGTGGGTTGCCGAGATTGTCTTTGTAGAGATTAACCAGGTGCAGCCTCAGCCCGTGCTTCACCTCACACTCGCCGAGATCGTGCAAAGACGGCTGCCATTGCCGATATTGGGTCAAATCTTCCGCTATGTGCGCGGACAAAAGAATATGCCCGGCATCGCCGCAATCCATGACGCGCTGCGCCACGTTGATCCCTGATCCCGCGATGTTCGTCTTGTCATTAACATCGCTGACTTGATTCACTGGGCCGCTATGCACTCCCATCCGCAGCTGGATATGCGGATGCTCTTGCAATGTTCTGCTGATCTCGAGCGCACATCGCACTGGTTCTTCCGGACTCTGGAAAAACAGGAGCGTCATCCCATCGCCGGTCGGCACCCGGACGAGTTTACCTTTTGTTTCGGCGGCCCGAAAACATTCGCTGCCCCGGACAATTTGATTCAGCTGTTGGAGCAGCTCAATCTGCTCATTGACCAGCAACTTCGAGTAACCGACCACGTCGATTGACAAGAGATGTGCGATCTCGAGCGGGAGATCGGGCTTCGGCTCAGCGGACGTATCCTGAGCGTTCATCCTTTAAGAGCCTAACAATACCTTTGCCATGGTTCAGGACAAACAAGGCTTGCCAGGGGTAGGAGGCACAGACAAACAGCCTACGCCGATGCCGATACGTTCACAAGATTCGGAAGCCTTTACTTCGGTGGGGGTGAGGCGACGAGTTTTTGGAAGCGCGGATCATTCCGGAGCGGATCGAACATTGGATCGAGCCGAAGTAGCGCGGGAGTGAGCGGCACGTTTTGAGGCAGCGCGCCAGCGTACCCTATCGAGAGCAGTTTCTGTAAAGCGGCTATGGCGTGGTCTGGCTCCCCCATGCGGGCCGCCACCCGGGCCCGGATCTCGATTGGAATGGGACCCACTAACGCGTCTTTCTCGATCGGATTCACGACCATGGCCTGTTCCGACAGAGCCAACGCAGCAGCCTTGTCACCGAGACCCATCTTGGTCAGAGCGAGATCGTAAATGAGGGTATAATTGTCCGGCTGCTCTTTGCGGAAAGGTTCCAGTTCATTGCGCGCCTGCTGCCAAGTTTCCTGGGCGGCGGCATGATCGCCGGCCACGTCCTGGGCCCAGCCTAACCAAAAGCGCAGTTCGCCATTAATGTAACCCAACGCTGGATCGGGCTTGGCTAGTATCTCCTTTAAGCGAGAGATGATTTGCGCAGGACGGCGTTCAAGGATTGCCTGGTAAACTTGTGTTTCGACGGCCCCCGAGTCGTCGGCACCCGGGTGGAGTGGAGCGAGGAGCGCCGCGGCACGAGGTAGATCGCCCTCGGCCTGTGCGATAGTCGCCATTGTCACGAGGGTGTCGATGTCACCTGGCGTGATATCGAGAACCTGATGAAGCTTTCGCAGAGCTTCCGGGAAACGGCGAAGAGCGACATCGGTAGTCGCCTGCTGCGTGAGGATATTAACATTGTGCGGGTCGAGCCGCTCGGCTTCGTTGAAGTAGGCTTTGCTCCGGTCCCACTGGCCTCGTCTCCGTGCGACATAAGCCAGCAATTCAGGAATTAGGCTGCTATTCGGGAGAAACTGGCGTGCTTGCTCAAAGTAACGCACTGCGGTGTCGTAATCTTTTAGAATCCAGTAGTGGTAAGCTCCCTTGGCCACTACGGCCTCGCCAAGGTTAGGCTGTAGAGTGAGCGCGGTTTCAGCTGCCTGCCGCGCCTCTTCACGCAGGGCAACCGTTGGTTGAACACTCTGTGTGATGTAGCCGCGCGCATCAACATATGACAGCAGCGCCCAACCAAGCGCGAACTTCGGATCCAACCGCACCGCTTCTCTGAGATATTTCTGCGCGCCAAGGACGTTCGCGCTTGTGGGGTAAGTTTTCTGTGTATAAGCCAGACCACGCAAGTAGGCGTCGTAAGCCTTAGGATTGTCCGTTGGCTTCGCGGCAATCTCTTCCTCTTCATGACCGGTGAGCTTCGCTTGCAACTGATCGGCAATAGCCTTGGCCATCTCGCTCTCAACTGAAAAGATGTCGGTCAGCTTGCGATCGAAGGTATCGGCCCAAAGCTGGGAATCATCGGCCGCCCTGATTAGCTGCACGTTGACGCGCACGGCGTCGCCGCTCTTCTGAATCCTTCCTTTAAGGATGTGAGCTACTCCCAATTGCTTTGCGATTGCAGGCAGGTTGTCCGGCGCGCTTTTGTAATGCTGTGTCGATGTGCGCGAGATGACCTTCAAATCGGCAATCTTGGATAAGCGCATCAGAATCTCGTCGTGGATGCCCTCGGCGAAGTAGGCATTGGCCTTGTCGCCGCTCAAATTCTCGAAGGGAAGAATGGCGATGCTCTTCTCGGGAATCAAAACGGTGCCGTTGCTAGCCGTCTCCTCGGGAGGAGTCGACGAGGTCATCCTCAGTGATACTCGCTGGAAAAAGGTCAAAGAACTAATCACCATAGCGAGGGCAGCGACTACTAAAGTAATTACCAGCAGGGACCTTGGCCGCCGGCGCAGGCTAACTGGGCGAACTATCTCCGATCCTTCCTTCCACCCTCTTCTGCGCCTGAGTTTCTCAGGGACCTGTGGATTACCGAGATTCTCCTTGTAGAAATTGAAAAGGTGCAGGTGTAGTCCGTGCTTCACCTCACACTCGCCCAAGTCGTGCAGGCACGGTTGCCACTGGCGGTATTGCGCTAAATCTTCCGCGACATGCGCGGACAAGAGAATGTGTCCGGCATCACCGCAATCAAGCACCCGCTGGGCGACATTGATTCCCGATCCTGCAAAGTTCGTTTTATCATTAACGTCGATGATTCTACTGACAGGTCCACTGTGAACCCCCATTCGCAATCGAATCCGCGGACGATCTTGCAACGCTCTGCTAATCTCGAACGCACACCGCACCGGTTCTTCCGGATTACGAAAAAACAGCAGCGCCATCCCGTCTCCCATCGGCACTCGATTGAGCTTGCCGCTTGCTTCTGCCGCTCGAAAACATTTGGTGCTGCGCACGATTTGATTTAATTGCTGCAGCAATTCAATCTGCTCATTGTTCGAGAGCTTGGAATAACCAGCCACGTCCATTAAGAGAAGGTGCGCGATCCGGAGCTGGAGATCAGGCGTCGGTTCCACCCACCTGTCTTCCTCAGTTTGCGCCCGCTCTGTCTCGAGCGATTTCAATGGGGAAATGACCGGAGTGATTGGAGTACGAAGTTCGTGCGAAAGCATGGCCGGGAAATGGTCTTTGGTCCTGTTGCCGCTCTCCACAACTCTCTTTTGTTGCTGAAGCTCTTCCTCACGGCGCCGGCGTTCGGCCGTACCGGCGGAAAGCGCCATCGCCGTAATTGACAGCACGGCTGTCCACCATTGCAGGGCGAGAAGCGACTGATTTTCCGTTTCACTAACGAATGGGCCGAAGCCATGCAGCGTCCCCCACACCGCGATCGCGGACAGGATGAAAATTCCTGTGGCAGTTTCTCGTTGCGTGAAGCGGATGGCAATCCAAATCACAACCGATCCGCAAATTAAAGCGATTGGATAATTTCGGGCGGAAACGGCAGGCCATCCGCCAAATGCCACCCCGCTCAACAGCACCAGCAACAGGAGCAGGGCGCCGACTTCGGCGGCTTCCTTTTTATTCCAACGTCGTTTTGAGGCAACACTCCACAGGAGAACCAGGGGTGTGAAAACAAGATCGCCAGTTGCATCGCCGAGCCACCATGTCAGCCAAATCGCGCCATAGTTTGCCCAATCGGCAAAGCCGGCGACTGCAAGACTCGTCACGCCGAAAGCGGGGCTAATGACGGCGCTGATCCCTGCCGCGAGCGCAAATTTGAAAACGCCTTGTGGGCGATCAAAGACATATGCGCCGACGGCGAATCGATTCACTAGCCAGACGCCCACAAGCGCCTCGAGCGTGTTGCCGGTGGCGATGGCCAGCGACGTGGCGACATTTCCCGCAGTCGTGACGTTCACCAGAAATGCACCGACAAAAATGGCCGGCCATGCGCGATAACCGAGCAAGAGCAATGCGGCAAGCGCGATTCCGGCCGACGGCCATACCGGCGATGCACTCGCATGCAACGATGCCAGCATCAAACCGAGCTTGCCGGCGATAAAGTAGATGATGGCCAAGATCCCGATGAGCGGCAGCCCAGAGAAACGTCGCGATTGCATCGCCAACTGCCTTTACGCGTAGCCTATTGCTTCCGCCACCCGAAAAGAGTGCAGGATATAATTTAACTCTTGCAGCAATTCAATCTTCTCATTGACCAGCAATTTCGAATAACCCAATACGTCGATTAACAAGAGGTGTGCGATCTCGAGCGGGAGATCGAGTCCAGTCTCCACGGACGTGTCTTGGGAGCTCACCCGTTTGGGAATACTAATAATGCCGTTGGCCGAGTCTCCAGCATCGGCCGCGTACTTCCCTCTACATCCTTCTTCGGCAGCTGCCAGGCGAAGTTTCCGAAAAATTTCAAATCTTTTCAGATAGACCGCGGTCGACAAGAAACAGGCAGGGCACGAGCGGAAGGGTAGTGTTGGACGATTGTGACTGGATTCGCTATCCACGCACATCGAAATTCCGCCCGAGCCGCGCGCAATCGCAAAAGCAGACTCCACTACAAAGCGGAGCAAGGCGACGCCTTCTCATTGCTGTTCAATCACGGCATGCCAGCCATTCGCCTCCTGCGCGAAATCATGTTTAAGACGAAACGAAATAGGATGAAGGCTGTAACACAGGCATTCTTGATGTGCCGTCGAGCTAACAAGATACCCGTATGATAACCAGCCAACATGGCTGTGTTATTCTCTGCCCTTTTTGCCATAGCCAATGCGGATACCTCCTGCGAGATTGAAAAGCTCCAGCCTATTTTGTCGCGAGCGAAGCGACAACCTTCTCAAAGCGGGGATCGCCGCGCAGCGGATCCCAATACGGATGCAAACGCAAATGACCATAGCTCAAATGGCTTGGAATACGTGCCACAAGACTTAACTGTTCAAAGGCGAGATCCTTCTCGCCGGTCCACGCATAAATAACAGCGAGGTATTCGATCAACAATGGGCCCCTTATAGCGTCTTTGCTAACAGGCATCAGTTCGACCGCGCGGCGGCCTTCGCGAATTGCGTCCTCTTTGTGGCCCAGGGCAGCGTCAGCCATTCCCAACACGCAGAGCCCTTCGGGATAATCAGGTTGTTCCGTAAGCATTTTAGCGGCTTCGGCATGCACACTATTAAAGGCAGCGTGGGCCGCCGCCTTATCATCACGGAACTGAGCGACTACGCCTTCGCACCACGCCCGCGGAAACGGAATACTGTCGTCGTAACACCCATCGTTGGGCAGCGCGGCGAGTGAGCGACGCGCTCCATCGAAATCGCGCTTACACAGCGTTCCGCGCAGCCAAACCCACGCTAGGTGTTTGGCTTCGCTGGAATCTTGGGTAACAAACGCCTCGATTGTCGAGATCAGCGGACGCGGATCGGCATGCCAGTTGAGTTCGACTTCTGCGCGTGCGGCTCGCAGCGCAGCATCTTTGGGAGTAATCGCGATTGCGCGGTCATATACACGCTCTACGTCGGCATAACGGCGCAAATACCGATAACTACCAGCCAGTTGGTCGAGGACTGCAGGGTTTTGCGGGTCGAGCTCGATAGCGCGCTCAAGATTTTTTGTCGATTCATCCCAGCGCCCTTGCCGTCGATCGATATAGCCGGCCAACACAAACGCCCACGGCTCGTTAGGCAGACTCTTCTGTGCCAGACTAAGTTGGTTCCGAGCGCGGTCGTAATCGAGATAACCCCAGTATAAATGCTTGGCGAGAGCAAGATGCGCTTCGCCTGAATTTGGAAGTAGGCGAGTGAGCGATTGGATTGCCTCGTCCGCCATCGCCAACTGCGCAGGAGTGTGATCAATGCCAGTGAAGTAGAGCAAATCGTGAGTGTGGGCCAGTTGATAATAGGCAAGCGCAAAAGCTGGATCGCGCTCGATCGCCTGGTTCAGCAGGCGAACGGCCTCGAATAAGCTCTCCGCTTGAGGCGTGCTGAAAACTGCAGTCGTGATGAGCGTTTTGGCGCGGATGTACAGATCGTGAGCTGTAAGATCAGCAGTTGGCTTTTGCTCGATCGCCGCCTTTTCAACCGGAGAGATTTGGGCTTGAAGCTGCGCCACTATTTTTCCAGCCACTTCGCTTTCGATTGCGAACACGTCCGCAATATCACGGTCGTACCGTTCGGCCCAAACCTGGCTGTCGGTACGAGCATCGATCAACTGCGCGTTGACGCGGACCCGACCCCCAGCGCGTTGCACGGTGCCTTCCAATACATGCACGACGCCGAGCGCCTTCGCGATCTCGCGCAGATCACGCGAGGCACTGCTCTTGTACTGCAATGTCGAAGTGCGACTGATGACTTTCAGATCAGCAACTTTGGCCAATCCCGTGAGGATTTCGTCCTGAACCCCTTCTGCGAAGTAAATGTTCTCCTTCTGATCGCTCAAATTTTGGAATGGAAGAACAGCGATGCTCTTCTCGGGAATGCTGGCCCAGGCGCCGGTTTTCGCCGAGTTTACAGGCGCTACGCCCGATAAGGGCGCTCGATGCGAAAGCAGCAGCGAACCTATGAGCAGAGCTACCGCTGACCCCAGCAACACGACAATGACAAACATTTTCGTCCGGCGCGTAAAGATAACCGGCCGGAAGACGTCAGATGTTTCTTTCCGTCTTCGTCGCCGGAGTTTCTCAGGGACCTGGGGATTGCCGAGATCATCCTTGTACAGATTAAACAAGTGCAACCGCAGCCCATGTTTCACTTCGCACGCGCCCAAATCGTGGAGATAAGCCCTCCAGTGGCCTACTTCGGCCAAATCTTCCACAATGTGGGCCGATAAAAGAATGTGTCCGGCATCGCCGCAGTCCAGCACCCGCTGGGCGACATTGATTCCCGAGCCCGCGACGTTCGTCTTCTCGTTAACGTCTACGATGCGATTCACAGGACCACTATGAATTCCCATCCGTAATTGGATCCGCGGATGACTTTGCAAGGCTCTGCTGATTTCGAGCGCGCACCGCGCCGGTTCTTCCGGACTTGAGAAGA
>WNFW01001514.1_pt1 | contig 15641 bp, 13 predicted proteins | sample 5400131 | NCBI WGS metagenome assembly WNFW01 (sample SAMN13153362, study PRJNA577476) | soil metagenome | isolation source: 20 cm soil or saprolite under grassland replicate 1 | place: USA:California | collected 2016-06-15 | reverse complement strand
CGAGAATGAGGTGAATCGTTTGCGCCACGCGCTCAATTATCGCGAGCGCTCGGTCTTTAAGTTAATCGCTGCAGAAATTGTCGCGCGCGATTCGTCGACTTGGTGGCGAACAGTTACCATTAACCGCGGCAAGCGAGATGGCATTGAAATCGACATGCCTGTCGCGACCGATGAGGGATTAATCGGAAAAATAACGACCGCGAGCGACAGCGTCTCGGTTGTATTGCTGATTTCCGATGAAAACTGCCGAATCGCCGCAAAGGTGGAAGGAAGCCGGGAACAGGGAATCGTATCTGGCGAGCGCGTGACAGCAGGGCTTACCCCTGTGTTGAACCTGAATTTTTTGTCAAAACAGGCTGATCTGAAGCCTGGCCAAAAAGTTTATACTTCGGGAGTCGGCGGCGTGTTCCCATCGGGTTTGCTGATTGGCAGTGTAAAAACTTTCCGCCTGCGAGAACTGGATGGCCAAGCGCAGCTCACGCCCGCTGTCGACTTATCGCATCTGGAGGACGTGTTCGTAGTGACCGGTCGAAAATGATTTTCTTTTTTGTTTTACTCTTACTTGTGTTGCTAGCGCAGATTGCGGAGTTTTTTATTCCAGTCCTGCCTTGGCTCTACAACGCACATGTGTACGTCGTGCCCGTGATTGTCTTTTATGGCGCAATGGCACTGCCGTTTCCTCTCATGCTGGCACTCGCCCTCTACGCGGGGATTTTGCTGGATGCCCTTACGGTTCAGGTGATCGGCGGGAAAGTTGAAATTTCAACTGGATCATCGATACTCATTTACGGTGTGTTGGCAGGAGTAATGCATGGCCTGAGACCGCTGTTTGCCCGCGGACGGTGGGAAGTGCACTGCATTCTGAGTGGTGTCTTCACTTCGTTAATAGTTCTGGCGCAATATTTGATGATTACGTTTCGTCGCGGCTCTATCGTTTTCACCCGCGAAATTTGGTGGCAGATCGGCGGGCCCGGTCTCGTTGCCATGGCGATGGCTCCGATCCTGTTTTGGTTCTTACAATGGATGGGACGGATGACCGCCTATTCCTATCAACCTGAAAGGGGACGGCTGGAATGAGCAGGCGCCGTATTACTTCGCGTGTCCGGATTCAATTGGTCGGCCTTTTGATGCTGATGGGTTTGGGCGCTCTCGGCCTCAAGCTTTGGTGGATTCAGGTGGCGCATGGCCAGGAATGGACGTCTCAGCTCCGTGGTAGTTCGCAGGCGACGGTGCGGATTCCTTCGGTGCGCGGTGAGATCAGGGATCGAAACGGAGTGACACTTGTCCAAAATCGCGCCAGTTATGAGGTCGATTTTTATCTGCCGGAAATGGTCAAAGGCTATCGCGAACGCTTTGGTCAGCCGCCTGTGACCGAGTATCGAGCAACCATCAATGGAATGCCGAAAGATCTGAGGGAACCGGACATTATCAGGATTGTCAACAACGGCATCGTCCCGCGCCTCAACGACCTCGATCTTGCGCGCGATTACAACGCCGGGAAGTTGCAGAAACACTATCGCAACGATACCGAAGTTCCGTTTTCCTACGTCAAAGACATCGATTTTCCAACCTTGGCGAAATTTTCCGAGCACGATGTCGGATTACCTGGAGTGGAACTCGCGATCAAACCGGTGCGTTCGTACGTTTACGGCGCGCTCGGAGCGCATCTTCTGGGTTATGTCGGCTTGCCAGATGACATTGACAAAGAGGATGCAAAGAAATTCACGTTTTATCAGGGAGACGTGGAAGGAAAGTCGAACGTTGAAAAAGTCATGGACGAGTATCTGCGCGGGAAACCTGGTGTTCGTTATTTACGGCGCAACGCAAAGGGGACCATTGACGGCGTCCTGCGCGAAGATCCCCCTGAGCAAGGCGCCAATGTTTATTTGACCCTCGACGCGCGCATTCAGGCGATCGCAGAAGAAGCGCTGCGCGCGGTGAGTCGGGCCGGTGCCGTGGTCATCGATCCAAACAATGGCAACGTCCTGGCGATGGCTTCTGTCCCATCCTTCGATCCAAATACTTTCATCCCGAGCATCAAGGCAAACGATTGGAAAGCGCTGCAGAAGGACGAAGGCGATCCGTTAGTTAACCGCGCAATTAGTTGTTTGCCGCCAGGCTCGACATTCAAACTCATCACGGCGCTGGCCGGATTGCGTGGCACGAAAAATCTCGCAAACGCGCATTACAACTGTGGTGGCGGCGTCAGTTACGGCGATCATTTTTTCCGATGTTGGGTAGCCGAAAAGCATTACACGCACGGAAACATCGGGCTTGCCGACGCGCTCAAAGTGTCGTGCGACTCCTTCTTCTATCAATACGGAAACGCAGCTGGCATTCAGTCGATTGATCACATTGGCAAGATGTTGGGAATGGGCGAGGAATCGGGCTTGCAACTGTCAGGCGAACAAACCGGTAATATGCCGGGACCGGAGTGGATGCAGATCCACCATCCGCAAGAGAGATGGTCGCAGGCGCAAACGGCCAATGTTTCGATCGGCCAGGGCTACACACTTGTTTCACCTCTCCAATTGGCGATGGCCTACGCGACGATCGCGAACGGCGGAATATGCTATTACCCACGCTTGGTTGATAAAGTCTTGAAGCAAGACGGCTCCCCACTGCTGGATGAGCAAGGCAATCCAGCGGCGCCACCTCCGCGCGTGCGATCAGATCTACGGCAGGAAATCCCGCCTGATAGGATCGAGCTAGTACGCAAAGGCCTTTGGAAAGTTGTTAACGAAGATGGAGGAACCGGTGGCAGAGCACGTTTGAAAGAATGGGTTGTGGCGGGGAAGACCGGGACCGCGCAGGCCACCGACCGTGGTCACGAGGAGAACGTTGCGTGGTTTGCCTGTTTCGCGCCATTCGACCATCCCAAGTACGTCGTCGCGGTGATGGTGCAGGGCGCCTCTGGACACGGCGGCGAGGTCGCGGGTCCGATCGCCGACAGAATATTGGAGCGCTCACTCGCGCTGGACGAAGGCAAATTCGACATGCAGGTGACCTGGCTCACACCCGCACATCACGCCAATCCGCTGCAATTAATCAAATCGGTCGCTTATAACGAAAAGGGAGGCAATCTCGGAGGCGAGGACGAAGAAACTGCGGACCAATCGCAGGCTACCACCGCTCAAATGGCAAGTTCAGACGCCTCGCCCGACGTCGAACCGGAAGCTGATTCTCAGGGCAAAGTGCGGCGGCGAGGTCCTGCTGCTGCCCGCGCTCTCCCCGCGACGACACCAGCTCCCCGCAATTTCTTCCAAAAGCTCTTTGGAATACATCGGCAACCAGCGCCGGCGCCAGCGCCACCGCCCCAGCCGCCTAACCGCAAGCGTGGCACACCACCACGATGAACAACCGACCAGAATCATCGCCCCAGCGCGTTTGGTCAGTTCTAATTCTGATCGGACAACCTTTTTCGTTTTATGATAGACAAAGTAAGAAAACTTTTGGGTCTTTCCTCACGAAAGACCGGCAAAAAACTCATCCTAAGTGTAGAAAAACTCGAGTCCCGGGTCGCCGTGCTCGAGAATGGCCGGCTTGAGGAGTACAGCGTCGAGCGTAAAAGCTCGCGGAATATCGTCGGCAGCGTTTACAAGGGTAAAGTCAAAAACATCGAGATGGGGTTGAAGGCGATGTTTGTTGACATCGGCTTCGAGAAAAATGCGTTCCTCCATTTTTGGGACGCAATACCGGCTGCACTCGACAGCGGTATCGAGGAAATTGATCGCCGCGGGAGCAAGCGGCCGCGAAAACGAATTACGGTTAAAGACATACCGAGCATTTATCCCGTCGGCTCCGATGTCATTGTGCAGGTCACCAAAGGCCCCATCGGCACAAAAGGTCCAAGGGTCACCACCAATCTCAGTTTTGCGGGGCGTTACCTTGTGCTGATGCCATTCAGCGATCGTAGCGGTATCTCGCGAAAAATCGAAAACCAGAAGGAGCGCGAACGGTTGCGCAAGATTGTCCGGGAATTGGAAATTCCCGACGGCGTTGGAGTCATTATTCGCACCGTAGGCGAAGGTCAACGGGCACGATATTTTGTGCGGGATCTGCGTTTTCTTCTCGATCAGTGGGCCCAAGTCGAGCAGTTCATTCGCGAGGAACCAGCCCCGTGCCGTCTCTTTGAGGAGCCGGATTTGATCGGGCGGACGGTGCGTGATTTTCTCACAGAGGAAATCGACGATGTCGTGTGCGATGACCGCGGATCAACAGAACGAATGATCGAAATGATCGGGCAAATTTCCCGACGCGCGCGGAATCGGGTGCATCATTATGATGGCGCGATGCCGATCTTTGAAACGTACGGAGTGCAGAAGCAAATAGACGACGCCTTTCATCGCCAGGTCTGGCTGAAATGCGGTGGCTATATTGTGATCGACGAGACTGAAGCGCTGGTGGCTATCGACGTGAATACCGGCCGAAACAAAGGCGGACGCGACGTCGAGAAAACAATTTTGCAGACGAACCTGGAAGCCGCGGATGAAATCGCGCGCCAGCTTCGCCTACGCAATATTGGTGGGCTGATCATAGCTGATTTCATCGACATGAAGAGCCGCAAAGACCAGCAGGCTGTTTACGGCTTGATGAAGGAGCGACTCAATCGCGACAAAGCCAAGACGCATATTCTTCCAATTTCACAGCTGGGCCTGATGGAGATGACTCGCCAGAGAGCGCAGGAAAGCCTCAGCGACACGATTTACGAGAATTGTCCGTACTGCGGGGGGCGCGGCGTGGTGAAAACTTCCATGACCACGAGCGTAGAATTGCATAGGACTCTCAATACCGTTATGCGCAAGTACCAGGAAAGCATTCACGATATCCGTGTAATTCTGAATCCAGGTGTACTGAAGCGGTTGAAGGAAGAAGATGAAGAACTACTGGTGGAGTTAGAGCGTCGCTACGCAGGCCGGCTCACCTTTCGCGGCGATCCCACGTTTCACCACGAAAAGTTTGTAATTACCGACGCAAATACTGGCACGGAGCTCCACGCGTAAGGCCGTGCCTTACACCAAATAATCCTTGCAATTCCTTGCAGCTTGTCCAAGAGTCGGGCATCCGGGGTAATGGCGAGTTTCGTAATTACCTTGCGAGCTCCAAAGGAGTGTTTGGAGCATAGAAACTGAGGAGAAAGACTTAACCAAAGGAGAAATGAGATGAAGAAATCAGTGTTGGGGCTGTTATGCGTCGCTGCAATCACTTCGGCAGCGGTTGCAGGGACTGAAACTTATTCGGGAAAGGAAATGAAACAGGTGGCGCCGCCACCTTGTCCGCAATGGTACGCAGACAACGAGTTTAACGTGAGTTTGTGGGGCACTTACATTTTCACGGGAAATAGTTGGCAAAATGATCGCTACCTCGAATCGGATCACGCCTTCGGCGGTGGCATGGACCTCAAATACTTTTTTCACCGGTACTTCGGTGTCGGTATTGAGGGATGGGCGGTAGATGCGAGGCGCTCATTTGAGGATGTCTTTGTCGATCTTAACAACGGCGTGTTTTCCGACACAACTCGACATGAGAGCCGCGCTGTGGGTTCTGTGTTAGGCACATTGACGCTGCGCTACCCAATCCCGTGCACCCGATTCTCGCCCTACATTTTTGGTGGAGGCGGCGGAATCTTTGGCGGCGGCGAAAAGACGAACGTTGTTGCGAACGACGGAATCATTCGCACTGAACAAACCGGTTCCGAGACACGGGCAATCGGCCAGGTCGGCGGCGGCATGGAAGTTCGCATGACTCCGCACATTGGCTGGGTCAGCGATTTCAGCTGGAATTTCGTGGACGGATCGCATAACAACTTTGGAATGGTTCGCACCGGAGTTAATTTCGCGTTCTAGCGAACCGAGAATCGTATTTACCAAAGCGGCGTCCGACGTTTCGGACGCCGCTTCTTTTGTACAAATGCGTCTGAATTTTCGAATGCGCGAAAAACAGCAACACTGAGTCTGACGTTGGCAAGCGCTATTGGCGTTTGCGAACGTTGTTGTGCGCACGAAATTATAGTCATGTCGTTTGTCGAAACGCTGGACAATCTGGCACTGAAGAAATCGGAGCTGGTCGACCAGTTCAAGCATCTGATCGCGCAGAAATCAGACCGGCAGCTTGAGGCGATGGCCCAGGCTTCTCGCTCGATCACTCTGCGAAACTTTGGACGGACGATGCGTCTGTTTGCTCCGCTGTATCTTTCCAACGAATGCATCAACAATTGCCGGTATTGTGGCTTCTCACGCGATAATCCGATCCTCCGCGTCACGCTTGATGTCGACGAAGTAGTGGCGGAAGCACAGCATCTTGCCCGCCAGGGATTTCGTCAGATTCTTCTTGTCACCGGCGAGCATCCAAAGTTTGCGGGCCGCGATTATCTTGCCGAATGCGTTCGCGCGCTTGCTCCCGATTTTTCATCGATTTCCATTGAGGTAGGCCCGATGGAAGCTGAGGATTATCTCCCGGTTGTCGACGCGGGCGCAGAAGGACTTGTCGTTTATCAGGAGACGTACAATCGCGGCATTTATACCGAAATGCATACCGCTGGGCCGAAACGGGATTTCAATTTTCGACTCGATTGCGTCGAACGCGGTTACGCGGCCGGTTTTCGACGCCTCGGCATCGGCGCGCTGATTGGTTTATCGCGCTGGCAGGATGAAGCGATCGCGCTCGCGGCGCATTTGGAACATTTGTTCAAACACTGCTGGCAGGCGCAAATCACGGTAAGCTTGCCGCGGTTGCGCCCTGCAGCTGGCGGATTTCATCCCCTTTTTTCGATGACGGACCGCGAGCTTGTGCAACTCGTTTGCGCGTTGCGAATTTCTTTCCCCCAGTTAGGAATCGTGCTTAGCACACGCGAGCGCGCATCTCTGCGGGATTCGCTGGCGCTAATTGGTGTAACGATGATGAGCGCTGGCAGCCACACTGAACCCGGCGGTTATACACGGCAAGGGCGCGAACATCTCCATCGCACGGTGCGCGGTCGTATCGTTGCGCCCGAATACCAGGACGGGGAAGATGAGCTTGCCACCGGTCAATTTGAGATTAGCGACGAACGTTCCCCGGCTGAAGTCGCCGCAGTCCTACGCCGCCGCGGACTTGAACCGGTGTGGAAAGATTGGGACCAAGCCCTTTGCGGTGCATGACGATCTCACTCAATGGCGAATCCGTCGATTCCCGCGAGGCCAGAACGATCGCGGAGCTAATCGATCGTTATCAATTGCCACCGCAATCGATTTTGGTGGAGCACAACGGTCTTGCCGTGCATCGACACGAATGGGCAGAGCGGCCACTATCTGAAGGCGACCGTGTCGAATTCATCCGTGTCGTCGCCGGCGGTTAGATGCTTGTTAAAGCGTTTCTTGTCATCAAATCTGATGAGCGCTCTTTACTACGACGCGCATTCCGTCTGTTTGAAGAACTATGACAGGGGTTTGCGGAGCAATGAATTCGCCTTCGGTGACAACGTCCACGACGTGATCGGCGAAACGCGCTTTACCGCTGGGTCGTAACACCGTAACTGCGGTGCCCTGCGTTCCGGGTGTGAGTGTCAGCGCGGTCGCGAACTGTCGCGGCACCCCGGCCAGCGATGGCCCGGGAGGATTTGAATCCATTAAGGCGAATCGACGGTAAATGCTCGTGCGCGGCAGATAGCGCGCGAGAAGAGCGATTACGATAAATGAGCCGATGATCGCGATGAACATGTTAAGCAGCGGGATAGCGAGCATCTTACCAGTTGGGAAAAAGTTTTGGCCGGGATAACGATCGACCATCGTCCAGAGCAAGGACGCGAGCATGAGAAATACACCAACGACACCGAAGATGATCGTGCTATGTGCGAAGAACAATATCTCGATCAAGACGAGAACCATTCCGAGAATAAAGAGCGCAACCACCTCCCAGCCGGCGAGGCCGGCCAGGTAATGCCCAAGGAAAAAGAGCGCGAAACAAATCACCGAGATTACTCCTGGCCACGTCACGCCAGGAATTTTAAATTCCAGATACGCACCGAGGATTCCTCCCAGCAGAAGCAGTGGCGCAAGGGCTGTGATCCAAAACGCGAACTGCTCGAAACCAGTCGGCTCGATCGTGACTTCGTTTCCTTTGAGACCGGCTTTTTTGATGAGATCATCCACCGAATCGGCGACGCCCTCTGCGAGTAACGGTTTGCCATTGATCCGTTCAGTCGCTTCCTGGGCATTCAGAGTTAGTACCGCTCCTTTCGGGTGAACGATCCGGTCGCCGATTTTTACTTCCTTGTCCTTGTTCATGAACGCCTCGGCGACATCGGGATTGTGCCCACTCTTGGTCGCGGAACCACGGATGAGCGCCGACCAATACGAAATCGTTTTCTCTTTTGCCGTCGCAGGAAGATCTTCGCCCGTAGAAAGGATGGGCGCGGCCGCGCCAATTGCGCTGACCGGCGCCATGAAGATGTGTTGTGTGGCAAGAGCGATAAGTGAACCGGCGGACCCGGCGTTTGTGTTGATGAATGTGTAGGTCGGGATTTTTGTTTGATTAAGTACATTTACGATATCGGTCGCTGTATCGAGGCGGCCCCCGTAGGTATTCATGTCGAAAATGATCGCGGACGCTTCGTTGCTCTCGGCTGTTTTCACAGCGCGACGCAGGAACGCGAGAAGCGAAGGCGCAACTTCGCCATGCAGCGGCACGACCACCACATCGCCTTTGTTAATCGCCTCGCTCGCCTGAGCGGGTGCCGTTGCCGTCGCCAAGCAAGACACGACGGCGATCCATAAATGCTTTCTCATCACTTGGACACCGACTTGCACTGCGTTAGTTTGGCATCGCTTCAAAAGCCAAACGAGGCAAAAATAATCAGGCGCGCATGGCAACGATCCCTTCGGAAACGATCGAGCAAATTGCTGCCGCGAACGATATTGTCGACGTGATCGGCTCGTACTTTCCGCTCAAGCGGGCGGGAGCGAATTTCAGGGCGCTCTGTCCGTTTCATCAGGAGAAAACTCCTTCGTTCATGGTCAGTCCGAGCCGGCAGACCTTCCATTGTTTTGGTTGTGGGGCGGGCGGGAGCGTTTTTCGCTTCGTCATGGACTATGAGCATACCGATTTTCCGTCGGCCGTTCGCAAGCTGGGTGCACGGGTGGGAATTTCGGTAATAGAGGAGCGCGCCGCGGCCGATGAAGATCGACGATATGAGGCGCGCAGGATACTGCTGAAATTGCACGCCGATGCTGCCGAATGGTTTCACGAAAATCTGCTGAAAAAAGATGTCGGGGAGCCAGCGCGAAAATACTTAAAACAGCGCGGGGTTACGGCGGAAATCGCCAAACATTGGCAGCTTGGTTATGCCCCAGATGAGTGGGACGGATTTGGCAAATGGGCACGCGCGCACGGCTACCATGCTCGGGACCTCATTACAAGCGGCCTCGTAAAAACAAGGGATGACGCAGAAACTCCGCCGGAAGAGAGCTCAAGGGCGTACGATCGCTTTCGTGGCCGCATTATATTTCCAATTTATGATTACCGCACAGGTGAAATAATTGCCTTCAGTGGACGCCTTCTGAAGAATGCGGAGGGAGCGGCGAAATATTTGAATTCTCCAGAGACGCCGCTTTTCCGAAAGGGCAACGTTCTTTTTGGCCTGCACAAATCCAAACGTGCGTTGATCGAGGCGAACTGCGCTGTTGTGTGCGAGGGGCAGCTGGATTTGATAAGTTTGTTTGAGACAGGAATCACAAACGTGGTCGCGCCGCAGGGAACCGCGTTTACAGAAAATCAGGCACGGGTTTTGAAACGCTTCGTCAACGAAGTGATTCTTTGCTTCGATGCCGACGCAGCTGGACAAAAGGCGGCCGAACGCTCTCTCGATGCGTTACTGCAAAACGACTTGATTGTACGAGTGGCCGAGATGCCAGCAGGAGAGGATCCCGACTCGCTAGTCCGGCGCGAAGGGAAAGAGGCATTTGAGAGCCGCGTTACGGGCGCGCGAGATTTTTTCGATTACTGGATCGAGCGTGAGACCGCGGGCGTTAATCTGACCTCCTTGGGTGCCAAGATGCAACTGGCTAGAAGTTTGGCCGAGACGGTTTCGCACGTGCGCGACCCCCTGATGCGTGGAGAAGTGGTGAACCGAGTGAGCGCGCGCCTGGGTGTCACCACTCAGGACTTTGAATCGCTTGTAGCCAAGCAAAGAAGCGAACCACTTCGGTCAGGCGTTCAATCTGGGCCAGATGATACTCGTAAAACCACTGCCATGCCGCGCCACGATATCGCTATGCTTTGCCTTCTGGCGTTGCGAGACAAAAAAGCGAGAGAATTCCTTTGCGGACAAAATTGGCGCGAGGTTTTGGGGCAGGTCCCAGATGGAGAAATTCTGGTCCGCATTCTCAACAGCGACCTGCGCCCGGACGAGGCCGCCTCACTTAATGCCTTTATGGTCACGCTCTCCCCACCGGAGGAGCGACTGGTCTCTTCGTGGCTGCTGCAAAGGGTGCCGCCTAATGCTGGGGCGATGGTCGAAAGATGGTGGCTGGGCATTCGCCAAGCCGTCTTGCGCCGCCAACTTGATGTCGCCGCAAACCAAATAAAACTCCCCAATCTGAGCACCGGAGACGTCGTAAATTTGCAGAAACAAATCCTTGACCTACAGGAGCAGCTCCACGAGCTTTCCCGGCCTGCCGGCCCGGGCGACAATTAGTTGTCGATCCATTGCCGCGCGGCAAATCGAACGTCTTAGTCAAATCATTAATCGCATCATCTTGGCCAGGCATTCGAAACACAGGGGAGGCAGAGCACGGTCGTCGGCGAAACGGCTCAAACAGGGCCAGCGCCGTGGCTCATCAAAAAGACCGGTTGCCCTTCAACTTCGTCGGAAACTCAAGAAACAACCGCGAACAGTTGCGCTCAAAGCCAAACGCAGACGTACTTTAACTCGGCATAGTAACGGGTCTTTGCCACAGCCGTCAGAGCAAATGGCGGCATCCCGTTTGTACTCGACGATTGAATTACAGAGCCGCATTCGCGAGCTGATCAAGCTCGCAAAGGAACAAGGCTACCTGACGTTTGACGACCTAAACGAGGCGTTGCCTGAGGGAATCACTGACGCTGATGAACTGGATCTGATTCTCACACGGCTGCGTCGCTTGGAGATCGACATTATCGAGGCGTCGGAAGTCGATCGCTACAAGGATGGGAAAAAGGATACCGAGGAGGATTTGGAAGAGGAAGAGAGAAGCGAAACCAAGGTCGATATTCTGGACGACCCGGTGCGCATGTATCTCAAGCAAATGGGCCAGGTCCCGCTTTTGACCAGGGAACAGGAAGTAGAAATATCCAAACGCATTGAAGAGGCCGAAGACATGGTGCTGAAGCACATCAATCGTTTTGGCATTGTCGCACAGGCCCACCTGGATCTGGCCAGTAAACTGATCGAGGGCAGAGAACGTTTCGATCGAGTGATCCTCGACAAGAAAATCGAGAGTCGCGAGAGATATATGAAAAATCTCCCCCGCCTCTGCAAACAGGTGGAACAATTAAGCGCGTCGATCACGCGGCAGTTTTACGAGATGTCGCGCAATTCCTTAAAAAAACGACCACAAAAGCTCCGGGCATTGCAAAGAATGATGGCTTCGTTGCAACGGCTTTATCCTCTTTTTTACCTCAAGCAGAAAGTTACGGAGGAATTTGTACACCTGGCGGACGACGCGCACCATACCTCGCTTTATTTGCAAACTGAGCTGGCCAAGAATCCTCGGAGCAAGAAACGGCGATTGCAGCTTCAAAGCAAAGTCCGCGAGCTGGAAAAAGGGCTGTGGTTCTCGCTTTCCGAGTATGCGAAAGAGTACCAGATGCTCAAGGGCTGGATGCGCCAGGCTTTCAAGGCAAAAACCGAAATGGTGGAAGCCAATCTTCGTCTCGTCATCTCGATCGCAAAAAAATACACCAATCGCGGTCTATCGTTCCTTGACCTGATCCAGGAAGGAAACATGGGATTGATGAAGGCGGTCGAGAAATTCGAGTATCGACGCGGATATAAGTTTTCCACATACGCGACGTGGTGGATTCGGCAAGCCATTACCCGCTCGATCGCCGACCAGGCCCGCACGATTCGCATTCCGGTGCACATGATTGAGACGATTAATAAGCTCATGCGCGTGCAAAAGCAGCTAGTGCAGGAATACGGACGCGAACCTTCGCCTGAAGAAGTAGCCGAAGAAGTGTTGCTGCCAGTCGATCGCGTGCGGTCAGTGCTCAAGATGGCGCAGCAACCAATCTCTCTTCAGTCTCCGGTGGGTGAGAGCGAAGAAACGAATTTTGGCGATTTTATCGAAGACAGAGGCGCCGAAAATCCGAGCGACATGACTGCGATTGTCCTGTTGAAGGAAAAAATCAAGGACGTGCTGGAGACGCTCACTGATCGCGAAAGGCAGGTCCTCGAGCAACGATTTGGCTTGGTCGATGGATATAGCCGGACTTTGGAAGAAGTAGGGCGGCAATTCCAGGTCACTCGGGAGCGTATCCGTCAGATCGAAGCAAAGGCCTTGCGCAAAATGCGACATCCGACTCGTATCCGGCAACTCGAGGGCTTCCTTGAAGCTCCCGGACTGTGATTTGGGTCGCCATTCCAGCGCAACTTCCGACTCCGCAGATAGTTCAATTGAATGGAGACTATGGATCGTGAAGATGACAAAGAGTTGTGGGATGTTCTCGGCCATGTTCCCGAGCCTACGCTGTCACCCTTCTTTGCGCGGAATGTGGTAAGAAGCGTTCGCGAGAAGGCGACTCGCTTTGATCGGATGCGCGGTTGGTTTGGCTGGCGGAGACTGGCTGCAGCGTCTGCTGTAGTCATCCTCGTAATCGGCGTGACTATCGCCACACATCACCCAGTCTCGCAGACACCGGCCAAAAATGACTCAGACGTCGTGGCAAAAATCGATCCACAAGATTATGACGTCGTAGCCGATCTGGATGAACTGATCGCCTGGGATGAAAACAGCGTGTGGGAGGATAAGCCGACTTTGTAAGTCAATCGTCGCTTTGTCGGCTTTCGTTTTGTTCTGTGCTGCCGCACAAGCGCAGCCCCAATCGCACCGGCCAAACGGGCGCTCAGCGGCCGGACCTCCTCGTGGACCAGGAGGTTCGAGCATGCGCGACAGATGGATGGCAATGCCCCCGGCGGCGCGCCAAAACTTCCAACGCAATGCCGAGCGTTGGCTGCGAATGAGTCCCGAAGAGCGCAACGTTATGCGCCAACGAGAGAATTTGCGACGCGAGACCATCAGACGCGAGACTGAGGCGGCGCTTCGCGACTCCGGCCTTCACCTGAGCCCGCAGGAACGCTCTCAATTTGAATCGCGTTATATCCAGGAACGCCGAAGGGTGGAACGAGGGTTGAGACAACAAATTGAGAGTGAGCGACAACAGCAGTTGCCGGCACTGATTCAAGAACTGAAAAAAGAATTCCAGATCGACCAACCAACCAAAGCTCCGGCGAGCAAACCGGTAGAGTCGCCCAAACCAAAGAAGTAGGAAGAAGTAGCAGTCGGCCTTTTTCTTTTATCCATGACGAGGTTCCTGAAAAAGAAGCTGGCTCAAGATTACTCTTGAGCCAGCTCGATCTGGATTTCTCGATCCTACATCAGCTATTTACCGCCGATAGTAGTGATGATACCGGTGATGGCGGTAATAACGGTGCCCGCCGTACCAATAGTAAGGCCGATAATAGCCATAGTACGGATACGGTCGATAATAGCGGTACGGGTAGTAGTAGCCATATGGATAATATCCATAGTAACCCGGAAATCCGACACCTATTCCGACCGATACTCCAGCCTCAGAACGCTGTACGGGAACAAAAGCCAGTAACCCAGCCACCGATCCGATTAAAAGAAGTTTTTTCCAGTTCATATTTTTCCTCCCTATAAATTAAACAGGGCTGGGGAAGGAAAGTTTTCCGATTTATTCGGATTCAGAATTCTCTGCATATGCTGTGATGGAAACGCTTTCGCCAATCTGTCGGTACGAAACACACCGAAGGCGAAGTGCATTCGCAGCAGCGTCAGCTCCGTGTCCCGGAAACGCGATTACAGGTCCTCCGGTCAGGATCGGACCCAAATAGAGTTGCACTTTATCAATGACGCGCGCATCGAGCGCCTGACTTAGCACATCGCCACCGCCCTCAATCAGTACACTGGTGATACCTCGCTGGCCCAGATTTTTAAGCACTGTGGCCAGAGACTTACGTTGATAAATCAGTGTTCGTGAACTGAACTGGTCAGAAAATAAGTGAGCGCGTCGCGGCAGCTTTCCTGAGCGAGTCAGCACAATGCGCCAGGGTTGGCGCGCGCCACGAACGCCGCGCACCGTCAGCCGGGGATTGTCCGCCCGGACCGTGTTCGTTCCGACTAGAATTGCGTCCACCTGGGCGCGAAGTTCATGTGCGTCACGGCGGGCAGCACGTCCTGTGATCCATTGAGACTCCCCGCCAGGTCGCGTTAGTCGACCATCGAGAGACATTCCGCACTTTGCGATAACAAAAGGGCGCCCTGTGACAATCCACTTGTTGAACGCCTCGTTAATTTGCGCGCAATCGTCGGCCAAAACGCCTTCTCGTACTCTGACGCCCGCATTTCGCAATTGCACGATTCCGTTACCGGAGTGACGCGGATTCACATCAATCGCGCCGACAACAACGTTTCTAACACCAGCTTGGAGTATTGCATCCGTGCATGCAGCAGTGCGTCCTTCTGTGGAGCACGGTTCGAGCGTGATGTAGAGAGTGGCTCGCGCGGGCACGGGCGCTGCGAAACTGCGCAGGCATTCAACCTCAGCGTGATCGCGGCCGGCTCCTCGATGATGTCCCGTCGCCACGATTCGATTGCCAACAACGAGAACCGCACCAACCGCCGGATTGGGGCTGGTCTGGCCCACGGCTTTTTTTGCCTCGTTAAGCGCTGCGCGCATGAACCGTTCGTCCCGTTCTCTATTCATCGATTCGAGACACCAATAGTTGTTCCAGGCCGCCGAGGCAATGCGCTGTCCTCCGAGAACGCGGGGTTTATCAGAGCGTCAAATTAATAATGTCATCTCGCCGTTATGGCGAAGCTATTCGTGCCTGGAGGGATTCGAACCCCCAACCTTCTGATCCGAAGTCAGAAGCTCTATCCAGTTGAGCTACAGGCACTGTTAACGGATGTAATTAGTCAGAGATGAGAGATGAGAAGTAGATACGAGCCCAGGGACTTCTCACTAATCATCTCTCACTTCTAACGGTTCAAAGAGCTGGGTGGCCGACGGGACTCGAACCCGCAACAACCAGAACCACAATCTGGGGCTCTACCATTGAGCTACGGCCACCATCGCTGACACCGAAGTAAGACGTTAAAATTCCAATCCTTTTTTGCAAACAAAGGACTCGACTTTTCCCGGCCACTCCACTAATTGTCGGCACCGGTGGAACGAAAATCTACCTGGAGTCGGCTCACTCTCCCGCTTCATCAGATGATGCGGCGAGCTTTGCCTATTTGTCTCTTCTTTGCTGTCTTCGTCGGTGTTCTTCCGGCGCAAGAGGACGATCCGAGCGATATTTTTCTCAAGGCTTATTTGTCCGCGCAGCAGGGCGAAAAGCTGGAGCACGAAAGCCGATTCAAAGCGGCCCTGGCCAAATT
>WNFW01001513.1_pt1 | contig 15642 bp, 9 predicted proteins | sample 5400131 | NCBI WGS metagenome assembly WNFW01 (sample SAMN13153362, study PRJNA577476) | soil metagenome | isolation source: 20 cm soil or saprolite under grassland replicate 1 | place: USA:California | collected 2016-06-15 | reverse complement strand
GATGTCCACGACAACGACTTCGTCATCGGCCTCGTCGGACGCGAGCTCCACCCGCTCTCGCACCTCGTCCAGACCATGCGGAAGACGGCCCAGACCGCGCAGTACATCCAGACGCTGGGGCCGTTCTTCATCGGCCACGCGCTCTGGCAGAGCCCGCTCGGCGGACCGAGGACCAGCTGATCGCCAACACAGCCCAGCGTGTGGGCGCGCTGAAGCGCGCGCCGTCACGGCCACCGAGGCGCGCGACACCACAACTCGACGTTCTCATCGCCACGGTCAAGTATCTGTGGTCCCGAGGCCTCACGCCCTCCTGCAGCTCCATCTCTTCGTGCTCCGCGCGGGGGCTGGCGAAGGATAATTTTCATTTGCGTAAAGCTCTGAGTGCTGAGGGCATAGGAACGAGGTTCCGCGAATTGACTGTCGGGCGGACCTCCCAGCTATAGGGTGCTCGAACCACGAGTTGTGAGGCATCGTGTAGGATCCCGATAGGAAAGTTCTGCGATGATGAAATGGGCTTCCTCAAAGGCAGCCTGCATAGACGGCTTCGACCTGGATGACACCACTCCGAAAGCGAGGGCGGCGCGTGCGATGACAGGCCCCATCCCGGCGCGCTGGGCGCCATACCTGCTGAGCGTGCTCAGGATCGCCGCCGCCTTCTCCTTCATGACGCATGGCACGCAGAAGCTCTTCGCAGTGCCCGTGAACGAGCTGCGAGCGCCAGTGCCCCTGGCCTCACTGGTCGGGCTGGCCGGCGTGCTCGAGACCTTCGGCGGGTTCCTTCTCCTCGTCGGGCTTTTCACGAGGCCCGTGGCCTTCGTCCTCGCCGGTGAGATGGCGGTGGCCTACTTCCTCAGGCACGCGCCTCGGAGCCTTTGGCCGATCCTCAACGGGGGAGAGTTGGCCACGCTCTTCTGCTTCGTCTGGCTGTACGTGGGGACGGTGGGACCCGGCCCGTGGAGCGTTGACTCTCTCCGGCGCCGGGCCGGCGCAGGGCCGTAGCCGCTCCGGCTCCCGCCCCCCCGGGAATCGGGAGGCTGGGCTGGGTGTTGACTGCCCGCGTGGGAACGGCTACGACTCGCCGGCGGTCCCCAACAGAAAACGTGCTTGACCGGGCCTTCGGTCCCCAACGCATCTTGCACCCTGATACGGGTGCATATGGTCAGTGCACCGTTTGAAGGGTGCAAAAGGCATGACACGCGCACGTGCCCCGATCGCGGACCTCACGCCGGATGCTGTCGGTTCAAGGAAGACCGGGGGGCCGGCCGACGGCGGACGCCTTCAGGGTAGGGGCGCCGGCAGCTCCGACTTGCCCATCAGGTAGAGATCGACGCCGCGCGCGGCGGAGCGGCCCTCGGCGATCGCCCACACGATCAGCGACTGGCCGCGCTGCATGTCGCCGCACGTGAAGACGCCGGGCACGCTCGTCATCCAGCGCGCGTCCCGCCAGACGTTGCCGCGCTCGGTGAGCGTGACGCCGAGGTCGGCGAGCATCCCCGGCTTCTCGGCGCCCAGGAAGCCCATGGCGAGCAGGACGAGCTCGCACTCGAGCGTGAACTCGCTGCCCGGCACGCGCTTGAAGTCGAGGCGGCCGCCCTCGCGGACCATCTCGACCTGCACCGCGTGGAGCCGGCGGACGCGCCCCTCGGCGTCGCCCGTGAAGCGCTCGGTGGACACCGAGTAGACCCGCTCGCCCCCCTCCTCGTGCGCGCCGGACACGCGGAGGATGTTCGGCCACTGCGGCCAGGGGTTGTCGGGCGCGCGCGTGTCGGGTGGCCGTGGCAGCAGCTCGAACTGGTGGACCGCGACGGCGCCCTGGCGATGGACCGTGCCGAGGCAGTCGGCGCCGGTATCGCCGCCGCCGATGATCACGACGCGCTTGCCCTGGGCCGTGATGAACCGCTCGTCGGGGATCGCGTCGCCCTCGCAGCGCTTGTTCTGGAGGGTCAGGTACTCCATGGCGAAGTGGATGCCGCGGAGCTCCCGCCCGGGCACGCGGAGGTCGCGAGGCTCGCAGGCGCCGCCCGCCAGCACCAGCGCGTCGAACTCGCCGCGCAGCGCCGCGACCGGCACGGTCACGCCGACGTGGCAGTTCGTCCGGAAGGCGATACCCTCCTTCTCCATGATCGCGAGGCGCCGCTCGAGGATGCGCTTCTCCATCTTGAACTCGGGGATACCGTAGCGGAGGAGCCCGCCGATCCGGTCGGCGCGCTCGAGGACCGTGACCACATGCCCCGCGCGGTTCAGCTGCTGGGCGGCGGCGAGGCCCGCGGGCCCGGAGCCGACGACCGCGACCTTCTTCCCGGTGCGCACGGCGGGCGGCTCGGGCACGACCCAGCCCTCGTCGAAGGCCCGCTCGCTGATGCGTTCCTCCACGGCCTTGATCGTGACCGCGTCGTCGTTGATGCCGAGGACGCACGAGCCCTCGCAGGGCGCCGGGCAGAGCCGGCCCGTCCACTCGGGGAAGTTGTTGGTCGCGTGCAGGCGCTCGCTCGCGTCGCGCCAGCGGTCCTTGTACACGAGGTCGTTCCAGTCGGGGATGATGTTGCCGAGCGGGCAGCCCTGGTGACAGAACGGGATGCCGCAGTCCATGCAGCGCGCGGCCTGCTTCTTGAGATCCTCGACCGGGTAGGGAAGGTAGATCTCCTTCCAGTCGCGCAGCCGCTCCACCACCGGGCGGGTCGGCCACTTCTTGCGTTGGATCTCGAGAAAGCCGGTGACCTTACCCACTCGGGGTTCCGACGAGCTCGGCGAACGTGGGCTCGCGCCCCTCGGCGCGGGCGTGCGCCTCGGCCGCCAGCACGCGCTTGTAGTCCCGCGGCATGACCTTGACGAACCGCGGCTGCAGGCCGACCCAGTCGGCCAGCATCTTCGCCGCGTAGGTCGAGCCCGTGTGCTGGACGTGACGCTCGATGAGGCTCTTCACCAGCCCGATGTCCTCGGCGCGATCGAAGGGCTCGAGGTCCACCATGCCGAGGTTGCAACGGCGCTTGAAGTCGCCGTCCACGTCGAGCACGAACGCGATTCCACCCGACATGCCGGCGGCGAAGTTGCGCCCCGTCCGGCCCAGGATCACCACGCGACCGCCGGTCATGTACTCGCAGCCGTGGTCGCCGATGCCCTCGACGACCGCGTGGACGCCGCTGTTCCGCACGGCGAACCGCTCGCCCGCGACGCCGCGCACGAACGCCTCGCCGCTGGTCGCGCCGTAGAGGGCGACGTTGCCGATGACGATGTTCTCCTCGGGCACGAAGGTGGCGCGCGCCGGTGGGTAGACGCAGAGCCGCCCTCCGGAGAGGCCCTTGCCCCAGTAGTCGTTGGCGTCGCCCTCGAGCGTGAAGGTGATCCCCCGCGGGACGAACGCGCCGAACGACTGACCCGCCGAGCCGGTGAAGTGGACGCGGATCGTGTCGTCGGGCAGGCCCGCGCCGCCCCACCGGCGCGTCACCTCGTGGCCGAGCATGGTGCCGACGGTGCGGTGCACGTTCTGGATCGGCAGCGAGAGCTCGACGCGCTTCTGCCGCTCGATCGCGTCGTGGCACTTCGGGATCAGCAGCGTGCGGTCGAGGCCGCGGTCGAGGCCGTGGTCCTGGCTCGTCACGCAGTGCCGCGCCACCTCGGGCGGCACGTCGGGCTGGTGGAAGATCGCCGAGAAGTCGAGCCCGCGCGCCTTCCAGTGGTCGAGCGCGGGCGTGAAGTCGAGCCGGTCGGCGCGCCCGCCCATCTCCGCGCCGGTCCGGAAGCCGAGCTCGGCCATGTACTCACGCATCTCCTCCGCGATGAAGCGGAAGAAGTTCGTCACGAACTCGGGCCGCCCGTTGAACCGCTTCCGGAGCTCCGGATCCTGGGTGGCGATCCCGACGGGGCAGGTGTTCAGGTGACAGACGCGCATCATGATGCAGCCCAGGACCACGAGCGGGGCCGTGGAGAACCCGAACTCCTCGGCGCCCAGGAGGGCGGCGATCGCGACGTCGCGGCCCGTCTTCATCTGGCCGTCCACCTGGACGACGATCCGGTCGCGCAGCTTGTTCAGGACGAGGACCTGCTGCGTCTCGGCGAGGCCGAGCTCCCAGGGGACGCCGCCGTGCTTGATCGAGGTGAGCGGCGAGGCGCCCGTGCCCCCGTCGTGCCCCGAGATCAGGACGACGTCCGAGTGGGCCTTGGCGACGCCCGCCGCCACCGTCCCCACGCCGACCTCGGCGACGAGCTTCACGTGGATCCGTGCCGAGGGGTTCGCGTTCTTCAGGTCGTGGATCAGCTGGGCGAGGTCCTCGATCGAATAGATGTCGTGGTGCGGCGGCGGCGAGATCAGCTGCACGCCGGGCGTCGCGAACCGCACCCGCGCGATCCACGGGTACACCTTGGGGCCCGGGAGCTGGCCGCCTTCGCCGGGCTTCGCCCCCTGCGCCATCTTGATCTGGAGGTCGTCCGCGTTCACGAGGTACTCGCTCGTGACGCCGAAGCGCGCGGAGGCGACCTGCTTGATGGCGCTCCGCCGCCAGTCGCCGTTCGGGTCGCGCCGGTAGCGCGCCGAGTCCTCGCCGCCCTCGCCGGTGTTCGACTTCGCGCCCATGCGGTTCATCGCGATCGCCAGGGTCTCGTGGGCCTCCTGGCTGATCGAGCCGTAGGACATGGCGCCGGTCGCGAAGCGCCGGAGGATCGCCTCGACGGGCTCGACCTCGTCGAGTGGGACGGGCGGGGGCGCCGGCCTCCAGCGGATCAGCCCGCGCAGGGTGGCAAGGTTGCGGCTCTGCTCGTCGACGAGCTTCGTGTACTCCTTGTAGACCCGGTACTGGCCAGCGCGCGTCGCGTGCTGGAGCTTGAAGACGGTGTCCGGGTTGAAGAGGTGGTACTCGCCGTCGCGCCGCCACTGGTACTCGCCGCCCCAGTCGAGATCGGCGTGGCCCACGGGCCTCACAGGAAAGGCGCGCTCGTGCCAGCGGCGGACCTCCTCGGCGAGGACGTCGAGGCCGATGCCCGAGACGCGCGAGGCCGTGCCGGTGAAGTAGCGGTCGACCAGGTCGCGGTTCAGGCCGATGGCCTCGAAGATCTGGGCGCCGCAGTAGCTCTGGAGCGTCGAGATCCCCATCTTGGCCATGACCTTGAGGATCCCCTTGTTGAGCGCCTTGATGTAGTTCCGGACCGCCTTCGCGTGGTCGATCCCGGTCAGGATGTCCTGGCGGATCATGTCGTCCAGGGTCTCGAAGGCCACCCACGGGTTGACGGCGCCGGCGCCGTACCCGATGAGCAGGCACATGTGGTGGACCTCGCGCGCGTCGCCTGTCTCGAGGACGAGCCCGCAGCGCGTGCGCTCGCCCCGCCGCACGAGGTGGTGATGGACCGCGGCGGTGGCGACGAGGCTCGGGATCGCCGCGCGCACGCGGCTCACGCCGCGGTCGGTCAGGATGATGATGTTGTAGCCGTCGGCGATCGCCTGGCTCGCCAGCCGCTGGAGCTCCTCGAGCGCCCGCTCGAGCCCCGCCGCCCCGTCGGTCACGGGCCACAGCATGGGCAACGTGATGGACTTGAAGCCGGGGGCGTTGACATGCGTGAGCTTGGCGAGCTCCGCGTTGGAGATCACGGGGTCCCTCAGCACGATCTGGCGGCACGACGCGGGCTCGGCCTCGAGCAGATTACGCTCGGGCCCGACCGTGGACTCCATCGCGGTCACCAGCTCCTCGCGGATCTGGTCGAGCGGCGGGTTCGTCACCTGCGCGAAGAGCTGCTTGAAGTAGTCGTAGAGCGGCCGCGGCCGGTTCGACAGGACCGCCAGGGCCGTGTCCGTCCCCATCGAGCCCACGGGCTCCTCGCCGTTCTTGGCCATCGGCGCGAGCAGGATACGGAGGTCCTCGTGGGTGTAGCCGAAGGCGATCTGCCGGTTCAGCACGGCCGCGTGGTCGGCTGCCGGGAGCGGCTGCTCCGGCAGATCCTCGAGCCGCAGCGAGTTCTCCCGGAGCCAGGTGGCGTACGGCCGCTCGGCGGCCAGCTGCGCCTTGATCTCCTCGTCGTCGATGATGCGCCCCTTCGCGGTGTCCACGAGGAAGATCCGGCCGGGATGCAGGCGCCCCTTGACCAGGATGTTCTCGGGCGGGATGTCGAGCACGCCGACCTCGGAGGCCATGATCACGAGGTCGTCCTTGGTCACGGAGTAGCGCGAGGGCCGGAGGCCGTTCCGATCGAGGACCGCGCCGATCACCGTGCCGTCGGTGAACGCGATCGATGCCGGCCCGTCCCAGGGCTCCATGAGGGAGGCGTGGTACTCGTAGAACGCGCGCCGCTCCGGGCTCATGGACTCGTGGTTCTGCCAGGGCTCCGGGATCATCATGAGGATCGCGTGCGGCAGCGAGCGCCCGTTCATGACGAGGAACTCGAGCACGTTGTCGAACGTCGCCGAGTCGGAGAGCCCCTCGCGCGTGACGGGCAGGACCTTTGTCAGATCAGCGCCGAGCACGTCCGAGCGGCAGAGGGCCTCGCGCGCCCGCATCCAGTTGATGTTCCCGCGGAGCGTGTTGATCTCGCCGTTGTGCGAGATGTACCGGTAGGGGTGCGCGAGCGGCCACGAGGGGAAAGTGTTCGTGCTGAACCGCTGGTGCACGAGCGCGAGCGCCGACTCCACGTCCTCATCCCCGAGGTCCGGGTACATGGCCTCGATCTGGTCGGCGCTGAGCATGCCCTTGTAGATCAGCGTGTTCGAGCTGAGGCTCGGCAGATAGGCGAACTTGTTCTCGGGGATGTCGAGCGCCGCGACGGCCCGCTCGAAGAGCTTGCGGATCACGTAGAGCTTCCGCTCGAAGCGGGCGTGGTCGGCCACGCCCGCGCCCCGGCCGATGAAGACCTGCTCGATGTGTGGCTCGACCGAGCGCGCGGTGGCGCCGAGGAGGCGGTCGTCGGTCGGGACGGCGCGCCAGCCGAGGAGCCGTTGCCCTTCTTCCTCGACGATCGAGTGGAGGAGGACCTGGACCTTCTGGCGCTGGGTGGGGTCGCGCGGGAGAAAGACCAGGCCGCAGCCGTACTCCGTCACCGGGGGCAGGGGGATGCCGAGGCGCCCGCACTCGCGCCGCAGGAACCGGTCGGGCATCTGCAGCAGGATGCCGGCGCCGTCGCCCGTGTTGGGCTCGCAGCCGCACGCGCCGCGGTGCAGCAGGTTGATGAGGACCAGGAGCCCCTGGCGGACGATCGCGTGGGACTTCCTGCCCTTGATGTCGACGACGAACCCGACGCCGCAGGAGTCGTGCTCGTGGCGTGGATCGTAGAGGCCTTGGGCGGGCGGCGGGCCGGGCGCCTTCGCCGTTCCGCGTCGAGACTCCCTCATGACCGCATCCCCTTTGTGAACAGTTGCACGATAATATTCGGAATCGGACTATTAGTCATCCGGAAAAATTTGTATAGTATGTATCAGCACAACTGATAGTAGTGTCTGGGCATGCATCTCGAGACGCTGCGCCTCTACTGTGACATCGTGCGGCTCCGCTCCTTCTCCCGCGGGGCCGAGCAGAACTTCGTCTCCCAGTCGGCGGCGAGCCAGGCGGTCCAGCTCCTCGAGGCCGAGCTCGGCGTGGCGCTCATGGACCGGACGAAGCGCCCGCTCGTCGTCACGCCGGAGGGCCAGACCTTCTACGAGACGTGCCGGGGCCTCCTCGAGTCGTGGGAGAAGGTGAAGGCCGAGGTGGCGGTGGTGAAGGCGCGCGTGGACGGGACGGTGCGCGTCGCCGCCATCTACTCGGTCGGGCTCCACGACGTGAGCCGCCACATGCAGCGCTTCATGTCGCGCTATCCCGAGGCGCGCGTCCAGCTCGAATGCCTGCACCCGCACAAGGTGGTGGAGGCGGTCCTCGAGGGCGAGGCGGACGTCGGGATCATGTCCTACCCGCCCGCCGATCGGGCGCTCTCGATCGTGCCGCTGCGCGCCGAGCCGATGGCGTTCGTCTGCCACCCGAGCCATCGGCTGGCCCGGCGGAAGCTCGTCCCGCCGGCCGACCTGAGCGGGGAGACCTTCATCGCGTTCGATCCCGGGCTCACCATCCGGAAGGCGGTCGACCGCGCGCTCCGGCAGCACAACGTGAAGGTCAACATCGTGATGGAGTTCGACAACATCGAGACGATCAAGCAAGCGATCATCATCAACGCCGGCGTCAGCATTCTGCCGCGCCACACGGTCCAGAAGGAGGCGGGCATCCGGACGCTCGCCGTGGTCCCGCTGGCGATCCCGGATCTCGTGAGGCCCGTCGGTATCATCCACCGGCGGCAGAAGCCGCTGACGCCGACCGTGAGCCGGTTCATCCAGCTTCTGAAGGATGCGAGCGAAGAGCCCGCCGCGACGGCCCCGGCGCGCGGCCGAGTCCGCGCGCCGGCGGGTGAAGTCCTGTAGGATGGCAGGTGGGGTGAGCGCAGGGACGAAGGGGGCAAGCCATGGGCGAGTTTGAAGACCAGTACACGGCGGAGCTCGAGGGCGAGGTCAAAGAGACCCGCGGGGCGCTCGTCAACGACACGATCACCGTGCTGTCGCCGGCCGAGCCGATCTGCCTCCGGGAGACGGCCACCGTCCACGAGGCTGTCCAGACCATGCTCGCGCGCCGCCAGGCGGGCGTGCTGATCACCGACGCGGAGGGCCGGCTGACCGGCATCTTCACCGAGCGCGACGTGCTGACGCGCGTCCTCGGGCGGGACCTCGACGCGCGGAAGACGGCCCTGGCAGCCGTGATGACGCGCAACCCGGACGCGCTCTCGGTGCGCGACAAGATCGCGCGGGCGGTCCACTCGATGAGCGTCGCGGGCTATCGCACGGTGCCTCTCGTCGACGCCGAGCGGCGGCCGATCGGGGTCGTGACCGTGAGCGACGTCATCCGGTGGCTGGCCAGCCTGTTTCCGGAGGCGGTCCTCAACCTGCCGCCCGGTGAGCGGCTCAAGCGGCCCCACGCGATCGACGCCGGCTGATGGCCACCACCAGGGGAGGGGTCGGCTGGCTCGACCAGGGCCGCAGACCTTGCCCGGCCGGTGGGCCGTCTTATAAGATGGCCCGGTCTGCTGCAGTTGCCGCACGCCGACCGGGGCAGACGGCCTCAGCCGGGATTCCCGAGAGCCCGATGGTGGTGGGGAGTGTGCGCGCGCCAGGCGAACGACTGAACGGGGAGAGAGGATTCGATGAGTGAGACGGCGACTCCCGCCACGGGTGTCTCCAAGTCGCTGAAGGAGCTCGATCGCGCGGTCATCCGGTTCGCCGGGGACTCGGGCGACGGCATGCAGCTGACCGGGGAGCAGTTCACGACGGAATCAGCGTGGGCGGGGAACGACATCGCGACCCTGCCGAATTTTCCGGCCGAGATCCGCGCCCCGGCGGGCACGCTCTTCGGTGTGTCGAGCTTCCAGCTCCAGTTCGGCAGCCAGCGCGTCTACACGCCCGGCGACCGGCTCGACTGCCTGGTGGCGGTGAACCCCGCGGCGCTCAAGGTGCACCTCGGCGACCTCAAGACGGGCGGGCTCCTCATCGTCAACACCCAGGCCTTCGACAAGCGCAACCTCGACAAGGCCGGCTACGCGGCGAACCCGCTCGACGACCCGACCCTCGCGGAGCGCTACCGGCTGCACAAGGTGGACATGACGGCGCTCACCCACGAGGCCATCAAGGACCTCCCGCTCAACGCGAAGGAGAAGGACCGGACGAAGAACTTCTTCGCCCTCGGGCTGGTCTCGTGGATCTACACGCGCCCGCTCGAGCCCACGCTCGAGTGGATCCGGAAGAAGTTCGGCAAGACGCCGTCCATCGCCGAGGCGAACACGCGCGTGCTGAAGGCGGGCCACGCCTTCGGCGAGACCGCCGAGATCTTCGGCGAGCACTACGCGGTCGAGCCGGCGGAGATGGCGCCGGGCCTCTACCGGGCGATGACGGGCAATCGCGCGCTCGCGTGGGGTCTCCTCGCGGCGGCGCAGCGCTCCAAGGTTCCCCTCGTCTACGGCGCGTACCCGATCACGCCGGCGAGCGACATCCTGCACGAGCTCGCGCTGCACAAGCGCTTCCGCGTGCGGACGATCCAGGCCGAGGACGAGATCGCGGCGGTGACGTCGGCCATCGGCGCCTCCTTCGGCGGGGCGATCGGGGTCACCGGGTCGAGCGGCCCGGGCGTCGCGCTCAAGGGCGAGGGGATCGGCCTCGCGGTGATGGCCGAGCTGCCGCTGGTCATCTTCGATATCCAGCGCGGCGGGCCGTCCACCGGGCTGCCGACGAAGACGGAGCAGGCGGACCTCATGCAGGCGCTCTACGGGCGTAACAGCGAGTCGCCCGTCGTCGTCCTGGCGCCGGCCACGCCGGGTGACTGCTTCTACATCGCCTACGAGGCCGTGCGCATCGCGGCGAAGTACATGGTGCCGGTCATAGTGCTGAGCGACGGTTTCCTGGCCAACGGCTCAGAGCCGTGGCTCATCCCGGACCCCGCGACGCTGCCGCCCATCGAGATCGGCTTCCGGACCGAGAAGGACGGGTTCTTCCCGTACCTGCGCGACCCGGCGACCCTCGCGCGCCCGTGGGTGCGCCCCGGCACGCCCGGGCTCGAGCACCGGATCGGCGGCATCGAGAAGCAGGACGTCACCGGCAACATCTCCTACGACCCGGAGAACCACGACCACATGGTCCGCACGCGCGCCGAGAAGGTGCGCCGCGTGGCCCAGGAGATCCCGCCGACGTCGATCAACGGGCCCGCGACCGGCGACGTGCTCGTCGTCGGCTGGGGCGGAACCTACGGCGCGATCACGGCGGCGGTCGAGCGCACGCGGGCCGAGGGCAAGTCGGTCGCCTCGATCCACCTGCGCCACATGAACCCGCTGCCGCCGGACCTCGGCCACATCTTGCGCGAGTACCGCAGGGTGCTCGTGCCCGAGATCAACAGCGGCCAGCTCGTGCGCGTCCTGCGCGCCGAGTACCTCGTGGACGCCGTCGGCTTCAACCGGGTGCGGGGCCTGCCGCTCGCGAGCGAGGAGATCCACGAGGCCATCAACCAGCTCCTGGGGAGTCAGGCATGAGTCCGAGCGGCGCCGACGCCAAGGAAGCCCCCAAGTACACGAAGAAGGACTTCGAGTCCGACCAGGACGTCCGGTGGTGCCCCGGCTGCGGCGACTACGCGATCCTGTCCGCGGTCCAGAAGGCGATGCCCGACCTCGGCATCCCGAAGGAGGACATCGTCTTCATCTCGGGCATCGGCTGCTCGAGCCGCTTCCCGTACTACATGAACACCTACGGCTTCCACACGATCCACGGCCGGGCGCCCGCGCTCGCGACCGGCCTGCGCCTCGCGCGGCCGGACCTCAAGGTGTTCGTCGTGACGGGCGACGGCGACGGGCTCTCGATCGGCGGCAACCACATGCTGCACGTGCTGCGCCGGAACGTGAACGTCACGATCCTGCTCTTCAACAACCGGATCTACGGCCTGACGAAGGGGCAGTACTCGCCGACGAGCGAGCTCGGGAAGGTCACCAAGTCCACACCGATGGGCTCGGCCGACCGGCCGGTGAACCCGCTCGCCTTCGCGCTGGGCTGCGGTGCCACGTTCGTGGCGCGGACGGTGGACCGCAACATCCCGCACATGGAGGAGACGCTCAAGCGCGCCGCGCATCACCACGGCGCGGCGTTCCTCGAGATCCTGCAGAACTGCAACGTCTACAACGACCTCGCGTGGAACGTGATGTACGACAAGGAGCAGAAGGTCCAGTACGAGCTCCGGTTGCAGCACGGCAAGCCCCTGCTGTTCGGCCCGGCGGACGACCGGAGCGCCGTCATCATGGACGGCGTCGTGCCGAAGGTGGTGAAGGCCAAGGACGTCCCCGAGAGCGCCCTCTGGACCCACGACGAGCGCAACGTGAACGCAGCCAAGCTCCTGGCCGACCTCTTCGCGCCCGACTTCCCGATCCCGGTCGGCGTGCTCGCCGCCGTCGAGGCGCCCGTCTACGAGGAGCTCATGCTCCAGCAGGAGCAGAAGGCCATCTCGGACCGCGGTCCCGGCGACATCGCCAAGCTCCTGACCTCCGGAGACACCTGGAAGATCTCCTGATCCCCCCGGATCCGCTGCCATGCCTCTGAGCCCCGGCCTCGTCGGGGACCTCCAGCGGATCCTCGGCCCCGAGGGTCTCGTGCTGTCCCACGAGGGACGGCTCGTCTACGAGTGCGACATGCACACCTTCTACAAGGGCGCCCCGGATGCGGTCGCGCTCCCGTCCACCACCGCCGAGGTCGTCGCGATCGTCCGGCTCTGCCGGGAGGTGCTCGTACCCATCGTGCCGCGCGGCTCGGGCACCGGGCTCATCGGCGGCGCCATGGCCCCGTCCGGCGGCGTGATGGTGGGGCTCAACCGGATGAACCGAATCCTCGAGGTGGATCTGCCAAACCGCTGTGCGACCGTCCAACCCGGACTCATCAACCTCTCGCTCACGAAGGCCGTGGAGGCGCGCGGCTGGTTCTTTGCCCCGGACCCGTCGAGCCAGATGGTGTCGTCCATCGGCGGCAACGTCTCGACGAACGCGGGGGGGCCGCACTGCCTCAAGTACGGGATCACCAGCAACCATGTCCTCGGCCTCGAGCTGGTGACGGGCAGAGGCGAGCTGGTGACGCTCGGCGGGAAGGTGGCCGACCGGCCGGGCTACGACCTCACCGGCGTGGCGGTCGGCTCCGAGGGCACCTTCGGTCTCGTCACCGCGATCACGGTCCGGCTCGTGCACGTCGCCCAGGCGGTGAAGACCATCCTCGCGTCGTTCGCCGACCTCGAGGACGCGTCGGAGGCGGTCTCGGCGATCATCGCCGCCGGCATCGTCCCCGCGGCCCTCGAGATGCTCGACGAGCTCATGATCCGCGCGATCAACGAGGGAACGGGCGCGGGCTACCCGAAGGACGCCGCCGCCGTCCTCCTGATCGAGCTGGACGGCCCCGCCGAGGAGGTAGAGGCGCAGGGCGAGCGCGCCGCCCGCATCTGCTGGGAGCGCGGGGCCCTGGAGGTGCGCGTGGCGCAGGACGCCGCGGAGCGCGCGCTGCTCTGGAAGGGCCGGAAGGAGGCGGCGGGGGCCGTCGGGCGCCTCGCGCCGACCTACCTCCTGCAGGACGCCGTCGTGCCGCGTTCCAAGCTGCCCGCGATCATGCGGGAGCTCGGCGCGATCGGCGCGCGCCACGGCGTGCAGATCGCCAACGTCTTCCACGCGGGCGACGGCAACCTGCACCCGCTCATCCTCTACGACGACCGAAACCCGGATGAACTCGAGCGAGCGAAGGCGGCCAACGAGGAGCTACTCCACGCCTGCATCGCGATGGGGGGCACCGTCACGGGCGAGCACGGTGTCGGTCTCGATAAGGCGAAGAACCTGCCGCTTCAGTATGGAGATGCCGATCTGAACTTCATGTATCGCTTGAGGGGTGTCTTCGACCCCCAACGGCTCATGAACCCGAAAAAGCTCTTGCCGGCGCACCCGGCCTGCGGCGAGGGGTGGAGGCCCCCTCGCCCACGCCTGCCCGAGGGCGCCTGGATCTAGCGTGAGCGCGGTCACCGGGACGGTCGGGAGCGCGCTCGCCGCGATCGTGGGGGCTCCCCGGGTGCAGGAGGGTGAGGCGGCGCCCGCGAGCTTCGCCCTCGACGGAGCGAGGCCGCGCTGGGTGGTGAGGCCCGAGACGCTTCTCCATGTCAGCCAGGTCCTCGGACTGGCCTGGGACGCGGGTCTCGCCGTGGTGCCGCGCGGGTCGGGGAGCGCCCAGGAGCTCGGGGCGCCGCCGGCCAGGGTCGACATCCTCCTCGACCTCCGCGGCCTCGACCAGGTGCTCGAGTACAACCCCGACGACCTCACGGTCACGGTGCAGGCGGGCGTGACCGCCGCCGCGCTCGCGGCTCGGCTCGGCGCCCGTCGTCAGTTTCTCCCGCTCGATCCCCCCGGCGCCGAGGCGCGGACGCTCGGCGGCATGGCGGCCACCAACGCGAGCGGCCCGCTCCGCCTGCGTTACGGCACGCTGCGCGATCTGCTCCTCGGCGTACGGTTCGTCCAGGCCGACGGCGTCACGACCTGGGGGGGCGCCCGCGTGGTGAAGTCGGTGAGCGGGTACGACGTGCCCAAGCTGATGGTGGGCGCCCTCGGCTCGCTCGGCGTCCTCGGCGAGCTGACGTTGCGGCTCCACCCGCTGCCCGACGCCGAGCAGACGTGGCTGGTGCCGTGTCGGGACGTCGCCACGGCCCAGGAGCTCGTCCTGCGCCTCCTCGACTCGACGCTCCAGCCGAGCCGCGTCGAGCTCTTGAACGCTCCGGCCCTCGCGGTCTGCGGCGCCCCGCGGAGCGCCGCGGCGATCGCCGTCTCGATCGGGACGGCGGAGGCCGCGGTGAAGGCCCAGGGCGAGGCGCTGGGCGGGCTCGCGCGCGCGGTGGGAAGCACCGCAGCCCGACCCGCGGAGGGCTTCTGGGCCCGCTACGCTGCGGCGCTCGCGCCGGAGGAATCGGTGAGGCTCGGCGTCGCGACGCTCGCGTCGAAAGTCGCGGAGACGGTCGGTGAGATCGAGCGGGCCGTCGCCGCGTCGCTCTCGGGGGCCGCGCCGACGATCGGGGGCTCAGCCCCGCTCGGGAGCCTGCGCGTGTCGCTGCCGCCGGCCGAGCCGGCGAGCGTCAAGGCGATCGTGGAGCGTCTCAGGGCCGCCGTCGCCCCCGCCGGCGGCAGCGTGACGGTCCAGCGCGCGCCGCGCGGCGTCCGGCTGGCGGTGGATCCGTGGGGGCCCGTGGAGCCCTCCGCCTTCGCCCTCATGCGCGCGCTCAAGGAGGAGTTCGACGCCAGGCGCGTCCTGAACCCGGGCCGCTTCGTGGGCGGGCTCTGATGGAACAGACGCTCGGCGCCTTCCGCGGCCCCGACGCGCCCGATCTCGACGAGCTGCGGACGTGCGTCCACTGCGGCATCTGCCTGCCGCAGTGTCCGACCTATCGGGTCCTCGGCGAGGAGATGGACTCGCCACGCGGACGCATCTACCTGATGCGCGCGGCCGCCGAGGGCCGGATCGGGTTGACGCCGACCTTCGCGCATCATCTCGATCTCTGTCTCGGCTGTCGCGCCTGCGAGACCGCGTGCCCGTCGGGGGTCAAGTTCGGCTCGCTCCTCGAGGCGACGCGGATCCAGCTCCGCCGCCACGGCCCGCCGCCCCGGCACCGGCGCCTCGAGGACGTGATCTTGTCCGTGTTCCCCGAGCCCGCGCGCCTGGGCGTCGCGCTCGCGGCCTTCAGGCTCTATCGGCGCAGCGGGCTCCGCCGCCTCGTGCGCGCGACGCGCGTGCTCCGCCCGTTCCCCCGCCTCGCCGCGCTCGAGGCGCTGCTCGACGACGTGCCGGCGGCCGAGTCGCTGCCCCCGCTGATCCCGGCGCGGGGCACGGCGCGGGGGCGCGTCGGACTCCTCACGGGCTGCGTCCAGCGCCATCTCTATCCCGGCGTGAACCGCGACACGGCGAGGCTCCTGGCGCTCGCCGGCTACGAGGTCGTCGTCCCGCGCGCGCAGGGCTGCTGCGGCGCACTCGAGCTGCACGCCGGACGCGCGGAGGCGTTTCGCTCACGCGCCCGGGCGCTCGCCGCCGCGTTCCCGGACGACCTCGACTTCGTCGTCGCCAACGCCGCGGGCTGCGGGTCGGCGATGAAGGAGTATGGCCACTGGCTC
>WNFW01005365.1_pt1 | contig 15647 bp, 22 predicted proteins | sample 5400131 | NCBI WGS metagenome assembly WNFW01 (sample SAMN13153362, study PRJNA577476) | soil metagenome | isolation source: 20 cm soil or saprolite under grassland replicate 1 | place: USA:California | collected 2016-06-15 | reverse complement strand
ATGCGGCGGTGGCAGCCTCCTGCCCGAGCTCACGCTCGAGATGGTGAAGAACAACTGGGCGGCCGGGCTTCCGTTCCCGCGCGAGCCTCGCGTCCGGCACCTTGTACCGCCCGATGTGCGTAACCTGACCGACTCGACTGGGCAGCTCACAAGCCCCCAGGACATCGCCCCGATGGGCCTTGCGAACCACGCCTTGCGAACTGAAGCCGAGGAGCGCGATACGGTGAATACCGTCATGAGACGGGTCCTAAGCGCTATAAAAGTCTGACCAGACTTCTAGGAGACCTGTAAACGCCATGGCAACGAACCCGATTTACGTCGAAACCGAGGAGGAGATCCCGGAGCTCGTCGAGCGCCTTCGTCGCTACCACGGCGAGGAAACGATGGTCGTCCTCCCGATGCGCTCGCGCATCGGACAGAGCCGATTCAACTTCCAGCTGCTGCGCAACTACTCCGCCCGCCTCGGCAAGCGCGTCACGGTCGTCTGCGACGACCCAGCCGTCCAGAAGATGGCGTCCGAGAGCGGGTTTCCCGTTTTCGGAGCCGTTGGTCCCCAGGGCGAGGGCCTGCCGAGCGAGGCCGAGGCCCCGCCGCCGGTTCGCCGGTGGTGGCAGCGGAGGCAGACCGAGGGCAAGACCCACGTCGGGATCGCCGCCCCGACCCGTCTTCTCACCAAGACCGCGACCGAGCTCAAGCCTGGGCGATTCCTTCTCTACGTCACCGCCATCACCTTGATCCTGGTCGGGCTGTTCGCGACCGCGGTGTTCGTGCCGTCCGCTTCGGTGACGCTTATCGCTCAGGCGCAGCCCTACACCCAGAAGGACGTCGAGATCCAGGCCCAGCCCGGCAAGCCCCCGATCAAGGTCCGCGCGGTCAGCGTGTCAAAGTCGAACTCGCAGGGCTTCAAGGTCACCGGATCGAAAACCGTCCCGCTGGCACCCTCCACCGGCCAGGTTGTCTACTCGAACAAGTTCTCCGCACCATGTCCGGGACCGGACTGCGGATCCAAAGGGATCGTCCTCAAGTACGGGCAGTACTTGAAAAACACCAACGGGATCGAGTTCTTCCAGAACTCCAAGGACACCCTGGTTCCCTGGAAAGGAACCGCCACGGCGAACGTCGTAGCAGTGACTCCCGGCAGCGTCGGCAACGTCGGCAACGACACGATCACGGAGATCGAGCACAACCCGTACGACCAGCTGAGCGTGACTAACCCCCAGGCAACTGGCGGTGGGACAGATCCCTCGTCGGCGCCCCTGATGACCGTTGCCGACTTCGACGCCGCGCGGGCGCAGCTCGAGCAGTCGCTGCACCAGGCGATCGCCCAGCAGCTTGCGGCCGGTGCGCAGAACGGGGAGAAGCTGAGCGAAACAATCGTCTTCGGTCCGCCGCAGTTCACGACCGACCACCAGCCCAATGACAAGGTGCCGACCTTCACGGGCACGATGACGGTGAGCGGGGAGGGCGACTTCTACACGGACGCTGATGTCGTCCAGGCGTTCAAGACCTATCTGTCGCAGCGCGTGCCCAACGACCAGCAGCTCCTGACCGAAAGCCCGATCCAGGTCACGTACCGCCTGCTGAGCGCGGCGAAGGGCGGTTACCTGGTCTTCGTGGGGAGCGCCTCGGCGTACGTGGCGCCCAAGCTCGACGAAGAGAAGATCCGCGCCCAGATCGTGGGCCGGCCCGTCGCGCAGGCGCGGTTCTACCTCGAGAAGCTGCCGATCCGCTCCGTGGCGATCAAGGAGCAGCCGCTGGCGCTCCCGCTGATGCCTCTGCTGGACCGCCGCATCCAGCTGCATTACGTCGTCGAGTCCAACGCGCCTTCGGCCGAAGCCGCGTCGGAGGGGACAACGACAGGGTCGCCGTCGCCGCACTCGCCGTAGGACACCAGGTGAGGGTGCTGGCGGTGGATCCCGGCTCCAAGAGGGTCGGGCTTGCCCTCAGCGACCCCACCAGGACGATCGCTCAGGCACTCGCCACCGTCCCCGCGGAGCCGCTGAAGACCCTGGTGGCCAGGCTGGCTGAGATCGCGACGCGGAACGAGGCGACAGAGATCGTGGTCGGTTTGCCCCGGCGGATGGACGGCTCCTTCGGGCCCGAAGCCAAGGCAGCGCGGGCGCTCGCCGACGAGCTGCACCGCGTCTCGCGTATGCGCGTCGAGCTGGTCGATGAGCGGCTGACCACCGCCGCCGCGGAAAAGTCGTTGCTCGCGGGCGGCGTGCGCCGAGACAAGAGACGCGCGAGCATAGATCGCGTGGCGGCCACCCTTCTCCTGCAGTCATACCTGGATCGCAAACATGTCTGACCACGTAACCCTGGTCGATGAAACCGGGGTCGAAAGGCGTTTCAGGCTGCACGACGCTTTCGACCTCGATGGCGTCACCTACTACCTCGTCGAAGATGCGAACGACGCCAAACGGGTGATGCTGCTGAGGGAATCCGGCTCGGGACTCGAGACCGTCGACGGCGACGAGTTCCAGCGTGTCATGGAAGCACTTGAGCAGGACGCGGTGGAATGAAGCGCCTGATCGCGATCATCGTGATCCTCGCGGTGCTCGGGTTCGGCACCTCCCGCGCGTTCGATTGGTGGAACTTCAACGTGAACACGCCAGTCTCTTCGACCAGTCACAACGTGACGTTCCACGTCGACCCGGGTGAGTCGCCCGCGCAGATCGGCAGCGACCTGTTTGACCTGCACCTCATCCGCAGCACGATCGCGTTCGATATGTACACGCGACTGACCGATGCCGGCCCGAAGTTCCAGGCCGGCTCGTTCATCCTCAACAGCAACATGTCACTCGTCCAGATCGTCTCCGCTCTACAGCACGGGCGTCCCGACGAGAAGACCATCACGTTTCCTGAAGGATTTCCGCTTCGCTTCCAGGCGGCGCTGGTCGACACCAAGAAGATCGGGACCCTGACCGGCGCCGACTACCTGAAGGCGGCAAGGGATACGACGCTGCCTCAGAAGTACGGGTTCCTACCGGCGCCACCACCGTCCGGTGAGTTTCCGTTCGAGGGATACCTCTTTCCCGACACGTACCTCGTCGACCCGACGCTCGGCGCGAAAGGCCTGGTTGCGGCGCAGCTCGATCAGTTCGACGCGGTCTTCTCGGCCGACTGGCGCGCACAGATCGCGCAGGCGACGTCAGGGCGGCCCAAAGAAAACTTGCGCACCATCGTGATCCTCGCCTCGATGGTGGATCGCGAGGCCAACACCAAGAACGCCACCGATCGCGGCAACGTTTGCAGCGTCTACTACAACCGGCTGCGCCAGAACATCCCGCTCGGCGTCGACGCAACGCTGCTCTATGCGTTGGGCCGCCTGACCCCGGAGCCGACCGCGCCTGAGCTCAACCTCGATTCGCCGTACAACACCCGCAAGCACACCGGTCTCCCGCCGACGCCGATCAGCAATCCTGGCAAGGAAGCCATCGCCGCGTGCATCTATCCTCCGGTGACCAGCTATCTCTTCTACTTCACGGACAAGCTGGGGACGACACATTTCGAGACCAACCAGCAGGACTTCGACAACGACATCAAGAAGTACGGTGTGAGCGGCTCCTGACAGCCAGACGGAAGGTTTTTCTGCTGGGCGAGGGGATCTCCTACTCGCGCAGTCCCGCCATGCACAACGCTGCGTTCCAAAACCTCGGGATGGACTGGACGTACGAGGTGCTCGACATCTCGCGCCCCCAGCTTGCGGAGTCGGTGCGGCGGCTGAGGGCACCAGATGTCGGCGGCGCCAACGTCACCATCCCCTACAAACAGGCGGTGATGGAACATCTCGACGCGGTCGCACCCGAGGCGCTGCGTGCCCGCGCGGTGAACACGATCGTGAACGACAGCGGCAAGCTGGGCGGTTTCAACACGGACATCCCGGCGATCCGAACGGCGCTCGAGGAGCTCGGGGTCGAACCGGCGAGGGCGAACGCGGTGATCCTTGGCGGCGGAGGCGCCGCAAGAGCGGCGGCGGTGGCGATGGAGGGCGGCCACGTGACGTTTGTGCTGCGCCATCCGGCCGGCGCCGACGTCCCCGGCAAGGTCGTCGGCTGGAGCGATCCGTCGGTGCCGGCGATGACTCGGGCCGCGGACGTGCTCATCAACGCCACGCCGCTCGGCAGGCACGATGAGATGCCGCTGCGCCCGGCGGCCTTGCCGAAGGATGGGGCCGTGATCGACCTCGTCTACGTAAAAGGTGGAACGCCGATGGTGCGCAAGGCACGTTCGCTCGGACTGCCGGCGGTCGACGGCTGGGAGGTTCTCCTCGCGCAGGGCACGATCTCGTTTCTCCTGTGGACCGGCCGGGCCGCGCCGCGAGACGCGATGCGCGAAACTCTCGACCCGTGACGTTCATCGACGTCAGTCCTTACCTGGTCGCCGCTGTCTGGGCGATCGTCGGCGCGGGGGCGGGGTGGGTCGTGCGATGGGGTTCGGTCCGCCTCGCGCGCATGGAGGGCCTCGAGCCGGGTCACCGGCGCTGGCAGGAATTCGGGCCACCCATTCTCTGCGCGTTCGTGTTCGCGGTCTTTGCGCTCGTCATCACTCCGTTACCGCTGCTCGTGGTCCGCAGCTTTTTCGGGTTGGTCCTCGTCCAGGTGGTTTTCTTCGACTTCGAGCATCGCCTGATCCTGGATCGCGTCATGTTCCCGGCGATGGCGCTAGCGCTGCTGGTCAGCCTCTCGCCCCTTTTCGCGTCGGGGTTGGTCCTGTGGCACCAACCGTGGTGGATGGGAATCCTGATGGGGCTGATCGCCGGAGTGTTGTTCCTTGCCCTGGCACTGGCCGGCTCAGCCATCTTCAAAGCCGAGGCGTTGGGCTTCGGCGATGTCAAGCTGGCGGCATTCATGGGCCTGCTGCTCGGCTGGCCCTACACGTTCACCGCGATGTTCTACGGAGTGGTGCTGGCGGGCCTCGTCGCGATCGGATACATCGCATGGCACCGGTCGCTGAAGGGCACGATCGCGTACGGCCCGTACCTCGCGGCGGGGGCCCTGATCATGCTGCTGGACCCGCTCAAGTAGGCGACAATACGCGGCCATGAGCAAGCTCCTGCCCGGCGAGAACCTCGTTTTAAGAGATCACCCGCACTGGATCACGGTCATCAAGAGCCTGGTCGTCCCCGTGGTCCTGCTCGTTGTCGCGATCGTCGCCGACTTCACGCTGCTCGGACCGGACGATGGCTTATACGTGCCGAGGCTGCGGACCTTCCTCACGATCGGGGTGGTCGCCCTCGCCTTGCTCTGGTTCATCGTGGTCTGGATCCGCTGGCAGTCGATCACGTACACGCTCACCGACCAGCGCGTCACGATCCAGGCCGGCGTCTTCAGCCGCCAGGAAAAGGTCATCCCGATCGACCGCGTCCAGGACTGCACCACCCGACAATCGCTGGTCGGCCGCATCCTCGGCTACGGACGTGTCGAGATCGACGCGGCGGGCGCGCAGGGCGCCGAGATCCTCGACCATCTTCCGAAGCCGGGCGATTTCCGCGACCAGGTCTTCGTCCAGTCGGAGAAGCGGCGCGGCGGGCCGGTCGCGGCCGCGCCGTCACCGACTCCCGTGTCTGCCAACCCAAGCGGCGTCTAACCACTCACGCAGGCCCCTCGCGCTGCTCGGCTTCATGGGGTCGGGCAAGACCCTCGTCGGGGCGCTCGTCGCGGAACGTTCGCATGCGAAATTCTTCGACCTCGACCACCTGGTCGAGCACGAAGCCGGCATGTCGATCGCCGAGATCTTTGCCACGAGCGGCGAGGCCACGTTTCGCGCCTTCGAAAAGATGGTGCTGCCTCGCGCGTTGCAGAGCGACTCCGTCGTGGCATTGGGTGGAGGGGCGGTCATGGACGACGATAACTGGGTGCTGATCTCCGAGCGCGCGCTCACCGTCTACCTCGAGATCCCCTTCGAGTCGGCATGGCGGCGAATCGGCAAGCTGGCGGGCCGTCCGCTGATCTCGGGCCGGACGGCCTCGGAGGTGGAGGCATTGTACGAACGGCGGCGCAGGCGCTACGAACAGGCGGCGCATCGTGTGGACGGAGATCGACCGGCGGGTGAGGTCGCCGACGACGTGATGAAGCTTTGGTCCGCCTGATCCTCGACTCGCCGTCGGGCGGGTACCCCGTCCTGATGGGCACCAACCTCCAGCGCGAGCTGCGCAACGTGATCACGCGGATGGATCCGACTGGGGCGGCCATCGTCACCGACACCAACGTTCGGCCGTGGGCGGTGAAGGTGGCGAAGGCGATCAAGCGGGCAGGCTTGAAGACAGCGATCCACGCGATACCTGCGGGCGAGCGCTCCAAGTCGATGCTGCAGCTGGAAACTGTGCTGTCCTTCCTGGAACGGCAGCAGATCGATCGCGGCGGATGTGTGATCGCGGTCGGCGGAGGCACTGTCGGCGACCTGGCCGGGCTCGCAGCCTCGATGTGGCAGCGCGGGGTCAGGCTCGTCGCGGTTCCGACCACGCTGCTGGCGATGGTCGACTCCAGCGTCGGCGGCAAGACCGGCGTCAACGGCCGGCGGTCGAAGAACGCCATCGGTTCCTTCTGGCAGCCGTCGGCGGTCATCTCGGACCTGGCCGCTATCGAGACGCTGCCCGCCCCCGGCTACCGGGATGCCTTCGCCGAGGTTGTAAAGTACGCCGTCGCCATGGACCGGCCACGCCCTCGAGGCCGCGACCGGATTCCGGGTCACCCACGGCCGTGCGGTCGCATTCGGCCTGAGAGTCGCTGCCCGCATCGCGCTTGCCATGGACCTCTGCAGCAAGCGTGTCGTCGACTCACAGGATGCGCTGCTATCGTCTCTCGGCCTGCCTGACACCGCGCCGCGAGCCGATCCCAAGCGCGTCCTCGCCGCGATCGCCCGCGATAAGAAGGCACGGCGGGGCAAGGTCGCGTGGGTGATGCCTCGGCGCATCGGCCACGCAGAGATCGGCCATTCGGTGCCGGGCGCGATCATCCGGCGCGTCGTCACGAGGTCGCTCGAGTGAAGCGCGTGGTCGTGGTCAACGGACCAAACCTCAATCTGCTCGGCAAGCGCGAGCCGCACATCTACGGCACCCGATCGCTCGAGGATCTGGACCAGACGGTTCGCGAGAAGGCGCGCTCGCTCGGCCTGGAGGTAAGCCTGCTGCAGAGCAACAGCGAGGGCGACATCATCGACTTCCTGCAAAAAGAAGGTCCGGGTTCGGCCGGCATCGTGATCAATCCCGGCGCGCTGTCCCACTACTCGCTCGCCCTCTACGATTGCTTGCAGGCGCTGGCGCTGCCGGTGGTGGAAGTTCACCTCTCCAACATCCACGCGCGCGAAGAGTTCAGATCGAAGAGCGTCACCGCGCGTGCGGCGCGGGGCGTGATTACCGGCCTCGGATTTGCAGGCTATGGACTGGCGCTGGAGTTCTTGGCGGAACAGTGATCTCAACCAACGATTTTCGGAACGGGACGATGTTCGAGATGGACGGCCAGCTGCTGTCCATCGTCAGCGTCGAGCACATCAAGCTGGCGCGCGCCGGCGCGGTGATCAAGGCCAAGCTGCGCAACGTGCTTACCGGCTCGATCTTCGAGCAGAGCTTCCGCAGCGGAGACAAATACCGAACCGTGCGCATCGAGAGCACGGAGGCCACGTATCTCTACTCCGACGGTTCGCATCATTACTTCATGGACAGCAAGACCTACGACCAGGTGGCGGTGGATGAGGAGATGCTCGAGTCCGTGCTGCCGCTGCTCAGGGACGGCAGCATCGTCTTCCTGCAGCGCTATCAGGACCGCCTGATCGGCGTGGAGCTCCCGATCAACGTCGATCTCAAAGTTGTTGCGACGGACCCTGGCTTCAAGGGAGACACGGTTTCAGGCGCAACCAAACCCGCCAAGCTCGAAACTGGCGCCACGATCCAGGTGCCGCTGTTCATCCAGTCGGGCGACGTGATCCGAGTCGACACCCGCGACCAGTCGTACATCGAGCGCGCGTGAGCGGCTGCAGGCGTAGCATCTGCCGGTTATGAGTGAGAACGGTTCGCTGGGGGCTGTCCGTGTGGCCAACGAGGTGATCGCGAGCATCGCTGCGTTGGCCGCCTGCGAGGTCGAAGGTGTGGAAAGCATGGACGAGGCGGCCGCGCGTCATTTCGGCGATTGGGTCCGGCGCCAGGGCGCTCATCGAGGCGTGCGCGTGCACATCGAGGGCGACCGCTCCATCCACCTCGAGGTGTTCATCACCGTCGACTCCGAGGCAAAGCTCGCCGAGGTCGCAGCTTCGGTGCAGGGCAACGTGGTCGAAGCGACGGAACGCATGCTGGGACTCGAGGTCGGTGAGGTGAACGTTTTCGTCTCGAGTGTTGCCTTCGCCTCATAGACATTCGTCCGGCAAACGCCACCAAGCCAGAGAGCTGGCCCTCAAAGTCCTCTTCCAGCTGGAAGGCAGCGACGACGATCCCGAGGAGGTGTTGGGCTACCACGCGTCCGAAGGCGCCGCCACCGAGGAGGTCGCGAACTTCGCGCGCCAGCTGGTGCACGGAGTGATCTCGAATCACGACAGGCTCGATGGCATCCTCGCCGAGGCTTCGGAGCATTGGAGACTCGACCAGATGGCGAAGGTGGACCGCGTCATCCTGCGGATCGCCGTCTACGAGATCGCCGTCGAACGCAAGGTGCCCACCAAGGCCGCGATCAACGAATCGATCGAGCTGGCGAAGACGTTTTCGGGCGACGAGGCCGGCCGCTTCGTGAACGGCGTCCTCGGTCGAGTGGCCGCCACCGCGACTTGAGCGGAACGCCCGGGCTGGACGATCTGCTGGCGGAGCTCGAGAAGACGATCGGCAAGCTCGCGGACGGCACCGCGCCGCTGGAAGAGCTTGTGGCGGCTCACGAGCGGGCGTTGCGGTTGCTGGCCGACGCTCAGGCGCGCTTCGCGGAGATGAAAGCGAGCGCGGACCAAACAGCTAAGTTACTGACGGATTGAGATTCCTGCTCGCGCCGCTGGTGGCCTGGACGATCGCCCAGGCGGCCAAGGTGATTCTCACGTCGGTCCGCCAGCGCCGGATCAACGTCCGGGTCCTGGCGGAGACCGGAGGCATGCCAAGCAGCCACAGCGCGATCGTGATGGGCCTCACGACTGCGGTCGGCAAATATTCCGGGCTCAATTCCGCTGCATTCGCGATCGCCCTTATCTTCACCTTCGTGGTCATGTACGACGCGGCGGGCCTGCGCCGAGCTGCGGGCCGCCAGGCCGAGGTGCTGAATCGCCTGGTGGAGGACCTATTCCACATGCGGGGCGTGCAGGAGGCACATCTTCGCGAGCTTCTTGGACATACGCCTTTCGAGGTCCTGGTCGGCGCCGTGATCGGTCTCGCCGTCGGGCTCATCCTCTAGGCGGTGCCGCGCCTCGATGTGCTGGTGACGAACAGCGGGCTGGCTGAGTCCCGCGAGCGGGCGCAGGCCTTGATCCTGGCGGGCAAGGTACGCGTGGCGGGTGAGACCGTGCGCCGGCCCGATCGCGCGGTCAGCGATGACGCCCTCATCGACGTCGACGCCGAACCTGGATACGCAAGCCGTGGCGCCCTCAAGCTCGCGCCCGCGCTCGATCGTTTCGGCGTCGACCCGACAGGACGTGTCTGCGCGGACATCGGCGCGTCAACCGGCGGTTTCACCGACGTCTTGTTGCGCCGCGGTGCGGAGAAGGTGTTCGCGCTCGACGTGGGTCGCGGTCTCCTGCACTGGCGGCTGCGCCAGGACCCCCGCGTCGTAGTCATCGAGCGCACCAACGCTCGCGACCTCGAGTCATTTCCCGGGCCCGTGAGCCTGGTCGTGGCCGATGTGTCGTTTATCAGCCTGGAGAAGGTGCTGCCTGCCGTCCGGCGCGCGGCGCCGCGTGCGGAGGTTGTCGTCCTGTTCAAGCCGCAGTTCGAGGTCGGTCGCTCGCAGGTCGGGAAAGGTGGGATCGTGCGCGACGAGGCAGCGGTCGAGTCCGCGCTCATGCATTTCAGGGAGTGGTGCGCGGCCAACGGATACGACGTCACCGGTGAGGCGCCCTCAGACCTGGCGGGCGCGGGCGGCAATCGCGAGATCTTCGTCCACCTGCAACCGGTGAGCGTATGAAGATCTGCCTGATTCGAGGTTCCGGCGTGGAGCACGACGAGGTCGACGATGTCTTTCGCGCGCTGAAGGCACGGAACGTGGAAGCCGTCGAACTCAAGCGCGACGCCGCGGTGGACACGGCAAACGACCTCCTGCACGGCACCGACCTCATCCTCACGCTGGGCGGCGACGGAACCTTTCTGGCCGGAGCCCGCCTGGCGGCTCCGCGTGAGATCCCGATCCTGGGAGTCAACCACGGGCACCTCGGCTTCCTGACCGAGATCGAAGCGGAAGACATGGAGGTGGGCCTGAGCCGATTCCTCGATCGCTCCTACCGAATCGAGGAACGGACCATGCTGCAGGTCACGCTCGAGCGGCAGGGCCAGACCCTGGTGCAGGAGATCGGCCTCAACGAGGTTGTGGTGGACCACACGGGTGAGTCGCGGATCCTGCGCCTCGAGATCGACGTGGGCGGACAGCGAGTGGGCGTCATCGACGCGGACGGCGCCATCGTGGCGACCGCCAGCGGGTCGACCGCGTACGCCCTTGCCAGCGGCGGCCCGATCCTGGAGCCGACGCTGGAAGACCTCTTGCTGGTACCCATGAGCCCGTTCGCGCTAACCGTGCGGCCGATCGTGTTCGCTCCAGGTCAGGACATCAGCCTGAGCGTGGTGCGTGGGCCCGGGGAGATGCGCGTCGACGGCCAGGGCCGCGGACATCAGGTGGCGATCGGCGATGTGATCCGATGCGGATCCCATGCGAAGCGGCTAAAAGTCACCCGGTTCAGCCCGCCCGAAACCTTCTACCAACGGCTGGGCGACAAGCTAGGTTGGGGCCGGCCGCTGGTGCCCAAGAAATAGGGCGCGAGGCGCGTGAGGTAGCCTTACGCCTCGTGGAATCGCCCGTCGGGCAGGGCGCGCAGCTCAGCGTGAACACCCCGGTGTTCGAAGGCCCCCTGGAATTGCTGCTCGCGCTGGTCGAGCGCGAGGAAGTCGACATCTTCAAGGTGTCGCTCGCGACAGTGACGGACGCCTACCTCGCGGAGCTGGCATCACGTGAGATCGCCGATCCACAGGAGATGGCCGACTTCTTGTGGATGGCCGCACGCCTGCTGCTCCTGAAGTCGATTCGCCTGCTGCCCGGTGAAGCCCCGACGGACGAAGAGACGGAGCTGCTCGGTTGGGAGGACGAAGTGCGCCAGCGCCTCGAGGAGTACCGCGCGTACAAGGAGGTCGCAGGTGAGCTGCTCGAGCGGGCGCAGCAAGAGACGTTCGCGTTTCCGCCACCCGCAAGGCCGGTCGAGGCCGGCGGGCAGGAACAGCCGCTCGATGTCGACTTCCTGGTCGCCGCCTTCAACAGCGTGCTCGCGCGAATTCCGCCGCGGCCGCTCGTCGTCCACGGCAGGACGTGGACTCTGCAGGAGAAGTTGGACCTGATCACGGACCGGCTGCGGCAGGGCCCCATCGAGCTGATCGAGCTGATCCTGGAATCAGAGGACCGCCTCGAGGCGGTCGTGACGTTCGTGGCGCTCCTGGAGCTGATTCGCCGGTCGGTCGTGCGCGTCAGGCAGAAGGAGCGATTCGGACCCATCCATGTGGAGAGCCGGGAGCCGGGGGCGTGACAAGGGTTTCCGCCGCGCTCGAGGCGATTCTCTTCAGCTCCAACCGCCCCCTGAAGGTCCGCGAGCTGCAGCAGGCGACCGACAGCGACCGCAACAGCGTGGAGGGAGCGCTCGAGGAGCTTCGCGAGTCTCTGGAGGGTCGCGGCGTGATGCTCATGCGCCACCACGACGAGATCCATCTGGCGACGCGACCTGAGTACGCGCCCGCGGTGCGGCGCGCGCTGCGACCCGAGGTTTCGGGCCGGCTCTCGCAGGCGGCTTACGAAACCCTCGCCATCGTCGCCTATCAGCAGCCGGTATCCCGAGCGCGCATCGAGGAGGTGCGCGGGGTCAACTGCGAGAGCGTGCTGGGTAACCTCGAGCTGCGCGACCTGATCACGGAGGTGGGGAGGGGATCCGGCCCAGGCCAGCCCAAGCTCTACGGGACGACGATGCGCTTCCTGCAGGTGACGGGCATCGAGTCGCTCGATCACCTCCCGACGCCAAGCGACGGCGCGGAGCTCCTCGAACGCGGAGGCGCGGACGGGGACGCTCGGCGAGAGATTCGGTGATCCAGGTGGTCCGGATCCGGGCGAAGCGACGAGCAGCGCAGCGAGCGCATCAAATCGATTCGTGAGCGAGCAGCGCAGGAGCTGAGCCCGGAAATGGGCCGCATGGGCGCCGAAGATCCGCCGAGCGATCCCCGCTCCGCGCCTCGGGAAAGGTTAAATCGCTTCCTGGCTCGTTCCGGCGTGGCCAGCCGCCGCGCGGCCGACGAGCTCATCTCCTCCGGCTCGGTGCGGGTGAACGGCGAGCGGCCGCCGGCGACCGGCCTCGAGATCGATCCCGACCATGACCGGATCACGGTTGACGGCCACCCGGTCAAGCCGCCCAGCACGCACCGCTATCTGATGCTGAACAAGCCGCTTGGCGTGATCACCACAGCAAGTGACGAGTCATCGCGCGCGACCGTGCTCGACGTGGTCGGGGAGGAGGGAAAGCATGGTCGCCGCCTGTTTCCGGTGGGCAGGCTGGATGGGGACAGCACAGGCCTGCTGCTCCTGACAGATGACGGCGGCATGGCCTACCGCCTGACCCATCCGCGCTACAAGGTCGCCAAGGAATACGAGGTTGTCGTGGCGGGAGTTCCTGCTTCGAGACAGCTCAAGACGCTCCGCGAAGGAGTCAAGCTCGACGACGGCATGACGGCGCCCGCGGAGGTGGAGATGCTTCGCGCGACCAGGGGTGCTCGCGACTCTGGACGCGCCGAGATTCGCATCGTGATTCGAGAGGGAAGAAACCGCCAGGTCCGGCGCATGCTCCAGGCCATCGGCCACAAGGTGGTTTCCCTGCGACGCACCGCGTTTGGGCCGCTGAGGCTGGGGCGGCTCAAAACAGGTGGCTGGCGGGTGCTGTCGGAGGGTGAGGTCGCCGCGCTGCGGCGCGCGACCGGCCTCGATGAGCCGTGATCGTCACGATCGACGGAGGGGTGGCGTCGGGCAAATCCGCGGTCGGCAAGCGCGTCGCCGAGAAGCTCGGCCTTCCTTTTATAGATAGCGGATTGATGTACAGGGCCATCACTCGGATGGCTTCCGAGCGCGGCATCGACCCGCGTGACTCCGAGGCCGTGACGCGGCTCGCCGAGGCCTATCCGATCCGCGTCGAGGGCGAGCGAGTGTGGGCGGATGGCGTCGAGCTGACCGAAGGCATCTACGACGTGGATCACGCCGACGCCTTGCCCATCGTCTCGGCGATCCCCGGCGTGCGCAAGGCACTGGTGGCGCAACAACGGCGCATGGGCGAGAAGGGCGTCGTCATGGCGGGCCGCGATATCGGGACGGTTGTCTTTCCCGAGGCCGACCGCAAGTTCTTCCTGGTCGCGAGCCTCGACGAGAAGGTCAGGCGTCGCGCCGCGCAGTTCGAACGTCGCGGCGAGGCTGTCGACGAAGCGGCGATGCGCAGAGAGGTCCAGCTCCGGGATCGGGTCGACTCGGAGCGGCCCGTCGCGCCGCTCAAACCGGCCGACGACGCCGTGATCATCGATACCGACAACCTGGACCTCGAGGAGGTCGTCGACCGCATCGTGGAAGCGGTCCGGTCGCCCAGATGAAGTACGCATTCCTTCGCGGGTTCATGCGCTTCATGACCCGCACATACCTCGTCGGCCTGTTCACGGTCGAAGGGCGAGAGAACGTTCCGCGCGCCGGGGGCCTCATCGTGTGTCCGAACCACTTCGCCACCCTCGATCCCCCGATGGTCCCGGCGTTTCTGCCGCGCTCCGATACCTGGAGCATGGCGAAGTTCGAGTACTTTCGAAAGGGATGGATGCGCTGGCTGTTCACGGCCTACCACGCATTCCCCGTTGTGCGTCACACGGCGGACCGCGTTGCTGTGCGCCGCTCCTTCGACCTGCTCAAAGCCGGCCATGTGCTGGTCATGTATCCAGAAGGGACGCGCGTGGAAGCCGGCGTGCTTTCGAATCCTGAGCCGGGAGCCGGATTCATCGCTCAGAAGTCCGGTTGCCCCGTGCTGCCCGTGGCCCTCACCGGCACTCGCGAATGCTTGCCGAAGGGTGCCTTCTGGCCGAGGCGCGTCCCGGTGACCGTTCGCTTCGGGAAGCCGTTTCTGGTCCTGCAGCGGCGCGAGAGCGGCGAGAGGATCTCGCACGAGGAGGCAGCGGACGCGATCATGCTGGCGATCGCCGAGCTGTTACCGCCGGAAAAACGTGGCGCCTACACCGACCTGGAAACGCTGCACCATCGGCTGGACGGAGTCTCTAAGACCCTCTAGCCGATCGCGGGTCGGGCCCAGTCGTCCTCGACCAGGCTGCCGAGAGCGGGGTTGAAGCACGCGTCGAATGCTTCCTTGAGCGACTGGGGCGTCAGCCGGGGCGGCTGCTGGCGGTAGTTGGCGAGGTCGACCAGCCGGGCCACCAGCGCGCGGGGGTGTGATCCGCGCAGCGGCTTCTTCCCGTAGAGGTTGTTCAGCAGGTAGCCGATCGACTTCTCGTCCCAGGGCACGCCCTGGCGGTCGCACTCGAAGCGCAGGATGCGCCCGAAGGCCTCCGGCGTCGGGTTGCCGATGCCGATCTTGTAAGCCATGCGGCGGAGGAATGCTTCGTCGACCAGCTCGGTGGGCGAGAGGTTCGTCGAGAACACGACCTGGCAGAGGAAGGGCAGCTCGATCTTGCGGCCCGACGCGGACAGGTCGAGGTAGTCGATCTTCTTCTCCATCGGCACGATGAATCGGTTGAGGAGCCGCATGGGCGGAACTTCCTGGCGCCCGAAGTCGTCGATCACGAACACGCCGGCGTTGGCCTTCCACTGGAGCGGCGCCTCGTAGTAGCGGTTCTGCGAGTCATAGGTCAGGTCGAGCTGCTGGAGCTTGAGCTCGCCCCCGGCTGTCACGACCGGGCGCTCCACCCTGACCAGCCTGCGATCGATGGGCTGCTCGCCCTCCGCCACCTTGTGGTAGACGGGGTCGATCACGCGGATGATCTCGTCGCCGAGGGCGAGAGCATGTGGGATCTCGATCGGCGCCCCCATGAGCAGCGCCATCCGCTCTGTGATCGTGCTCTTGCCGTTGCCGGGGGCGCCGAAGATGAACAGGGACGCGCGCGACACCATTGCGCCCCCGATCTGGTCGATGATGTGCTGCTCCAGCTCGAGCTCGCCAAGCGCCTTCTTCAGCTGGGAGTCGGTCACCGGCGACTTACCGCTCACCTGCGAGCGGATCAGGGCGAGATAGTCCTCGAAGTTGACCGGGCACGGGCCGAGGTACCGCGTCTGGACCGCAGACATCTCAGCCGCCCGCTGGCGGCCGGCGCCGGAGATCGCGTAGTTCATCTTGACCGGGTAGGGGCGGCCCTCCAGCCCGGGGTCGTTGGACACGCCGCGGGTGTCCATCAGCTGGTTCTTCTCGAACTCGTCGATCAGTGGGGAGAAGGTCTCGAACGGCAGGCCCAGGCGCTGCTCGAGCGC
>WNFW01004676.1_pt1 | contig 15658 bp, 15 predicted proteins | sample 5400131 | NCBI WGS metagenome assembly WNFW01 (sample SAMN13153362, study PRJNA577476) | soil metagenome | isolation source: 20 cm soil or saprolite under grassland replicate 1 | place: USA:California | collected 2016-06-15 | reverse complement strand
CCGCAGTCCACGCCGCTTGCGAACTATAATAGTAAGCCGTAACACATGAATGGCTACTGGTAATCCGTTCGCACTTCGACGCGCTCCCTTCGACCAGCTCAGGGCTCGGACAAAAGGAAATACCGTTCGTGGTGAGCTTGTTGAACCAGAACGGCGCTAGTCATTTTAATGTTGCAGTTCACTAGAACTGAACTCACCGGATTCGAACCGGCTGCTTAATACTATTTAAGAATACCCTCAGCAAGCGTGTACTTCTACTTCAGACGCATCCGTTCGATGAGGCGGTCGATAAATCCTTCGTCGTCCAGCTGTTTGACCCAGTGATAATCCCATAGCGAGAGCGGATTCAGCCCCTTGGCGCCGGGGTACTCCAGTGTCGCAATCTCATAGGTGTTAGCGATCGCTCGAGGAGTCGGGTAGGGTCTGGTGTTTATGCCGTTCACAACGGAGTCGAAGCGCCGCTTCAATTCGGCATCGTCGTGAAGATTCATTCGAGTCTTCAATTCTCCCGAGAGATCGCCGAGCGCCTCGCCCGGTCGCATCGTCAGCCAAGCAAGCGCATGCAGAACAGCTTTCACATACTCTCGAAGAGTTCCTGGCTGCTTGTTCGCGAACTGCGATAGGCAGGCTTGAGCGAAATGGCCGACGATGGGAATCTCGGGAACCGGAAGGACTTTCAACCCGGCAGCCAAGGCCTGCGGCAAATAAAGCGGCGACATGAACGTCGCGATGTATTCGCCACTCAAAACTTTTCTCCATTGTCCCCAGCGACCCACCTCGTCGTCACTGACGATGAGCGTGATCACATCTTTTTCCAGCCCCATCATCCTTAGCCACAAAGTCACAGCATGCGGCTGACCGGAAGACCGCACGGCCATGGCCTTACCTTTGAAGTCCTCCACGCCACGGACATGCTGGGGCACAACGAGATGCAAGCCGCCGCCCCTGCTGGGCGCGCAGAACATTGTGATCTTCTTACCTCTTGCCGCCGCTTCGTAGAGATATTCCAAATGTTCGATGATCACGTCACAGGATCCGTTGAAGAGAGCAGCTTCAAAGGCTTCGGTCTTTTTGATTTGAACCACACGTACGTCGAGATGGTAGTACCGCTCCGCCATTTCGCGGATGGCAAAGATGACCGGCGTCCGGTCGTTATCACGGTAGGCGAGGGTAAGAGTCTGCATGAATACTCTCAATTATGATTCATTCTTGCGGCGCCTCTAGCTTGGCCTTCGGAGAAAGTCTAATCGCAAAGTTCTTGTCTGGACGCACTTTCATTACTGTACCTTTCGAAACTTCGACCGTCCCTGTCTCTGTTCCGTGCGGTTTCCTAACATATCGTCCTCGAGTGCAATAGACGCGTACGGTGCCCGCTGTCCTTGCCTTGCTGTGATAGGCCGCAACGGCCGCAGCTTGGCGAAGCGTCTCGCGGCCTGGTCGCTCACCCGGCTTGCTCCGAAGAATAACATGACTCCCGGGAGCTCCATCCGCATGAAACCACCAATCGTCGCGTTCCACCAAGGTCGTGCTAAGATAGTCGTTGTCGACGTCCGTCGCGCCGACTAGCAAAGTCCACTCGCCAGGAAGTTCGTAAACGACTATACGTGGCTTGGAATCCGTCAACGCTACCCGCCTCGCTTCGGCCTGGCGATTACTTTCCGTAAAGCCGTTTGAAGAATCCCTCATCTTCCAAGCTTTTCAACAATGACAAATCGAGAAATTCAGCCGCCTTTTTGCCCTTGAGATAAGGATAAGTGTAACTCAGGTCCTCGATATCGTTCTGGAGCGCTTCTTCTCTCGGATAAGGCCTCATAGGGATCGTTCCCAGCAAGTAATTCTTGTGTATCGACTCCAGCAGCTTCGGATCCTCGATCTTCAAGTACTTGCGGTAAATGCGCATCGTTTGATCCTTGTGCGCCCGCCCGTACGCTGTCCCCTCGGTCATCGCCATGATGAACGCCTTGAGTTGTCTGGGGCGCTCTTTTAAAAGCTGGCGGCTTGTCGCGATATCGCTGCCGGTTGTGTAGACTCCTTTCTCGTAAAGGTCGGCAAGCACTGACAGCTTCGCGCCCCTTGCCCCCAGTTGAAGAAGATTGTCATCGGTTGCCAACGTCGCATCGATCTTTCCTTGCAGCATCATCACGAGCCTTCGGTCCGATTCGCTAATGCCCGTGGGAATGAGCTGCACATCTTTCCCGGGCGTCAAGCCTAATTTGGGTAGAAGGCGTTTGAGGGCGTAATCGGTTCCAGCGCCGATTCGGCTCGATCCGATAATCTTCCCTTTCAGACCTTGGATCGTCGTGATTGATGGATTTGCGACCAGTTTGTAAGCGATATGACCCAGACTGGCGATGATCACCAGAGGCGCTCCACGCGCCGCGGCGCCGACCGCAGACGATCCCGAGGCGGCGATGATATCGACGCTCCCGCCGAGCAGAGCGTTGACCGAGGTCACCCCCGAGGCGATGTAGATAAGGTTCACGTCGAGCCCGTATTTTTCGAACAAACCCAGATCCTGGGCGATCCAAAGCGGCCCCCGAGTGCCCGAAACGGAAGCATAGGAAATCGTAAAAGGATCGCGCTTCTTTTCCTGCGCGTCTGCTCGATAAGAGCCAAGCAACACAATCGCACAGAGAAATAGTAAGAGCGCTTGGCGGTTCATTTGTTTTTTGTCTTCCCGTCCCTGTCGAGGGTTTTGTTCCATGCACGATGCCCGTAGGGGCAACTCCCTGTGGTTGCCCAATTTGTGGTAACCCGATGTGAGGGCATCCTTGTATCAGGGCAGGCACGGGGCCTGTCCCTACCAGGACATTGTCATCGTCAATATAAATTTGGCATGACCACGGGCGTCCCTATATGTCAGTAATGCTCGCCCTCTTTGAGCGCGCGGATGCCGGCGCGGATCTGAGCTTTCGATTTTACTTTGTGCTTGTACAAAAGAAACGGCCAGGCGCGGTAAGGATTTTCCAGCCGCGCATTGACACGGGCTCGGCCGGAGTCCGTCATCGGTTTGACGGTCGTTACGCTCATCATAAGGATCTGATCCTGACACGCCCGTTCGAGTTGGATCGCCGAGATGCAAGTCCCCTCGATTCCCGGGCCGGCGACCACCACGCCATGCCCACGGAGAAAAATCGCATAGTGCGCGCCCAAGGCGTCCACCATGCGCTGTGCGAGACTAAAATCGTTGATGCCGCGGCTCTCGGGAAAGATCGGCACGCCGTCGCCGAAAAGGCGGGCCTCCCTATTGAAAGGAATGAGACCGCTGTCGAGCAAACCGACGAGGATCGAATAGCGCGCATGGCAGTGTAGAACGCTGCCGACTTCAGGACGACTGCGGTAAACCGCGGCATGGATCGGAGTCTCTGACGGTATCGGCCCTTTTCCGGCGATCCGCTTGCCATCGAAAGTCACCGTACAGATATCTTTGGGATCAGCCAATACTCCCGCGAACCTCGGATTGATGAAAAAAGTTTCGGTCCTTGGAATTCGCGCGCTAAGGTGTCCGGATCCAGAAAGCACGCCTTCGCCGGTAATAACTTGAATGCCTTCCACGAGGCGTCGTTTAAGGTTACTAACGTCTGTCTTGTGTTTCATGAAACTGCTCTTGTGAGAATTCCACTTTGACTGGCGAATTCTGCATATTGCCGCATCACCATATCGATCGCCGCGAAGTTTGTTTGCGCCCTCACTCTAAGTCTCTCCCAGTAGAGACCGTGTCGCAATAGCGAGAACCCCATGTATGTCATTCTGAACGAAGCGAAGAATCTCATCGAATCAGCGAATTACAAAAACGAGATTCTTCGGCTGGCGCCTCAGAATGACATTGCGACACAATCTCTTAGGAGAGGGGAGCGGCTTTACCCATCCGCCATCTACGCTGCGCGTGTTGTACTCGTTTGTTATCTATGCGCGCGGCCTTTAGAACTACGCGCTAACTAACACAGGGGTATGATCAGGTCAATGTTACCCGCCCCGCTAAAACTTTCGTTGACAGCCTGGAACCGTTACTATACGAAATTGCTATGTCTCATCACGTTTGGATTCGACTCAACCTGCCTGAACCGGAATTCATTTCTTTGCGCGAAAGCGTGACCGGCTGCGAGCTTTGGCAGGGAACGGATGCGGAGATGAGTGAACAACGGCTCGAGCGGATCGATGGCGTTTTTACCGAAGAGCCGCTCCCCGACGATTTGACGGCGAAGATGCCGAATCTCAAGTGGCTTCACGTGACGCGGGGCGGCGCGAATATTTATCTGACTCCCACAGTAAAGGCTCGCCCCATTCAAGTCACTGGTTCGAAGGGCATTCATGGAACTGCGTTTTCTGAATTTGCCCTCGCCTGTATTCTTGCGCTGGCGAAGAAGTTGCCGGAATGCCTGGAAGCGCAAAAGCAGAGGAAATGGCAAAAGCTCGCGCCGATGGAAATAGGAGGAAAAACCTTGGGCATCGTGGGACTCGGCACCGTCGGCTCCGAGTTGGCACGAAAAGCCAAAGCGTTCGGTATGAGAGTGATTGCAACCAAGCGAGTGGCGACGACTAAACCTGAATATGTAGACGAGCTCGGCACGCCCGAGTTTCTTCCCGCTTTGCTGCGACAGTCCGATTTCGTCATGCTCTCTTTGGCCGCCATTCCATCGACCAACAACATCATTGGCGAGAACGATCTCCGCGCGATGAAGAAAAGCGCTTACCTCATCAATCTCACCGGCGGCAGAGCGATCGACGAACAGCTGCTGGTCCGCGCATTGAAGGAAAAGTGGATCGCCGGGGCGGCTCTGGACGCCTTTGCGCGCCAGCCGCTGCCTGAGGATTCAGAGTTGTGGCGCCTGCCCAACGTGATCATCAGTCCGCGCATCGGCGGATTGACGGCGCAGAAATGGTCCCTGCTCTTGCCCATATTCGTTGATAATTTGAAACGGTTCATCGCCAGCGAACCGCTGCACAACGTGGTGGACAAAGAATTGGGCTACTGAGGAGAGAACGCCCTCAGCTGCTATAATTCCTTGAACGATTTGAACGGTTTAATAGTCGCAGGAAGCCTAGGATCGCATTCCAGAAATTCGCAAGAAAGTTCAGTCGTCATTCCGGGCAACCCCGGATCATAGTCCGGGGTGGCGCGACCCGGAATCCAGGGATTTCCAAGACTTCTGGATGCCGGTTTTCACCGGCATGACTGGTAAGGGTGCTCAGAATGCTTCAACGAACTTCGGATACAGGGCACCAGGGTCAGGTTGAAAGCTCAAGTTGTCTTGTCGCCCCGATTGTTCTGTAGTAGATTCGGTCACAAATAAAAAGGGAGGAAAACACTATGGCATCGATTCTATATCTCGGAACGGATGAAGGCGTCGTGACGCTCAAAAGTGAAGATGGCCGCTCCTGGAAACTAGAGAATCACTCGCTCAAAGATTGGGAAGTCCCGGAAGTTGCGGTCGCACCGTCGGCGCCCAACAAGGTGTTTGCCGGCACCCGTGGCGATGGCGTCTGGTTGAGCGAAGATTTCGGCGCCACGTGGAAAAAACCGTGCTACGGCAAGCGCGGTCCGGGCAAAGTTCGCTGCCTCACCATTGATCCCCGCGATCCCGATACCCTCTACGCGGGCACCGAACCCATCGATGTCTTTATCAGCCGGGACTCCGCCAAAAGTTGGGAGCGGCTCGATTCGGTATGGAATATCCCCTGGGTCCGGACGGTCGACTACCCGGTCGCAGTTGTCGAACCCCATGTGCGCGATATCACCATCGACCCTAAAGATCCGAAAACGATGTACGTCGCTTTGCAGGTGGGTTACATGCTTAAGACCGTCGATGGCGGAGCCAATTGGGAACTGCTGAACCGGGGCCTCGACGCCGATGTTCATACCATCGTGCTTCATCCCGAAAACGCGAATAAGATCTTTATCGCTACCGGTGGTCATGACGCGAGGAAAGGGGTGGCGAAAGGCCGCGCCCTCTATTCGAGCGATGACGGAGGCAAGAGCTGGCAACCGATGGCCGTGGAATTTCGCGAGGAATACTCCATCCCTCTGGCGATCCACCCAAAAAAATTTAATGTCCTTTATTCCGCCGTGGCCAACGGCCAGCCCGGACAGTGGCGAAGCCGTCCTTCCGGCGCGGAAGCCTTCGTGATCCAATCGACGGACGGCGGCAATACCTGGAAGAAACTGGAAGGCGAGATCTCCAAAGCTAACAAAAGCTTCGTCGAAGCTATCGCCTTCGACCCGGCCAATCCGGATCGCATGTACGCGGCGCAGCAAAGCGGTGACATTTTCGGCAGCGAAGACAGCGGCGGCAGTTGGTTCAAGCTGAACGTAAAAGCGCCGCATGTCTCCGACATGAAGGCAGCCCACGCCTAACGAGGACGACGATGGCAAATTTGATCGGCTGCCTGGCCATGTCGCATGCGCCACAGCTCATGCTGAACCCTGATCACTGGGGTTTACTCAACACCCGCGAGAAGGAACGGCTACCGGAAAAACCGGAGCTGGAGCGCGAAACCGCAGAAGTGAAATGGGCCAAATGGAACGGCTGCATGGAAGCTATCGCGAAGCTGCGCCAAAAGCTCGAGACTTTCGATCCTGATGTGTTGATCGTCGTCGGAGACGATCAACACGAGAATTTGATCGACGACAACATGCCGCCGTTCTCGATCTATATGGGGGAGGAAGTCGAAGCCAGCTCGAGCTTAAGATACTTAAATCAACCCAAATCCGAAAATCGCACGAGGTATCGCGTCGACGCGAAGCTGGCCGAAGCCCTCACCCTCGGCCTGATGGACGAGGGCTTCGACCCGGCATATTCGAAACGCACGCGCTACGAGGGCGGGCTCGGCCATGCCTTCGCGCGCGTCCTCAAGTTTCTTATGCCGGAGCCCACCCGGCGCGTCGTTCCCGTCATGGTCAACACCTATTATCCGCCGGCGCCGTTGGCCCGTCGATGCGTCAAGTTCGGCGCCGCCTTGGCTTCGCTCGTGCGTCGCTTTCCGAGCGATGATCGCGTTGTCGTGATTGGCTCCGGCGGGCTTAGCCATACCAAAATCGACGAGCAATTGGACCAGAGATTTATCCAAGCACTGCAGCAAAACAACTTGGCTTACATGAGCACGATGCCGGCCTCGGTCTTGATCGAAGGAACTTCTGAGATCCGCAACTGGATCGTCACTGCCGGCGCGGCGAATCGCAGCGGGACATTACTTGACTATTTCCCGCTCTATCGCACCCGCACCGGCGTCGGCTGCGCCATGGGCTTCGCCTACTGGGATGTGAATTAGACAATGGGCAACTTGTCCTTGTAGATGTTGTCCCCTCGTTCTTACCCTCGTACTATGGGAGGGAAGGGTGAGGGCCCACCGCGACCGCAATTCTCGCCTACGAATGACCAACGACACCGTCGAAACCCACTCCGAAGACGTGGGGCGGTTCGCCGCGTTTCGTTACCGCGATTTTCGTCTCTTCTGGACGAGCCTTTTTATTTCCAACATCGGCACCTGGATGCAGATGACCGCGACGAACTGGCTCCTTTATCAGCTGACCAACTCACCGGTGCAGCTCGGACTCAACGGTGTCTTCCGCGCCATTCCCTCTATTGGTGTAGGTCTATTCAGCGGAACTTTGGCTGATCGCTACGACCGCCGCTGGCTTCTTCTCTGGACACAGGTGGTCTCGGGTCTGCTGGCGCTAGGTCTCGGCCTGCTGGATCAATCCGGCAATATTCAGGCGTGGCACATCTTCTTCTTCACTTTCGTAAGCGCCATCGTCGGTTCCTTTGACGGTCCGGCACGGCAGGCGCTTTTTCCTTCCTTGGTTCCTCGTTCCGTCTTGCCGAATGCAGTCGCGCTCAACTCGCTTCTGTGGAAAGGAGCGGCGCTGCTGGGTCCAATGCTGGGAGGCATCGCTATCAGCCTCATGGGAACCAGCGGCGCTTTCTACGTCAACGCCGCGAGTTTTCTTGTTGTCGTCATGGCACTGATACTCATGCGCGCTTCCTCAGCGGCACCCGAGAAAAGTCGCCAATTCATGAGGGAGACGACGGAAGGATTCTCTTATATTGTTTCTCAGCCCGTCATCCTCGGTGTCATGATCATGGAGGCGGTGTCCTCGGTGTTTGGTTTGGATAACGCCATGCTCACCATCTTCGCCAGCGACGTCTTTCGCGTTGGAGCAAACGGGTTCGGGTTCCTCCAGTCATCCCGTGGTCTTGGCGCCGTGATCGGCTCCAGCTTTTTCATTGGCATGGGCCAGCGTCCTGCTCAAGGCAAGATTCTGTTCGTCTCGGCGATTCTTTACGGCTTAGGATTTGCCCTTTTTGGCCTCTCGCCATCGTTCCCGCTCGCACTATTACTTCTCACGTTCGTGGGCGCGACGGACACCATTTGGGCCGCTGCTCGCGGCACGATTCTTCAGTTGCTTACTCCGGAAAGATTTCGCGGCCGAGTGATGGGAGTTTTTCAATTGAGCAACCGCGGGCTCCATCCGCTGGGGCAAACCGAAACCGGTTTGATCGTTCCGCTGATCGGGCCGCGAGCAGCAACTTTCTTTGGAGGGGTGCTCGTTTCAGTGGTTACGCTACTGACGGTGTGGCAAGTGCCGGGAATTCTAAAATTCCGCTGGGACGAAACAGAGGACGTTGTTCGCGAAAAAGAAATCGCCGAGGGCGAGAGATTGGTGGGGTAGCATAACCGCTCCCCATGACACCCAATTACCACGGGGACGAGTTGTTGCCGACTGCAGCCTCTATGGAGCCGCGTTCACTGAATCGAGCCGTTCACTGAAAGTGAACAGGTGAAATTAGTGAACGCAATTTATTTATTGTTTTGATCGCCCTTTGTCGGGCTAGAGCCTACTTTCGGAGAGAAAATATGACGTGATGGAGAAAATCCTCTTGTGAGTACTTGACAGCGCGGTCCCGTTTAGAGATGTCCCTCTCCTCCTCCTCGCAATTTTTTTCTTGTCCTGAGCACCTCGAATGTGCTATGTATCGACTTCTTTGAGAAGACTACCGCCTCATCGCATCGTACACCTTTGAGCAATAAAGGAGGTTGCATGAAAGTGCGTGACCCTCCGCCTACTTAGCTCTGTGATTTTCTCCTCCAAAACAAAGAGGTCGTTATAGTTGCGCCGTGTAGGGTGCTTTTAAAGGCTAAAGAAACAAGCTCAGAAATACGAAGGAGATTGAGATTATGAAAAGAAGTTTACGCCGTTATATGTTTGCGGCTTTTCTAGTTCTGCCTCTCACGATGGTCGGGCCAAAAATCAGCTATGGCACTCCGGTCGCCGGGGACAATGAAATAGACGTCGCGGCTGGATTTTTCCACACCCAGGGTTCTGATACCGGCTCTTTTAATGCCGACCTTTCTTACGGCTATTATCTTACTCCGGGTTATAACTTTCAGTTCGGTAATATCGTCCCCTTTCTCGGTCTTGCTGGCGGCATTGTGTGGAACGACCGCAATATTACCGGAACGTTAGGACCCACCGCGGGAGTCAAGTTTTTCCTTTCAGAGCAGACCTACCTGGGACTACGCTATCGCTATGAATGGTTCTTCCATTCGATTAAAGGACTCGAAAATAATGCCGACCATGGGCAACATGTCGCTAACATCGGTATCGGTTTTGTCTGGGGCGGTGCTAGAAAACCGTAACCATCCAGTTTGTACGTCGCTTATGCTCGGGTTGGGATCAAACGAAAACGATCCTGACCCGAGCCATCACGAGTATCCTAGTTGCGATTCAATCGGGACTCGTTTCATGGTGGACGAAACGAAGCATCCATCGGAAATAAGATGATCGATGCCAGACATGAGAGGCTCGCGGAGCAGCCTAGCTTCAAGGGTCGTCCTGCCAGGCGCCTGTCTGGTCCTTTGCTCTTCAGGCCCGGTCATCTCATTCACATTGAGATCCATAACGACGTCGTCCAGAACAAAAGTCGGCATGACAATGCAGAAGCGGAGCAGCACGACTACCGCCCCTATTGGTCGGGAGGGGTCAGATTGAGATGACCCAGGAACAGCTCAGCATGAATTTGAACTTTTGAACTGCCGTTAGGTCTTGAACGGTTAGCCTCATGCCTATTTGAGCGTGCCGGGCGCTATTTTTAGCAGGATGCCAACCGTTTCGACCGCGAATTGTTCATATCTCCAGGCCAGGCCCCGCAGCTTACGGGGTTTATTTATCTTGCAACCAGTTTGTTTGATCTCTCAGAATCAGAAAGCCATTCCACCCGGACGGTAGTGATCCCCTGTCCCACCATGCCCAGGGCTCTTGCCGCAGCCCGAGAGAGATCGATGATGCCCAAAGGGTCCGCGATCATTGATCCGCACGTCAACTGATTTTCCATTGGCTAGATTGGTGACTTTCACTCTACTACCCCAGGGGAGAGTTTGATGAGCAGCCGTGAATTTCTCCTGGTTAAAAACTTCTCCGCTCGCGGTGAGCTTGCCGTGAAATTTTGGTCCATACCACGAGGCCACTCCGGTCTCCATCATCGTTGGCTGCGAAGTTGCGGGCGGGGCTTGTTCGGTTTCCGGAGGGGAAGGGATTTTCGCTATTGGCGGAATCTCGCGCGGAAGGGTATGCGTCGGCGGCTGGTCGCTGGAAGGATTGCCAGTCTGAGACTCCGAAGGTGAAACTCCTCTCGTCGACACCGCGCGATTAGGCGCATCTGAGATGATGCCACAACCTTGAGAAGAGATTACCGCTGCCATTAGAACCAAGGCGCTTACCCGCCACTCTAGGGCCGCTACTTGGGGAAGCGAAGTTGATTCTCGAAATAAAGATTGCATGGGTCACCGCGAAGGATATCTTCAGCAATGGCCATGCCCCCAAGGTACTACGTGACAAAGATGGCTAAGATGTTCAAAAGAGCCGGATACAGCGCATTAGCCGACAGAAGGACAGCGAGAATAGTATGCGTTCGTACAACTGCGTACGAAAATGTCCTTTTCAAAAAGGTTGGATTATCAACGGATTTGAGTGACAAAAAAGATTCTTCAGCGCAAGATCTCGGGCTTCAAGTCATTTAAAGGCCGCTGGTACTGGCTGCTTTGAAAGTGTTAGATTTGCGGATTTGCGGGGACGCGCATGCCTTAGTTTTGATTGTCGCAGTGGGGAAGTTTTAGGACGAGACACTTTGCGCTGCCGACAAGCAGAATCAAAGAATTGGCATCACAGGATTTGCGAAAAAGAAAGCGTCACAATCAGGGCTCACGGGAACTGAATGTCAAAAGTAAAGGCGCGTCCCCATCGCGGCCCCGCGCTCGCGGCCCGCACGGTGTCTCAGCCTAAACCCAAGGGCAGCGATATTCTGAACGTAGTACCCTTCCCCACCTGACTGCTGAAATCAACCGTTCCCCGGTGTTCACTTATAATCTGCTCTACGATTGGAAGGCCTAAGCCTGTCCCGTAGGGCTTAGTGGTTTTAAAAAGCTGAAAAACATCAAGCCCATCAGGAATACCTATTCCCGTATCGCTAATTTCCAGGACAAACCTGTCGTTCTCCTGGTAAGCCTTACAACTCAGAATGCCTCCGTCCGGCATCGCCTCGACAGCGTTTTTACATACATTGAGAACGACCTGCCTTATTTTTTCTCGATCAACTGGAACCAGGGGCAAGTCCTCATCGAAGTCATAGGTGACACTAATTCCCGAAGCTTTATAACTATTCGTTGCCGGAGCAAGGACTTCCTCGGTGATTTGTCGGAGATCGCTTGGTTCGAACTTAAGGGTCTGTGGTTTTGCCAACGAACGATAATCTCCGAGCAACGAGGTCAGCCGCCGCAGGTCCTGATGCGCCATTTCAATCGTCTCAGCAAGTAGTGGATCACGATTATCGGCGCTATTTATAAGATCTGAAATGACCTGGAGAGAGGTAGAGACGCCGTTGAGAGTATTGCCGACTTCATGAGCAAAAACCGCAGCTGTTGTTCCGAGAGTTGCCAAACGGTCCTTCTCGCGAAGTCTCTGCTCGCTTTCCTTGCGTTCAGTAATATCCTGCACCACTTTGGCAAATCCGCGTAATTCCCCGGTCCTATCGCGGAGCGCGCTGATTAGAACAGTGGCCCAGAAGACGGAACCATCCTTTCGAACACGCAGATTTTCCTCTTCATACTTTCCTTCCGCCGCGGCTATCTGTAGGGCTCGATCGGGATGATTGGACTGGACATCCTCAGGCGTATAAAAGCATGAGAAATGTTTCCCTATAATCTCTTCTGCCGTGTAGCCCTTGATGCGCTGCGCTCCGGTATTCCAAGTAGTCACGAAACCATCGGGGTCCAAACTGTAAATGGCATAGTCCCGAACGCCTTCCACTAGGAGTCGGAAACCTTCCTCGGTTTCTTTCAGCTTCTCTACAATGTGGTCACGTTTCACGATTTGGTTTTCCAACGAGTAATATCTTCCAGTTGTCGAAGACGGAAGGCAACCGCTTTCAGGGGTGCGTCTCGATACTGGAAAGCAGATCCCTTAATAAGAGGGGTTTTTCCATATAGAGCGCGCCCATTGCCTTTGCCTGCAATTGGATTTCAGTCGATCCGTACGCGGTGATGAGAACGATCCGCTTACCTGGAGATGTCTCTTTTTGCTGTTGCAGCACTGCAATGCCGTTGACGCGGCCCGGCAACCTCAAGTCTGAGATAACAGCATGAAAACTCATTTGTGAAATTAGATCCAGGGCGGCTTCCCCCGTTTCGACTTGATGGACATTGTGTTTGGCCCGTTGGAGATACAACGCAATATTTCTGCGCGCGTTTGGCTCGTCTTCAACAAGCAGGATGGTACAAGGCATTATCGCGAGGCCTCCTTTGACTGTTTTTCTGTCTGTAACGCAAGGCAGCCAGACGCGACGCTTATAACATGCGTCTTGTAGAAAGCAAAGGATCGTCCAACGGCTGCGAGACGGCAAGTTCACAAGTGCACATATGTATGGCAACCCGGAATGTCAGAATTGACAAATCACATCTTGGGCGCTTTTGGAAAGTCACAATAAAATCAAGCCTTACCTCATTGGCATGGTACGTGCCTTGCGCATGACCGCAACACGTATCCGGAGATTGCGGTCACAGAAAATAGGATGTCCAGCATAATAGACAAACCGGCGGAACGTTGGGCTATTTTGCAGCCCTGCATTGGATGAAGGCATTTCTTGAAGGTGCACCGACTGTTGCCAACCGCAGTTCCGGTAAGGGGTTCGCTGACCTTAGTGACAACTTATGACGCAACCACTCAAGTGTCGTATCCGAGATTCAACCCGAACCTTCTGGAGAATCTACTCCCAGCGGGACGCAGCAGATCACTCTTCACACCCTACGAATTGGTAGAAAAAATCGAGACGAGGTCTCTTCGTTTGGAGATGTCTGGACTATGATACTGCGCTCCCTCACCCGGCTCGTTTTGATTCACGTTTTCATATTATCCTTCCTTCTTTCACTTTCGACCGCTGTTCCTCCCGCCTATGCTCAGCTTGTTTCGCCAGCACTTATACAAAAAGCGCAAAATCAAGGTGAGGTTCGGGTCATTGTCCGACTTGCCGTGAGCGATGCGCCGCCTGAGACGTGGATCGATAGCGATATTCTTCGTGGCATCCGCCGCGCCGATATTGCTCGTAATCGAGATGTGGTCCGCTTCAGTCTGTTCAACATTCCGCACCGTGTGCACCGCGATTTCGATGACTTCCCTTTCCTGGCTCTCGAGGTGGGAACCGACGGCCTTCGAACCCTCGAATCCCTGCGCGGCCTTGTTACCGACGTGGTGGAAGATGAGATTCACCGCCCGTTTCTTGCCGAGAGCGTTCCTTTGGTCCAGGCAGACCAGGTATGGCCCGGCGGCTCTGCTGGTTTATCTTTGGACGGAACAGATACGGTCATAGCCATACTCGATACAGGAGTAGACAAGGACCACCCTTTTCTGGGCGGAAAAGTAGTCGAAGAGGCGTGCTTCTCGAGCAGTTTTCCCAGCTCTGGTATTAGCAATGTATGCCCGGGAGGCGTCGATTCCACTGCTCCCGGATCGGGTGTGCCATGCGATGTAGCTGGGGAATGCAATCACGGTACACATGTGGCGGGTATCGCCGCCGGAAACGGTCAGGATGGAGCAGTGGCCTCATTTTCCGGAGTTGCCAGAGGCGCCGAGATCATGGCAGTCCAGGTCTTTTCTCGATTAGATAACCACCCTTTTTGCTTTCCCTTCGCGACCTGCGTAGGAGCTTTCACTTCGGACATCATGGCCGGTTTGCAGCGTGTCTACAACCGGCGCACCGCGCACAATTTCACGGCTGCCAATCTCAGTCTAGGTGGACAAACGTTCGCTTCGAACTGTGACAACGACCCATTGAAGCCGATCATCGACAGTCTTAGAGCAGCGAAAATCGCTACCGTCATCGCTTCCGGAAACGATGGTAGCACCGGCGAGATTTCCTCTCCCGCGTGCATCTCCACCGCGGTGAGCGTCGGCTCCACTGGTGACGGGTCCGGGGACACTCCGTTGGACAATGTCTCCTCATTCTCCAACCACGCAACGTTTCTTTCTCTGTTAGCTCCGGGAGACCTGATCACCTCATCGGTGCCCGGAGGTGGGTTTGACAGTTTCCGGGGAACGTCCATGGCCACACCGCACGTGGCCGGCGCTTTTGCGATTCTGAAACAAGCCTCCCCAACGGCAACAGTAAGCCAGATGCTCAATGCGTTGCAGAGCACTGGAGCGTCGGTGACGCGCAATTCCATTACCAAGCCGAGAATCCGCATCCTCAATGCGTTAGCCGAGCTACCCGTGATGCAATTCGACTCCGCGACTTACTCTGTCGCCGAGGAGGGAGGCAGCGCCACGATCACTGTTACCCGGACGGGCGTGGCAAACGACGTGTCCACTGTGCAGTATGCGACGAGCAACGGCAGTGCCACCGCTCCCGCAGACTATACCTCTCGGTCCGGGACGCTAACGCTTAATCCCGGCGAGGCAACGAAAACTTTCACTATTCCCATCATCAACGACACTTTGGACGAAAACGATGAAACCATAAATCTGACGCTGAGCAACCCGAGTGGGGGAACGCTTGGGGACACGACGACGGCGGTGTTGACGATTACGGATAACGACACTGCGGGAACGGTGCAGTTCAGTCAGGCGAGCTACAGCGTGACAGAGGGTACAGCGAGCGTCACGATTACCGTGACTCGCGCGGGTGGTGCTGCCAGCGGGGTGACTGTCGACTATGCAACCAGCAATGGAACCGCCGCTGCTGGCTCCGACTACACCGCCAAGTCCGGCACACTCAGTTTCGCGGCGGGAGTAACCAGCAAAACTTTCGCTATACCCATCGTCAAAGACACGCTCGATGAGTCCGACGAGACCGTGAATCTCACTCTGAGCAACCCCACCGGTGGGGCTACTCTCGGCACCCCAGATACCGCCGTGCTGACGATCATCGACAACGACTCAGGGGGCGTCCTGCAGTTCAGCTCGGCCACTTACAGCGTCAGTGAAGGGGTGCTCAGCGGCAAGGCCGTCATCAAGGTCACTCGCTCCGGTGGCAGCGCCAGTGGCGTGACCGTCAATTATTCAACCGGCGATGGAACGGCCACTGCGGGTTTCGACTACACCGCGACGTCCGGTATGCTCACTTTCGGCGCGGGAGTAACCAGCAAGACTTTCGCTATCCCCATCGTCAAA
>WNFW01007280.1_pt1 | contig 15669 bp, 11 predicted proteins | sample 5400131 | NCBI WGS metagenome assembly WNFW01 (sample SAMN13153362, study PRJNA577476) | soil metagenome | isolation source: 20 cm soil or saprolite under grassland replicate 1 | place: USA:California | collected 2016-06-15 | reverse complement strand
ACCTCGATGTTTGGGTGCGAAAGCATTTTCCGGAACATGGCTGTGTAACCGTCTTTTGGCAGCGCCTGGAATTTCTCCGAGAGATAGCGATCATCACGGTTGGTGCGGATCGGAATCCGCCCGCATACGCTTGGATCTAGCTCCTTGGCGTCGCGTTGCCATTGCTTACGCGTATAGTTTTCGAAGAACATTTCGTAAAGTTTCCATCCTACTTGGGAAACGATCACCTCTTCCGAATTCTTCGCATTGTCGGTAGGCACGCGCCACTGCGCGAGTGTAGCCTCCATCTCTTCGGTGTTCGACGGTCTCCCGATGAGTTGCTCGAAGGTATTCAAGTTAATGGGGAATTGCCAGAAGCGACCGTGCGTCCACGACAAGATCTTGTATTCAACTTTGTGCCACTCGGTGAACTGGCTCAGATAATCGATAATGCGCTGGGAGTTTGTGCGAAAATAATGTGGTCCATAGGCGTGAACTAACACGCCCGCCGTATCGTAATGGTCGTAAGCGTTGCCGCCGATGTGATTACGTCGTTCGACGACTAGACAGGTTTTGCCAAGCTGGGTCGCGATTCGCTCGGCCAGCACCGAGCCGGCAAAACCCGCACCGACAATAAGGAAATCGAAAGTCATTAAATTGAACTAACGCTTAGCAGGCGGCCTATGGCCATTAGCCAAGGGGACCGGCAATGTCGGGCCTTATAGTTATAATATTTAGAGACGAGGGGCTCGGAGACGGAGGGCAGAGGACGGAGCGCGGATACAGAATGCAACGTCAGAGATCAGGAGCCAGATGTCACAAGGATTGAGTAGACGGCGGTTCTCATGCCAACTATCACCGAGGCGGCGGTCAGCTCGTGATGCGAGTTCGTCTGAAGCAGTTTTGCGACCGATTCTATCTTGATCGTATTGGATTTCGGTTTCTGATAATTGGTCGCGTGCGAAGAACGGTAATCCCCCGGTTAGGAGTAACGTAAGCGATCCTTATAATCCCTTGTAGCTGAGGCCGACGCCTTTAAAGGCACTCGTAGCCTAGTCGCTCCATTAATGCGCCGGCGATCCCGTTTATTGCACTAATGTCGTCGTGTGATAAGCGGCCGATGCTTCTAGAGTTAAAGTTGCGTAATGGGGACTGAGTATTGTCGATGTTGGGGGAGTCCAACGAAGCTAGGACCCGGGTATCAAATGGCTGGGAAAGGTCTAGGAACGATGCCAACTTTACTAGATACTCTTCGGGTCGGGCACACAGGTCTTCGTACCGAAACCATAGAGAGTGTCGGAGGTGCGGAATGTCATTGAACAGATATTCGTTGGCACGTCGCCAGTGCTCCGCAGCATGCTCGATTGTTCGTCCAAGCCGGCGCCGCGTTCCTTCACATACAGCGTAAGGATGCCGGACAATTGCAATAAATCGGCTGGGTTCAAAATTCTGTTGCAACCAGCGCGCACGCAACGTATTGGGAGGACTCTTCTCTAACAGGATGCCTGGTCTGTGTGGATAATACCAGCTCCAGTCATAGCGCGCCCTTAGAGCAGGACCGGATGGGCTTTCCTCGGTCCACCGGAATACATCGCAACGCAGCGAAAAAGAGCGTGTAACGCCATATTGGATTCCCCTCGGTAGCGCCTTTGTCAAAAAGTGTCCCTCGGCCGGCAGTGTGCGAACGGACGGATGGGATTCCAAAATCTTCGCCAATGCTGTCGTCCCGGAGTTGTTAACGCCAAGAACAAACAGCCAAAAGTTCTCGCCGAGCCGAAGACGGCGATCTACCCATCGCGACAAATACTGAGTAGGGAATAACATCCAAAGCATGTCTCTAAACACGTCTCCGACTCCGTGTACCATAAAGCTTTTTCTCATTTCATCAGCTATCGCCGAACCCGCTTGATGCTCGGCTCACCAACTGGTCGATCTCCCTCGTGCTCACGTAGGGCCGAGTAAACGGCTGTTATGATTGCCGCTATCCGGTCCCACGAATACCGCTCGTTGGCGTAGGCTTTAATCTCCGCCCTATGGGTTTCAAGGTTTGAGAATAATTCGCTGTTAAAGTACGCCTCGATCTTGCTAGCCAGATCAGATGAATCCTGCGGCTTGAAGACGAAGCCGGTCTCGCCTTCGATGATTTCTTCTCTCAAGTTCCCGACGTCCGCAGCGATGGCAGGCAGTCCAAAGCTGTACCCCAAAAAGAGAACGCCGCTCTGAAATACACGGGTGTAGGGAAGGACCAAAACATTGGCGGCCTTGAAATACAATTCCGTCTCCTCGTCCGGCACATATTCGATCTTCTGGATAACACGATGCCGGACGTCGGCGGCTATCATCTTCTCCTCAACGAACCGCCAATATGTCACGTCTCCCTTGGGCCTTCCGACAATCAGCAAACGATAGCTGCGATCCCGCCCAACGAGCTGCGCGAAGGCATCAACCAAATATTCCAGTCCTTTATAAGGCGCGATATTTCCGAAAAATAGCATCGTTTTATCCTTCGGGTCGATTCCAAGCTGTTGCCTTGCCTCTTCTCTCGAAAGCGTCGTCTTCGCGACCGTGTTATTAATTCCAAACGGAATGACGCTTACTTTTCTCTCTGGAATCTGAAATTCCGATACCAACTCGCTTTTCATCGCATCCGTATGAACAAAGATGTGATCGAGCAGCTGATACTGAATTTTGAGCGAGAGCCGATTTAACCAGGAATCGTTCAAATCGCGTTTGCCCGCATTCACGTTGTGGGCGGTAAACACAATTTTTTTTCCAAGTAACTTGTAGTAAGCCATCAGCACGGTGCGGTCGAATAGCTCAAATTTATTGTTCCACAATAGGTGGAAGAGCTTTGGTTGCGCCGTTGCCGCATAGCTAATGAGTTTTACATAATACTTTAATACTCGCCACGCTTTTGCGAAAGGGCTGACATCCGGCCGTTGATCCCCTCGCAAGTTCAAAAAATTCATTCGGGAATTGGTCACCACCTCGGGCACGCTCAAATCGTCGCTGCCGATGAAATCCACGAATATTCCCACTGAAGTCAATGCTTCTGCCATGCCAAGGGCGTAAGGCTTGTCTCCGCCACCGGTCAGCAAGGCGACGTGCAGAGTCAGACGACCGGTGACGGACGATGGAGGGCCGCTCTCTCCGGTCTTCACTCCTCCGATCTCTGACCTACGACCTCCGACCTCTGGCCTCTGACTTCTGGCTTCTGATCTCCGATCTACCTCTGAAAACGCGTTCATACTGTAACCTCTTGACGAGCAGCAGGTGGCGCAGCGCTTTCAAGTTGAGCCATTACAGCATCGAATACTTGATCCACGCTTATAGCTGTCGTGGCGCGCTCGTCGTAGCCGCGTTTATAGAAAAATTCCTCAAGGAGTGGCGAGACTATTTTCTCTTGCATGCCATAGTCATAAATCTCCCAGGGACTCGTGCAGGTGAAGAGCGTGACGCAGGGAGTCCTGGTACCAAGAGCAAAATGCATCGGCAGACTGTCGCCGCCAATCAAGCATCGGTGATTTCTGACATCAGCCAGGTGCTCGAGCAATGATCGCCTTTCAGGGAGAATATTGACCCTCAAGCCCGCCTCTTCGAGCGCCTCCTTCAATTCCCGGTAGTAAGCCCATTTCTTCATCGGCCAGACGTGGCCGGCATCGGCCGCTATGGCGATATCGCCTGAGAGCCGTGTTTCGATTGAATTCGGAAGCAGGTACGGCTCGCCAGCAAAGCGCAGCCCCAAGCCTGCAAAAACTAGCTCCTGGTAGGTCTGCCGGTTGAGCAGCTTCAGTCGATCGGCCTGTTGCCGGCCATACGAACTAATCAGGCTGAGGTCAAACCAATGTTTCGAATTGTCGGTGTAACGCAGGCGGTTGGACGAATCGGCGTAAGCTCCGAATATCTTGGCCGACCTGACACTTTTCAGGAAATGAGCGACCTCAAGACTGTCTTCGAGGTTTATGGCCAAATCGTACGGAACGTCCAAGGCTCGCGCGCGCGTCTCCCAAGGGAAATGACGCAGATTATCCGCCAGGCCGTCCAACAATGCGCAGTTTTTTGCCGCCGTGACCCACGTGACCGAACCATTCAACCTGCGCAAAAGCGGTGTCGTGCGGACAACGTCTCCAGTAGCGCCGAGCTTGATGATCAATACACTCATGCCAAATAAACTTTCGTAGAAATACTTACAAAGCTGAGACGAGCGATCCCCAATCAAACGAAGTGTCCCCCACCGTTATGATTGGCGGCTTGACTATGAGGGACTCGGAATCAGGGTATGTCGTGCGCGCGCTCGCGTCCGTTACGTAAACGTTGGAACTGTCAGCGGCGATGGCTCGGAGATTATCACTACTGCTGACAAGCCCGGCATAGCATGCAACCCCACTTGTTGCCCTGCCGAGTTGTACTTAGCCGTAATGTAATCATAATCAGTATCTGAGCCCCAAGTAGAACCTGTCACATAAACGTTCCCTGACTTGTCTACGGCAATTGCGGTACGAATGTCCTGATAGTTTCCTGGTCCGTAGTACCGGGCAACCCATAGTTCTGGCCCCGCTGAGTCATACTTGACGGTTGCATAATGAGTAGAAAAATCAGGATCTGAGCTCCGTCCTGTCACTAGACGTTGCCGGAATTATCAATTGCACTTACGTCGCGCGGACGCTCGCGTGGCAATTTTGTGGACTCGCCATGGCGAGCAGCGCCAGAAAGAGCCCGGCCATGCAGAAAACGAGAAGGAAAACGCGCAGCTTAAACATGCCCGATCGACAAAGACAAATTCGGTTTGGTTCTCTCAAGCTTCCTCAGTTCCACCATGCGTCGTCCTTGAACTGTGTGAATCCCATCTACTCAGCTCGATTGGCAGATTCTACCTTTCTCGAGGAGATCCTCGTCATATTGATTTCACGCCCTGTACTTACGGCCGCAGCGGCGGGTTTGGACGCGATCTTTTAATCGGACTAACGCAGATGTGTTTGGAAGCGCAGCCAACGTCGGCAGAGGCGGACATCAAGAACTGCGTGATAGGCGTGATAGCCCAGTGTTTCGGCCATAGACAACATCATTTGATTGCTTTCCTTCACAATTCGTCAGCTCAATCGAGTCTTGTCGCGGATCTCACGAGTCTCTTGCAAACAGCTTGATCACTTTTCAGCGAGCAATTTCTTCAGGCGTTGCGTGCAGTTCAGCAGTTGATCTGCCATGTACCATCGTACCAATTCCGGAATGTCCCGCTCATGTTTGACCAAGCTGCTGATGGACCAGGCCCGTTTCTGCGTAGGCTCTGCTGGCAGCCGCCAAGGCGTTGAGGCTCCGATATTGGTTAAATCTGTTGACGTAAGTTTCAGAGTCCGTTGATTTGGCTTGTGGCTGATCGCCTGGAAGGTTTGACCTGTTACACGTCATCTCACGGCAGCTGAAGGAACTGTTCAAGTACCAAAGTCATTCGATTGTGCTTCCCTGCCATGGCCTCGCAGAAGGAGTCTCTCCACGGCCTCCAACGTGAGAACAGCGTTAAGCTCGAGCGTGTAGTTTTTCCGACCGCGGATGTGTTCCCCCACCATGTACTCGAGAAAATCGAGATTCCAGAACGGAGTGTGTTGTGCTCGAGCATCGCTGACGACACTCTTCACATAGTCGGCCAATTCCCGTTGAAACCAGCTTCGGTAGGGCAAATATTTGTGGAGCCCGGCAATTCCGAAGACTGAACTTATCTGCGTGAATGAGGAGTCGAGTCCCGATAGACCGCATGGCAATCCCTCACTGCGAAAATAGTCGAGTTTACAAGCGACCTTTGCAAAGATGCGTCTTACCGCCATAGTTACCCGGTTAGCCTCGCCCAGTTCTCCCATGTCGGTCGGAAGTTTGCTCAGTGACGGTTTATTCGCCTTCACCAACGATGAAGTGCAGTCACTTGACATTCGAGCAGTTTCTGGCGCTCGATAAGCAAGGGCGACGATTTCGTTGTCAAGGTAAGGCGTCCGGAAAGTAACTTGGGAACGGCTGGCCGATACGAGCGCAAACCGCAACTCGGGAGTCTCGCGGAAGGCGGCAAATGTTACCGAATGCTCGCCGTTACGCGACCAGTTACCTGTGCAGGAACTTACGGTCTCGGCCAAATCTGGATTAACTAAGCGACGTGCAAGATGAAGCGGCTTAAACATCGATACTCCTCTCAGGATTTCGCCGCCGAAAACACCCGTCACCCGCACCGGAGACAACGCGCGAGCTCGATTATTGAGGTAAATTTCATGAGCGCCCAAACTTCCGAGCGAACCATCCGTTATGTAAACTGTCCGATCGACGTGTGACTTAAAGTCTGAGAAAAAATCCCGGCCTATGCGCAGAATTCGGTGTTCCAGGCCACACACGTCGGCGATCTGTGCTGCCAATACAGCATCCAGAGTGTCTCGATTTTCGCCTGAAAAAGTGTAGCAAACCGGCTTTTCTCCTACCTTCGGCAGGCAGGCCATAATCATACGCGAATCCTGCCCCCCCGTTAGAGAGATACCAGTTCTCGATTCCGATTCAAAATAGCGAGGTAAAATTCGTTGGAATGTTTCTTGAAACTCGGCCACGAAGGCCTCAGCTGAAAGAATGGGTTGAAACTCCCAACTTTTTGGAGAGAAATATTTTCTCTTCTGACACTTCCCGTTTTGAAAAGACCACACCGATCCTCCGGGGAGCAATTGAACGCCTTGAAATAACGTCCGCTGCCCCAACGTGCAACCGAAAGCTAAAAACTGAGCGACGCCTTCACGATCAAATGCTCTAAGGTCTGGTAAAACTCGCAACAGCGCCTTGGCTTCGCTGGCGAAAAAGACGGCGTCCTCCGTCTCGTGCCAGTAGAGCCGCTCAAGTCCATAGCGATCATTAAACAAAAACGCTTTAGCTTGTCGCTTGTCGATTAGAAGGCCACTAAACAATCCATTTAGTTTTTCAAAGAAACGATCGCCTTCTTCCTCGTAGAGGTGGACCAGCCAGCCAGCGGCTGCCTGGCTAACATCATGTCCTTTTTTCCTGAGGTCGGCACGCATTTCGGCATCCGCGAAGCACTCGCCTGAGAAGAGGAGCACGACATCTCTTTGCTCATTGAAGAAAGGCTGGTCAGTCCCGAAGGAATCTTCGTGGGCTACCCAACCGGCGTAAACTCCCATTTCGGGTATCGAGAACAAACCCGAATCATAGAAAGACTCGTATTCCGTGGAGCTCACCATGGATTTCACGAGACTCTCACGTTCTATAAACGGTCTTTTGCCGATTATCCCATATATTCCTGGCATGTTGGACAGGGGAGAACGATCAGAGAGCAGGGATCAGAAGTCGGTAAAATCGACGGACAGGGAAAGGATTCGAACCTCTGATAGTACGTAAAGCTGCTAGCTTTAAACCACTCAGCTATCTGTCCTCAACTCATTATTTTACTCAGTGGCTTTGGCAAGGTTTTCGCGGCCAGCGGATTCCCACATTGTGCCGTCTGTTCGCTTTGGGCACAGCGTCTTTGGGGGCGGAAGGTCTGGCTTCGGGCCCCGCCCCGAAACCCAATTGAGGACCCGGGTTGTCCTCTCTGCCTTGGCATCCCATGTTAGGCGTTCCCGAACGTAGGTCATACCCTGCTGTCGCAAGCGGGTAAGAAGTTCCCGATCCAGTGCGAGGCCGATTAGAATCTTCTCCATTTGCGATACCATATCGCTCTCATTCGTAAGAGGCACCTTGTAGCCCACCTCTGGATGAACGATGTCGCCGGGGCCGCCGAAGTCCGCGACAACGGGTACAGCACCAGCGGCGAGCGATTCGAAAACCACGCCCGCACCATTGTCGCGAACGGATGGAAACACGAACACATCAGCAGATCGGAGGTGCTTGAGCACTTCCGCATGGCCGAGCCACCCGCAAAAGAAAACACTTTTCTCGATTTCAAGAGATCTTGCAAGCTGCTCGAGGCGGTTCCGCTCTGGACCATCGCCGACCACAGTAAAGCGGGCCCCACTTCGCAGAAGCGGAGCAGCGGCGCGTAACGCAAGATCACAAGCCTTCCGGGGAACCAACCCGCCAACGAAAATCAGCTCAAGTTTCGCATCGGGCTTCGGGTTACGCGAGTCACCGAAACAAAGGGAGCGAGCGATGCCGGGCTCCGGGACAAAAAACACTTTATCGCCATACCCGGCAAACTCGGAATACGTTTGGGACGAACCGGCTATGATCGCGGTCGCGTGACGATAGGTGGAGCGAGCGAAAGGCAGATATCGATACAAATTCCGAAGGTTTGAGGTCCATTCTTTTTGGTTCTCGAGTTGGCGAAACCCGGGAGGCCAGGGCAAACCGCCATTTAGCGGGCCGATTACGAACGGTATAGGCCCGTCGCGAAGGTAGAAAGCGAAAGGACTCGGCAAGACCGGTGTCATCGGCATGACGCGCAAAACGACATCGAACTCGCCTGCAAAGACGCGGCGCCGCAACTGTCGCCAGGCGTGCCATTCAAACGCAATTGAAAAAGGATAGGCGAAAGCGGTCAGCACCTGAGTGTCATAGTTTCCTTTGAAGATCCTACGGAAACTCCAAGCATAAATGCGCTCAGTCGATGGCATCCGGACCACCTCGATGCTGTGAAAGGGTGCCTTTGCGCGGCGCACAGCTTCTTCAGTGGGCGACCCAAGAACCAAAGTGACGTCATGGAGTTGGGCAAGCGCCGCGGCATGAGAATAAGTCACATAAGGCATGCTAACTTCTTCCGGATTACAACCCGGCGCTAACAGCAAAATCCGTAATCGGTTCATGATGTCTATGGTTCTAGGGAATCTCACTTAGCGTTGCGAAGTGTATGCCGATTCAACGTCCCAGATCCGACCATTTTCACCATTCACAGCTGGCGAAGCCACTTCCGGGTATCGCCTCGGAACTGCATTGCTGGTTCCAATTATGTTGGGTCCAATCATGGGTAAACACTTCGCACCAACAGGCCGGAAGAAAAGCACTTCAGAATCAGGCGCTGTTGTAAAATAGTTCACGATTACTCTACCATCACCTCGCGGCACATTGGTTGGGTCGCCAATGCAAGTCGTACCAGCGGCTTCTCAGTTTCTTGAGCGGTCCTCTGAGCTGCTTTGGAATGGCCTCCTTCCAACCGCGGTGAAGACCGAACCTCAAGGCCAGTTTTCCTTTACGGGTTAGAGGGACGAAGTATCTGGGAAGATCAAATTTTTGGAACCCATTGCTTCGCTTGAAGTCGCCCAGGCTGTCATCAAGCCAAAATGCATAAACAAGGTAAGGAAACCCTCTCTCCGCGCAGCGTTCCACTGCTTTGGCCAAAAGCGCATTATTTGGTGCTACATCGCGATATGCGATTTTGGAAATAATTTGACCCAGAAATGCGTATCTATCCGCATCTGCAAGGAAAATGAAGCCCACCAACTCTTCGCCCAGGTATGCACCGAAAATTTCCTCCCTGAACAAGAATCGACTGAACTCGCGTTTTATGGTTTCAAAATCCTTTCCATAGTGTAAGTAGTGCCGTCCTTGCCGGATAGGAGTTTCGTTGAAGATTGATGCCATTCCCCGAACGAACCGGTCATCGAACGTAACCGGCTTCACAATAACGCCGTTCTTTTGAGCTTTCCGGATCTTGTTTCGGCCTTTTCGGTCAATTTGCTTCTCCCACCAAAAGGAATAGCTCTTAATGGGAAGCGCCGCGATCGAATGCCATTCCATTGGATAACGATACGTTGGTTCTGTGTCCGGCAGACGTTGCCAGAAGGTCACAATATCTGGGAGCTGTTTGCTCTTTTGAAGTGCATCAATAAGCATTTCGGGGTTCTCCACATCCTCGAACCACTCTTGCTGAAACCAGGGGTCCAGCTGGGCGATCCGCAGAAGCTTTCCGCCGACCGTGATTCTCTTGCCATTGATCGTCATGGTAGGCCCAGCCTGCTGTGTTCCGAAATTGACCCGTAGTGCCTTTTAATCAGACGGTTTGGCGGACAGGGGAAGGATTCGAACCTCCGATGCGAATTGCGTCGCATAGCAGCCCTTGCGAGCTACTGCCTTAAGCCACTCAGCCACCTGTCCGAACAAAGATTTAACACGAATCAGCCAACCTTTTCCAACCAATTGAGATCCAAGTCTCCCATCCCGCGGCGCACTTCGCAACTTCATCCCAAGACGTCGTATTTTCTAAGGAAGTTCCTCAAGTCAAAACTCATATTTACCAAGCAATATATTCGGGAAACTTCATGATAGGCCGATTGTCCGATTTGCAAACAACGACGGCCTCGTATGGGAGCAACTCCGACGCAACCATTGCTCGAGCATCACAAGGCTGAAGAGAAGCTTGTGATTATCTTGTCTCGCTGATCGATGATCGCTCAGAAGCTTTCGAACCGAGTTGGGTTTAAGTAAGCTGAACATCAGAGAGCTTTTATCGAGGAGCATTTCCTGAAGTTCACCGTTAAGGGATGAATGAAACCAGTCGTCGACGACGTTTACGGCAAAGCCGCGTTTCTTTCGCTTCAGGATATGAGACGGCAGGTAGTGTGCGCACACTCGACGGTGCAGCCACTTTCGATTGCCATTGCGAACCTTGAATCCTGCGCCAAGCCGCTGCACGTACTCGACCACGGTCCGATCGAGGTAAGGCACGCGCACCTCAAGGCTATGCGCCATCGATAATTTATCGGCATACATGAGAAGCTCGTCGGGCAGCGAGGAGCGAATTTCAAGAAGCTGAAATCCACCCAGCTCATCTGTGTGAATCATTTGCGGAATCAGGCCGCGCCAGTAGTCAAAGAGCTCATGGCCATTTCGGTCGCGAAGTATATCGTCCCGAAACAGTCGGTCTATAGTATTCGCGGGCGCCAGAGAAAAAACATCCTGATATCGCTTCATTCTGTCCGGTGTTCCCAGCGAACAGACGCCACGCTTCAGAGCTTCGTTACGAGGTAATCGACCAACAGCGAAGCTGACGGAGGAGCGGATAACACTTGGCAGCCGGCGCCACCAATCACCATAATGAACACCCAAATGCCGTGTATAACCGCCGAACAATTCGTCCGGCCCCTGACCGATCAGCGCAACTTTCACATCCTGCCGTGCCCGTTGGGAAACGAAGTACATCGGAACAATCGACGATGTCGCCACAGGTTCCTCCAAACATTCCACGATTTTCGGAAGAGATCGTTCGAACTCAGCTTGGTCGAGTTTTACCGTCAAATGCCTTGCGCCTAAAATCCTTGCCGTTTCCGCGGCATCCGTTAGCTCGTCGTCTTCGAAGCTCTTGCCATAACCCACGCTGTAGGCTGGCCATGGTCCGCCTTGCTCATTCATCAATGCCAGGAGCAAGCCCGAGTCAATCCCGCCGCTAAGAAGGATTCCTACCGGAACGTCGCTGAGGAGATGGCGTTTCACAGCTCCCCGATACAATTCAAGGAGTTCTTCCGCCGCCTGTTTCTCTTCTTTTCGGCCCGAGAATGGCACTGGCATGTAGTTGTACCAGCGTTCTTCGCGACATTGTCCGTTCTCGAGAATTAGCATCGTTCCTGGTGCCAGCTTTCGAATGCCTTTGAAAATTGTTAAAGGCGAAGGTGTATAACGAAAGCGAAGAAACAGATTGAGCGCGATTGGATCAACCTGCGCCTTGGAGTCCTTTGCGGCGAGAATTGCGCGGATTTCCGATCCGAACGTCAGCTGGCCATCTGCGAGCCGGTAGTAAACCAGCTTAATCCCCATGGCGTCACGCGCAAGGACCAGCCGCTCATTAAGTACATCCCAGATGGCGAGTCCAAACATGCCATTGAGACGATTGAAGACATCACTGCCCCATTCCTTGTACCCGTGGATGATTACCTCCGTGTCAGACTTGGTTCTAAACTGATGGCCCTTGCCTCGCAGTTCTTCGCGCAACTCCATGTAATTATAGATCTCACCATTGAAAATCAGCCACACTGTTTCTTCGGCATCAGACATTGGCTGATGGCCTCCGGCCAGATCGATGATGGAAAGCCGTCGAAACCCGAGCCCAAGAGGACCGGAAATAAAGTAACCCTCGTCATCGGGTCCGCGGTGTGCGATGGAACGCGCCATCCGCACAATGGTCTCGCGCTTCACCGGTTCGCCTCGCTGCTCGCCGTCGGCGTCAGTGAGTTTGCTGACAAAATGTGCGACATAACGTCGTTTCTGCCACGCTTCGGATATGTTAGCACCGATCGACCGTGATGCTCGGCGGATTTGATCCGTCAATGCATAGCGTTCTTCCCTTAGAAACCGCTTTGAGATATCAAGGATTCCCTGCTGAATTTCAAAGGCCAGTTTATAGACTCGTAAATCCTTAAAGCTGGAAATTCGCTCTCCCATTGCTCCTCTCGTGTTACCGCAAATTTAGCCTGCCCAGACTCCCAACATCGGCTTGCTGCGTTTCGCCGTCGGTCCGCCGTAATCAATCTCTCCCGCTCCGTCATCGGTCCTCCGTTGTCCGTCGTCCGCGCGCGCTTCGCGCAAATAGAATGCTAGGCTGCGAAACATCTGCGCCTGGCCCCAACGGTGCATCGGGAGGTTGTCCCAACCCAAGTGTAGCTTCCTGGAACGGAATGATCCATCGCGCTTGACCCATACATTCAAAATGTGAAGGACGACCTTCTCCAAGGTTGGTTTCAGTTGCGGGAAACGCTCGCGAAGCAGCAAACAGAGGTTGATACACTCGGCGCAATCGTAAAGTTCACGCTTGTAAACGATCAGGCGTGGTGCTTTGGAAAAGGGTTCCGGCAGGCCGTCCTCGTCAAAGAGATTCTCAAGATAATACTTAACGCCTTTCGAAAGCGCTTCGAGACATGCCGGATGCCCGGTTAAGGTGTGAATCTTGGCCAGCGCTTTCATCACGAAGCACGTATGATAGTGATCAACAAAATCTCGTACTCCGTCGACAGCGTAAAACCACGAGCCGTCCGGGTTCTGGTTATCGAGGACAAAGTTCAGGTTCCGTTCGGCAGTTAACCAATACTCTTCTTCGTTGAAAATTTGCGAGGCGCTCGTCAGCAAGAACGCGCGGTAAGCAGCAGCATTAATAACCCCCCCCTCACTGAAAGGCGTGTAGGAACAACTGCTGGCGTTCTTCGATGTCCTGAAGTCCTTGATATCGTTTGCCGCATGCCGCGCGATTGATTCGACGATTTGCTTGTACTCGTCAAGCAAATCCGCTCCGTCCTCTATGCTCTGTCCTCCGCCCTCTGCCCTCTGCCCTCTATGCTCTAACTGGAGCAGCTCGGTTACCTGGAGAAACGCTTCATAAACGTAAGGCGTAGTAGTGATGAGCGGTGTTTGCCGCTTAGTCGTACCACCGTGCCAAACCCAGTCGAATGGATAACCCCAGCAATATTCTTTAAACTCGCGGCAGCGCGAGTTTTTAAGTTCGCTTAGAAAACGAATAGCCTTTTCCAGTTGCGAGAAATCTCCGGTCGCCTGGTACAGGAAAGCAAATCCCATCGCATAATGAGCATCCGCAATCGGGAATCGCATCGGATGATGAAACAGCCGTCGTGCCGACGGCAGGAATGCTTCACAGAAAATCATCGGGGCTACGGCGGCGGTTCCAATGAGCTTGTGCCGGTAATAGAGTGCTTTGGCTCGTCCGCCGACCGGTCCAGCGAAGAAGCTCTGAAAATCCCAGGACTTTTCGCCATAGCCGTCCAGCCAGTTGGCAAAATCCGTTAGAACGTCGGAGATCCTGGCCGCCAACGGATCAGACATCCTTGCTAGATCCATTTCAATTCCTCTTGACCGAGCGTTGAACGTTCGATGTCAGGCTTTTCTGCCTCGCCGCTGCTCTCACACTGGTTCGATTGCCGTTTCAACGGTTTAACGGTAGGCAGTGAACCTGAATCTCATGGGCACAACGTAGTTATCACGCACCTCACAAAGGTATCGCCGTAGCATCGCCTTCAATCTGTACGGCAGATTATCTCCGCTGCGTCTTTTCTCAGCGGCATCGTGAAATCTGATTTGGATCACTTGGTTCCCACCGGGATTAAGTTCGATTTCCAACTCGATGTGCCCGTTTACGGGTTTCCACGAAATCTCCTGAGGGCCCGCGCAAATTCGCTGTATCGCTGACGCCTCGTGATCGCGCCTTTTAATCAGGAAACGTTTTGGCTGCTCAGAACGGTTCTCAATACGTAGCTCCGTTCCGTACATCTGCACTTCCACCGCGCCCAGGGAGACTTCCCTTTGACGACAGCTGCGTCGAACTACCTCACCTAGGTTGCGCCAGGTCGGTGCACGGTGCAGAGCATTTAACCTCTGGATAAAGTTGACCAAGCGCGCGCAATGATCGCTGCAATAATCGTGATGGATCACTGCTATTGCAGGTTTGCCTAACAAAGCATCAAAGGCAAAATTCTCGATTCCCTCCCATGGATATCGTCGGGTAAAGAGCGGAAAGCTGTAACGCATGACTGCGATGTCCCACACATCGGAGACTGTGATGGCCCGAGGATGCGGATCAGCGCTGATAACATCGTTATTAACCGAGGCGATAAGACCGGTGCGCCTTAGCACATCCATGGCAGCTTCTGAAAAAATGCCTTGAGGAAATACCATCACTCGGTCGTGACTGATGCCGGTAATGGATTGATGCTGAGTCATACGCTCGATTGCTTGTTGAGTCTTCCAATAAAGGCGCTGCCGGTCAGAGCTACCGAACTCACCCCGGGTATGATCGCAGCCGTGAACCGAGAGTGAGTAATGCGCGGGGTTTTCTCTGAACAGCTGAACAACTTCCGGGGCGCTTCTGCGCCAGTTCCATGGGATGAAGGCGACGTTGGTACTGAAGTTGTGTCGCTTCATCAGGGATAGGAGTTGCTGAAAATCCACAAAGCCGTGCGTGGACTTCAACACAGGATCATCGATCACCAAGCAAGCGTTCGCTTCCGGAGCGTTCCAGCAGGTCTCCGCAAAAGCCCATTTAATGTAGAGCACCACAGGCACCGCGGATAGAAATTGAGCCCTGACATCGAAATTCTGTGTGGTCAATTTTCTGTCGATGTCGATGATTTCCGCACTGGTCGAAACAAAGACGGGGACATCACCGCACTGCAACTTCAGAAATATTGACCCAGAAGCGGATGAAATGAGGCTCAAAGCACCGGTGTCGCCGATGTTTGAGACCAGACAAACATCGTCGTTTGGGCTAGAAACCGGAACCCGAAGGCTGGCCATTATGCCACAAAATTCGGTATCATTCGCAACGACAAATTCTTCTCCTCCTGAGTGGATGTGCCTGAGTTCTGCTCGCTCATCTCCAGCAAGTAGTTGCACCAACTTTTCCAGAACCTGCGGATTGCCGTCTGCAAAGACAAACGCCGAATGAATATTCTGATGGCTATGCGGCATCGACTCCGGTCGGTGGTTACGAGCTTCTAGTAGTCGCAAAAACGTTTCTGCAGAAGAGAAGATCCTGCACTTTTCCGGCACCACCAGTTTTGCGGCCGCATCGGCAATGAATTGCGATAGTGTTAATCTCCGCCAGGACACGCCAAAGAAGCTTAGCAGCTTCGCGATCCGCTGATACGGCAACGAATCGCCGGTGTCGTCCAACAATATTGCCTGATCAAGTTTCACGGACAAGTGGTAATAGGTTTAGCTGGATATCCTGGACAACTCTCTTCGGATGGAACGGACTGGTGACGACGCTGCCGGAGGTGACTA
>WNFW01006432.1_pt1 | contig 15675 bp, 11 predicted proteins | sample 5400131 | NCBI WGS metagenome assembly WNFW01 (sample SAMN13153362, study PRJNA577476) | soil metagenome | isolation source: 20 cm soil or saprolite under grassland replicate 1 | place: USA:California | collected 2016-06-15 | reverse complement strand
AGCGGCAGACCCGGCGCGACTCGGGCCGCCTCAGCAACGGCTTCCCGCACACGCGCGGCGGCCACGGCGGGTGGGTCGGGCCGGCCCCCACCTTTCTCCATGTACAGAAACTCGTAGCGGAACGTGGCGACCTTCCGGAACGCGAGCGCCTGTGCCAGCTGCTCGAGAAACGCGTGGCGCATACCGGCACCGGCGCCGTGGGCGAGCACGAGCGACGCCCGCGCATCGGGCGGCTTGACGAGTATATGCTCCAACGACCTCTCCCTTCCCCGGACCGCCTCGGAGGTCTGGGTAACCCGCACGAGGCTGGGGTCGGGGCGGCGGGCGCGTCCACGCGACGGCGCTGCGGCGGCACAAGATGCTGGGATGTCACACCGACCGATCCGGCGGCAGGTCGATCACCGTGATCTTCCGCTCGAGCTTGCGCTTGCCGAGCGTCAAGCGCAGGACGTACTCGCCCGCCGGCACGCGCCGCAATTCGTCGGGCGACGTCGGGTCGCCCAGCCCGCGCGGCCGTGGCCGCTCGCGGTTCAGGTCCCACGTGACGCGCTGCACCCCCGGGAATCCCGAGCCGGTGAGACTCCGCACCGTGTCCCCCGCGGCCGTCGTAATCACCAGCTTCACCCCGTCGGGTTGCATCTCCCGCAAGGAATACGTGATCACCGCGCCGCGCGGCGGGTTCGACGCCACGAAGCCGAAGCTGCCGAACCCCGGGTGTGTCTGCCGCTCGCGGTACTGGTACGCCGGCGCGACCTCGAACAGGTGGATCGTGTCGCTCAGCACCGAGTCGCTGAACTCCTCGACTGGTCCCACACCGACGACGTAGAGCCCGCGTCCGTGGGTCGAGACCACCAGCTCGCGCTGCCGGTACGACATCGCCATCCGCTCCACCATGACGTGCGGGAAGCTGCCGCCGAAGCGGCGCCAGCGCTGGCCGCCGTCCACGGTCGCATACACCCCGTCGGACGTTCCCACCCACAGCACCTTCGGGTTCCGAGGGCTCTCGAACACGGTGACGCTGCCCCGGTCCGCCGGCAAGCCATTCACCAGCTCCGTCCACGTCCGGCCGAAATCGGTGGTGCGCCAGACGTGCGGGCGGTAATCGTCGCGGAAGTGGCAGTCGTAGGTGAGCCACGCGGTGCCCCGGGCGTGCATCGACGCGACGATGGTGGACACCCAGCAGGTGGTCGCCGCGCCGCGCGGGAAGTTGGTCGTGACGTTGGTCCACGTGCGGCCCGTGTCCTGCGACACCCACACGAAGCCGTCGTCGGTGCCGGTCCACAGCACCGCCGGCGTCTTGGGGCTTTCCGCGATGGAGAAAATCGCGTGATAGCTCGTGTGGCCCGCTTCCGGCGAGGGGTTCTCGCGCGGCGTGCGGGTCATGTCGGGCCCGAGCGTATCCCAGTCGCGCCCGCCCTGGCGCAGGCGGAACAGGCGGTTCGCGCCGAGATACACGGTGCCCGTGTCGAAGGCGGAGATGAGAATCGGCGTGGTCCAGTCCCACGTGAAGTCGTAGCCGCTCTCGGCACCCGCGTCGAGCGCGGCCGGCTGGATGTCGTCCTGCTTCCAGCTGCGCAGGTCGAGCCGTGACACGTTGCCGAACTGCCAGCCCGAATAGACGGTCCAGGGATCGTTGGGCGGGATCTGCACCCACATCCCGTCGCCGCCGTTCACCGGATACCAGTCGGCGTCGGTCACGCCGACGCGGTCGCGCGTCGCGCTCGGCCCGCACCACACACCGTTGTCCTGCAGCCCGCCGCAGATCTGGTACGGTACCAGCGAGCTGTCGACGATCACCGTGTAGAACTGCCCGATGGGGATCGGCATGTGCCACCACGCGCGGCCGGCGTCGAACGTGACGTACGCGCCCCCGTCGTTGCCGAGGACGCGGTGGCCCTCATCGTGGGGATCGAACCACAGGACGTGGTGATCGCCGTGCACGCGCGACAGCGACTCGGGCGCGAACGTGCGGCCGCCGTCTTTGCTCTCGAGCAGTGCGGCGGAGTTCACGAACACGTGCTGGCTGTCGGCGGGATCGACCCAGATTTCGTCGTAGTAGTAATGCGGGATCGCCTGCAGGTCGTTGACCTGCGTCCATGTCGCCCCGGCGTCGGACGACCGGAACACGCCGCCGAAGCGTCCCTGTGCGGGATCAGTGACGCCGCGGTCCACCTGGATAAACGCGAACACGAGCTTGGGGTTCTGCGCCGAGATCGCGATGCCGATGCGGCCGATGCGATCGGTTGGCAGGCCGTTCTTGAGCGTGGGATCGGTGAGGCGCCTCCACGTCTTGCCGCCGTCCGTGGTCTTGTAGAGGCCGCTGCCCTTCCCCACGCCCTCCATGTGGCTGCCGCCCCAGCGCAGCCGGTGCCAGGCGGCGGCGTAGAGGGTGTTGGGGTCGCCGGGGGCCATCTCGAGGTCCACGAACCCGGTGGTGTCGTCCACGAACAAGACGCGGGTCCAGGACTTGCCGCCGTCGGTGGTCTTGTAGACGCCGCGCTCGTTGTTCGTCCCCCAGAGGTGGCCCAGGGCGGCGACGTAGACGGTGTCGGGGCCGGTCGGATGGATGACGATGCGGCCGATGGCGCGCGAGTCGGCGAGGCCCATCTTCGCCCAGCTCTTGCCGCCGTCGGTGGATTTATAGACGCCGTCGCCCCAATACTGGGAGCGCAGGCTGTTTTTCTCGCCGGTGCCGACCCAGAGGATGTTGCTGTCCGAGGGCGCGACGGCGAGGTCGCCGACGGTCTCGCTCCCCAGGCCGCTCGAGACCGACTGCCAGGTGATGCCGCCGTTCGTGGTCTTCCAGACGCCGCCGCCCGCCGCGCCGACGTACCACGTCTTGGGGCGCGGCTCACGGGAATTGGGCACGGCGAGCGCCGTGACCCGGCCCGAGTAGGCAGCGGGTCCCAGGCTCCGATAGCTGAAGCTCTCGAAGAACTTGGAGACCGAGTCCTTGACCGCGGCCGTGTCGCGGCGCGCGGTGTCGGGCCGGGCGGCGGCGGGTCGCGCACGGGCGGGGGCGGGGGCGGGCCGCTGCGCTGCGACGGAGCCGACGAGAACGAGGGTGGCGGCGCACGAGGCCGCGAGGCGTGAGGGCGTCATGGCGGCAGATTCTACCGCCCGCCCGACATCACGGCTAGCGCGTGACGCGTTGCTCCAGTTTCGCGATCGCGCCGGCGAGATCCGGCGCCGTGGTGAGCAGCGGCAGCAACGGGTCTTCCTTCAGCCGCTTCATCCGCGCCACCGCCGTCTTGATCGTGAAGGCCCGCATGTCGAGCTTCGCCGTCACTTCGCTCCACTTGAGCGGCATCGACACCGGCGCCCCCGGCAGCGGCCGCACGCTGAACGGCGCGACCAGGAGCCGCCCATGGCCGTTCTGGACGTAATCGATGTACACCTTGCCGCCGCGCTTCCCCACCTGGCGCGTGATCGTGGAGATCTCCGGCAGCTCGGCCGCCACGACGCGCGCCAGGAGCCCCGCCAGCGTGCGGCACTGCTCGTACGTGAGCTGGCGCGCGAGCGGCAGCAGCACGTGCAGCCCGGTCGAGCCGCTCGTCTTGATGAACGACGGCAGCTCGATGTCCTCACACAGGCGGTGGGCGGCACGCGCTACCGTGACGACGTGCTCGAACGGCGCCTCCTTGGGATCGAGGTCCAATACGCACCAGTCGGGCCGCTCCAGCGAGCCCACCCGGCTCGCCCACACGTGCAGGGGGATCGTCGCCATGTTGGCGAGGTAGAGGAGCGCCGCCTCGTCCTCGCACACGAAGTAGTCGATCTCGCGCTGCGCGTCCTCGCTCCACATCCGCTCGGTGCGCATCCAGTCGGGGATGAATCCCGGCGCGTCCTTCTGGAAGAACGACTTGCCCGCGATGCCGTCGGGGAACCGCGTCAGCACCACCGGACGGTCCTTCAGGTACGGCAGCAACCACGGGGAGATGGTGCGGTAATACTCGATCAGATCGCCTTTGGCGTACCCATCTTCAGGCCAGAAGACCTTATCCAGGTTGGAAAACACAACTTCGCGGGCAAGGGGGGACGGGGGCGCTCCGACGACACCGCGAGTGACGGTGTTCACCGTCTCGTCCCCCTTCCCCCCGTCCCCACGCTTTGGCAATTCACAATCCTTGGGCTCCTTGTCTTCCCTCCACCGCATAAACACCGGATGCCTGAGCAGTCCTTCTTCCGTCCACTCCTTGTAGCGCACTTCGGCAACGAGCTTGGGCTCGACCCAGGTGTGGCCCTTCCCCGTCGGCACGGGACCGTCCGCCGGTGGCTTGGGAACCCGCAGCGTCTCGAGCTGGGCGGCGACTTCCTTCAACTCCTTCGCCGTGAAGCCGCTCCCCGCGCGACCCGCGTACACGAGTCGGCCGCCGTCGTAGGCGGCGAGGTGCAGCGCGCCGAACCCGCCGCGCGAGCCCTTCGGCGCCGAGTAGCCGATGACGACGAACTCGCCCGTCTTGTCGGCCTTGATCTTGAGCCAGTTCGCCGAGCGCCCCGAGCGATAGGTGGAGTCCGCCTTCTTCGCCATGATCCCTTCGAGCCCCATCTGCACCACGTGCTCATACAGATCCTCGCCCTTGGTCTCGAAGTGCTCGAGGAACTTGAGCGGGCCCGCGCGCGGCAGCAGGCGCTGCAGGATCGCCTTGCGTTCCACCAGCGAGAGCCCGCGTAGATCGAAGCCTTCGAACGACACGAGATCGAACAGCCACAGCGCCGCCGGCGACGCGACTGAGGCGCGGCGGATCTCGATCGTGCGCGACTGCTTGGCGCGGTTCTGCAGACGCTGAAAGTTCGGCCGCCCGGTTTCGTCGGGGACGACCAGCTCGCCGTCGAGGATCACGTCGTCGAACGGCAGCGCCGCCACGGCGCGAGCGATCTCCGGAAACATCGGGGGAACGTCCTTGGCGGTCAGCGGGCGCCGCGGCGCCTTGAGCTTCTCCAACTCCTTGCGAATCGGCGCCGCGCGGTCCTTCCCCTCCTTCAGCTCCTCGACCGTCCAGCCCGACAGCACCGAGTCCTCGGGGAAGACGTCGCCGTTGGTCGAGACGTACGCGTCCCTTTCCTTTATCAGGAGCCACTCCTTCTGGCCCTTCTTGATCTTCACCAGGGTCCAGCGGCCCTTGAGCTTGTAGCCGTTCAGGTCGAAGAGCAGCTTCCCTTTCACGAGCCCGGCGAGCGGGTCCTCGATCGGCGTCCATGTGCCGCGGTCCCACACGATCACCGCCCCGCGGGGTTCCGCGACGGGCCCTTGGGCACGGCCCACGAGCGCAGCACCCCCTCCATCTCGAGCCGCAGGTCCCAGTGCATCCGGCGCGCGGCATGCTTGTGGACCACGAAGAGGCCCCCCGCCGCCGTGGCCGGAAGCGCGCGGCCCGCGGGCTCCGGCGTGCGCTCGACCGAGCGCTTGGCGCGGTACGCGCTGAGCGGATCGGGGGGGCGGGGGGGATTTGCGGGCATGGGGCGCGGTCGTCTATCATAAACCCTTATGAGCGCCCATCCAATCGGCTCCGCCACGATCTCCTTCGGCCTCGTCTCCGTGCCGATCAAGCTGTTCTCGGCCGGCGAGCCCACCGCCTCGGTCTCCTTCAACTGGCTGCACAAGACTGACGGCTCACGCCTCAAGCAGCAGTACTTCTGTCCCAAAGACGGTGAGGTGGTAGACAAGGAGGGGATGATCAAAGGCTATGAGTTCAGCAAAGGGCAGTACGTCAAGTTCACCGCCGAGGAGCTCAAGGCCCTCGACGAACGGGGCACCGGGGCGATCGACGTGAAGGAGTTCCTGCCCGCCGAGCAGGTGGATCGCATCTTCCTCGAGAAGACGTACTTCCTCGGCCCCGACAAGGGGGGGGAGCGCGCCTACCGTCTGCTCGCCGAGGCCCTGAAGAAGACGGGACGTGTGGCGATCGGCCAGTATGCCGCGCGCGGTAAGGGATACCTCATCATGATCCGTCCGATCGGCGGGCGCCTCGCGATGGAGCAGCTGCGCTACGCGGACGAGCTCCGCTCGATCGACGAGGTGCCGGTGGGTGAAGTGGACGTGAAGCCGGCCGAGCTGGAGCTCGCCGTGCAGTTCATCGAGCAGGCCGCGACGGACCAGTTCCGTCCCGAGGCCTACGAGGACAAGGTCCGCCAGCGCATCCTCGAGGCGATCCAGAAGAAGGTCGAAGGCCAGGAGATCGTCGAGGCGCCCGAGGAGGCGCCGAAGACACAGATCATCGACCTCATGGAAGCGCTGAAGGCCAGCCTCGCGAAGGGAAAAGCCAAAGAAGAAAAAGAAGAGCGGCCCGCGAAGAAGCGCGCCCGCGGCTGATCGGTTTCGTACCCGCGACGAATTGTCTCGTTGTCTCGTCGCCGCAACTCGCCGCGCGTGCGCCGCGCACCCGACCCGCGCCGATGGGTACGATTCTGCAATTCCCTCCTATCGCACGTTCTCGACGTTTCGGTCTGAGTCTTGCCGCACCGCCTCCACACACCCCGCCGGGGTCACTGGGTTCGTTCCTCCGACCCCGGTAGGCCCAACCTGAGGAGGCACCATGACCCACCACCGCAGAGGGGCCCTGCGCACCGCGCTGGTCCTCGGAGCGATCCTCACGGCCTGCACCGACGCCCCCGTCACACCCCGCGCGTCGCCACCACAACCGCCTGATGCCGCCCTCTCGCTTCTCGCCCGCGGCGGCCTGCGCGTGCAGGAACAGCGAATGAACGCGCTGCTCCGGCAGGTGACCCGGGAGGTCGCGTTCGCACTGGCTAATGACCGGCTGCGCGCCCAGGTGTACACCGAGCTTCACGCCTCGCCGTATCGCGAGCACAAGCTGCACTTCGGCACGTTCCTGCGGGGCAGCGCCAAGCCGCTGCTCGCCGCCATGGCGGCGGCCCGCAGTGCCGCTCCAGACGCGGGGGTCTCCGGTGGCGCCGCGCTTACCAGTGACGCGGTGCTCGCGACGCTGGACAGCATCGTCGATCTCGAGTTCTACATGCCAGTGAAGGAGCACTTCGTTACGTGGACCGGTGGCCGGGACCTCATCGTCGCCAGCGCGCTGCGCGACGACGGGCGCGTGCCATTCGGGTTCGATCTCACTGGGCAGCCGGTGGCGCTCTCGGCCGCTGAGCCCCCCCCGACCCCGACACTCGTGCTCGTGCCCGTCGAGACCGACTTCTCACGGATCCCCGCTCCGCCCCCCGCCAACGTGAATGCAGCGATGTCGACGATTCCGGGCGTCTACATGACGCGCGAGGTCGTGTACGACGACCACGAAGGCTGGCCCAACGGCGCCCCGGAATTCGAGGTGCACTTGTTCCAGACCGACGTGGACATGGAGTACATCGATGTGATCTGCGCCGGCGAAGCGCAGACGCCGCCTTACCAGTACAACACCGAGGAAACGCAGGACTGGTCTGGGGAAGTGCTGCTGGCGACGGAGGGGCGGCTGGCCCTCTCGCCCAACAACCAGTTTCAAGTGTGGGAGGACGACACCGGCGCCTGCACCGCCACCGGGGGCCGGCCACCCGATACCCAGAGCGCCACGGTCAGTCAGTATGCGAACTGGGCGTCGGCGGTCCTCAACGTCGCCACGAGCAACAATACCGTCAGCTTGATCAAGGCCATCGTCAACTTCATCCCCGCGACGTACACCTTTGCGGGCGCGTTCTTCGAGGACGACGAGGTCGGCACGTTGACGCTGGCGACCGGGTGTTGGCCGTCGTCTCCCGGACCGGTCATGTTCTCCATCATTTCGTCCGAGAGCGGCCACCCAACTACCGGCTGGGTGCTTCTCGACTACCGCTTCGGCGGCGCGCGAGACCCCATCTGCCCGCCGCCGCCACCACCACCACCACCCTCGGTGTCGGTGACGATCAGCGGTCCGTCACCGGTCCCGGCGTACGCCTCGTGCCCCTACATCGGCGGCGCGTCGGGCGGCGCCGATCCCTACTCGTACTCCTGGAGCGTCGATGGCGCGCCGGCGGGTGACGGCTCGAACCTGATCTACTACAGCAATTCGGGTACCTCGTTCACCGTCACGCTCACCGTCACTGATGCGAACGGGTTGTCCGGCTCAACGGCCATGAGCGTCTCCGTGGACCCGAATCTGACGTCGTGTGACATGCAATAGTCGGTGCAGCAGGCTCGGGGGGAGGGAGAGAGAGCATCTCTCTCCCCCACATCCCCTTTTCTAGCCTTGGCCGAACAGCTTCGCGAACCGCTGCGCCAGCGCGGGCCCCTGCCCCGCTTCCTCGTGCTTGAAGAACACAAACGCCTCCCGCCAGCCGGCGCCGATCTCCTTGACCTTGCCGGCCCAGCCGGCCAGGTCCTCCCCGGTGTAGCCCTCGTCCCGCAGCCGGAAGTAGCCGAAGTCCGCCGTGGCGACGAGCGGCGTGTGGCTCTCCTCGGTGTCGGCCACGCACAGCGCCGCGTTCCGGGACCGCAGCACGTGATAGACGTCGTCCGCGAACCAGCTCTCGTGGCGGAACTCCCACGCGGTGCGGATCGGCTCCGGCACCAGCCGCAGCACCTCTCCTAATCGGTCGGTGTCCTTCTTGAAATTGGGCGGGAGCTGAAACAGCAATGGGCCGAGCTTTGGCCCCAGCTTCGCCGCGGTATCCGTGAAGTACTTGAGCGGCTGCTCCACTTCCTTCAGGCGCGCGTGGTGGGTGATGCGCTGCGAGACCTTGAGCACGAACATGAAGCCGTCGGGCGTGGCCTCGAGCCACTGGCCGATGGTCTTGGCGTTGGGCATCCGGTAGAACGTGTAATTGATCTCGACCGTCTGCAGGCGTCCCGCGTAGTAGCCGAGCCACTGATCGGCGGGCAGCTTGTCCGGGTAGAAGGTGCCCTTCCACTCGTCGAAGTTGTAGCCGGAGGTGCCGACGTGGAGTCGCATGGCCCATAAAACTATCGCTATCGGGGCCGCCGCGGCGCTCGCAGGGGCAGTGGTGCTGCGCCGGCTCGGCGTCGAGCCGGTCCCCACCGTGTTCTACCTCCTCGCGTGGTATCCGACGCTGCTGCTGCTCGACGCCCTGGTCGCCGCGAAGGGCGGTCCGTCGCTTTGGGACCAGCCTCGCGACACGGCGGCGATGTTGTGGTGGTCGGTGGTGATCTGGTGCGGCTTCGAGGCCCTCAACTTCCGGCTGCGCGACTGGTATTACGTCTTCGTCCCCGCGAGCCCGTGGCAGCGCTGGCTCGGCATCAGCGTCTCCTTCGCCACCGTCGTCCCCGCCATCCTCCTCCCCGAGCGCCTGCTCGACCGGCTCGGCGTCGCGCGCCGGCTCGTCACGCGCCCGGTGCGGCTCGCCCCGCGCGACCTGCGGCTCGCCGTCGTGCTGGGCGCGGCCCTGCTGGCGGGGGCGTTGGTGCTGCCGGCGGTGCTGCATCCACTGACGTGGGGGGCACTGTGGCTCGTCGCGGAGCCGGCGCTCTACCGTGTCGATCCCGAGCATTCGCTGTTCGGCGACATTGGGCGGGGGCAGTGGGGGCGAATCGTGCGGCTGATGCTCGGCGGGCTCTTCGCCGGCGTGCTGTGGGAGGCGTACAACGTCGGCTCGCGGGCGAAGTGGATCTACACCGTGCCGTTCCTCGAGCATCTCAAGATCTTCGAGATGCCGCCGCTCGGGTTCGTCGGCTTCGCTTTCTTCGCGCTCGAGGCGTGGTCCTTGTATCACCTGTGCCGCGCACGGCGGGGGGCATCCGTGGTGCGCGGCGCGCTGTCGATCGTGTTCGTCATTCTCGCGCTGGCCGGCATCGACCGTTGGACGGTGAGCTCGACGGTGCCATACGTGGACCGGGTGCCGGGAGTCTCTGCCACCGCGCGGACGCGACTCGCGACCGCCGGTTTTCACGATGTGTTCCGGCTCGCATCCCTTCTGCCGGATACGGTCGCGGCCCGCGCCGGGCTGCCGCCCGATGAGGCCCGAGAAGTGGTCGCAGCGGCACGACTCGTCACATTCCGGGGGATCGGGACTCGGCACGCGGCCTGGCTCCGGGCCCTCGGCGTCACCAGCATCGCCGATCTCGCCCGGGCGGACCCCGACCGCCTGTGGGGGGCTCTGCCTCGCGACCCGCACCCCACGGCGGCGGAGGTGCGCGTGTGGGTGCAGGCCGCGCGGGATACGCACGGGCGCGCCTGGTGACCTGAGTCACGCGCGGTTGGGTCGCCCGATTCTGGATTTGGAAACTGGGTCTTGCGCAGGCTCGCGTCGCCGCGTAGCCTCGCGAAACCCGCGCGTTGTCGCCGGGTAACACGCAGACAGAATCCTTGCAAGGAGCACCGATGCAGCGACACCTCCGCTTTGTGGTGGTGGCCGGGGCCGCCGTGGCCCTCGCCGTGGCGTGCCGGCAGGGGGAATCGCCGGAGGCCCAGGCCAGACTCGATTCCATGTCGCGCGCCAGCGCGCAACGGGATTCGCTGGTCGCCGAGATGGCGTACGACGCGCGCGTGCTGAGCGAGATCAGCACCTCCCTGGCGCGCGTGTCGATTCCCAAAGGCAAGGTCCGCGTCAACGCGGAGACGCCGATGCAGGCGTCGCGCGACAGCCTGCTCCAACGCGTTCGCTATATCGCGGGCCGCCTGCCTGAGGCGGAGCGGCTGCTGCGCAACAGCCAGGAGCGCGTGTCCTCGTTGACCTCGATCTCCGACAGCCTGCGGGCCATGCTCGAAGCCACGCTCGCGAACTACAAGGAGATCGTGGACTCGCAGAGGTCGCAGATGGGCGTGCTCGTCGCGCTGGTGGACACGCTGCGCGGCGAGAACGTGGCGCTCAAGGACACGGTCGCCAACATGTCCGTGCGCGAGAACACGGTCTACTACGTGATCGGCACGAGGGACGAGCTGCAGGAGCGCGGCATCGTCGCCCCGGTCGGGGGCAGCCGCTTCCTGTTCGTCTTGTGGAAGACCGGTGTGAGCCTGGCCCCGGCCCGGCACCTCGATCCGAGTCTGTTCACCGCCATCAACAAGCGCGAGGTGACCAACATCCCGCTGCCCGACCCCAACGCGCATTACCGCATCGCGTCGCGGCAGGACCTGACCGCCCTCGGCACGCAGGCGGACGACCAGGGGGAGATTACGGGGGCCGGGAGCCTGACGATCGCCCACCCCGAGCAGTTCTGGAAGAATTCGAAGTTCCTGATCATCGTCATCGGCTGAACAGCGGGTGAAAGGCCGGGGAACGGGGAAAGGGGAAGGGACCCTTCCCCCTTCCCCGGCTTTATCACCTATTTTGCGTTCGTGTCCCTCGCCCGCCGCCTCCTAATCCGCGCCTCGCGCAGCCCCTGGCTCGCCGAACAGTTCCGCCGCCGCGCGTTCGCGCGCCGCGCCGTCCGCCGCTTCCTGCCCGGGGAAGACCTCGGGGCCGCCCTCGACGCCGCCGCGGCCTTCGCCAAGAGCGGGATCGGCAGCGTGCTCACGCAGCTGGGCGAGCAGGTGCGCTCCACCGCCGACGCCGAGGCGGTGCGGGACCACTACCTCATGGTCCTGGACGGCATCCGGGCGCGAAAGCTCGCGGCGCATCTATCGATCAAGCTCACGCACCTGGGCCTCGAGGCCGACGCGGCGTGGTGCCGCCGGGCGGTGGACGAGCTCGCGGCGAAGGCCAAGGCGGCGGGCTCGTTCCTGTGGATCGACATGGAAGAGTCGGGCTACGTGGACGCGACCCTCGACATTTACCGGGGCACGCGCGGGGCCGGCGCCGAAGTGGGGGTGTGCCTGCAGGCGTACCTGCGGCGCACGCCCAAAGACCTGGAGCGTCTGCTGCCGCTCAGGCCGGCGATCCGTCTCGTCAAGGGCGCCTACAGCGAGCCGTCGCACGTGGCGTTCCCGAAAAAGGCAGACGTGGACCTGGCGTATTTCGCCCTCGCCGAGCGTTTGCTCGCGGAAGCCCGGGCGAGCCGCGCCACCCCCGTCTTCGGCACGCACGACGAGCGGCTGATCGAGCGCATCCGCGCGCGGGCGGCCGAGCTCAAGACGGCGCGCGGCATCTACGAGTTCCATCTGTTGTACGGCATCCGCGCCGACGCACAGCGACGGCTGGCCGCCGCCGGCGAGAAAGTGCGCGTGCTGATCAGCTACGGGACGGCGTGGTTCGCCTGGTACATGCGGCGCCTCGCCGAGCGGCCGGCCAACATCTGGTTCGTGCTGCGTAACTTGGTCTGAATTCCATGGAAGACGCCGTGATCGCCGGCGCGGGGCCGATCGGCCTCGCGTGCGCCGTCTCCGCCAAACGCCGGGGCCTGGACCCCCTGCTCCTGGACGCCGGGGTGCTCGTGCACTCGATCACGCGCTATCCGATCGGGATGACCTTCTTTACGACGCCGGAGCGCATGGAGATCGGCGGCCACCCGCTGGTGTGCGCGGGCCAGAAGCCGACGCGGGAGGAAGCGCTGAAGTACTACCGCGGCGTCGCCCGGGTGGAAGGCGTGCGCTTCCAGGCGTACCGCCGTTTCGTGGCGGCCGAGCGGCGCGACGGGGGCCTCGAGTGCGTCGTGACCAGCCGCGGCGGCGAGGAGCGGATCCGCGCGCAGCGCCTCGTGCTCGCAACCGGCTACTTCGACCACCCCAACCTCCTCGGCGTTCCGGGCGAGGATCTCCCCCACGTCAGTCACTATTTCGACGAGCCGCACGGCGGGTACGCCCTCGACGTGGTCGTCATCGGCGGTCGCAACTCGGCGGTGGAGGCGGCGCTGGAGCTGTTCCGGGCCGGCGCCCGCGTCACCCTCGTGTACCGCGGCAAGGCGTTTCCCCCGACGCTCAAGTACTGGATCAAGCCGGACATCGAGAACCGTATCAAGGCGGGCGAGATCGCGGCACGATTCGGCGCCACGGTGGAGCGCATCGACGCACGGGGCGTGACCGTCCGCGCCGGAAGATCCACCATCGAGCTGCCCGCCGACCGCGTGTACGCCCTCACCGGCTATCACCCCGACTTCGAGTTGTTCCGCCGCCTCGGCATCGCGCTCGAGCCGGACACGCTTCGTGCCCGGCTCGATCCCGCGACGCTCGAGACCAACGTTCCTGGGATTCACATGGCCGGGAGCATCTCTTCCGGTCGCGCCATCTCGGAGATCTTCATCGAGAACGGCCGCTTCGACGGGGAGAAGATCTTCAGCAACCAGCCTCCGTCTTCCACTGCTGGATGAGCAGCACGAACTTCCCCACCAGCGACGTCAGGTCCACCGGCGGGATGCTCGGGTCTTCCTTGATCTGCTCTGCTGCACCCGGGCGAGGCTCGCCGCCGCCTTGCCGTAGGTGCTGTCGGCCACGATCGCCGCCTGGAACGCCTGCACGGCGGCCGTCACATGCCCCGTCCGCTCCAGCGCTAGCCCAAGGTTGTTCTGGAACGTGGCCACCTCGGGCGCGAGCTGGGTGGCGCGGGCCAGCGGGCCCAGCGCGTCCTCGAACTGCCCCGCGCCGATGTAGACCATGGCGAGGTTGTTCATCGCCCAGACATCGCCGTCGTCGCGGACCAGTGCTTCCTTGAAGGCCGTCACCGCGCTGTCGGTCTTGCCGAGGGCGTCATACGCCCGCCCCAGCAGCCGATAGCCTTCGCTGGAGGTCGAGTCGAGCGCGATGGCCCGCTCGATGTGCGGCACCGCGTCGGACGGCCGGCCGTCCTCGAGCAGCACGCGGCTCAGATTGAGGTGCGCCTTCACGTGCGTGGAGTCGAGCGCCAGCGCGCGGCCGAACGCCTCCTCGGCGCCGGCGCGGTCGCCGGACTTCCACGACGACATCCCGACCATGTAGAAGCCCCACGGATTCTCCGGCTTGGTCTCCGTGTAGGCGCGGAACAGCGCCGTGGCCTCGTCGAAGCGACGCTCGTGATAGACCGACTCGGCGCGCTCGAACGAGACGGGGCCGACCGCGCTCGTGCCGGTGCCGGGCGTCGTCGCCGTGGCCGTGGGCCCGACGGCACTTTCGCTCGCGTCGGCCCGCGGGGGCGTCTTCTCGCCGCACGCCGCCGCGATGACCATCGCGACGATCACGGCGAGCAGAGGAATGAGCCCCAGCCATTCGTAGTGGCGACGGGGGGGGGGCTCGCTGAGGGTGAACTGGTAGCGCATACAGTCTCCGGGTTGGGGTCGCCCGGAGAGAAGGCAGGAAGGGTGCCGGGTGTCGGGTGTCGGGGAACTGCGTGAGCCAGAGGGAGATGCGGTTCGGCGGGGTTGAGCTCGTGTCGGGAAGGACACGAATCTGGAGAGGGGGTTGTGTTCGCGGTTACACCGTCGGCTGAAGCCGCACTAAAGTACAGGCGGCTCGGCGCTACGCCGCGCTTGGTTCCGACGAATCCCCGAAGATCCCGCGCATGGCTTCTTCCAACGCGCGGCGCAGTTCCTCTGCAGTCGCGCCGAGATGGAACGCCGCCACCACGACCGGGCGCAGCAACCCGACGAGGTTTTCGGGACGGTTCCTTGCAGCGACGGGCGTTCGCGGACGCTCCGCCACGCGCGTGCCACGGGCGCCGTCGGTCACCACGATCCCGCGCCGCTCGAGCTCGCTGTACGCGCGCGCGACCGTACCGGGCGCAATCTCGAGCTGATCGGCCAGCTGTCGAACCGGCGGGAGCCGGTTACCGGGGCGGAGCGTGCCCGTCGCAACCGCTTCCTGGATCTGTGACACGATCTGCTCGTGAATCGCACGATCGGACGCATCGTCGATGCGCACCTCGAAGCCCGGCGCCGGAAGCCCGGCGGCCGAGGCACGATCGCCCAGGATCCGCAGCGTCTCGGCGCGCGCGCGTTCGAGGGTGACGCCGGCCGCCGTGAGCACTTGAGCGGCGATTCCCTTCTCCTCTCGCAACAGGCCGAGGAGCAGGTGCTCTGTGCCTACGTAACGGTGGTTCAACTCCCTCGCTTCGCTCATCGCGAGCTCGAGCACCCTCTTGGCCGGCGACGTGTAGGGAAGATCTTGGCCCTCCGCGATCGCTGACTCACCCTGCTTGATCTTCGACTCGACAGCACGACGGATCCCTTCAAGGTCAGCCTGAAAGCTCAGAAGAACGCGCTGCGCCACTCCGCCGCGATCCCTGACCAAAGCGAGCAGGAGGTGCTCGGTGCCCACATGGGCGTTGCGAAGACGGGCGGCCTCCTCCCGCGCAGCTTGTAACACCCAACGGACCCGGTCAGTGAAGTTGTAGCCTGACATGCGGACCTCCCTCCAGCGAAATCAGTCCAATCTTGTACCAGTGGGAGTGAACAATAACGGGTTCAGCGAATGTGTCAATAGGAGTGGTACAAGCGGGCGCGCCTAGTCCTCCCGTGAGGAAATGCCGTGCCGCTTCATCACCTTCAAGAGACTCGAGTGGTCGGCGAGGCCGAGCGCTTCGGCGGTGCGCGTGATGTGCCAGGCGTTGCGCTCCAGCGCGGCGAGAATGATCTGTCGCTCGGCCTCGGTCTTGAGCTCCTGGAACGAACGCTTATCGCCTTCCACCGTACGCTTCTCCCCATACGCCTTTTGCCCTACGCGGTGATTCTTTCGAATTTCTTCCGGCACATCGTCGACGGTCAGCTCGTCTCGGTCCGTCGCGATCACCATCCGCTCGATCACGTTGCGCAGCTCGCGCACGTTGTTGCGCGACCAGTCGTAGCTCATCAGCACCTCGATCGCATCGGACGCGAGGCGCTTGGCGCGGCACCCGAAGCGCGCGCACGTCGCGGCGAGGAGGTGGGTCGCGAGCTCCGGCACATCG
>WNFW01003392.1_pt1 | contig 15682 bp, 12 predicted proteins | sample 5400131 | NCBI WGS metagenome assembly WNFW01 (sample SAMN13153362, study PRJNA577476) | soil metagenome | isolation source: 20 cm soil or saprolite under grassland replicate 1 | place: USA:California | collected 2016-06-15 | reverse complement strand
GCCCGGCTGTATTGGGCGCAGCTACGGCGTGCATGTGGCTAAATTGGCAGGCATGCCGCCAGGTATCGTGCGCCGCGCGGAAGAGGTGTTGCAGTATCTCGAATCGGGCAAAGATCACGCGGGAACTCAGCTTGTCTTCGCGCAAAATGGGCATACAGAAGAAGCTTTGCAGTACGCGCTAACTCCCAGTAATGACGAAGGAAAAATGGTCGCCGATGGCAATGGCCAGTATAAAGCAGGGGAAAATGGGCAACACAGTCTTGAAGCCGCTTATAACGCTCCCTACAGCGCGCAACTCGTTGCTACCTCCAAATCACGCTATGCATGGCAGAGTGAAGAAGCTCGCTTCGTAGCCCATGCCCTGGAACAGAGCAATGGGCGGGAGTCGGACCTCGACTCCATTGATCTGTGTGCGATTACACCGCTTGACGCGCTCAACCTGTTGTTTGTGATACAGAAGAATAGAAACAAAAACTGATGCAAAAAGTGCTTACACGAACCCCCATTCATGTCTTATCCCAGGATATCGCTGAGCGTATCGCCGCTGGTGAAGTCATCGAGCGGCCCGTATCAGTCGTCAAGGAGCTGGTGGAGAACGCTCTTGATGCCGGTTCGCATGAGATACGTGTAGATATTCGCGGCGGCGGTCTACGCCTTGTGCGCGTCACCGATGATGGTTATGGTATTCCAGAAGATGAGTTAGAGCGTGCTTGCGCGCGTCATACTACCAGTAAGATTACCGCCCTTGAAGACCTGGGCCGTTTACATACCCTTGGATTCCGTGGAGAAGCTCTGGCGAGTATTGCCGCGGTTTCAGAATTGACGCTGGTGAGCCGCCCTATCGAATCCGAAAACCTCGTCGAGGAATCGGCTGCCGCGCTAATTACAATGCGTGGTGGCGAGGTGAAGCAGCGTGGGCAGCGTGCGCGCCTGCATGGTACGACAGTTACAGTGCGTGACCTCTTCTACAATGTGCCTGCCCGTCTCAAGTTTATGCGCGGCGCCCGTACAGAGACCGGCCATATCCTGCAACTCATGCGCCGCTATGCAGTGGGCTTTCCGGCTATCCGCTTTAACTTGACCATTGAGGAGACAGTTGCGCTGCAAACTGGCGGCACAGGTGACCTTGCCGCAACACTGGCCGAACTCTATCAACTTCCCCTGGCGGAAATGTTGCATCCTGTCTCAGCCACTGCTGAACACTACACACTCCATGGCTACGTCGGTAACAGGGCCCTGGCACAGAGCAGCCGCCAGCACATCATGCTCTTTATCAATGGCCGCTGGGTGCATAACCGCCCGTTGCAAGATGCGCTTGAGTCTGGTTATCGCGGTCTGCTGCCAAAGGGAAAACATCCCCTGCTCGTCTTTTACCTGGAGCTTCCACCAGGCGATCTGGACGTAAATATCCATCCCGCCAAAACCGAGGTAAAGCTCCTGCACGAGTCCGAAATAGTCACTGCCCTGACGCAGGCGGTCCGCTCGGTGCTAGAACGCAGCCCGGCTCTACCTTCCTCGCCGTCGTTCCCTGGCCCCGAACTTGTTTACCAGCGCCGCCTACCAGGTCCTCGTCGCCGCGGATTGCATGTCGCTGAGTCGGCCGAAGGCTATAAAGCTGAGGTTGCTCCTCCGGCCGCAGCTGAAATATTGGCGACGCTGCAGCCTCTTGCGCAGCTTCAGCAGGCGGTCATCCTCGCCGAGGCGCCCGATGGCAGCCTGTATCTCATAGATCAGCACCGGGCACATGAACGCGTCATTTACGAATACCTGCGCAGCAAACACGTCGGGGTACGGGTTGATGCGGAAGATGAATGGACCGACTCGCACCTGTTGCTGGAACCTGTTGTCGTTGAATTGAAGCGCGCGCAGGCGGAGCTCCTTGAGCAGCGTTTGCCGGTCCTGCGCGACCTTGGCCTGGAGTGCGAGCGTTTTGGTGGACGCAGTTTCCTCATCCGCTCTGTTCCCAGCGGTGTTGGGCAGGAACAACTGGCGAGCCACCTCTCCGAACTGGCCGAAATTGCCTCCGAAGATAGTACCGACTGGGAGGATCATTTACTGATTGGCCTGGCCTGTCGTTCAGCACTGCGCCGGGGACGCGTTCTCAGCATAGATGAGCAGCGAACGCTCCTGACATCGCTATCCGCTGTCACTGCCCCCGCGGTCTGTCCTCACGGCAGCCCGATACTCCTGCACTACAGCCGCACCTTTCTCATCGATAAATTCGATTGGTGATCATCTTTACCTTCTCACCGCCCGCGCCAGCAGCTCTGCTCCCAGGAAGAAAACAAAGTCAATGGCGAGCAATACCAGCAGAGCGAAGTCAATGTGCATGGTGATAGAAGAGATGGCCTGTAGCGTGGTGTCATTAAAGACCAGCAATTTAAACAGCCAGAGCAGGATTACGATCACGACAGCCGCTATGATAACGCAGATCACAAAGTAGCGCGCCCCCCGCCAGTCCTGTCGACTGGGCCAGAGTTCGGAGGTAACCGTTAAAATCAAGTAAGGCGCGAACAGCAGTGTCCACCACGGCCAGCCAGGTCGCAAAAATTGCAGGTGGAAATCCCAGATATTGTAGCCGGTGGCGACCCAGTATAGAAAAGAAAACATGGCGATCCCACCAAAGAGGGGCGCCGTACCACTTAAACCATCACCAACGTAGGTCATTATGCGACCTTCAGCTCGTGAATACTGTACCTCACCTAGTTGGAGCGGCTGTCTTCCGCCACTTCTCATCGAGCGGCTATCCCGTCCCCGCGGTTGCACCTGTCTAATACGGAAAAGCGTGACGTTGGTGAGACGAAATCCCCATGGCCACAACAGCAGTACTGCCAGAGCGTGGCTCAGCTCATGCACTATAACCCCTGGCGCGTTCATCCAGAACCAGATAAACAAACCCCTGCTTCCAATGAGTCTATACCCGATCTCATCAACCCGCGCGCGCAGTTCCCGGCGCGTTACCCGCAGCAGGATGAAAAGGACAAAGACTCCGGCGATGATCAACCATGGAGCATACGGTTTAATTTGTGCTGCCTGCGATGGGTCCATAACCTTCCTTGTGTTATTTCAAATCGGTCCTACAGTTTTGACGAAAGTGTATCTTCCTCAGCCACTTTTTCTCCCTCTTTCTTTCCATCGAGTGGTTCAGGGAGCGACTTTATCGCGTGTTTTCGTTCGTAGTACAGGCCCCAGAAGCCGAAACCCAGTACGCTAATTGACAGCAGATACAACACGCGATCGACCCCGAAGAGGTCCGCGATACCACCTATAAACAGGATGATCGGGATGGCAGCAGCATTATACAGCACAAGCTGTAAGGCAAAGACGCGTCCTTTGATCCACTCTGGCGTTTGTTCCTGCATGGACGTTTGTGCTGGAATATTGATAAAGGCCAGCGCCACCCCTGCAATGAGCATCACGAGCGCGACGCAGATTAGTAAGATGGGGTTCGTATTCCAACTATTCGGCGCTATCGCTTTTGCCGCTAGCGTTATAAGAGGGAGCAGCACTGTTACCGCTGCCAGTGCCGCCGCGCCGGTAAAAACAGCTCGAGATTTGCCCAGGCGCGGCAGAATACGCGGCATCAACACTGAACCACCTACCAGGCCAATCCCTGCCGGAGCAAAAACAAGCGCCATCTTGTTCGCCTCGAGCAATAGCAATTTCGTCACAATCGGCGAGGCAAGTTCACCAATCACCAGCAGGAGTGTCCCCGCGAAAGAGAGCTGCACGACCGCCAGGAAGAGTTTTTTATTGCGTCGCACAAAGACCCAGCCCTGGTACATCTCTGTCCACATATTGCTCACGATCTCAAGGTTCTGCGTATTTCTGCGGTTTTGGGCTCCACGTGCTACCTGGATAAAATTCCTGGTCGGAATCAATGCTATCAGACCGGTGCAGACGGCGTAGAGCACCGCGATGATCAGGTAGAGGCTTTCAACCGGGTGGATCACCACCGAAGCTATAGTGTACGTGGGCAGGAGACTCAGGATAAGTGGCGCCAGCAGGATAAACCCTATCGCCTGTGAGAGCGTAAACGTGATATTAAAGAGTGATAGTGCCGGTACCAATTCCTCTTCACTCACCAGCATTGGAATAGTTGCTCCCTCTGCGGGTGTGAAGAATTGACCTATGCCCGAGATCAGCAGGGTCAGCAGGTAAATAGGGATCAGCTGGTGGCGGTCAACCAGCAGCGAAATAACGAAGATGAGGGTGGCGATGGCTCGCAAGAAATTACTGGCCAACAGAACACGGCGTTTATTCACGCGATCAACAAAGACACCGGCGGGCGCGCCCAGGATCAAGGCGGGAAGACTGAAACAGATAATGGCGAGACCGACGAGGATAGTCGAACCGGTTACCTCCTCGATCAATACGAGCACGGCATAGTTTGAGGCAAAAAAACAGGTCATGGAGATTAACTGTGCCAGCCACAGGTACAGAAAACTTCTCTTTCTCAATAACGTGAGATACCCGTCATGTGGAGCGATTACAGCCATGTAAAACTCCTTGGCGCGACCGAAAATAGCCTTCTAGTCCCTGTCGAACTCATCGTCTATTTCAGCTTTTGTAGCACGCGGCAGCACCTGCTTCGTGCGTCGCTCAACCTCTGAGCGCGGTAATAATACACGACGCCCGCACTTCTCGCAGCTTAAGCCGATGTCGGCCCCCAGCCTCACGACGACCCAATCATAGTTTCCACATGGGTGCGGCTTGCGCAGGCGCAATCGATCTCCTATCTCAAGATGCATGGGTGTCATGTCGTTGTGTTGCCTTCTCTCCCTGTCCATAAAGTCGATGTTCGATAATATATTGCTCAACCGCTTCGGGTGTTTGATATTTAATTGGTCTACCTTCCGCCACCCGTTGACGCAAGTCCGTCGCTGATATCTCCAGTTGTGGCGCCGGCATTGTCAGCAGGCGCCGCTTGAGTCCCGGCAATCGTTCCTCTAGCTGATCACGATACCCGGGTACTTCTATATATCCTGGACGATGGACAGCGACAAGATGGGTGACCTGTTCCAGTATCCCTACTGGATTATACCATGTAGGTAACTCTTCCAGGCTGTCCCAGCCGATCACGAAGTAGATCTCCGTCTCTTCTCCCCACTGTTCGCGTAATAACCTGAGCGTTTCCACTGTATACGATGGCCCCGGTCGCTCGACATCGACGGTAGAGATGCTAAAGTGCGGGTTCGAAGCTATTGCCAGCTCAACCATAGCGAGTCGATGCCGCGTCTCCGAAATTGTTTTCTGCGGCTTGTGCGGCGGATAGCCAGCAGGCACGAACACCATTTTAGTCAGGTCAAGTGCCGTCCGCACCTCTTCGGCTATAACCAGGTGACCGTAGTGAATCGGGTCAAACGTGCCCCCTAACAGGCCAAACCGCTGTACGTCTCGCTGTGATCTATTATAATGTTGCAACGAAATCTTTCTCCTGTAGGGAACGAGCTAGTACTGTTGACTTATGCTATTTCAACTGTTGAATCGACATAAGACAGGTCTGCTTTGGGAAGAGCTTTACGGAGAGTATACATTACGTCGGAAATACTGGCAAACTTTCCTTTCCTTATCCAAAAATGGACGAGCAATACAACCTGCTCAGCTGTATAGTTGCTCACTACGACGATTGGCGCTGGCACCTCCGCGACAGTGTCAGTCTCTTTAAGCGCCTTGAGAATCTGGTCGAGCGTCTCTTGCTTATCAAATGCTTCGATTGGCAAGCTCACGTTGATCGTGGAGCGCCTCTCTGCATAATAGGAATTATTGATGACGATACCCCCAAAAACAAGTGTGTTAGGCACGATCACCTGCTCACCGCTGGAGATACGCAACTTGGTTGCGCGCAGCTCGATGCTTTCAACCACGCCGGTGTGTAGAGGAGCATAGGCGGCATTGCTAATGGTGATCGAATCGCCGATATGGAAGGGACGCTCCATCAAAATATAGAAACCCGCCACCAGGTCCTTTAAAATGTCCTGGAACGCGATCGTAAACGTTACAGTCAATGCGCCGAAGACTGTGACAGGAAAAGCTATTGCCACCCCCCATATAGTGAATACCCAGAACGCATCGATAATCATAATACCAATGAAGGCGATGCGCCCAATTAAGACGCGCAGGTTGATATCGAGGCGATTGTTATTCAAACTACGGATAGTGAGCTTCATTACAGTGCGCCCTACCGCTACCCCCACGAAAAGCGCGAACGCTGTCCAGAACAATAACCAGGCATAGTGCACGATAGTTGGCAAAGGACTATTTAAATAGCTCGGGGTATCTAAATAGAGCAGAAAATTGATTAATAGAGCACTTTTTAGGACAAAAAAGTATGTAAATACGCCCACAATCAGTGGAATTACGAAGACGATGGCACCCAATACCTGCACAATCCAGTTGTCAAGGACAGTCTTCTTGAGACGGCTGACCAGGAAATGCCGCAGCGTCAGGCCGAGAGCGATCGCGCACAGCGCGATCAACAACATAAGAATGATTTCCACTGTGGTCATACGGCTGCTATTCCTTCCCTGTCGTTTACCTCGCACCGTGCAGACCATCGACAACCGGCCCCTTTGCGCCCTTCTTCCGCTGGCTGGACATCAAACCGGGCCAGTAAATCCACCAGCGTGCACAGCGGCAAGCCTACAACATTGAGGTAGCAGCCATTGATGCGCTCCGTTGGTTGAAAATCCGGGTGCTGTATACCATACGCTCCTGCTTTGTCCAGCGGATCCCCTGTGGCGATATATGCCGCTATCTCTTCTTCGCTATAAGGACGCATCAGTACTGGCGTGGTACAACTTGCGCTGTAAATCTCCGGCTTCCCATTGCTCAATCTGCTCACTGCGACGCCTGTCACGACGTGATGCCAGCGATTCCGTAGCGAAAGCAACAGCTCGCGGGCATGGTCCTTATCGCGCGGTTTGCCAAGCACTTTTCCATCGAGTAGCACGGTTGTATCAGCTGTAATCACCAGGTGACCAGCTGCTTCCGCCAGGGTCAGCGCCTCTAACGCCTTATGTTCGGCAAGCCATTGTGCCAGCCCTTCGACCGGTCCCTGATAGCGTTCTTGCATCGCTTCTTCATCGACGGGCGAGACGCATACTATGTAAGGTAAGCCAAGGAGGGAGAGTATCTGCCTGCGCCTGGGCGAGGCAGAGGCCAGTAACAAAGGCAAGGTTGTCGACGACATACTTATGTACGCTCCAAAATGGCAACGCTTTCGATATGTGCCGTTTGCGGAAACATATCGAGTGGTTGCACCGAATGTAGGTGGTAAGCTGATTGTAAATGGCAGAGTATATGCAGGTCCCGTGCCAGTGTTGCTGGCTCGCATGAGACATAAACCACTCTCGCTACCGGATGCTGCATGAGCGCGTCCAGCACGACCTTCTGGCAGCCTGCGCGCGGTGGGTCAATCACCAGTCCATCGGTCTGTTCCGCCAGTGTCGGCAGCACATCCTCTACTTTGCCCTTGAGGATGTCAACATTGCTCACTTCGCGTAAGTTCCACTGGGCATCCTTAATAGCGCTGGCCGATTCCTCGATGGCGATCACCTTTTCGACGTGCCTGGCCAGCACCAGGGCAAAAGTGCCTACCCCGCAATAGGCATCCACAACTGTGTGCGCTGGCGCGAGTCCTTTCACCACCATCTGAACCATTTTCTCTGCCTGCGCAGTATTGGTCTGGAAAAACGAACTCGGGCGGATGCGAAATGTTTCTCCCGCCAGCCTCTCCTCCAGCGTATCGCTGCGGATATCAAGTCCGTTCGCCGCCAGCTGTTCCGTGACTTCTGGCCCCGGCTGCGGTTGAATAAGCATCTGACCGCTGCTACTGCCGCAGCGTATCAAGACCTGCGGCCTCTCATTGGGTACCTGGCTGATCACCCGCAGCGCGCGATTGATCTGCTCGTCGGCAATAGGGCAACGCGCCAGTGGTAACACACGGTGCGTGCCCCTTGCCGTCAGTCCAACCTCCCCATTGCGGTTCACCGAGAAGCGCATGTGATTGCGGTAGTGCCAGGGATTATCACACGCGATAGTTTCCAGCAGCGGTGGACGTTCAAATCCCCCCACCTCGCGCAGCAGTTGGTCGACAATAGCGCGCTTCCAGGCCAGCTGCTCCTCATACTCCATATGCTGGAGTTGGCAGCCGCCACACGTGCCGAAAACAGGGCAGGACGCCTGTCTTCGCAACGGTGAGGCCTCGTGTATCTCAGTAATCCAGGCACGCGGCGGCCCTGGCCTCCAGCGGCGTCTATGTTTCCCTGGTCGCCTCTGTTTAGCCGCCTCGATGGCGATCGTCACCCGCTCCCCCGGCAGTCCAGCGGGCACGCGGATCACCTGCGTCTGTTCTATACCCTCCCCGTCCACTCCACTTATTTCGGCTACCGTGTCACCCTCGCGCGTCAGGGCACCCAGCGTAACCCGATGGTACGTAATGCTCTGCTCGTGTTCTATCATCTCTTCTTTGGTTTTTTCTTACCAGGTGCTGGCGGTAGTTTTTTAGATGCTGGCGGCAGAGGTGGTAGTTTTTTACTGAGTGCTTTGCTGAGAGCAAGTACCTGTCTGTACATTTGCACATTTTCGTCTAAGGGATTGATGATCTCAGCTTGATTCACCAGTTCCTCAGCGCGCCTGAAATCATTTTTCTCTATATAGCTTGCTGCGAGCAGCAGATGTAACTCGACTGTGTTAGGATTGGCCGCTATGCCTTCTTCTAAGACCTCTTGGGCCAATGACTCCTCGCCCTCCTTTTGATACATCTGGGATAGGTCGACATATGCATGTAAGTTATCAGGCTCTGTCTCAATAGCCTGTCTGTAGGCGGCCTTGGCCTCTTCAGTTTTCCCCATCAGACGCAGAGCGTCGCCAGAACCTGCCTTTGCGCCAGGAAAGGTCGGGTCGATTTCTTCAACGCGTTTAAAATGCTCCAGTGCATCTTCATAATCGTTCCTATCCATCGCGATTTCACCTAGTTTACTTTCGATGATCGCCAACGTCTCCTTGTCGGTAGTCATTTCCTGCGCCTTGTACAGCTCATTTTCGGCCTCTTCAAGCTGTTCATCATCTCCACTATACTGGAGCACATCGGCCAGCCCTATATGGCCCACGGCGTGATCCTCTATGGTCAATGACTCGCGTAGTGAAGCCTCAGCGAGCTCAAGGAAGCGTTCCGCTCGGTCATCGTCTCCTTCTTCATCCTCAAATTTCTCGCTGAGTTCCAGCTGCAATGCGCCGATCTGCCGCAATGCCTCTGCTCGCTGCTCCGGGAATAGTCGTATTACCCTCTCCAGGTACGTGATGCTACGCTCCTCATCTTGTAAGATCTCTGCTCGAGCAGCTGCTTCAAGATAGGTCGTGTGGTCGGGTGGCTCTTGTTTCATTAGCGCATCTTCATAATACACGACCTGCATCGTATGCCAGAGAATTTCATTAAGATATTTGAGCGCATCGGGATCGTGGGGGCTATGCTGCTGTGTAATCTTTTCGACCCGCTCATTATGTTGCTTAATGAGCCTTTGTAGTTCAGCCGCGGGAATATCCTGCGCATTCTTCCCCTCGTCAACCATATCAAGTATTCGCCATCCACCCGGCTCTTCAACCAGTTTGTAGCTTGTCCAGAACCAGTGGCGTCCAGTTTCTTCGTAGAAATCGGTTGCTTGTGGTAGCTCAGGTAACAGGTTCGGCTCTGGCGTATCGAATAATTCGATCGACCAGCCCGCATCGACCACTTTTTCAGCATGTTCAGCCCCTCGGCTGAAAGGATTGGGTAGCCATAACCCGGACTTCTTGACTTCGCGCTCATGAACAAAATTCGGCTTCAAATAGTCCGGACGAAACTGTTCTGCCCATTCCTCTCGCCGTTCTGCCCATTCTTCTTGCGTAAGCCCCTGGCGTAACCTGCTCTGGCTGGCAAGATAGTTATAAGCATCCATATACTCCTGGTCCGCCCAGTCTTCGATGAAGTTGGTTACAACCTCAATCGGTTTCAAATCGGGGTCGATCTCCTCCTCGTCATATTCCTCCTCCTCGTCCTCTTCATCCTCGAACGCAAAATCTTCCTCCTCCTCCTCGTCCTCTTCATCCTCGTCAACAATATCGGGATTTTCTAATATCAGCTTGTTCACCAGCGGGAGCGATGCGCGGAAATCTTTATAGATAGGAGTGCCAAATCGTTCGTTCACCGCCAGCGCTTCCTTGATTAAACGACGCGCCTCGGCCAGCGAACAATCGTCAACCTTGACATGACCCTTCGTACGTTCGACAAGTCTCTCGGCGCTTCGCTTGCTCTCGACCCTCGAAAAGAAGTCTTTGATCCCATCGTGCCAGAGCTCAAGCAGGAACCCGAGTATAATCACCTCCTTATTATTGTCTCCTTGCTCCCACATAAGCAGGAGATCTACCTCACCTATATCACGGCTATCGGTGACGAAACCTTTCCAGAAGCGCGGCGGATTCTCCGATTCCTCTATAACGGCCATCAAATCGGTCACCTTACTGTTCACGGCTTGCATTTGCATCGCATCAACAGGTGATAACCGTTCAATTGGCGGCTCCCAGCGCGGGTAAATCCTGGCTTCTTCGAGACGAAGCAGTGATCGACGCGCCTCTTTGCGAACGCTTTTCAATGGACTCAGCGCGTTGATGCCGACCAAAACATCAGCCGCGTCCTGGTGATATTCTCTCGACAGCGCCTTGAGCAGAGCCATCTGTGCTGCCTCTGGTAAATCTGAAACAGTAGATACCGCTTCTTCTCATCCCCCTGCGAAATTGAAACTTTCTGTTCTTTTTTCTTCTTAGCCATACTCTCTTACCTCTCAATCTGACCCTGCATGCCCTTGCCTTCACCGTTATCTCTTGAGACGCCGGTTCAATTCTTCGCGCATGCTCTGTACAATCTCATTGTTCGGATCGATCTGCTCCGCTTCAATCAATGTCGACTGCGCTCGTCGAAGGTCACCGCTTTCCATATAGATTGATGACAGCAACGCCAGTAAACGCGGGGACCCGGGAATGTTTCGCAGTCCCCGTTCCACAATCTCACGCGCCTTCCCCAGTTCTCGCTCGTTCATGTAGATAGCGCACAACTCGGAATAAGCTGCCATATCTTTCGGCTCTTGCTCGATGGCATGTAAGTACGTTGCCTTGGCCTCTTCATAGCGCTTTAGGTTGCGCTGTATAAAGCCTATTTTGAACCAGATACCCTCGAAGTTTGGCTCGATCTCCGCGGCCCGCTGGTAATGCCGCAGGGCCTCTTCAAGCTCCTCGCGATCGACTGCGAGGTTGCCCAGGTCACTCTCGATCAATGCCTCTTCTTCCCTGGTCACCGCCAATTCCTTTGCCAGCTGTAACTCGCTCTCTGCCTCGTCAAGCCTCTCACCTTGTCTCATCAGCAGTTCGGCCAGTACCGCGTGTCCCGCCACATCATTTTGCAGGGCGAGCGATTCCCGTATGCTCGCCTCAGCGAGCGCGGCAAATTGCCCATCTCGCGCTGTCATCCCCCGCTCACGGTAATATTCTCCCAGCGATTCCTGTGTAATTGCCAGTTGCCTCAAGAGCGAGCCGCGCTGCTCCGCGAAATTGCGCGCCAGCTTCTCCAGGTAAACCATTGCCCGCTCGAGCGCACCGATGCCGATTGAGCGAGTATAGGCATCCCCGTAGTACGTCCGGTCCAGTGGGAAGTGTGCAATCAGCGCATCATCGTAATGGATGGTGTGGATGATCCGCCAGATCAGCTCTTCTGAGACCTCACTGTTCTCAGATCCCCTTGGATTCTGCTGTAGAATTTCATTGATACGCTCATCATGCCCATTGATACGTTCCTGTAACTCAACGGTTGATAGGCCCTGTGCTCTGGCCCCTTCATCCGTCATCTGCCGGATACGCCATCCCTCCTCCTCCCGTACCAGCGTATAGCTCGTCCAGAACCAGTGCCTCCCGGTCACTTTGTTGACCGCGGTGCCCATCGGCATCTCTGCTAACGTACCGCTCAACTGTGTATCGCTCAGTTCGATCGACCAGCCAGCTTCAACCTCTTTACGTGAGCTTGAGCCTCTGCTACTCACCGACGAAGGGAGCCAGAGCGCTGGTACGCTGGCTTCGCGTTCACGCACAAAACCGAGTTCAAAACGAGAGGGCCGCGCTTCATTTGCCCAGCTATGATGCCGCTCGATCCATTCATCCCGTTCGAGCCCCTCGCGCAGCAGGCTATCATTCGCAAGCAGGTCGTAAGTCAGCCCGAAATCGCCCAGCGACCATGCGCTTACAAAAGTGGCGGCGATTTCATCCACCTCTAAATTGGGATCAATGAAAGTGAGGCCGCGATCCTCACCCGCATCTTCAGCATCCATCACCAGTTGATTGAAGAGAGGAAGGTAATGCCGGTATTCTTTATGTGGTGTAGTTCTCCGCCACGCGTTCACAGCCAGGGCCTCTTCCAGTAAACGGCGCCCTTCCGCCAGCGTAATATCCATCACCGTGATATCCGGTACCTGTGCCCTCAACCGCTGAACCTGGGTTTCCACGCTGCGCTTGTTGGTGAGCTCGTTAATAAACTCTTTGAGTCCCTGCTCCCAGAAGTCGACCAGGAAAATGAACATGCGCACATCGCCATAATCGAAGCCCTGCTCCCAGCACAGGATAATCTGCACCTCGCCTTCCTCGCGTGACCGCGTGATATAGCCTCTCCAGAAGCGTGGCGGGTGTGAGACAGGGATACTGGCCACCGGCGTACGCACTACCGGCGGCCTCCATTGCGGATACAGCCTGGCCTCCTCCATCCTGATCAGCGTGCGGCGGGCCTCCTTCCGCACGCTTTTATTGGGACTGAGCTCGTTAAGAGCGAGAGCAATGTCGGCGGCATCGCTCTCGTGCTCTTTAGAGAGTGCCTTGAGAAGCGCTACCTGCGTTGCTTCCCCCAGCTTATTGATCTCGCTTAAAGCTGCCTCCGCCTCTTCTTTGTTCGTACTGGCGTGCAGTTTATCAGCAATCCTGTGAAATTGCTCAAGTGAAACCTGTAACTGCGCGTTCTCCTCCTTGGAGAGGGAGGAAATGCTTTCTTTCTTTCGTGCCATAATCTATTCTTAATCCTTGTATAAGGTGAAAATCGTGTTTTTGTTTCGTTGTGGATTGTATCACGAAGAGGCAGAAGAGTCGAGATAGTTAACCTTGCCGAACGAAAAGTACAGGGGACAGCGGCCGCAGCCGCTGTCCCCCTTTGGACAATTCTTTCAGCCTCAACCATCTTTACATGCGAAGCGTCGTCCTGTAATGGAAAATGGGTGCGCTGTATGAAGTAGTACGAAAACTCAGCGCGGACGGGACTGCCAGCGGCCTCTCACTCCTGCCATAAGCAAAATCGACGGCATGGCTCCGGCTTTCAACTGTCCTTGGCTTCAAGCCGAGAGGTATCTTTGCTGCCATCAAAATGAACATCGGGTAGGCTACGCAGTAAAAGTACGAGCCAAGGCTGCGCCACGCAAAGAAGAGAGGCAGGACAGCCAGCAGCATTGCCGCCTCGGGAACCTTTTTACAGATACGCCAGTACCATACAAGACATGCCGCCATTGCCCCACCTTCCAGGGCGGTATAGACCCACTTGGGGAAGAAAGGCAACAGGTGGGTAGCGCTGAGACCGACAAGCCCCACTCCTACAGGGAACATCGGATCAGCAACCGGTGCCATGATGCCTGCCACCCATGCTTGCGGATTCCACAGGATAAAGGGCAGGTTAATGGCCACGCCGATGCTTCCCGCGATAACGACCCGGTAAACGCACTCTTTCAAGCCGTAGTGGCGCAGCACCATAATCATATAGAAAGGTATAAAAAACCACGCGATCTGCTTGCTCGCCAGCGCCAGGCCTAGAAAAATAGCTGAACTCCAGCGTTTATCGCGCAAGAGCCACACCAGCACGATCAGCAGCGTATAAAAGATATCGAGGTTCGCGCCCTTTGTGGAAGCCCACATCGAAACATTCGCCAATCCCAGCAACAGCACCCATATCCGCATCTCCGGCCGTGCAACCTTCCACGCTATACCTATAAGAACCAGGTAACTCAACAGGTAGAAAGGCAGCACATTCATATCGTTAAAGTACGCGAATGGCACCAGTGTCAGAAATGAGAGTGCGGGATAACTCACCTTCGACTCAAATTCTGGTGCCGTACCGGCCTTCAAGTCTGTGTCGAGAACGGTCTGGAAATCCACCTCGCTGGGATAATCAATACGATTGGCGAACTGCCCCCGCTGCAGAGGCGTCGTCCAGTTCGGCTGAATCGAGAAATGTCGCGCCAGGTCGAGCATATTGGAATCTGTGTATGGATTTTTCCCATGCAGCAGCAAGACCGCTGCATTTGTATCGAGCGAAGTCCCATCGTTCGAGAACTCCGGCGGCATGAAGCACATAGCAATGGTAACGGCGAATAAGAGAATGCCAGCAGTCGTCAGCAGCACCGTGCTTACCAGCACAAACCGTTGCCAGCGCCGCGGACGGCTTTGCAGAACGTGCCGTTTCAAGCTCGCCGGGCGAAATGCCATCGCTATCGCGATAAAACTTCCCGCGATCAAGGCGAAGGGAATAAGCGAACCAAAAGGACCCAAATACGGCATATACAAGTCGTGAGATATTTCATTCCCTGCCTGTAAGATAAGCGCGATGCTGAACCAAATTGCCCGCCGTTGAAGTTCGACGATTGGGTGATTGTCCGGCGACACATCAGTCGTAAAAAAGCGATGCATCCAGCGGTATCTAATTGTAGTGTGATCTTCCTTTGGTTGGGTGGTCTGCGTGAGTACAGAACGCTGTGCCATTTCTCAGTGCGCTTTACTACTCCCTATGACAAACAAACTGGCGCTGCAACCTTTGCTCTACGCTAGCAAGTTGGTCCAGGATGAAGCGCGTATACCTCCACATCAGAGTACCGAGCGGGTCATCTTCTTCTACCTACCCAGCAAAAGGGGGGTCTTCTCGGCCTGACTCTTAGAACGAAGTGGTAAACCCTGGCGTCACATAATGTGTTCCATCAACCATGAGGTTTCATATATCCATCAAAGCGGCAGGCGGAAGTATAATTCCCGGTGTTGCAGCTCAAAGCCAAGCGACTCATACAGCCGTACCGCCGCGATATTGCCCTCCCACACGTGCAAATCGATGCGATCGATCTGCTGTTCGCTGCGGGCAAAAGCAATAATATGCTGCATCAGCTGCCGTGCCAGACCCTGCTTGCGAAAATCCGGGTGCACCACGACCCGTTTGACATAACCAACAACCGGAGGAGTACTACGTTCGTCCGGCGGTGGAAGCATGAGTTCGGCCTTCGCTGCCGCCACACCATCCACTTCTCCCAGGAAAATGAGTATTCTCTCGTGCGTAGAGGGGTCCACCGAGCCAAAATATTTCTCCATATCCCGGTGGATATCGCGCGTGGGCGCTAGGCTCAAGCTATCAAGCAATGTGATCAGAGGAATATCTTCAGGGGTAGCCAGGCGTACAACCAACGGCGTTGTTGGCGATTCATCTATCATACGATCTTCCTACGCGTGAAGTAATCAATCCAATTATGGCAGTTTTTTTCGTGGCAACATCAAAATAGAAACCCCTGCGTAACCGGCACAACCCAGCAGGAGCACCGCAAAGATCTTCGTTTCAGCGTCACTTGGAGAGAAAAGCCACGCCAGC
>WNFW01001508.1_pt1 | contig 15684 bp, 14 predicted proteins | sample 5400131 | NCBI WGS metagenome assembly WNFW01 (sample SAMN13153362, study PRJNA577476) | soil metagenome | isolation source: 20 cm soil or saprolite under grassland replicate 1 | place: USA:California | collected 2016-06-15 | reverse complement strand
CGGGCCTCGCCCGCCGCCACGTCGCCGACGGCGGCAACTCGCACCCGTCGCGTCTCTGCCATCGATCGCGCTCCCGCTACTCGATCACGCCGAGTCGGCCGTTGTGGCTGCCCATATACCAGAGGCGCCCGTCGGCGTCTCCTCTCATGGTCCTCTCCTCGCGAGTCGCCGAACCTCCCGCCAGCGGAAGCAGTCCGTCGTGTGATCGTTGACCATCCCCGTCGCCTGCATGAACGCGTAGCAGATCGTCGGCCCCACGAACTTGAAGCCGCGCGCCTTCAAGTCCCTGCTGAGCGCGCGTGCGGCGTCGGTCACGGCGGGCACCCGCCGCCGCGACGTCCACGCGTTCTGCCGCGGCGAGCCGGGCACGTGGAGCCAGATCCAGGCGCCGACGCTGCCGTGCTCCTGCTGCACCCTGAGCCACGCGCGCGCGTTGCCGACCGTGGCCTCGATCTTCGCGCGGTTCCTCACGATGGACGCGTTGCCGAGGAGTTTTCGGACCCGGCTCGCGCTGAACCGGGCGACCCGCGCCGCATCGAAGCCGGCGAAAGCCCGGCGATACGCCTCGCGCTTCTTGAGAATCGTCGCCCAGCTCAGCCCCGCTTGCGCGGACTCGAGAGTGAGGAACTCGAAGAGCCGCCGGTCGTCGTGGACCGGCACACCCCACTCTTCGTCGTGATAGCGGACCATCGCCCCGTCGCCGCCCGCCCATGCGCACCGTCGCCTCATCCGGACTCGCTTGATCGTAACGTGGCGGTGGGCGCGCCGCAAATCCACGCGGCGCTCAGCCGACGACGAGGCGATAGACGACGCCGGCGACGCCGCCGCCGAGGACCAGCCAGGCCGAGTTGACTGTGCGTCGGATGAGCACGGCCGTGGCCGCCAGTGCCAAGAGCGCGGTCAGCCAGTCGACGACCGCCGCTCGCGCGAGCTCCCACGTCACGGCCGCCATCAGGCCCAGAGCGGCGACGTTCACGCCGTCGAGGAACGCCGCCGTCCAGCGCGCGGCCCGGATCTTCGGCAGGAGCGGGCGGCTCGCCGCGACAAAGACGAACGACGGCAGGAAGATCCCGACGGTCGCGAGAACCGCTCCGGGGCCGCCGGCGACGAGGTAGCCAACGAAAGTGGCGGTCGTCAGCACCGGGCCGGGTGTGAACTGGCCGATCGCGATCGCGTCGACGAGCTGCCGGTCCGTGAGCCACCCAAGCCGATGGACGAAGTCGGCGCGGAGGAACGCGAGGAGGACGTACCCGCTGCCGTAGAGCACGGAGCCGATCTTAAGGAACGTGAAAAAGAGCGTGGCGAGGCTCGCGGGCGCCACCGCCCCCTGCGCGGCCGCCGGCACCGCGCCTCCCAGCAGGGTCGCCGCCGGTGTCGCGGCGGCGGCCCACGCGCCCCGGACGCCCCGCGCGAGGGGCACGACGAGCCCCCCTGCGAACAGCAGGGCGATCTCGTCGAGGCCCATCAGCGCCAGCGCGAAGACCGCGAGGGCAACGGCGGCCAGCAGCGTCCCCTTCACCGCGGCCCGGCCGAGCCCCCAGATCGCCTGGACCACGACCGCAATGATCACGGGCTTGACGCCGTAGAGGAGCCAACCGACCTGGGGTTCTCCGCCGTAGCGCACGTACGCGGCCGCGAGCGCCCAGACGATCACCATCGCGGGGACGATGAAGCAGACGCCTCCGGCGATGAGGCCCGGCCAGCCCGCGCGCCTGTAGCCGAGGTAGATCGCCATCTCGGTGGAATTCGGCCCGGGGATCAGGTTCGTCATGCCGAGCAGGTCGAGGAAACGACCGTCGCTCAGCCACTTGCGCCGCGTGACGACCTCCTCGCGCATGAGCGCGATGTGGGCGGCCGGCCCGCCGAAGCCGATCACGCCGAGCTTGAGGAAGACCGCGGCGACCTCGCGGAGGCGCGTCCCGCCGCCGCTCGGCTGCTTCGCCGTCATCGGTGTGGACCGGGCACCCGGTCGCGAATCGCTTCGGGGTCCACCGCCCACGCGGCTCGGTGATATATCGGAGGCGTGGAGCCCGGCCGCCGGATCGGGGGGTCGTTGCTGCTCGCATGCCTCGTCGCGCTCGGCGGGCACGCCGCGGCCATCGGGCCGACCCTCATCCCCCGGGTGGACGAGCTCATCGACGCGCCGCGCGCGCGCTTCGGACGGACGCGCGCCGAGATCGAGCGGGCGCTCGGGGCGCCGCCCTACCCAGGGCTCGTGATCCGGTACTCATCGGCGGCCGCGCTCAAGTCGGTGGCCATCACCGCACCGACCTATCACCTGCCCCAGGGGATCGGGATCGGCACCTCGCGGAGCGACGTCGAGCGGCTCCTCGGTGAGCCGCAGGAGCTCACTGATGGGCGCTACCTCTACCTCTACTCGGACGGCTATCCCGACACGGTCGAGTTCTACTTCCGCGACGGCCGCGTGCGCCAGATCGAGTGGACCTACTGGGTGGCGCCTCAGTAGATGCCCGACGGGAAGTAGCAGCCCTGCGGCTCCTGGTACTTCCCCATCGCCATGAGCGTGAGCGGCTTCTCGGCGCGGAGCCCTTCGGCGAGACACCAGCGGAGGAGGCTCGGTTGGCGCGTGGGCACCAGGAGCGCCAGCGGCGCGGCCGTGGCCGCCGCCACCCCCAGGAGCAGCGCGCGCATGTCCGCCTCGGACTCGGCCACGCCCCAGGCGAGGCTGCCACCGAAGACCGCGTACGTGTACGCCACGATGCGCCCGTCGCGGAGGGCGGCCCAGGGCGAGAAGACCCCGAACGCGTCCCGGAGGTCGCCGCTCCGGTCGACGCCGTGCACGCGCGCACAGAGGCGTGCGCACTCCTCGAGCCGGTCCGGCCCGAAGGCCCGCACCTCGAGGCCGGGCCGCGGCGCGCTGCGAGGCCGCCCCGTCATCCGGAGGAGCGGCTCCTTGACCTCGAACCCGAGCGACGCGTAGAGCGACATCGCGAGCGTGTTGTACGCCTCCTGGACGAGCCTGACGCCGGCCGCCCCACGCGTCCGCTCGAGCGCGGCCTCCATGAGCCGCCGGCCGATGCCGCGCTGCTGGACCGCCGGGTCGACGGCGATCAACGCCACGCCCCGGATCTCGTCGCCCTCGTCTACGAAGACCGCGCCCACCGGTCGGCCGTCGTGCTCGGCGATCAGGCTCCAGATCGCCGGGAGGTCGATGAAGAATTTCGAGACGCGGGTCGCCGCCTCGAGCGACGGGAAGCTCGGCGGGAACCGGTGCGCCTCGCCGATCGCCGTGAAGGCGTCGTAGACGATGCGGGAGCAGGCCGCGACATCGGCCGCGACGGCGCGACGGAGCGTGACGGGGACCCGGCCGGCCGCCACAGGCGCCCAGCGCACGACGGGGGCGGCTACGCCGCCAGCCGCGGCAGGACGTGCTCGCGGAGCAGGACCATCGAGCGCTCCCACGCGGCCTGCGGCCGCCACTCGTGCGCGATTACGAGGACCGTGCCGAACCCGCCGACCTCGTCGCGGAGCCTCGCGAGCCTCGCGGCGACGGTGTCGGGATCGCCGACGATCCAGATGTTGTCGAGGAGGTACTCGAGCGTCACGTCGGCGTCCGCCATCGCCGGGTCCACCTTGAGGATCTCGAGTCCGCGCATCTTCCGGAGAAGGCGGAAGAAGTAGTCGCGATAATCGCGCGCGAGGGACCCCGCGAGCGCCTCGCGCCTCGCCGCGACGTTCGTGTCCGCCACGTACACGTCGCGGGCGATCCGCCATGTGGACCGGTCGGCGACGCGTCCCGCTCGCCGCGCGCCCTCCTCGACCGCCTCCCAGTGCGAGCGGAGGATGCGGGGCGGGACGAAGTTGATGCTCATCGGGATGTAGCCGCGCTCGCCAGCCAGGCCGAGCGTCTCCGACTTCGCCGACACGCCGGCCACGCCGATGGGCGGATGCGGGCGCTGGTACGGTCGGAGGTGCAGAGACAGCCCAATGTCGTCTTGGGGCTCGGGGATCCGAAAGCGCCAGTGCTTGGACTCGTAGAGGCCGGGCTTGGGGTCGTTCCAGAGCTCGAGGATCAGGTCGAGGATGGCGCGGGTGATCCCGCGCTGCTCGCCGCTCTTGGGATCGACGCCGAACAGCTCGAAGTCACCCGGGAAGCCTCCGGAGCCCACGCCCCAGTAGAAGCGGCCCCGCGCCATCTGGTCGAGCTGGGCGATGCGCTGCGCCAGCATGAGCGGGTTGTGGTTGGGCAGGCAGGACACGCCGGTCGCGAGCTTCAGCGTCTTGGTGAGGGCGAGCGCCTTGGCGATGAACAGGTCGGGACACGGGATGTTCTCCCACATCGCGGTGAAGTGCTCGCCGATCCACGCCTCCTCGTACCCGAGGCGATCGAGCGTGACGAGCTGCTCGAGGTCCTCCTCCATCGTCCGCGCAGGGTCCGCCCCGGGCGGGTGCAACGGCATCGCGAAGTATCCAGCGCGCATCGGCTCTCCCCGTCGGCGTTGGGTGCGATTCTACTCCAACGAGCGGTGGTGCACCCGGTACGGGTGCGGTAGAGTCCAGCCGGAGAGCCATGCGCTTCGGCACCTACTACTTCCTCCAGGCTCCGCCGACCCTTCCCCACCCCGAAGTCGTCCGGCGCGAGATCGAGCAGATGGCGTGGACGGAAGAGCTCGGTTTCGACAGCGTCTGGCTGACCGAGCATCACTTCATCGAGTACGGTCTCTCGGTCTCACCGGCGGTCCTGGCCGCGGCTGTGGCCATGCGGACCCGGCGCGTGCGGATCGGCCTGGCCGCCGCGATCCTTCCCTTCCACGACCCGGTCCGGCTCGCCGAAGAGCTCGCGATGGTCGATATCCTGAGCGGCGGGCGCCTGGATGTCGGCGTGGGGCGCGGCAACCGTCCGGTCGAGTTCGAGGGCTATCGCGTTCCCCAGATCGAGAACCGCGACCGCTTCGAGGAGGCGCTCGCCATCCTCGTCCGGGCGTGGACTATGGAGCGCTTCTCGTACGAGGGGCGCCACTTCACGATCCCCGAGGTCCGAGTGATCCCGAAGCCGCTCCAGCAGCCCCATCCCCCGCTCTGGGTCGTCTGTGTGAGCCCCGACACGATCGAAGCCACGGCGCTCCGCGGGCTGCCGATGCTGAACTCGCTGTTGCGCGGACCGGTCGACCAGCTCGTCCAGAGCCGCGACACCTACGTCAGGGCGTGCCGGAAGGCGGGCCGGAGCGACGAGGAGATCGCGGGCCTCCTGAGCCGCTGGGGAGTCTCGCGCCACGTGTACGTCGCGCCCACCGACGCCCAGGCCCTGGCGGAGGCGAAAGACGCCGAGCTCTGGTACCAGGAGGCCCTGCGGCGGTTTCTGATCCCCGAGCAGATCGAGCGCGTGCACCCGCTCCTGCAGCCGGGGTTCCGCGCCATGGCCGAGCGCCTCGGCAGGATCACATGGGGAGAGCTCGTGGCCGAAACGGTCGCCTTCGGTTCTCCGGACACGGTCGCGGCGAAGATCGACGAGCTGCGGCGGCTCGGCGTCGGTGAGGTGCTGTGCTGGATGAACTTCGGCGGTCTGCCGCAGGAGGGCGTGCGGCGCTCGATGGAGCTGTTCGCCCGCGAGGTCATGGGTCGGTTCCGCTGAATGGCCAGGCTTCTCTCGCACGACGGAGTCGAGCTCGAGTACGAGGCCGGCGGTGACGGCGCGGCCGTGCTCCTCACCCACGGCTACGGGGCCACCGGGCGCATGTGGGACGCTCAGCGCGCCGCCCTGGATGACTACCGGCTCATCACGTGGGACATGCGCGGACACGGACGCACGCAGAGCCCCGCCGATCCCGCGCGGTACTCGATCGAGGCGACCGTGGCCGACATGCGAGCGCTCCTCCTCCACCTCGGAGCGGGGCGCGCGGTGATCGGGGGGCTTTCGCTCGGCGGATACGCGTCGCTCGCCTTTTACGGGAGCCATCCCGAGATGGTTCGAGCGCTCGTCGTCTGCGACTCCGGCCCGGGCTACCGGAACCCCGCGGCGCGCGAGGCCTGGAACGCGCGAGCCCAGGAGCGTGCCCGCGAGCTCGAGGCGGGCGGCCTGGACGCGCTCGGCGGCCGGAGCCGAGAGATGCGGGAGGCGATGTCCCACCATCGCTCGGTCCAGGGCCTCGCGCACGCGGCCCGCGGGATGCTGACGCAAACGGACTCGGCGGTGATCGACGCGCTCCCGCTGATCCGCGTCCCCACGCTGATCGTGGTGGGCGAGCGCGACGCGGCCTTCCTGGCTCCCGGCGAGTACATGGCGAAGAAGATCCCCGGCGCGCGGCTCGAAGTCATTCCCGGCGCCGGTCACGCGTCCAACCTGGATCGACCCGACGTCTTCAGCCGAGTCCTGCGCGACTTCCTCTCGCGGCTTGCCTTGTGATTTCCCCACTGCTACGCTCGGCCGCGATGCGGTACGAGATGATCTCGGCCGACTGCCACATCGATCTGTGCTGGCTGCCGCCCGACCTCTTCACCACCAACGCCTCCGCGGGGTTGCGCGACCGCATGCCCTACGTCACCGACGGGCCCAAGGGGCCCCGCTGGGTGACAAAGACCGGCGCCATGCTGGGGCTCGTGAACGGCATGGGGTCGGCCGGGCGCGAGTATATCCCCGGCCAGATTCACCGCTCCGATCGCATGGCCTCGACCGGGCTCTACGACGACGGCAAGCGCGGCGTCCGCCGGCTCACCGACCCCGAGTTGCGTCTCGGTGATCAAGACCGCGACGGCGTTCAGGCCGAGGTGCTGTACGGGATCCTCGGAACCACGCGGCGCCTGAACGACGCGGAGGCCGCCGTCGAGGTCATGCGCGTCTACAACGAGTGGCTCGCCGACTTCTGCGACGCTCATCCGGACCGCTATGCGGGACTCGCGTCGATCCCCAACCACCCGGTGGAGGCCGCGGTGGAGGAGGTCAAGCGGGTGGCCAAACGCGGCGGCGTCCGCGGCCTCGACGTCGCCAACTCGCTGGACATGGCCCCGCTCTGGGATCCTCTCTGGACGCCGCTCTGGGACGTCGTCAGCGACTCGCGGCTGCCGGTCCACTTCCACACCGTGGGTGGCCAGCGGCCCGACTTCGACAAGCTGCCGCCGCCCCTCTCGCGGGTGGCCCACGCCGTCCACATCACCGGCTTCCAGATCCACATGGCGACGATTCTGATGTCGCTGATCTTCGGTGGCGTCCTCGAGCGATACCCGACGATGCGGGTCGTCATCGGCGAGAGCGGCATCGGCTGGATCCCGTACATCCTCGAGCGGATGGACGCCGAATGGGAGGACCAGTTCAAGGATCTCGGCCTCGGCCGCCCGCCGAGCGAGTACTGGCGCCGGCAGTGCAAGGCGACCTACCAGACGGATCGCGTCGGCATCAAGCTGCTCGACGAGCTCGGCGTCGACACCGTCATGTGGGGCTCGGACTTTCCCCACCCCGACGGTGTCTGGCCCGACTCCCGCGAGGTCATCCGGCATGAGCTGGGGCATCTGTCCGCCGACGTCCGCCGGAAGATCGTCTGCGAGAACGCGGGCAGGCTCTACGGCTTCATCCGCTGAGCGCAGGAATTCTTAGTGCGGCAGCGTGGGCGGGCTACTGACCTCCGGCGCAACCTCCCCCGTTAGCGCTTCAAGAAACGCCACCAGGTCCGCCTGCTCCGGAGCCGTCAGGTTGAGCGGCCGGATCAATGGCGAGAGCCAGGGGTTCCCGTGCCCACCTCTGTTGTAGAAGGCGACGACTTCCTCGAGGGTCTTCATGCTGCCGTCATGCATATACGGCGGGCGGCTGGCCACATCGCGGAGCGTGGGCGTCTTGAACGCTCCTTTGTCGGCCTCCTGTCGCGTGAGCGTGTACCGTCCTAAATCGGGATTCTCCCTGTCCATGCCAACCCCGATGTTGTGATAACCCTCGTCGGTGAAGTTGAAGCCCGCGTGGCAGCTAATGCATCCTCTCCCGTGCGATTTGCCCTCGAAGTGGCCCAGGCCCCGCTGGGCAGCCGGCGAGAGCGCGTGCTCGTCCCCCGCCCGGAATCGATCATAGGGAGAGTTGCCCGAGAGAATCGTTCTCTCGTAGTCGGCAATCGCTCGGGCGACGCCCTCGGCGTTCACGTCGGTTCCGAAGACCTTCCGAAACTGCGCCTGATAGGCGTGGACTGCCCCGAGGTGTTCGACCAATAGTTCCGGACTCTGATCGCGCGCCTTCATAGCCTGGTCTTCCAACGATGCACGATCCCCCGTCCGGTGCTGACGATCGCTGAAGAGCCGGTTGACGAGAGTCGAAGCGTGGCGGGCCGTCGGCTTGCCCTCGAAGGTGAGTGAGAACTGGCGGGAGTCGGCCCAACCATGCGTGGGGTCGTGACAGCTCACGCACGCGACCGTCCCGTTTCGGGACCAGCGCTTGTCCCAGAAGAGCTGCTTGCCAAGCGCGATCTTCTCCCTTGTGGGCCGGTTGTCGTCCGGAACGTATGCGGCGTGCTCCTGGAGGCCCAACGGCAACGTCAGCTTGTACTCGCCGGCCTCACTGACGGCGGCAAGGATGAGGACCCACGGCAGGACCAACACAGGCACTCCACGCCTCATGTCCGCGTCCTAGTCTTCGTGCCCGTGGTCGTTCTCGTCCTCCGCCGCTTCGTCAGAGGGCTTCAGTCGGACGTGCTTACCCTCGCTGGGAATGCCGCCCTTGTTCACGACGAATAGCAGGTAGTCGCCGGCTATCGCCAGACCCGGCAACGGCGGGGCCATGACGTGCAGACGTCCCTTCGTGTCCACCTCGAACGGAAGCTGGACGTAGCGGTTGCCCCACGTCCAGTTGTGGGTGATGGGACCTGTCCGAATGATCGCGACCGACTCGATCTCCCCACCCGTCACGCGCAGCCTGAAGGTCTTTCCGTAGTGGAGCTGGTGCGGCGCCTTCTCGATAACCGGCCGCGGCCCCTTGAAGAAGTAGGGTGGCCGATAGAACTCCATGGCCGGGACGGCCAGATTCTCGTTGCCCCCCGGGTTCAACTGGACCCGGTTCCCCCCCATGACCCAGACGCCGCCGTTGGGGTGAAGGAGCGCCGTCGAGTGATCGTGCCGCGGCACCGGAGACTCGATGAGGTCGGTTCTGCGCCCGTCGGCCGGGTCGAACATCTGATAGTGCAGGGTGTTGACACCGGCCCCTCGGCCACCGACGACGAGCAGCTTGCCATCCGGGAGGACCACCACGTTGTTCTGGGTCGCCGGCAGGACGAGATCGCTGAGCCGCTGCCACGCGGGAGCCGGGTCGGAGAAATTGATCCTCTCGACCGTGCTGACGTTGGGAGAGCCGGAGCCGTTGTCGCCTCCGAACGAGAACACTTCTTGCGACCACGTGCCGTCGGCGAAGATCTTCACCTTGATCGCGCTGGCCGAGGCCTCATGAGCACTCAGGGCCTTGCCCACGTAGGTCCAGTGATGGTTGTAGGCGGGCACGTTCATGTTTGGATCGGCCAGCGCGGCCTGGACGTCAAGCAGATACGTATTCCCGATGTAGAAGAAGGGGTCGTACCCCCCGATGTTCGGGCCTCCGGGCTGCCCGGGCAGAGGGCGGCCTGGATCAACCTCGGCTGTCACCGCCACCTTCCAGTCCTTCTTTCCCGGGCCCGTCTGGACGACGAAGGCTCGGGGGAACATCGGGAGGAGCTTCTTTGCGTTCTCCAGCGCGACCGTCTTGTCCGTCTCGGGATCGTAAACTTCCGGAACAGGGATGCGGAACTCCTCGAGTTTCGCCGGATCCGGGGTGCCGCTGGGGCCCTTGCTCGTGTCCGAGTCCGACCCGGAGAGGATCAAGATTCGGCCGTCCGGAAGGGCGACGGTGGTCGGATACCAGCGCTGGTACTTCATGTCGGATGGGATCGGGGGATCGGTGTTGGCCTCGTCGAGAGGGTCGCAGTGCGGGGGGATTGTGCCGGCTGGATCAGCCTCCCATCCAGACCTGACACAGGTCGTCCCCCGCCAGACCCATTGTTCAGTCTTGGGATCAAAAATGTTGACCTTCCTGCCGCCGTTGTTCCCCCCTTTATCGTGGAAGCCGAAGACGTAGATGCGACCGTCGGTCCCCGCCTCTTGTCCCATGCAGAAGAGGTTGTAGCTGAGCCCCCTGGAGTAGCCGGCGTCCCGGAAGAACGGGTCAGTGAGCGCGATGTCCGCGTCGGTAAGCGCTGCGATGCTCGTCTTGGTGAAGTTCTCCGAGTCGATCGCCGCCTGGAGCCCGCACACGTCGATCAGCTGGGCGTTCTCACGATCGAGGTCGGGGGCATAGCGCGACCAGCCGCTCCGGTCCAGCTGACCGAGCCCGAAGCCTCCCTGCACGCGCTCCAGGTATTTCGGGTTGAATCCCGAAAACACCCCGCCCACCGTCGGATTCAGGTAGTCCCTGGGCTTGTACTCGGCGGGCCGCATCCAGATCACCATCTTGGGACATTCCGTCTTGGCCTCGTCCCATATCAACGACGCGAGGATGGCGTCCTTGTGGAACGGGACGAGGCCGCTGTTCTGGCCGCAGACCGACGGGCCGGCCGCGCACGTGTGGGATGCCGAGGCGCTCCCGCCGTCGAGCGCGACGAGAGAGATCGCCACAAGGAAACCCACCAGGAAGATCGAGGCGCGGGGCCTCATGTTCGCTCCTCCGGAGGGCATCGGACGGTGGAAGTGATTCGAGAAGTCGGGCGACGACGGTAGATTGGTTCGCATTGGACCGTCCCCCAAATCGCTCGACAGTTGCCGTGCAATCTATGGGTGTTGATAGAGTCGGGGAGATCCTACGTCCGCCCCGGTGGTGGAACAATCCGGACAATACCTGAAAGTGCCCAGAGCCGGCTTATTTCCGGAAATAGCCTACCAGTCAGCGGAGCGGTTGGCGCCGGATCGTCACGAACCTTTCGGTTCGGGCTCAACCGAGCGACGCCGGCGGACGGCCTTTCACGTCCCCCAGACGGGCTCGTGGGTTCCCAGCGGGACTGACGGGCGGTCCCAGTAGGCCGGCGTCTCCGAGAGCTTCGCCGGCGGAGCGACGTGCCGGAGCACGCCGAAGGGCGTGTCCATGGTCTCTAGAAACTCGCCGACGTCCTCTACGCGGGGGTCCGGGACGCCCCGGCCAGATTCCCGCCCGAGCCGGTCGATCCACCGCCCGGTCTGAGCGAGCGAGACCCGCACGAGGTAGCTGCCGCCCCAGCGCGCGCGCCGCGCGAGCGCCACCATCGCCCCGAAGGCCGCGAGGTACCCCGTGGCGTGGTCGAGCGCCTGGGCCGGAAGGTGTTGCGGCCCATCCAGGCCCGCGGCGACGCCGCCCTCGTGCGCGATGCCGCTCACGGACTGCACCAGGCTGTCGAACCCTCGGCGTTGGCACCAGGGGCCCACGTGGCCGTAGGCGCTCAGGGTGACGACGACGACGCCCGGCCGGAGCCCCGCCAACTCCTCAGGGGACAGGCCGCGCGCGGCCAGCGCGCCAGGGCGATACGACTGGCAGACGACGTCGCCCGACCGGATGAGGGCCCGCAGCCGCTCGGCGTGATCCGTCAGGCGCAGATCGAGGCGCGCCGAGCGCTTGCCGAGACCCCCGTCCATGACGTGCACCTCGATGCTCGGCAGGTGCTCGGAGGTGATCAGGAGCACGTCCGCTCCGTGCCCGGCGAGCGTGCGTCCACAGACCGGACCCGCGATGACCCGGGTCAGATTCACGACGCGCACGCCGGACAACGGGCGGTCGCCGCCCCGAGGCGCCTCAGCCGGAGCGTCGCCGACGCGCACGATCTCGAAAAGCGGCAGCGCGGCCACCGCGTGCGCCTGTGGGTGGTGCTGCCATTCGTCGGGAGCGCGCACCATTCCCGCGCACAAGCCCGCGGCCGCGAGCGCGTCTTCGAGCTCCGCCGCCTTCCAGCGCGCCACCCTGGCCGTGACGGCATCGCGCGTTCCGTCGCAGCCGAGCACGCGGAGCGTGCCGTCGCGATGATGGGGAAAGTTGCAGTGGAGCTGGATCCAACGGCCGTCTCCGGTGCGATAGAAGCCGGAGACGGGATGCCACGCACTCGGCGGCGCGCGGCCGTCCACACGGAGATAGCGCTCACTGCGGAACGCGGCCGCGGCGGCCCACGCGTCGACGGCGACCGCCTGTTGCCGTCCGGTGCGGAGCCGCCAGAGCTCGGTGGCCGCCAGCCCCGCCGCGGCGATACTCGCCGTCGCCGCGGTCGCGACCTTGAAGTCGCTCGGGAACACAGGATCGCCGCCCGTGAGCTTCGCCCACTGGAGAGCGGCGGGATCCTCCCCGGCCGAGCGCCAGAGGTCGGAGAGGACGGCGAACGCTTCGGGCTCGGTCCTCAATGCTACCCTTGACGGGGCCGAGCGTAGCCGGAGGCTCTAGGGTGGTCAAGGACCGACTGGAGGCGCCCATGCGCGTACTGCTGACGGGAGCGGCGAGCGGGATTGGACGGGCGACGTGTCTCCGCCTGGCGCGAGACGCCCGAGCCAGAGGCCAGACGGCGGAGATCGCGACGGTCGACGTCGTCCCGTTGCGCGAGCTCGACGGCCTCGCCGCGGAGCTCCGGAAGCTCGACGCCAAAGCGCTTCCCCTGTACGGCGACATGGGCGATGCCGACGCGCCCGCGCGTGTCGTCGGCGAGGCGGTCGACGCCTTCGGTGGCCTCGACGGTCTCGTGAGCAACGCCGGGATCAATCGCCCCGCGCCGCTCGTGCGTTACACGGTCGACGACTGGGACCGCGTCTTCGCCGTGAACACGCGCGCGACGTGGCTCCTGGCTCAGGCGGCCTACCCGGCCCTCAAGGCGTCACGCGGCGCGATCGTGGCCGTCGGGTCCATGTCCGGCAGCCACCCCCATGCGAACCTCGGTGCGTACGGGCCGAGCAAAGCCGCCCTCATCATGCTGGTGCGGGTGCTGGCGCAGGAGCTCGGACGCGAGGGGATCCGGGTCAACGCCGTGTCGCCCGGCCTGGTCCGCACGGGCATGACCGCCAAGGTGTACGCCGACGCGCGGGTGGCCGCGGAGCGCGACGCGCTCGTCCCTCTCGGGCGCGTGGCCACGCCGGAGGACGTGGCCGACGTCGTCGCGTTCCTGCTCGGCGCCGACGCGCGCTACGTCAATGGACACGACCTCGTCGTCGACGGGGGCGTCAGCGGAAACTTCCTCGGCCGCCTGCCGGGCCTGTCCCAGATCACACGGGGCTGAGGACCGATGGTCGATCGCCCACCACCGAGGGAGGGGTCGCGGCCGGCCCGCGAGGTCGCCGGCGGAAGCGGAGCGCGGTGGGCGGGCCTCGATCCCACCACGGCGCGCGTCGCGTGGACGCTGCTGGTGATCGGCGGGGCCATGACGCTCGTCTACATCCTTCGCAACGTGCTCCTGCTGTTCGCGTTCTCGGTGTTCTTCGCGTACCTCATCTTCCCTCTCGTCGAGGCCACACAACGCTGGGTCCCGGGCCTGCGGTCCCGAACGCGCGCCATCGTGCTCGTGTACCTCGTGCTCCTCGGCGCCGTCTTCGCCACTGGCGGCGCCCTCGGCCCGCGCCTCACGGCCGAGGCGCGCGCCCTCGCCGAGCGACTCCCCGAGATCGCGCAACAATGGTCCACGAGCCTGAACGTCGGCAAGGCGCTCACGCGACTCGGCTGGCAGAAGGATGCGATCCGCACGGTCGAGGCCGCCTTGCAGAGCCACGCCGGTGAAATTCTCGCCTACGGCCAGAGCGTCGTCGCGGCCGTCCTCAAATGGCTGGTCGGCGCGTGGGTGATCGTCCTCGTCCCGATCTTCGCGTTCTTCATTCTCAAGGACGCGGAAGCCTTCGTGGCGACGCTGACCGGGCTCTTCGAGCAGCGCCACCGGCAACGGTCGATCCGGATCGGCGAGGATCTCCACCACCTGCTCGGTGAGTACATGCGCGCGCTCGTCCTGTTGTCCCTCATCACCTTCGCCGTGTGGTCCCTCGTCTTTCTGGTCGTCGGCGCCCCCTACCCGCTCATGCTCGCGGCCCTCGGCGGCGCGCTCGAAGTCGTCCCGCTCGTCGGCCCGGTCGTCGCCGGCATCCTCGTCGTCAGCGTCGCGGTGTTCACGGGCTACGGCCACGCGCTGCCGCTCGTCGCGTTCGTCGTGGCGTGGAGGCTCATCCAGGACTATGTGTCGAGCCCGCTCGTGATGGCCCGCGGCATCGAGATCCACCCGGCCCTCGTCATCTTCGGCGTCATCGCGGGCGGCGAGATCGCGGGTCCGGCCGGCATGTTCCTTTCCGTCCCCATGATGGCGGGCCTGCGGATCCTCTGGCGCCATGCCCGAGAGGCCCGCGAAGTGAACGGAGAAAAGGACGGCCCTCCAGTGTCATAATCCCCCACACCGGGAGGGATCTATGGCCAGGAAGCTCCTCTTCGTCGGCGCCGGAGCCATCGGAAGCTACCTCGGGGCGTTCCTGTCGCGCGCGGGCCACGACGTGACGCTCGTGGATCCGTGGGCGGACCAGGTCGAGACCATCCGCGAGCGCGGGATCTCGGTGACGGGGCCGCACGAGCCGTTCGAGGCGCGACCCGCGGCGGTGCACCTGCACGAGGCGGCCCGGCTGCCGCGCGACTACGACATCGCGTTCGTCGCCATGAAGGTCTACGACACGGCGTGGGCGGCTCAGCTCGCGCTCCGGCACCTCGGACCCGACGGCTACGTCGTCGCCGCGCAGAACTGCTGGCCCGACCCGGTGGTCGCGGGCGTGGCGGGCGCCTCGCGCGCGGTGGGGCTGGTCATGTCCAAGATCGGCGTGGCCCTCTGGAAGGCCGGCCAGGTGGAGCGCGGCATGGAGAAGGGGCAGGGCAAAGGGCACGACGTCTTCCGCGTCGGCGAGCACGACGGCCGGATCACTCCGCGCGCGACCGAGCTGGCGCACATGCTCTCGGTCGTCGACGGAGCGCAGGTGACGGACAACCTCTGGGGCGAGCGGTGGGCGAAGCTGTGCGCGAACGCGATGGGCAACCCCGTCCAGGCCATGTCCGGGCTCGGCTCGCTCGAGATCGCCTCGAGCGAGGTGGGGCGCACCATCACCATCCACCTCGCGGCGGAATCCGCGCGCGTCGGTCAGGCACTCGGCTATCGGGTACCCAAGTTCAACGGGGCCACGGCCGAACAGTGGGCCGACGCCCACCGGCGTGAGACGTACGACGCCCTCGACCGGATGCTCACCCCGGCTTCCGGGAGGTCTGTGAACTGGCGAGCGTCGATGGCGCAAGACGTGACCAAGGGGCGCGCCACAGAGGTCGACTTCATGAACGGCTACGTGGTGGCGCAGGGCCGGGAGCGCGGCGTGCCCGCGCCGGTCTCGAGCGCCGTGGTCGAGGTCATGCACGAGGTGGCGAACGGCAGCCGCAAGCCCGATCCCAAGAACGTCGAGCTGACGCTCCGCCGCGCCGGCCTCTGACGACGGCGTCGGGGAGGCGAAGCATGGGGTGCCTGGTCCGATCGCTCAACGTCCCCGTCCTGCTACTGCTCGCGATCGGCGCCGCCGCGGCCCCCGTCGCGACGGCAGCGGCGGCCGGCGCTCGCCCGGACGGGCAGATGGCCTGGGCGGTCCACGTCACCCTCGCCCCGCGCTGGCTCGACCCCGGGGAGACGGAGTCGGCGATCATCCCGTTCATCGTCCTCTACGCGCTCCACGACGCGCTCGTGAAGCCGATGCCCGCCGGCCTCAACACGCCGAGCCTCGCGG
>WNFW01001507.1_pt1 | contig 15686 bp, 16 predicted proteins | sample 5400131 | NCBI WGS metagenome assembly WNFW01 (sample SAMN13153362, study PRJNA577476) | soil metagenome | isolation source: 20 cm soil or saprolite under grassland replicate 1 | place: USA:California | collected 2016-06-15 | reverse complement strand
ACATCGGTGTCGTCCATCACCGTGAATGCGAAGCGTGCGCCTCCCGGGAACTCGAGGTGCGACCCATCGCGAGTCATGACGGCGTTGTCGAAGAAGCCGCACGCCGCCCGCTCTCGGTGACGACGGCCGCCACGAATCCAGGAGCCGGGGAAAAACTCTCCATCCGCCAGCCGCAGCGGTCTCCGGGCGTGTCCTCGACGCGGAGGATCTGCGCGGGCTCAGCGGGCGCGAGCGACACGTCGAAGCGATCGAGCGGAAAGTACAAGCCGTCGCCGAGCGCTTTGATGAAAGCCTCTTTGCGCGTCCAGCAATTGACGAATCCCAGCGGCCGGGCGCGCGCGTCGAGGGCCTGGTACGCCTCTCGCTCCCAGCGAGAAAAGAAGCGCACCGCGACGTCGTCGGCGCCGGGGATCACACGGACGGCTTCGAGGTCGATGCCGATCTCGCGTCCGCGTGAAAACGCATACACGGCGACATCGTCGCAGTGCGCAACGTTGAAGCGCAGGCCCGAATTCGCGAATCGCGCTCCCAGCGCAGGCTTGCCGCGTGCCCTGTAGACGAACTCGACCGCTCGAGGCTGCACACCCAACCGCGCCGCGAGCAGCTGTCGCAATCGTGCACGCCCAACGATGAACCGGCGGCGGGCGCGATCGCAGGCAAAGCGACTCGCGCGGTGTCGCTCAGCGTCCGAGAGCAGCGCCGTCGCTGCACAGACGGCGTCGCGCCGCGCGACCAAGCGGGTCACCACGACCTCGATGGCATCGGTGATCAGGATTCGCATGACCTCATCCCTTTGGCGGTCTGGTGCAACATGCGGGCCGAGGCTGGTCGGCGCTGCGGCTGGCGGGTTCGACCGCTGGGTATGGCGTCGGCGCAACAGGCGAGGCTATGGCTCCATTCTTGCGACGAGCGAAGTCACACCATGAATCCAGCCCAGAGGAGCCTTCGGTCGCCCCAGCGTATTGACTCCGCCAGTGAACCGACGGCGAGCCGGCTGGCTGCCGTCTTCACCGAAGTGTTTCACCTGGCGCGAGAGCGTGTGCATCCCGGCCTGGGGCCGGCCGATGTCGAGCGATGGGACTCCGTGGGCCACGTCATGCTGGTCACCGCCGTCGAGCAGCAGTTCTCGATCCAGTTCGAGGTCGAGGAGATCATGGAGTTCACCACCTTCGAGGCCATCCTTTCAGCCATCGAGCGGAGGATGACGGAGTAACGCGGGATGACGCCTCGCACGCTCATTGGCCAGCTGGCCCAGCACGCCCAGACGCGTCCGGCGAGTCTCGCGGTAGCGGTGGGGACAAGCGGGTTCACCTACGGCGAGCTCTGGGAGCGCGTCCTCCGGGCCGCCGGGGCGCTGCGCGAGGCAGGGGTTGAGCCTGGCGATCGGGTCGTGGTGGCGGCCCCACGGGAGCCGGAGTTCCTGTACGCGTACTTCGCGTGCCATCTCCTGCGCGCCGTCGCTGTACCTCACGACCCCGACATCGTCCCCGCACGGCTGCAGGGCATTGTCGACCTTCTCAATGCGCGCATCACGTTGACGAGTCGCAGGGCGGCGCTGGAAGCGCCGCCCCGCGGGTCCCTGGCCCTCACGACATTGACGCATGGCGCCGCTCTGCCGCACGCCGACGAGTTCGTCGACCCGCAGCCCGAGGACCCGGCCGACGTCCTGCTCACGAGCGGCACCACCGGCAAGGCGAAAGGTGTGATCTTGACGCACCGGAACATCCTCGCGGCTGCTCGCAACATCAACCAGTTCATCGGGAACACGGCCGAAGATCGCGAGGCGCTCGCTCTGCCCCTGAGCCACTCGTTTGGGCTCGCTCGCGTGCGCTGCCAGGTGCTCGCGGGAGGGGCCGTGATCCTCGCACCCGGCTTCCAATTCCCGAAACAGGTGTTCGACGCCATGAGGAGCTGGCGAGCCACCGGCTTCAGTTTTGTTCCGGCCGCCTGGGCGCTGCTCGTGCGCCTGGCCGGAGAGCGCGTGGCGGAGTTCGCTCCGCAGCTCAAGTACATCGAGATCGGCAGCGCCGCCATGCCTCGGAGTGAGAAAGAGCGCCTCATGCGTCTCTTTCCCCACACGAGAATCTGCATGCACTACGGCCTGACCGAGGCTTCGCGGTCGGCGTTCATCGAATTCCATCAGTCCAAGGATCGCTTGGACTCCGTCGGGAGGCCGACGCCGAACGTCGAGATAGGAATCGTCGACGAGGACGGACGAGAGGTGGCACCGCGCCAAATCGGTAAGATCCGCATCAGCGGTGCGCACGTCACCGCAGGATACTGGGGCGCCGCGGCCGGTGAACGGCTGAGGGGAGCCTGGCTGTACACCGGCGATCTCGGCTACCGCGACGAAGACGGCTACCTCTATCTGTGTGGGCGCGAAGACGATGTGATCAACATTGGCGGCCGGAAGGTGCATCCGACGGAGATTGAGCAGGCATTGCTGGGCCACGAACACATCGCCGATGCGGTCTGCGTCGCCACGCCCGACTCGCTGACGGGTGAGGCCGTTCGCGCGTTCCTCGTGGCGAAGCGCGGCCAGACAGAACTCCCGAGCGCCGAGGCGCTGGCGGATTTCCTGAGGGCCCGGCTGGAGCAGTACAAAATCCCCATCGCGTTCGAGTGGGTGGGGTCGATCCCGCGGAACGCCTCAGGCAAGGTCGAACGGAGGACGGTGGCGGGACTCCAGGACGCAGGAGTGCGTGGCTGATGCACGCTCCTGAAGTGCGCCTCGATCGGGAGGGGGGCAAGTCCCCGTGGGAGCACGACCCCGAGGTGCATTACGATCGTATCATGCCGGCCTGGAGATTGCTCATGGGCCGCAACCTCCATTACGGCTGCTTCGAAGCCCCTGACGAAGACCTCGACGCCGCCACGGACAACCTGACGCGACGCCTGGCGAAGCACGCGCGACTGAACGCCGGACTAGACGTCCTCGATGTGGGCTGCGGCGACGGTCAGAACTCCTGCTTCCTGGCCGAGCGGTTCGGCTGCCGTGTTACCGGGATCTCCACCGGGAAAAAGGGAGTCGAGCGGGCACGCGAGTTGTCGCGGGCCCGGGCGCTCACACGCCAGGTTGCGTTCCGGCTACGTGACGGCATGGACAACGGATTCCCGGCCGGCTCGTTCGACCGTGTCTGGGTGTTGCAATCCTCCCACTTCATGTTGGACAAGCGTCGTCTGCTGGACGAGTGTGTCCGGGTGCTCCGCCCGGGTGGCCGGGTTGCCGTGGGCGACATCGTGCTGCGGTCGCCGCTACCCATGGTCGAGATCGTCAGGCACCGCGAGGAGTTCCTGTTGCTGCACCGCGTCTTCGGCCGCGCGAAAATGGAACCGCTCGAAACCTATCGATCGTTGGCCGAGGAGAGTGGACTGCGGGTGGATGTTCTGGAGGACCTGAGCGCCCAGACTCTGCCGACGTTCGACGGCTGGCGCCTGAACGCGCACGCCCACAGAGATCGTGTGATCGAGCTCGTCGGCGAGACCCTGTGGCGCGAGTTCCTGTCCGCTTGCGACGTGCTGGAGACGTTCTGGAAGCAAGGCCGGTTCGGCTACGGTATGCTTGCCGGCGTCAAACTGTAGAATCCCGCTCCGACGCGCGCATCAAACTGACTCCGGGCCATCGCCGTCGCTACACGTGAGATGGTAGCGACGGTCCTGCGCGGCCGCCGTCCCGATCAGCGACTCGGCTGCGGGCGACCGATAGAACGCGCAATTGCTCGGCCCCCGCAGGAAGCCAACGTTGAAGGCTGCCGCGCACCATGCGGGATGCGACTGGTACGTGACGATCACGTCGGCGCCAGCATCGGCCAGATAACGGAATCCCGCCTCCATCACTCCGGTTGCATCAGCCGGCTGCGCGAGATTATCGGTGAGGATCCCTAACTTTAGTGTGCCGAAATGTCGCTCGAACCAGGTCCCGGCGGCAGAAATGGATCGAGCACAGATCCAGCCCACGTCGCGACCGCGCTGCTGGACTCGAAGGCGTGTCAGAGATCTGAACCCTTCGGGGTAGAGTGCGTTCAGGGCACGGCTGTCGCGAACGGCAACGAAACCGGAGGAATCACGGCACCGCTCCCAGAGTTCATCTGCCCAGGTGTCGAACCTGTCCACTACCGACCACGTGTACCCGCGTGTCGGTCTACGCCTGAACGCGGCACAAGCGGCTGACAGGATTCTATTCCCCGCCCAGGCGAGACCACTGTAGGCGAGGCCGTCGGCGAGCATGCGTCGCCAGGATGTCGTTCGCGCGTACGATAGGTGACGCAGGACTCGTGAGGGATGAATCAGGCAGAAAAACAACGGGAGCGAGGAGCTCGTCCATCGCGCGGCGGCCAGGATCCTGGCATACGGGCCGGCGTGGCCGCCCATGCCCAACCCCATGAGCCGTGGCTGCTGCCGCAGCAGGCTGAATAACAGGCCCGCCGGTACGCCCGCGGATGTCGCGTCGATGAGACTCTCGGCGACGATGTACTTGGCCCACCCAACGCGGATCGGGCGCCCTGCCGACCAAAACAGCTGCTCCTTCAGCCAGACGCCACCGCGGACTTCGTCACCGTCGGCCGCTACGTACAGTCGCTCGATGATGGGTGCGGTGTCGAGGGATGGCTCCTTGTCATCGCAAGGAGATTCACGACCGACGCGATGGGGTAGGCCGGCCGCGGCAAGTCGGCCATTGAGGCGCTCGATTGCCGGGACATCGCCGCTGCTGAAGCGCCTCACTCGGATCGTGGCCACCGACTTAGGGTTCAAACGGGCCGCGGGTGCGCTCATGAACCGCGACCGCGCCGGAGCGTAAGGCCTGCGGTCCACGCCTGGAAGGCCGCGTCCTCGATGCCGGCCGGGACGTTGACCCTGGGGATGGCCCACCGGTCGGCCGTGGCCCCGTCGCCGCCGTCAGCGAGGGTGAAGGCCGCGCGATAGCCCGCCGCGCGCACCGCCTGCCGCACGCGATCGTTCCACAGGCCATACGGGTAGGCGAAGAACTCCGGGATGACACCCGTGTGGCGACTGATGACGTCGCGGCTCTCCACGACTTCGCGCAGGAGGTCGTAGTCCTCCAGCGCCGGGAGCGACCGGTGGGTGGCCGAATGCACGCCGAGTTGCAAGCCGGAACTGGCCGCCTGCTTGATCGCGTTCCAGGCGGCGGGTCGGCACCAGCGTGAGGTGTGTCGGGGACGGCGCGCCGTGGCCAGAGCCTCTACAATCGGCTGTCCCTCACCGCGGAAGTCGGTGAGCCAGCGCCGGCGCTGCGCTGGGGAATAGGCCCGCAGCACTTCCGGGTCGTCCCACCAGAACCCTTCGCGCCCGGACGCCTCAGCGACGATAAAGACCGTTGCCGGGAGGTTCAGTCCCTGAAGGAGCGGCCACGCGTGATCGAAGACGCCGCGATAGGCGTCGTCGAATGTTACGGCCGCCACCCCGCGCAGCGATTCACGGCGTGAGGAACGGTCGACGAACTCTGCGAGCTGGACCACCTCGTAGTTGCGTGCGAGCCAGCGCATCTGCCGCTCGAAGGTCGGCAGCGGCATGTGGAGCCCGAGCGTGTCCGCGGGGCTGCCATTGGTGGCTGTAACGACGTTGTGGTAGCAAAGCACCACGCCGCCGCTCGAGAGTCGGCGAGCTAGGGCGAGCAATCCGGAACGCTGCAGCGCCCCGTAGCACAGCGTTGCTAACCTCAGGGTGCATCCACGGTTAGGCCGTCAAAGCAGGAAGCAACTTCTGCGCCGTCGCCCCACAGTCTACGCGGAAGCGGTGCGGGGTTAGCCGCAACGTCTGTATGGCGGTCGCGCAACACATCAGACCTGTCTCTACGACAAGCGCGTCACCGGGAGGTGGTACGGATCTTGTTGCTCTTCGGTGGCGAATCAGGTTGAGCAGGAGCCAGGGCTCGGTCGCCCGATGCGGGTCCCCATCAAAAAGGGGTGAGCGATGGCGGATATCAGCGTGGTGGTTCCGACATACAACGGGGCCACGCTCGTTGCCGATGCCGTTAGGTCGATTTTGAGCCAAACGGTGCCGCCCCGAGAAATCCTAGTCGTAGACGACGGCTCCACGGACGACACGCCGGAGGTCTGTGCGAAGTTTCCGGCGCCGGTCAGATACATTCGGCAACCGAACGGCGGGGTATCGGCGGCCCGCAACCGCGGCATCGCCGAGGCACGCGGAGACTGGATAGCGCTTGCCGATGCGGACGACGTGTGGTTACCCACCAAGCTGGAAGTACAGCTGGCGGCGGTTGACGCGGCGCGCGGATGTCGCTGGTCGTTGACGAACTGCGAGGTCATTGATGGGCGGGGCGCGGTCGTTTCCGGGTCGCAAGGGTTCGTGCGGGTCTTTCCCCTCTTCCGGGAGCACCGTGCGACCCCGGACGAGTTCTTTGGTCGGGTCTTGAAGCGACTCGAGGTCCAGGCCGCTCGCTCGGTGCATCGGGTGTACGTGGGAGATGCATTTGCACTCTTGTTCCTCGGGAATTTTGCGCTGCCGTCATCCCTCCTAGTACATCGAAGCCTTGTGCGCGAAGCCGGCAGCTTCGACGAGCGATTCCGGTTGGCGGAAGAAACGGAATACTGCCATCGACTCGCTGCGGCCTCGACGGTCGCAGTCGTGCAGAGTCCGCTCGTTCGCTATCGGATGGGGCAAGAGGGGGCGCTGACTGCGTCGCAGAACACCAGCGCGCTAGTAGCGAACGCACTCGTGAGCATTGACCGCGCGGCCCGCTTGCGCCCCCAGCTCTCCCCACGAGCCGCTCGATGGTACCGGGTAGGAAGGCGCGGCCTGCTGCTGCGCCTTGCCTACTCGCGACTCTCGGTGCTCGACCGCGAGGGCGCCCGGACCGCGGCGCTCGCAGCGTGGCGTTTGAGTCGACGTCGAGCGTTGTGGCCGGCCTGCATCTATTCAGCAAGCTGGCTTCCGCCGGCGATCCTCCGGGGCCTGCATGCGGTGAAGAGAGCTTGGCGGGCTCAACCGCCGCGGTGAGCCCGTGACCATGGAGCGCGACCTCGTTTTCGACCTCGGGGCCAATAATGGCGATGACACGGCCTACTACCTCCGACGCGGCTTTCGCGTGGTGGGCGTTGACGCCAACCCGGAAATGGTTTCCTGGTGCGAGCAGCGCTTCAAGGAGGAGATCCGCGCCGACCGACTGGTCCTGCTCAACGTGGGATTAGCCGCCGAGGAGGGCGTTGCCAGCCTTTTTGTCTCGGAGGGCAATAGGGGAGTCTGGAGTTCCCTCGATCCCGCGCTCGCTTCACGCGGGAACCTGGCCGCGCGCCAAATCGCAGTCCAGACTCGATCGTTGCATAGCCTCATGCAGGAGTACGGGGTGCCCTTCTATCTCAAGATCGACATCGAGGGGGCGGACCATTTTTGCCTGCGCGATATCGATCCCACGGATGCACCGGCATACGTGTCGTTCGAGGCGTCCGAGGGACGCCTGGAGGATCTCTTCCTCCTTGTCCGTGCGGGCTACACGCGCTTCAAGCTCATCGATCAGCTCGTAGGATTCCGACAGGTCATGCCGCCACCGCTGCATTCCAAAGAACTGGCTACCGCGATCGTGTCCCGCCGGGCCAAGACACGGCTCCGGCAGCTTCCAGGGCTCGGGGTGGCCGTTCGCCTTATTCGTCGGATGCGAGCAACGGCAAGCGGCACGCAGACCCCTGCGTTTTCCATCTCGAGTTCGGGTCCGATGGCGGAGGACACGGATGGGCCATGGCGTTCAGCGGAAGAGGTAGCGTATGCGTGGCTCTATTACGTGCGTGAGACCATCACGTCGAACTGGTACGACGTTCACGCGGCGCGATAATAATGCGAACAACCGAGCTGGAGACCGCCCGCGGGGAATCGAGCCCGGCGCCGCTGAGGACCGAGCGACACCGCAGCCTGGGAATTGCGCTACTGCTTGAGTCGGACGGCCCGGGGGGCGCTGAGCGGATGCTGCTGCAACTCGCCGAGGCGCTGCGCGATCGTGGACACTCAGTGTGCCCCGTCGGCCCCGCGAATGGGTGTGGTTGGTTGGCAGACGAATTCCGGCGGCGCGGTTTTGCCCCGGAGCTCTTCGCCCTTCGACGCCGCCTCGATTTGCCGTGCCTGCTGGGACTCGTCAAGACGTTGCGGCGGCGAGGCGTTGACGTCGTCCACAGCCACGACTTCATGATTGCCGTGTACGGGGCGGCAGCCGCCGCGCTGCTGCGTCGACCCCACGTCATCACGATGCACGGCGGGCGGTACTTCGCGGGGCGGTGGAGCCGACGCGTGGCCCTGCGCTGGGCCACCCGCCGCAGTGCCGGCGCGGTCGCCGTATCGGCTGCCCTCCAGGCGGATCTGGCGAGTGTGTTGCGACTCCCGCGCGATACAATTCGCGTGCTGCACAACGGCATCCGGCCGGTCGTCGGCTCTCCTGACGGAGTGCGTCGCGAGCTGGGCATCGGTGATGAAGAACCGCTGATTGTCGCGATCGGCAACCTCTATCCCGTCAAGGGTCACATCGTGCTGCTGCAGGCGCTGCGCACCCTGCTGGACAGGCCTGGATTAGCCCGTTGCCACGTGGCAATCGCGGGGCGGGGCGAAGAGAACGACACATTGCGCGCATACGCGGCCGCCCAGGGTTTCGCGGATCGCGTACATCTGCTGGGTTATCGCGAGGATGTCGCGGACCTGCTCGCGGCAGCCGACGTCTTCGCGTTGCCATCACGGTCTGAAGGGGTGCCCCTGGCCCTGCTCGAGGCGATGTTCGCGGGGAAAGGCATCGCTGCATCGGCGGTGGGCGGCGTGCCCGAGGTTGTGACCCCGGAGCGGGAGGCGTTGCTCGTGCCGCCGGACGATCCGGCGTCGCTCGCGTCGGCGCTCGCTCGGTTACTCGACGACAGCGCTCTGCGGTACCGCCTCGGCCACGCGGCCCGTGCGCGGGCGGACCGAGCATTCACCGTCGAGACGATGGTCGACGGTTATCTGCACCTTTACGCGGACGCCCTCGGTTCGCGGACGGCAGCGGAGTGAAGCTGCACCGGCGCTACACGTAGGTGTTTCACCGCCATGATGTTCTGTTGCGTGCGAGCGACAGTGCGGACGCTGCTGGCACAACCGTTGCTACACCATCGAACGTGATCCTGCCCCGCCTTCGCTCCGACGCTGCCGCCGAGCGCGATACGTTGCAACGCGCCAGCAGCCTCCTGCTGCTCGATCGGGCAAAAATCCAGGCGTGGCAGCGACTGCTATTCGTCGAATGCGGAGACGGCTGGATCGTAGAGGAGGCTTGGCGCCGCGTGCGTAGGGGGTATGTGTGTGGGGTGGACACGTCTGCGGCCCTCGTGGATCGCGCCACGGCGCTCCGCGGCGTGCCCGGAGCTCTCGAGTTCAAGCTGTGGGACGGGTCGCGGCTCCCGTGCCCGAGCGGATTCTTCCAGAGCGTGCTGTCGACCGTTGCACTGGACCGGTGTAGCGACCCGGCGGAAGTGCTGGGCGAGATGCACCGGGTGCTTCAGGCTGGTGGGGATCTGCATCTGCTGGAGCGCGACCAATCCCCTCGGCAACCGCCCGACGTCGCTCCGTCACTCGTCGCCATGCTCCATGGGGCGGGGTTTCAGGAGGTCATCCAGGGTGCCATTCCAGTGGAGGGCGGTGAGGACGTCGGGGCTGTGATCATGCACGCCCGCGCTACCTCGCTCGCCGCACGCCCGAGGTCGACTCCCGACAGATGAGTGACGTCGATCGTTCGGCAGAACTGATGCGCCCGGCGAGCTCGGCGGTGGCGCCCTCCCTCCGTGACGATCTGCAGGAGAGGGTGCGGCAGGTTCTCATTCGTAGCATCGCTGTCGGAGCCGGTCTGCTGGCCGGCCTCGTGGTGGTTGAAGGCCTATTGCGGGTACTGGGAGCGGCGCCCACCAACGGCGTGAACTCAGTAACCGAGAAGGAATTCTGGTCCGTCCCCGGCATACTGTCGCCAGGTCAGAGCCTCATCGACCGCAGCAATCCGCGGCTGCCGCTCCGTGTGACCACGGACAGTCTGGGTTACCGGGGCGGGGAACTTGCCGCGCGCAAGCCGCCCGGAGAATTGCGCATTCTGTTTACCGGCGACTCCTTCGTGTATGGCGACTTCGTAAACGACGATCAGACACTGCCCGCCCAGTTGGAACAGCGCCTGCGCGGGCGCTGCGCAGGCGTGCGGGTGGTGAACGCCGGCCTCGGCGATGCCACGATCGTGGACGAGGCCCACTTGATCGATCGCGGGCTCCGGCTCTCCCCCGACCTCGTGATCTTGCTTTTCAGTGAGAACGACGTCGCCGATTTGAATCGCTCTTCCACCTGGGATCGGCTCGCCGCCAATCGACGCATCAAGTCTCGCTTTCCAACGGCGGCACTCTATCCGGTGCTCCGGCACACCGCCCTGTGGAACTTCGCCCTCGCGGTCCGTGCAAGGTGGCGCGCCCGTGCTCCCGCGGGGCCAATAACCAGTCTCAACATGATGACCGCCGCGGGCCGCGCGGACTCGTTGGTCCGCGAGCTGCGGGAGACCTATCGCCGTGCGTTACTCGCTGTCCGCGACACCCTGGCGCAGCGAGGCGTCCCTCTGGCGCTGGTCGCGTATCCGTCGCACCTCGCGGTGACCAACCAGGGGATGCGCGATCAACTCGCGTGGTTCACGGGGACCGCCACGGACGCGCACCTGTTCGAGGTGAATCTGCTGCAGCCGCTGGCCGCGACCGGATTGCCCGCCCAGGCGCTTTACCTCCTGCCTTATGACGGGCACCCGTCCCCGCGGGGCTACGAGATTGCCGCAGCGTACCTCGCCGATCGCCTGGTGTCGGCCGGTCCTCTGGCGGCCGCGTGCGCCAGGAAAGAGCAGCGATAGACGCTCAAAAGATCGCGCAGATGAACGGCCCCATGCCCACGGTTATCCGCGCCCGGCCGTCCTGGGATATGAGCTAGTCGCGCTCGGAGGCCGGACGCGCTCCAACAGCCGCGGGCCGAGCCACTCGGCAACGAGTCGGTTGGCGCTCGGTGAGTAGTGACCCCCAGGCATGAACCAGCCGTCCGGGGGCTGGCGGCCCTCGCGCGCGAGGAACGCCTCCGTGAGGTCGAGATAGTCAATCCCCTTCGCTCGCAGGTCATCAACCAGCGGCGCAAAGATCGGCGCGTGGCCGTCCCGACGGCGGACGATAGACTCGCGGTCGGGGAGGATGATGACAAGCGGGACAATTCCGGCTGCTCGTGCCTTCGCCGCGAAGCTTTGAAAGAGTGTGGTCTGCAGGGCGAACGCGGTCGAGGCACGATTGAAAACGCCGTCCCGCACCAGCCGATCGCCATCGACGTAGCGGCGGCGCACCTTGATCCACAGCCCGGTGAGCAGGCGTACCGTTGCCGAGATGTCGTACAACGGGTCTTCGTAGATCGCCGGTTCGTACCAGGCGTCGCCGCGCCCCAGCGTCGTGACGGCTTCGGGGTGATCGAGATACCTGGCGTAATCCGCCGGAGCTCGCACGGGGCTGGGCACCAGCTCGAGCTGGCCGCCGGCGCGCAGCACGAACCGCGGTTTGAAGAGGGGCAGCTCCCGGTTCGAGAGAAATCGGCGGTACACGTTCACCACCCGGCCGAAATCGGTCGGCGTGAAGCCGAGAATCGCGATGCGCGGGGAGAGGCTTCGGCCATCGGCGAGAAAGCGCAGGTACGCCTGATCGTTCCCGTATCCGCCGACACCGTAGTTGAGGACCTCGAGCCGCGGATAGATGTGCTCGGCCAGCACCGGCCAGCAGCTCGCGTTGTCGACCTCGTTCCCGTACACGAACGAGTCGCCGAACGCCGCAACGCGCACGACGGAGTCCGCGGGCACGGCGCTGTATTCCCGCGCGCTGCGCAAGCCGTGCGAGTTCGTCTGATCATGTGCGGTCGCAATATCCGAGCGGTAGCGCCACCCGAGCGCGGAGTCCACAGCGAGCAGCCCGCGCCCTTGCAGGAGCTGGCGCATCAGGACGCTCTGCTCCCGCCAGATGTCGCGCGTGGTTCTGATCTCCTCGGTCAGCAGCGGGCGGCTGAGGTGAAGGACCGCCAAGGAGAGGCCCTCCAGCGTCGCGACGACCAGGAGGCCGAGGACGATGGGGGGCCACAGCTTCGAATGCCGCAGGTTCAAAAGATCGTGTATATGAAAGGCGCCAGCACCGACCCATGCGCGAAGACCATGAGTGTGCCGACGACGAGCATCACCAGCACGATTGGCAACAGCCACCACTTCTTGCGCACGCGCATGAATGCCCACAACTCCCCAGCCAAGGTCATCCGGCCCATGTTTCAGCCCTCCCTAGAATTGGCGTTCCATTCCCGTCCGGCGATGGGCGTCGGCAGCGCGAGAGACCCAGAAACTCCCGGCCGTGCGGGGGCGCAGCAGCGAGTTCTTGCCCGCGAGTCGGCGGAGCAGTCCGGTGGGTGTCACGACGGCGAAGTAGACGACGCCCATGAAGATCGGCGTCGTGATCTTGGACATCGCGGCGGCGAGTCCCATCCAGGCCCGGTGGACCGGCCCGAGCCGCGCTGGTACGACGAGCGCCGCGATGAGCAGGACGAGCCCGACCCCAAGGGCGACCTCGGCCACGAGCACACGGCCGCGCCACCAGCCCACGCCTCCGAGCACCGCGAAGGCGATACCGACCGTGAGGCCGAACCGCCGGCCTTCCGCCGCGCTCAGTCGAGCTGGAACTCGCGCTGCCAATCCGCGCTCTCCTTCCAAGCTGGTTGCTGGCTCTTGTCGAGCAGGAACGGTCCCAGCACGAGGTAGTCGATGTGTGTACGCATGAAGCATTGGTAGGCGTCCGCCGGCGTGCACACGATCGGCTCGCCCCGCACATTGAACGACGTGTTGACGAGCACGCCGCAACCCGTCAAGCGCTCGAACTCCTTGATCAAGTCGTAGTAGTTGGCGTTGGTGTCCCGGCTCACCGTCTGGATGCGCGCCGAGTAGTCGATATGGGTCACGGCCGGAATGTCGGAGCGCAGCACGTTGAGCTGGTCGATGCCCCACAGCCCCCGCTGCTCGGCGGTCATCGGGATCTGGCGCTCCCGCTTCAGCGGCGCCACCAGCAGCATGTACGGGGAGTCGCAGTCCAGCTCGAAGTAGTCCTGCACGCGCTCGCGCAGCACGCTGGGCGCGAACGGGCGAAAGCCTTCCCGGAACTTGATCTTCAGGTTCATCTGCGCCTGCATGCGCGGGCTCCGCGGGTCGCCGAGGATGCTGCGCGCGCCGAGCGCACGTGGTCCGAACTCCATGCGGCCATCGAACCAGCCGACCACCTTCTCTTCGGCGAGCAGCCGGGCCACGCGCTCGAGGAGGCAGTGACGCTCCAGTCGCTCGTAGGTGGCCCCCTGCGCGTCCAGGTACGCTCGGATCTCGTCCGGCGAATACTCGGGTCCGAGATAGGCCCCGCGCATGGCGTCGTTCCCGTTGGTGACGGTGCGTGGTTGCCGGCAATGGCGATGCCAAATGAGCTGGGCTACGCCAAGCGCACCACCGGCGTCGCCGGCAGCAGGTTGGATCCAGATTTGCTTGAACGGACCTTCGCGCAGCAAGCGCCCGTTGGCGACGCAGTTCAGCGCCACGCCGCCGGCGAGACAGAGATTCTCCATGCCGGTTTCCCGGTGCACCGTCCGCGCCATGCGCATCATGATTTCTTCGCACACGACCTGGATCGAGCGGGCGAGATCCATCTCCCGCTGGGTGAGCTTCGACTCCGGCACACGGGGTGGGCCGCCGAGCAGCTTGTCGAACGCCCCGTCCGTCATCGTGAGGCCGGTGAGATAGTTGAAGTACTTCTGGTTGAGGGTGAACGAGCCGTCTTCGCGCAGGTCGATGAGCTCGCGGTAGATCGCATCGACGTACTTGGGTTCACCGTAGGGCGCGAGTCCCATCACCTTGTACTCGCCCGAGTTCACCTTGAAGCCGGTGAAGTACGTAAACGCCGAGTAGAGCATGCCCAAGGAGTCGGGCCAGCGCAGATCCTTGAGCAGCTCTAGATCATTGCCGCGCCCGGTGCCGAACGAGGCGGTGGCCCACTCTCCGACGCCATCGACGGTCAGGATCGCCGCCTCCTCGAAGGGCGACGGGAAGAAGGCGCTAGCCGCGTGCGATTCGTGATGCTCGGCATAGAGCACCTCGCCGTCGTAGCTCAGGGCGTCGCGGATGTCGCGATCCTGGAAGAGTTTCTCTTTCATCCATGCGGGTCCCGCGAGACGGAATTGCGTGAACCCGCGGGGGGCGACGCCCAAGTAGGTCTCCAAGATCCGCTCGAACTTGAGCAACGGCTTGTCGTAAAACCCGACGTATGCCAGCTCAGGAGCGCCGATCCCGGCGGCGTTGAGGCAGTATTGCGCGGCGTGCTGCGGGAACCCGGCGTCGCCTTTCTTCCGCGTGAAGCGCTCTTCCTGCGCCGCTGCGACGATCACGCCGTCGCGCAGCAGGCAGGCGGCGCTGTCGTGATAAAAAGCGGAGATGCCGAGAATGTAGGTGGCCGGCACGTGGGCGTCCGATCTCATCTGCAGCTAGAGGAGCAAGCCCCATACCGCCGAGCAACCGCGCGCTCCGAACCCCGGACGAGTGACGGGCATCACGCGGCGGGTGCGGCGATCGTGCGTGTACATGACAGCTTCAATTCCGGCGTTTCGCCCCACTGGATTCTCCCTATTGTCGCGCAGGGCACCCGTTGCTACCGTGCATCACTTGTTGTGAGGTCGCGACGGTTGCTATAGGCCGTCCCCACCGCTGAGTCGGTAAATCCGGAGCGCCCCGGGAAAAAAAATTGAAGCCGCTGCTCAGAGCAAACCCGCCGAAAGGCGGTGACGCAGAGCTACGGGACTAAGGCGAGCGAAACCGCCATGTCCGCCGGGCCGCCAGCGAAGACCCAAGGGTCAAAGCTGGCGGTCCTTTGCTTTTTACAGGAGTGAAAAAACGATGCCGTTCACGTTCAAGCTGTCGCAGCGTCTCGCGCGGATACGATGCCAGGGCTCTGTTGCCCGGGCGGTGGCGCCTGCCACCGTCCGCGCCCCCCGGTGGCGCCTGCCACCACGCTGTACGCCCCCCACAACACACCATGCGTCGTGCCGTTTCGTCTCCAGTGAGGCGACCGGTGCGCAGCACCAATAGGAAGGCTCGTCATGACGTTCAAACACAAGTTGTCTTGTCGCCTGGCGCTGCTCAGGAATGTCGTGCTGCTCGGCGCCGTCTGCGCCGCGGCGGCGTGCGACCTGCGGCAGCTGCTCGGCCTGTTGGCCCCCGTTGCGTCGGTGGCGGTCGCGCCGACGACGGCGACCGTCCCGATGGGGCAGACGGTGCAGATCACGGCGACGCCCCGAGACTCGCTTGGCAATGCGTTGGTGGCGCGGGTGGTGACGTGGGTGAGCAATGCATCGGCGGTCGCCACAGTGGATATCAACGGCATGGTGACGGGCGTGGCTGCAGGAACGTCAACAATCACCGCCACGAGTGAAGCGAGGAGCGGGACCGCGGTCGTTACCGTGACCTCGTCGGCGCCCCCGCCGCCCCCGCCGCCGCCGCCACCACCACCACCACCACCGCCGCCACCACCACCACCGTCTAACGATTTCGTGACGGGCGGAGGCAAGCTCGGGAGCGGCCGCGAGTTCGCGACCTTCGGCCTCGAGGCGAGCGCCACCGGTGGAAAGCTCGAATGGGTGCAGCACTG
>WNFW01014223.1_pt1 | contig 15688 bp, 13 predicted proteins | sample 5400131 | NCBI WGS metagenome assembly WNFW01 (sample SAMN13153362, study PRJNA577476) | soil metagenome | isolation source: 20 cm soil or saprolite under grassland replicate 1 | place: USA:California | collected 2016-06-15 | reverse complement strand
CCACCGATATTGTAAACGTCGCCGGCGCGGCAGTGTTCTGCTGATAACCAAAGGGCTTGCACGAGATCGCGCACGTCAACAATAGTGCGGCGATTTTGCAGGTTACCAACTGCCAGCGAAGGCGGACAGAGCCCCATCTCGATCTCGACGGCGCGCTTCGTGAGATCGGAGCAGACATCGCCCAGTTTTCCTGGTCCAGTGGTATTGAAGATGCGAACGCGAATCGCCGGGATCGCGTAATTCGCGAAATACTGCGCGGCGAGCAAGTCCTGGGCGAGCTTGCTGACGCCATAAGGATGTAACGGACAGAGTGCGTGGTTTTCTTGAACGGGCAGGTCTTGTGCGGCAACGGAACCGTATTCCGCACTCGAGCAAGCGACCACGACCACAGGCTTCATGGCCAACGCGCGAAGACACTCGAACAAGCTGATGGTCCCACCGGCATTGATGTCCATGGTTTCGCGGGGCTGCTTCCAGGAGATCGTGGAGTAACTTTGAGCCGCGAGATGAAATATACGTTGCGGGCGGAATTTGGAGATCAGTTCCAGCAAGCGAGCCGAGTCCAGGACATCGCAATACTCGAAAGCGGCGTGAGGCCAAGTATGTTCTGGCTCACGGACATCGATTCCAAGTACCGAAGCGCCAGCCTTCGCGCAATGTTGCGCAAGATAGCCACCGATGAAACCCGCGGCCCCGGTGATCAATATCTTCATACGCGGGTACCCTGCGAGGAATTGGAGGAAGTTTCGCCGACCTCGATATTGGCCAGAATGTCTTGTGCGTTCTGATAGCGCTCCGGAGTGCCGATGTCCACACACTTGCCCAGATGACGGAAAGCCCGGATATATTTTCCCTCGGCCAGCCAGCGAGGAAATAGTTCTTCCTCGAGAGACACGCGAGCGCCTGGCACGGCGTCTTCCAAGATGTGTTTCGTCGCCATGTAGATTCCAGCGTTGACATAGAAATTCCCGGTGGAAGATTGTTTCTCCTTGAAGCCCAAGACCTGGTTGCTGGAATCGACCGAGACCAGGCCGCAGTCAACGCGTCCGTCGGCTGGGACCACGAGGACGGACATGTCTGCTCGTGCCGCGTAAAAGTCATCTGCAAACGCGGACAGATCAGCATCTGTGTAACTGTCGCCGTTCATAATCAACACGGAATCCGATGTGATGAGATCGACGGCGTTGCGCAGCGCGCCTCCGGTTCCGAGCGGAGTTAACTCGGTCGAATATTCCAAGGTCAGCTCGTATGCGCGGTCGCCGAAATGCGAGCGAATCAAGTTTCGTTGATAGCCGACAGCCAAAATTAGGCGTTGAAAACCGTGGCGCCGCAATTGGTGGAGAAGCAATTCTAGAAATGGACGATCACCAATACTCGCCAACGACTTGGGAGCATCGCCCGTGACGCTTCTCAGCCGAGTGCCGGCGCCGCCACAGAGTACGATGGCGTCAGGAGCGTTGGGCATAGATCTCACTTCGATCGCTAGCCAGCGATTTGTCGTAAGCGACTTCTGGCTCGTATACGACGACATCGCTGCCACGGTCCGAGAAGGAGAATGGAACGCACAAAAGATTCTTCAAACGGAGCCTTAAGGTGTTTTTCTTTTCCGGCGGAACGAAGAAGAGCATGAAACCACCGTTGCCAGCGCCCAGGATCTTTCCTCCGAGCGCCCCGGCGCTGAGTCCGGCATCGTAAATCTCGTCGATGCTGGAATTGGAGATCATTTGCGTCAGGCTTCGCTTAATCTGCCAGTTATGGTGCAATAATCGGCCGAACTCATCGAGGGAACGGGAGGGATTGGTGACTATCGCTTCGGCCTCGTCCACCATTTGATGCATTTCGGTGAGCTCTTTCTGCCGATTGGGCGTGGCCTTGACTTGTTCTTTGGCGACTTCCGACGCGGTGCGGGAAAATCCGGTGAAATAGAGCGCCAGGTGGTCCTGCAGCTCGGCGATTCTGCTGAGCGGGGCCAGGATGCGCTTCACTTCGATGGCGTCATTGGTGTGAAAGTTGATGCGATTGAAACCGCCGTGGGCGCAGCTGGCTTGATCTTGCGTGCCCACGGTTTCCTGGAGCAAATCGCGTTCAACGTGGATGGCTTCGGCGGTTAAAGCGTGTTTGTCACGCATCTGATTTTTGAGCGCGTAAAGCGACAAAAGAAAACCCACCGTGAAGGCCGAGCTGGTGCCGAGGCCGGTGCGTGCGGGCAAGTCCGCAACGTGATGGACTTCCACTCCGGCGTCGATGCCCATGAACTCGAGGCAGGCGCGGACGGAAGGATGCTCGATCTGATTATTGCGGGCGACATTTTCCACTTTCGAATAAGAGATGCGGCTGTGATACTCGAAAAAGGGTGGCAACCAGCGCGTGGTGATGTAGCAGGACTTGTCGATGGTGGTGGACAAGACGGAACCGCCATGTTCGCGGTACCAGACCGGGTAGTCGGTGCCGCCGCCGAAAAAGGAGATGCGCATGGGAGTGCGAGTGATGATCATTGCGTAGCTCCAAAAGTTCGAGCCGAGCGTTTAGGCGGCTTGGCGTTAGATGGCAATGGCCCTCTCATCTTCCGAAATTATCCCCAAAACCGCGATTTTCCAGGCGGAATAAGGTTTGATCCCATTTCCTGATTAAGGACCATTTCAGATTGGGCAGCATGATTTGCGCACGCCGGGCGAGGTGCCAGCCGAATAGCGTCCTGATCCAGGAGTACTTCCAGGACAAGAATGGCTGTTGCAGCTGGCCTCCGAGATCCCCGGCCATCTGCTGGGCGTCCTCGACGATGTCCATTCTTTCTGGATAGAAAAAGACCAGCCAGTTTTGCAGGTATTGTACGCAGGCAGCGCGGGCTCTTGGGCTGTCTTCCAGCGAACGCAAATAGGAGACGTGCAATTTCATTGAGATCATCTGCGCTTCGCGTTTTTTTTCGGAGCCTCCGATGTAACTCAAGCTGCTGGAGCCGGCAGCGCGATAGTAAACTTTCGCTTCTGGAACAAATTTTACACCGTGACTGGCGAGCAGGACGCGGCAAAAGAATTCGCCGTCGTCGTCGCCGAGCAATCGGGTGTCCCACGGGCCGGCGGCTTCGACGAGTTCGCGGCTGGTCAGCCACGAGGCGGTTTGCATGTAGAGGTTTTGTCCCATCTTGCGGGTCAGCCACTCGGCGGGAGTGAGATCGGCCCAGAGAGAGCTGGCAGTGAATTTCGTGCGGTGGTAGCGGTAGAGGAATTGCCCCCAACTGCCGGAGAGCAGCACGCGTTTATCTGTGGATGGCCCCAAGGCGTCGAGCTGGCTGGAGATTTTATTGGGGGAAATGAGATCGTCGGCGTCGAGGTATTGGATGTAGTCACCCTTGCTAAGCGAGAAGGCTTTATTTCTGGTGGCGGCCGCGCCCTGATTCTTGTGCGTGAAGACTTTTACCTGGTCCGATTCAAACTTGCGGGCGACGGCCAAGGTTCGATCTTTGGAAGAATCGTCGACCACGATGATTTCTTTATTGGGCCAGGTTTGCGCCAGCGCGGATTTGAGTGTTTCAGAAATCCACGTCTCCGCGTTGTAGGCGGGAATTAGAATTGAGACGAGAGGCTTCATTGCAATTGCCTTCTAGAGATTGCCACGTAGACGTTGCGGGTCAGCTCGGCGACCGCGTCCCACGAGTGTACGGTGTTAGCGTAATCCTTAATGTCCTTGCGGCGTGTGCGCAAATCTGTATAGATGTCACTTAAGAAGTATGTTTCGAGGGTTTTGGCCAGGTCGGCGGGATCGCCGGGCTTGCAGATGAAACCCGTTTTTCCTTCGACGATTTCTTCGCGGAACGAGCCGACATCGGTGGCGACTACAGGCAAGCCGAAGGTGTAGGCCAGGAAGAGAACACCGCTTTGGAAAATGTCCTTATAAGGGAGGACTAGGACGTCCCCGGCTTTCAGATACAGTTCCATTTCTTGATCCGGGATGAACTGGAATTTCAGAATGATTTCGCCGGGTTTAAAGTCGCGATGGGCGATTTCGCGGATCTCGTCCAGGTAGGCTTCGCTGCCTTTTTTTGGTTCGCCGGCGATGATCAGGCGATAATTCGCGTGTGTTTTCAGAAGTTGTTGGAACGCCGTGAGCAGGTGCTCGATGCCTTTGTAGGGGCGAATTCTGCCGAAAAAGAGGATGGTTTTTTCGATGTCCTTGACGCCGAGCAGGCGCTTGGCCTCGGAGGGGGTCAGAGCGGTGTCGGGGAAGGCGTTGTTGATGGGATGGCGGATGACGGTGACGGCCTTTTCGGCGACGGCAAAATCGTCGCACAGTTCGGTTTTCATTTTTTGTGTATGGACAAAAATGTGATCGGTGAGGCGATACTGAATTCTGAGCGTCAGGCGATTGAGGAACGAGTCCTTGGCATCCCTTTTGGCTTGATTGACATTGTGTGCCGTGAAGGCGATTTTTTTGCCGCAGAGCCGGTAGTACAGCATTAGCAGAGTGCGATCGAAATATTCGAATTTGTTGTTCCACAAGATGTGGAATATGGCGGGTTTGGAGCGGGCGGTATAGCGCATCAATCGCGCGTAGTAGACGAGCACCTGTTTTAGCTTTGAAACGAATTTTTCATTTTGGTTCTGGCGGCCCCGGAAATTGAGGAAGCGCAGATTCGGAGTGACTTGCAGCTCTGGGCTGTCTTCGCCATCACTGCCAATTTCATCCACGTGCACGCCCTTGGCGATAAGCGCCATGGCCAGGCCGAATGCATAAGGCCTGTCCTGGCAGCCAGTCAGCAAGCCAATCTCGATTCCCCCCAGTGAATCGGGTATTGCCTGCTTCTGAACCTCAACATCCTTAACACGGAGACTCTCGACAACGTTAATCGTTTGCATGATCATTCACACCCGACTTTCATTTTTAGGCAGGGTTCTTCGAAGCGTCCACTCGCGGGTCTGAGTGTTTTTGATGTCTGAATTGGATGATATCGCCATTTTCGATAAATGTTTTGCCACCAGCAACAGTCTTTCGCGACATTGTGTCGAGAGTCCAAATACTGGCTTCAAGGGCTAAAACGTCGCTCACGCGCGGGCTAATGCCCGCGCCTCCTGAAAAAACGATCTACCCGGACACCTGGCTCCTCGCGTACGGGGCAGCTGTTTACCGGGATGAGCCAATACCGGCAGCTAACGCCTTTGCCGGCGGCAGGTCTGGCTTCGGACCTCGCGCCAAAACCCAGTGCATGATCTGTGTAACGATTTGCGCTTTCGCCTCCCAGGTTAGGAATTCCCGTGCGTAGGACATGCCTTGCTGTGCCAATCGGTCAAGAAGGTTCCGATCGTGTACGAGCTCGGCCAATACCTTTTCCATCTGCGACACCACATCGCTTTCATTGGTAAGAGACACCTTACGCCCAATGTCTGGATGAACAATATCACCTGGTCCGCCAAAGTCCGCGACAAGAGGTACTGCGCCGACCGCCAGAGCTTCAAAGACCACACCTCCACCGAAATCACGAACCGATGGAAACACCAGCACGTCCGCCGACCGTAACCGCTGCATGGCTTCGGTATGAGTGAGCATTCCGCAGAACGAAACAGCCTCCTCGATTCCAAGAGATTTCGCGAGTTGCTCAAGGCGGCTCCGCTCCGGGCCATCGCCGGTTCTCCGGGACAAAGAAAAGCTTCTCGCGATAGGTGGCAAACTCGGCGAACGTCTGCGATGAACCTGCGATGATCGCGCCCGCCCTGCGATATGTAGATCGAGCAAAAGGCAGGAATCGGTATAGACTTCTCAGCCTGTCAATCCATGACCTCTGGTTATTAGCCTGGCTGAAACCCTGCGGCCAGGGCAAACCACCATTGATCGGCCCGATCACGAAAGGAATCGAATAGTTGCGCAAAAAAAACGGGAACGCACTGGGTAAGACCGAGATTACTGGCGAAAGGCGCAAAACGATGTCGAACTTCCCCGCGTTAATCCGAGTCCGCGTGCGCCGCCAGGCACTCCATTCAAAAGCAATTGAAAAGGGATACCTGAAGGGCGTCAGGGCTCGGCTATTGAAATTATTTTTAAAAATCCGACGAAAACTCCAGTCCCAAATGCGATCAAGCCACGGGATGCTGATCGCCTCAATGGCATGAAAAGGCGACTGCGTTCGGCGCAGAGCGTCCTCGCTGCACGAACGACCAACCAGAGTCACAGTATGGAGTTGGGCGAGGGCTTCAGCGTGGCGATAGCTAACCAGAGAAACGCTGATAGACTCTGGGTTGGCATCTGGCGCTAACAGCAAGATCCGCAATCGACTCACGTATGATCCCCTTGTGAAAGGACATTTTTTTCAAACCCGGATTGGAGAGCGGACTGTGCTGCAGTCGCTTCTCGCGAAAACGCCGATGCTGTTGTCAGTACAGGAATTAACAAGTTTTATGCTTTAGATTCGGTATCGCCCGAGAAATTCGATTGCGACTCGGATTCTCCGCCCCATCCAGGAATTGCGAGCGTGCCCTCCGTACCGACGACTGCAGGGAATGCCCGCCGTGACCATGTGTTCCGGCAGCAGGTCGCGAAGCAGGACAACAGTGTCACTGAGCGGCTTAAACCCCTGGTGGAGCGCAATTATTCCGCCGAAATACAGCCCGAAAAATATCAAAGAAACTGAAGCCATATTTACAAAAGCGCTCGAGGCCCCAAACGCCGTCCCAAAACGCGGCATGACGCTGATGATCAGAACCGTGACGCAGCCTGCCAAAACCGATGCTGCAAAAAATCTCCAGATGACGGCGAATACCGGCCCAATACCCAGTCCGATTGGCTTTCCCGCGTACCAGAAGCCGGGAAACATCAGAAGGAAAAACGAAGTAGTCCAGGCCAAGGCGATTCCGGAAGGACCCCAGTGTAGAGCCAGCAGGAAGAGACACGCGGTACAGGCAAACTCCATCAAGCCCCATCGAAACCATCTCTCGGGACGGCCGATCGCGAGATGAATCCACCCGTGCGTGTTATACAGCAACATCACTCCGATTCCCGGACCGAATAAGGTGAAGATTCGACCAGCCTCCTCCCAACCAGGCCCTAGAAGAAAACGAATAAGATCCTTTCCCACTAAAGCAAAATCCGCTCCGATTCCCATCCCTATAAGGGCCAACACCGATATCGCTCGCAGAAAGTAGCGTTGGAATTGTTCGCGGTCCCGGCTGACGCGGCTAAGTGTACTCACGACCACGGCGGACATCGGTGCCAGCAATTGTGTTTCTGGCAGAACGAACAGGTCGTACGCCCTCTTGTAAAATCCAAGTGCCCGAGCGCCATACCGCCAGCCGACGAGGAGGTTGTCTATATTGCGAGTTAAGTAGCTGAAAGTAAAATGCGAATAGACGTTCATCGAGAACTTCAACCCTGAACCCGTACCCGAGGCGCGACCGGGCCGATCCGGTATCCATCGGCACATCCACCAAGCACCCGCTGACGTGACTACCGTCTGCGTCACACTGCCCCAAACCAGCGCCCAGTAGTGCCAGCCAGCCTTCGCCAAGACGATAGAGACAAGCACTAAGAGTAGCTGCCCAGCGAAACTGATGATTGCGGTAGTCCGGAATTGCATGGCACGCTGCAACAGCCCCAAGTGAATGTACCCCAAGCAGCCAATCCCAATCGTCAGCGACATGCCCTCAGCTACTTGAGCTACGGCCGAGTTGTGATAGAAAAGAGCCAACAACGGACCCGCGCTAGCAAACGCCAGAGCGAGAATGGCGCCGATTCCCAGATTAATCCAAAAGAGATTGCTCGCTAGAGAATTTGTAAGTTCCTCGCGCTGCATGATCAATTCCGTGAAACCATTCACACCGAAGCTGCGAAACAGGAGGCTAAAAGTGGTGACCATGGTCACGATCCCGAAATCCGCCGGGGTAAGTAGCCGTGCCAGGATGACGACTGACCCGATCATCACGGCGAAGTTACCCGCCTGACCAGCTATGGTCGCCACGACGCCACGAACTGCGCTCCGGCGAAGTCCCTCGCCCGTGGCGACAGGATGGAAGCTGCCGTTGGAGTCGAAGGGTTTCAATGCTGCTTATCCTTGGGGCCATTTCACGCAACGAAATAGAGCAAGTCTAGCGAGTGCCAAGCCGCCTCAAGTACGGAACGCAACGATTCAGGGATAGGATCGGCACGCAGTCTGCGGACTGCCAGCAGGCCAAGATCAGATCGCTCGACCAATCCGATTCCTAGAGGAAGTTGGGCTCTAACCTTTTAACAATAACATGCATCTCTGCGTGAAGGACGCTAGCCTGAAAAGATGGTTCCAGAATGCGGCGCTGCCGGCCGACGTGAGCACTTCGCGCCTACCACCATGCGAATATATCGGTCTGCATCAGGATCTTCGTGTTCATACTTTGCGGCATCGCCAGAAAACTTTGGCAAACGCAAGCGAATTAAAGCGAATTGAAGGCACTTGAGGATTATAATAAAGATGTGGTAGAACGCGAAGGCTTGATGACCGTGTTGTGACGTCGTAGGAATTGAGGACGCTGAACGCTCCCGGACGCGGCGGCGGTCTCCGGAGCCACGTCGAACAAGCCTTCCACGACGCCACTCGCACTTACGACAGCCAGAAGAAGGAAAATCCACGACGGAGCCAGCAACCGGAATCCCGCCTCGGTTATACCGTAGATGGTACATGCAGCTATATAAGCCAGTATTAGGCTCCCAAGCTCGGGGTCGCGCTGAAACGTTTTGATGGCATGCCTATACCCACTTATTAGAATACGCGCGATCAGGCACACGCCCACCAAGCCTAGATTCAAATAAACTTCTAAGTAGCCGTTATGTGCCGAGACGAGATTATGAATCTCCCAGTAACCGGGGAGGGCGCGCGCGACTTTTTCCACGTTGGTGTTCCAGAAACTTTCGAAACCTGTGCCAATTATCGGGTTATCGGCCGCAGCAATCGCGGCGGCCCAAATATCTGTGCGTCCAGTCAGATTCTCCTCCCTGCCCAGCGCATTCGTGACCATTGACTGGCCCCCGAGGAGCACGGTGAGCCCCCCACCAAGAACGATTACCAAACAGAGCGCGTGCACCCGGACGGGCCGGGTTCTGATAGCACGAAGACTGGTTGCGAGGATGAGCCCACCACCGAGAATGAAGCAGGCGATAGCGGTGGCACAGTGGGCCATTTGCAAAAGCACAAGGCCAAAGGTAAGTAGGGTACCCTGGGCCACGAAGCGCCGCTTACGATTGGGAGCTTCCTTATCTATGAGCAGCGCGCGCAGGTTCCATAGCGCACCAAGCGATACAAGGAACACGATGAGTCCGAGGGCATTTTTGTTGAGCGTTACGCCAGTGTTCATGGGCTCCCCATCAGGAGTGAATGCACGGCCCAGATCGGTGTACCGAATCAATACAACGGAAAAAGGTAACAGAATAAAGCCAAGCCGAGAGTAAAGTCGCCGGAGGGCCGCAATCGGCTGACCATCTGTTGCAAGGATGAGCACCATCACCACATCGCCCAAGTCTTTGGTCCAACGCTTAAAGGCGGGCTCAGGGATAGGCGACCACGTTATGCTAATCAAGCAATATAGGAGGTATATAAGTACGGGACCGTTCGCTTTGAGTAGGGGAATTGTCCTGTCTCTCCGGAGGAACACGACTATGATACCGGCAACTATAAGAGCCGCAAAAACAGCCGCGTCCATGGGACTCCCGTCAAGCGTTGAGGCGAGAACGGACGCACCGGACGCTCCCATCCCAAACCATGAGGAGGTCGGTCTCGATCCTGCTATCCAAAGCCACATGACGGGCAGCCAGAGGGCTTTGGAGTTGCGAGTGGACGGATCGCGATCAAGGAAAAATAGTCCTGCGATTCCAGTGCTGCAGATCAGGAAGGCGAGCCAAAATATCATTAAATCTTCCTCTGCAAGCCTTTTGACCCTGACCTGGTCCGAATCATCCGGGTGAAGGGGAAATGACTATTCAGCGCCTCAAGTTTGAGTAACTGCATACCTTCTGGAACCTCCGGCCCTTCAAGCAAAGACCGCTTTGTATAACCTGTCTATGCTCGCCGTTCTCGCTCTTGCGCGATCCGCAATTTCTACACTCAGAATGGTGAGTGCGAACGCTGCAATGAAAGATATACCCAACACTGCAACTCCAAGATTGAAGTGGCGGAAGCCCGCGCTGAGGATCTGAAGGATCGCAATTTGGGATATATATCCAAACAATGAGTATTTCCCCAGCAGAATAACTTCCCTTCTCGTAGTGCCAGATTGACTACCGCTAATGCCTACCAGATAAATGACCATAAGGCTTAGGGGCACTCCAACGATTAGAAGGGACCCAGCATTCCGATTGTGATAAGTTCCAGGTTTGGGCTCTGTGCGCCGATCATTTTTACTATCAAGATAGATAATAAGAGGAGTAGGCATACAGAATGAAACGTGTACCGATTAAATCTGTGTGGGAACATCAGCGCTCCCGAGAACATAAGCAAATAACTAATGGGCACCAGAATATTGAAGGCGACGAGCTTGCCACCCACGGCCGGGAGATTCCCGGATACATAAACAGTGAAGATGTTCCTAAGATCTAGCGCGTTCCCCACCAGGACGCCGGTGGACAATACGGGAACAACAAATGTTCGAGCCACGTTTAGGACGAGAAATATTGCCATGAGCTTAAGCCCCCTCGTGAATAATCTCTTCGAAAGGCGGGGGTCGGCGGCATCATACTTCGAGAGATAAACGTTGGAAATCATAAATCCAGTGATGAAGATGAAAGACGAGGTCAAGAACCGTAGATATCGATAATATTCCCATTGAGGCCCAATGAAATAATTTACCCAATGGTAAAAAACCATCATCAGAACGAGCGCCCCTTTTGTGAAATCGAGCGCGAGAATGCGTTGGACTTTGGGCGCCTGTGCCGTCATTTGCACCTCAAGCTTCATTTCGGGAGAGCGCCCCGCGTTAGCCTCGGCGTTGCACGATATGTTTGACATTGAATTAGAGTACTTGTTCCGGCCGCACTAACTGTTTCCGTCGAGAAAAAGCCGGTGAAGCAGTTCTAATGAGAGAAGCCGATGAATTTCGGTGGTGTAGTTCCTGTTGCCTTTGAGATGGCCCTTAACGATCGTTTCGACCCCTTTTTTCTCCAGATAGGGGCGAGTGAGTGTCCGGGAATCAAGTAGCATCTCCTGGACGTATTTTGCAAGGATGGTCCGGTACCACCACCGAAAGTGGAAGAGTTTGTGACGACCCATCCACAGGCGTTCCAAGTGCAATGGCGCAAATGCGTGATCCGCTTTGGCAACCCACTGTGGCATACCGTAGTCGTAAGCGTATTCGGCTTTGAATGTAAACTCCAAATAGGCGCGATTCAAAGCTTTCGCGACCGGGTTGTAATGCCCCAACCCGCGGTCCGTGCGCAAGCGGGCTAAAGCCGGACTGCCTTGGCGAATGAGACGCATACGCACGTCTTCTCCCTGCTCAACTTTGGGCGCGCGAAAGACTGTGCGGACGATTTCATTGTCGAGGTACGGCGAACGCAGGGTCAGCTGCGTTTGCTCCAGCATGAGGACGCCGAAATGGTACGCCGCCGGCTGCGTGAAAGCCACCAGGCTTGTCCGATGCTGTTGCAGCAGGCTGCGGTAGGTCTGCATGGCGCGCGAAACTTCAACAAAAACGCCCGGGCTGAAGGGCTCCGGTGAAGGCAAAAGGGCCTTGAACATCACCGACTTGCGGATAATCTCGCTGCCAAAGGTGCCGACCATGCGCACGGGTGCAATCTGCCGCGCCATTTCGTTGTTCCACAGATCCACGGAGCGGCTGATATCCACGCAGCCATCGGTGAGGTACAGCGTGCGTTCGGCGTAGTGCGCGAATCGCGATAGGGCTCTCTCATCGTCCGTGACGACCTGGTAAGGCTGGCCACAGATTTCGGCTACGCGGCGCGCCAGGTAGACGTCCTGATTCTCGCGGTACATGCTACCGAAGGTGTAGCACGGCAGTTCGCCGGATGGAGCTTTGCGCCACGCCATGATGATGCGCGTATCGAGGCCACCTGTTAACGAGACGCCGATACGTTCCCGGCCATTGAAATAACGGGGCAGTCGCGTGGTGAGAGCTTCGCACAGTTGCTTGTAGTAGCTTTCCTCATCGAGAGGTTCCTGTTGCTCCCATTCGCGTGGTTCGAAGTAGGCGGCCTTCTTCTCTAGTGCGCCCCCGCGAAAACTCCAGGCCGATGCTGCGGGCAGAGCGTAAATTCCGCTAAAGAGCGTGCGATTTTCCAAAACACAGCCGGAAGTTATGAATTCACCGATCCCGCGCGAATCCATGCTGCGCAGTTCGGGGCGAACCGCGAGAATCGCTTTGGCTTCAGCGGCAAAATAAAATGCGTCCTTGGCCTCATGGAAGCATACCCGTTGAAGGCCAAAATACCCTGGAACCGGCCATTCAGATTCTTGAGGAAGTCGGGATCCTCTTCATATGCGTGGGCCAGATAAGAAGGCCCCTCTAACTCGCAGTTGTGGCCCCGCTCTTTGAGGTCGCGAGCGGTGCCCGGCGCCGGATATTCTTCTCCCGCAAAAATAAGAACAACGTCACCACGCTCATTGCGGACCGGCATGCCATCGGAAAAAGAATCTTTTCGTGCCGCCCATCCAACGTACAGCCCCAGCTTCTCGTCAATAAAAGTTCCGGTGACATAGAAAGACTCGTGGCGCAGGGCCTCCACCATGCGCAAAAGTTGCGGCTCCGCACAAGCGCGGGGCATTTTGGTTACAAGACCAACGATTCCTGGCATGTGAACTCAGTTCAAATTCGGAGAATGTTTGTTCAGACGAACATTCGTCATGTGCATGAATCACGCACAAATTAGAGTTTGGAGCCGGCGGGAGGAATTGAACGCTCCATCTGCCGAATACGATTCGGCTGCTCTGACGTTGAGCTACACCGGCTTAGGGGAAAACTGTTTAATTCTGCGCGCAGTCTCACTAACAGCGTGATCACATTGTGGGGAAGAAGCCCGAGGAGGCCCCGATGCAGCTTTAATTTTATACTGACCGCCCCCTTCGCTGTCAATGGGACATAAAAACGCGGTACTAAAATTTCGCCGAATCCGTTGCGAATTTTGAATTCGCGCAATGGCGTGTGGTGCTTGTTGCCATAATTAAACATTCCATAAGTCAGGTAAGAAATTTTCTTTTCTTCGCAAAGTGCTACCGCTTTGGCAATCAGCGCGTTTGCAGGTCTCTTGTCGCTGTGACTTGATTTGGGGAGGAATGTCAATATTGACGCTATGTCTCCGCGATAGACAAGCTTCAGCACCCCGATCAATTCTTTCCCAAAATATGTGCAGATATAATCGCTGCGATCGAGATAATCGACCTGGTCCCGAGCCACCTGCCCGAGAGTCTTGCCATAGTGTGTGAAAGCTTTCCCCTGTCGAAGGCTGGATTCATTGTTAAGTTCGAAGAGATCCTGCACCAGCGCAGAATCAAGCTTTTTCACCTCAACCACGACGCCTCGCTTTTCCGATCTACGGACGTTTTTTCGAGTTTCTTGAGGTAAGCTGTCCCACCAATTCTTGAAACTGGTAACGCGCGCCGCCGCAACGCTATCCCATTCGAACGCATACTGATATTTGAGCTCGGTGGCGGGCAACTTTTGGGAAAAAGTGAAAATGTCAGCGCGTATGCCGTCGCTTTCCTGAGCCTTCAACGTTTTCACGCAGAGGGCAGGATCTTCAATTTCAGTTTCCAGCCACTGCTCGTTGTTGACGTAGGCGACGCGCAGCCACTTCCCCCTGACGACGATATGCTTGCCGCCCACATTCACAGTTGGCGCGCTGAACCATTTGCCTTTGTAGGCTATCTCGATAATCTCATTCGGCATTCTGGGCCTCGCCAGCAGACACCGGATTCGCTCCGGAAACCGGCAGCACGAACAACGCATCCCTTAGAAAAGTGAATTTACCGGGCCAAAGCGGCGCTGCATCAACAGCTTCAATCGCTGCAATTGTTCGCTGCGGCGAAGGGCCATCAGTTCCTTGGGTATGGATCTCTCGACTCCACGAATTGCGTTCCAGAAATAAGCTGTCAGGAGCAAAAATCCGCCGATGAAATACGGCTTGTGCGTCATCTGATATACGCTGCGAAAAATCTCCCACGCGGGATGATTGCCCAGAAGATAGTCTTTGCGGCCCATGTGCAGCCGTTCGCGAAGGCCGCTGTGCAATGCGCCGCTCTGGCTACGGTGGTGCACGAAGCTTTTTTCGAGAAACGTGCGGGTTTCCCAGCCCTTGGCGCGCGCGCTCAGGACCGCGATCAAATCGATGCCGCCCGATTTTATGGCTGGGTAACCGCCAATGGCGGCAAAGCACTCGCGGCGAAACATCTGACACATGCCCGACACGTGCTCGATGCCGACAAATTCATAGTTGTAACTCAAATTTCCTTCCTGAAAGGCGGTGCCGGCTACACCTAATTTTGGGTTTTCCGCAAAGCGATCCATGAGGAATGCAAAATAGTCCGGCTCGAAGGAAACGTCGCCGTCCAGGTTCCCAATGACGTCATATTGCAATTCACCTATTTTCTTGTAGCCGGTGCTAACGGCAAGAGCCTTTCCGGCAAAATTTCGCTCCCGACGCTCGGGCATCTGCACCAGTTCAATCCAGGGGTGAGCCGCGGCATACTTCCTGACAATGTCGTCGGTTCCGTCGGTTGAGCCGTCGCTTACGATTACCCATTTAATGGGCTGCACCGTTTGTGCCACCACGGACTTCATGGTGAGTTCAATAAAATCTACTTCATTTCGCGCCGGCGTTATCAGGACGTATTTTAATGAGGCTGGCATTCTAATCTGCATAATGCTTGTCACACCTTTGGTCAATTGACGTCCGCAAAAGCAAGTCAAAAGATGCCTGAAGCGCGCCTATCTAGTTGTTGCCACTCTTGCGCTCAGGAATTCCTTGATCTTGCTCACGACTTCGTCTTGCTGGGTGTTGCTGAGCTGAGGGAACATCGGCAGCGAGACAATCTCTCTAGCGATGCGTTCCGTAACCGGAAAATCCCCAGTCTCGTACCCCAGATGCTCGTACGCTTTCTGCTGGTGCAACGGAATCGGATAGTGAATGCCAGTGCCGATACCGGCTTCCGCAAGACGTGCCAGCAGTGTTTCACGATCCTGTACGCGTACGATGTAGAGGTGGTAGACGCCTTTTGTCCAGGATGCTTCGCGAGGGATCACAAGGGAGTCTCCGGCTTCGAAGAGGAGCTCGTGATACCGGTGTGCGAGCTCACGCCGCGATTCATTCCACTTGGCAAGATGACGCAACTTCACCGACAACCAGCCCGCCTGGATTGAGTCGAGGCGGCCGTTGTAGCCTTCGATATCATGGTAATACTTTTTCGCCTGGCCATGATCGCGTATCATCTTCATACGCTTTGCCATCTGCTCATCGTTGGTGGTGACGGCTCCCGCCTCGCCACACGCACCGAGATTCTTGCCAGGATAAAAACTGAACGCGGCTGCGTGACCCATCGAGCCGGCCTTTCTCCAAGCTCCATCCTTCTTCGAAAAGTATTCAGCCCCGTGTGCCTGGCAGGCATCTTCAATGACAATCAAGTTGTACTTCTTAGCAAGGTCGAGGATCGGGTCCATCTCCGCCGTCTGTCCGTAAAGGTGTACTGGAACAACGGCTGAAACCACACGCTTCGATACCTTCTCGATGAGTT
>WNFW01004155.1_pt1 | contig 15688 bp, 21 predicted proteins | sample 5400131 | NCBI WGS metagenome assembly WNFW01 (sample SAMN13153362, study PRJNA577476) | soil metagenome | isolation source: 20 cm soil or saprolite under grassland replicate 1 | place: USA:California | collected 2016-06-15 | reverse complement strand
GGTTATGCGCAAAGGCCAGCGCGATTCTCAAGACGGCGATCGACGCTTTCATCACAAAATTATACAAGGCCACCTTCTACAACTTGATGGTCAGCAAATACTTCAAGGATGCGAAGCGGACGAGAACCGATCAGAAACTACGCGCCGATAAAGGAGGGCGATTATCCCCCTATGACGATCTGGTGAAGAAACACTCGCGCACCTACGAATTCGACTGGCGCTTGATCACTTCGCAAATGTACCAGGAGTCCGGCTTCGATCCGAAGGTCAAGAGTTGGGTGGGAGCGAAAGGCCTAATGCAGGTGATGCCACGCACGGCACAAGAGTTGAAGATCGACGATGTCGAAAATCCGGATAAGGGAATTCTGGCCGGCGCCAAACTGATGGCGCGCTATTCCAACTATTTCAACAGCGCCGATATCAGCGCCAAGGACCGCATTCGCTTTACCTTGGCAAGCTATAACTGCGGGCCGGGGCACGTCAGTGACGCACGTGAGTTGGCCAAAGAGATGGGCCTGGATCCCTACAAGTGGTTCGGGAACGTGGAGAAGTCGATGCTCATGCTCAGCAAGCGCGACATCGCTAAAAAGGTTCGTTACGGTTACTGCCGATGCGAGGAACCAGTCAACTATGTCAGCCAGATTCAGAATCGTTACGATCACTATGTGCAGATCGTGCCCATGCACTAGCAGGCCGCCGAAAGCAGCTGGCCGAGTAAAGATCAAAAAGTAAAAAGCAAAAATTAACGGGAAGCAACATTGCCCTTATGCGTCATTGGACGCCCCAATTTGCCGATTGGAGGAGGGATGGAGCGGACGATAATCTACGGCATCGTGAGCGGGACGGAGACGCAAGACGTCGAAGGCGCTCTGTCGTGGGTGGATCGTGCCGCGACAGGAGTCGAGCTGCTCGCCGTGGTCATTATTGTTGTGGTGATCTTGATCGCGACTCTTTTGTATCTGGCGAAAATCGTCGCGCGGCAAGCGGACAGAACCACATACAATGATTTCCGGCACAGCGTCGGGCGCGCTTTGTTGCTTGGTTTGGAAATTCTCGTCGCCGCCGACATCATCCGCACCGTCGTCTTGGAGCCAACGCTCGCAAACGTCCTGGTTTTGGGATTGCTGGTAGTCATTCGTACTTTCCTTAGCTGGAGCCTCGTGCTCGAGATCGAAGAACGCTGGCCGTGGCAGGCGAGGTCGACAACAGAGGGCACACCAGCGCACAAACTTTAGAACGTTAGAAGCGGGTCTGAAAATATGGACGTGCTCACACGTATTTGGGAAGACTTGATCAGCCGGATCGGCGGGCCGATGTCGTTGCGGCTTTTTCTCCAACCTGCCATGGCGCTTTTTTTTGGCATTCGCGACGGTCTCAAGGACGCGCGCGCGGGCCGCCCCGCCTATCTTTGGACGATTTTCACAGATCCGACGGCTCGGAGTTATCTTCTGCACGAAGGGTGGAAGGCGATGGTCAAAGTTTTTCGTCATGGCCATCGTCATCGATGGGATTTATCAGTTCATCGTCTGTCGCTGGTTCTATCCGGGAGAGGCGAGCATTACGGCTTTGATTCTGGCCTTTGTCCCCTACTTACTGATTCGCGGCCCGGTAAATCGCATCGCCCGGCTATGGAAATATGAGGCTCCAACCATCAACGAAGATGGCCGTCGAACGCACCCGTCTTGCTTATGAGCGGACTTTGATGGCGTGGGTAAGGACCGGCACCTCGCTGATCTCCTTCGGCTTCACCATTTACAAGTTCTTCCAGGAGTTTCGCAAAGGAGAGCAAGTCGTGCCCACCCGCACTCTCTTCGGAGCCCACGAATTTGCTCTCATCATGATTAGCACCGGCGTGGTGGCCGTATTCCTGGCTACACTGCAGCATCGGGGTAGCATGAAGAAACTAAGAGCGCAGTACGCAGATGTTCCCTACTCGCTCTCCGCCGTCGTCGCTTTTTTGATTTCCATCCTCGGTATTTTGGCGTTGCTCGCGGTTATCTTCCATCAGTAAAGCTGCGGGAAAAGTGGGACCAACGGTAAAACATTTGAGCAGCGTTGGTGAAATAACGGCGATCGCCGAAGTGGCCGATGGATAACCGGCTCTCTTTGATGCTTGATGATTTCTCTCTAACCAAGGGGGACCGTTCTTTAAGCTCCTGGCGCGGTTAGGTTTGGTAACCCCGAATTTTTATCGCCCGGCGAAACGGGCGACTTTCTTGGCGCTGTTTACCTGGCTGCCGATCTTGGTATTTTCGGCGCTGCAAGGGTTCGCTTTTGGTGGACCGGTGGAGGTATCGCTTATTCGCGACTTCACCGTGTCGGTGCGATTTCTTATCGCGGCTCCCCTTCTAATCGTTGCCGAGGTAGTGCTCGATTTGAGAACCAAAGCCGTCGTAAAGCATTTCGCCGATTCCGGGCTCGTGGATGAGCGGGACTATCCAATCTTTGAATCTGCTGTGTGCGGAGCCTAAAACTGCGAGACTCGGTTCTGGCCGAGGGAATCCTCGCGGTATTGGTGGTCGTTGTGTCCGCCTATACAAGAGTTGAACTCTCGGGTTCATTTTCAACCTGGCAAGTTCTCGTTTCCGAAGCGGGAAGAACACGGACGTTGGCGGGCTGGTGGTATGTGGCGGTGGCCATTCCGTTATTCCAGTTCCTGCTTTATCGATGGCTCTGGAGACTGTTTATCTGGACTCGACTGCTCTGGACTCTCTCCAGGATGAATCTTCAACTCACGCCGACTCATCCTGACCTCGCGGCAGGTTTGGGGTTTTTAGGGCCGGCTCAGGCGAAATACGGCATGGTGATCCTCGCTGTGTCATCGGTGATTGCCTCGGCGATCGCCGAGGAGATTCTTTTCGGGGGGAGATCTTTACTCGAATACAAATTCCTTATCGCGGCACACGTCGCACTGGTTCTCCTATTGTTCCTAGGCCCATTGTTGGTTTTTAGTCCTCGGTTGTTAGAGGTGAAGAGAAGAGGGCTGCTGGAGTATGGCGCTTTGGCGAATAAATACACTCTAGCCTTCGACCGAAAATGGATCAAAGGTGAAGCGCCGGAAGGAGAGATGCTTATCGGCAGCGCGGACATTCAATCTCTGGCCGACTTGGGAAATAGCTTTGAGTACGTGCGTGGCATGAGACTCATTCCTGTTGATCGAAACAGCATCATCCCGCTGATCGCCTCTGCCATTCTCCCGATGGCTCCCCTGGTTCTTACCATGTTTCCTCTTGATGAGTTGCTGTTAAAAATCCTCGGGATTTTGTTCTAACTAATGACATAGAGACGCGGCGAACCGCGTGCGACAGACGCCGACTCGAGATCTCCTCCCGCCTCATATTGCAGTGCTGCAAGGTCTTAAGTGAAAGAAGCACCATTGCTTTAGCGATGAAGCCTGCTTGCGCACCAAAACTACCTTATTCACGTTTTTAATCTCGTACTGTCTCATACGCATGTCTTTCTCTGTAAGGGAATTCGCAGCCGCAATCAGTGATTTCCTGATAGACGATTGATGATTCGGCGGCTAATGATCACGTCCAGGACACGAGAAGTGCGAGCGTGAGGCGCGGATAAGATTAACGTAGTAAAGGAGAACACGATATGTTTCGACGCATAATGCAGATTGTTTCCCTGTGCCTTGCAGTAATGCTCTTCGGCGGGTGCGCTGGTTGGGTAGACTCACCGGCAAAGGGAATTGTCTTTACATGGGTCGATGGTCCGATTAACGCCACCTCTTATGGACAGAGCACACTCACCGGAGATTCTTGCGCCTATAGCATTTTGGGTCTGGTGGCTTTTGGCAGTGCCAGCATCAACTCCGCTAAAATCTCGGGGAAGATCAAGGAGGTTGCATCGGTCGACCACGAGACGTTCAATATCCTCGGAATCTTCGGTTCGTATTGTACCATCGTGAGAGGAAGTTAGCATCGCGTCCCAGAAATTCATTTAAAAGCTCAACCGGTTTTACCGAGAACTGGTTATCGTGAATTTCTCGATAGTCGCGCGGAACACCACATAAATTCGCTTCAATTGATCGAATTTCCGGTTACTTCGTGCCTGGAAGCGGCTGGTTACTACGAATCGATCGTGAAAGCGCTACTTAATCGTGCCTACCGATAAGCCAAGCGGCCAAAGTTTCCTTGGCTGTTGGGAGCTGCGCTTCGATAACGACGACATGACCATTTTTGAGGATCAATTCCACTTCATCCAGGACAAAGGGATCTCCAGGCGATGATTGGAATGCTGGCCGCGGTTCCGGAACGCCCCGCTGTTTAAACGTTTAAACGCAGAAGGCCGGTGGAGACTGCTGGACGTCAACTGCAATATCGTGCCGAAAAAAGATGATTGTGAATGAACTGCAGCAAGGATATTGGAGCTTACTCTAGAAGATTTACGCGCCTCAAGCATTCTTCGACCGATCCTTCAAAGTCTATCGAAACCCGGACTTCCGCCGGCGTGGCCAGGAGGAGTTTGCTCCTTTCCCTAAGGAATTTGGAAGCTAGAAATCAGGGAACACCCGATAACGGACCATCAGCCGTATGAATAATGTCTCCAAGGCTGGAGAAGTCGGCAGCTTTAGTTTCGATACCGCGAAGGAATGCAAATGAACCATTGTCTCAAAACGCTTTTGGCTTGGGTCTTAAGCGTGCTGGTTCCGCTGCCCTGGCCTCTGACCGGCTTTGCCCAAGGTACGAGTACTGCACTCAAACAGGAGGAAATCGAGCAGCTCGTCGCGCCCATCGCGCTTTATCCCGATTCACTGGTGTCGCAAATATTAATGGCATCGACTTACCCTCTAGAGGTCGTCGAGGCCGACCGTTGGGCGAAGCAGAACAAGAGCCTAAAAGGCGATGCCTTTGCCGCTGCCCTGGAGAAGCAGAGTTGGGATCCTAGTGTCAAATCGCTCGTGAACTTTCCCCAAGTTCTTTCGACGATGAGCGAAAAGCTGGACCAGACCCAGAAACTGGGGGATGTCTTTCTTGTGCAGCAGAAGGACGTGCTTGACGCGGTTCAACGGTTGCGCGAAGGCTCAGCAATCCGGTAACCTCAAGACGACAACCGAGCAAAAGGTGATCGTCGAAGAAAAAATTATCAAGATTGAGCCGGCCAACCCGCAGGTGGTTTACGTTCCTACTTACAATCCAACGGTAGTTTACGGCACATGGCCCTATCCTGCGTATCCGCCGTACCCATGGTACCCGCCGGGTTACGTTGCGACTGCGGCATTTTCATTTGCTGCTGGTGGGCGGTCGGCACAGCGTGGGGTTACGCCTGGGGCGGCTGTGATTGGCATGGAGGCAATGTGAAAGTCAACGTTAACCAGAATATCAATATCAACAACACGCACATCAACCGGCAAAATTATCAACAAAAATCTTCAGGCCCGCGGGATCAATACGAGCGGCAATTGGCAGCATGACGCAAGCCATCGAAAGGGCGTCTCTTACAGAGACAACGCGACGGCTCAGAGGGTTCAACAGAGGGACGAATGCCCAGGCCGCTCAGGCGCGCGAAGCTTTTCGCGGTCATGCGGGAGGTGGTCGTCTGATCGGCCGAGTGGCAGCGGGCGAGGAGGAGGAGAGGCATTCCAGGGGGTCGGCAATGGAGGCCAAGTCCGCAGTGCCAGCGAGCGTGGGGCCGCAAGCCGAGGTGGCGGCGGTTTTCACGGAGGTGGGGGCCGACGCTAGGGCTCAGACCACCATCGCTTTGAGGAGCGCGTAGTTATGGCTCATTACGACTTACATTGACTCATGCACTCACAATCAGGAGGAATCAGAAATGTCTCGACCAATCGCAAAGTTCAGACAGTTCGCTGCTAATTGCTTCGAATTCCTGATTATGACGCTGGCAATCCTGACCATTGCGTTTGTGACAGTGCACGTCGTGTTCGGCGCCGATGCGCAACAGAAGAGTTTTTCCTCTCCGGAGGAAGCCGTGCGGGCGCTGATTGATGCGGGGGAAAAAAATGATACAAAAGCGATTCTCGAAATTCTCGGTCCCGAGGCTAAATCCTTTATCGAAACCGGCGACCCGGTTTCCGATCGGGAAGCCCGCGAGCGCTTCAATAAATCTTACGATGAGGCAAACAAGCTGGTGAAGACCGGGGATACCAAGGCGGTATTACAAGTCGGCAAGGATGAATGGCCATTGCCGATCCCCCTTGTTAAAGGCAGCACGGGCTGGCGCTTCGACACGAAAGAGGGCAAAGAGGAAATTCTCAACCGGCGCATCGGACGCAATGAGCTGGACGTAATCCAGGTATGCCTAGCCCACGTTGACGCGCAGCGCGAATACTACCAGCGCAATCCGCAAAAAGATCCGCTGCTCCAGTACGCGCAAAAGTTCATTAGCACCAAGGGAAGCGTGATGGCCTGTACTGGGAGGCCAAACCCGATGAACAGCCAAGCCCCTTTGGGCCGCGTGTCGTTCAGGCCAAGGCCGCGGGATATCAGGGCGCTGGTGGTAAGCCTGTCCCGTACCACGGCTACTATTACAAGATCCTCACCGGGCAAGGACCCGACGCGCCAGGTGGAGCCTACGATTATATCGTACGCGGAAAGATGATGGGCGGCTTCGGCATGGTCGCATATCCAGCCCAGTATGGATCGTCCGGGATCATGACATTTATCGTCAACCATGACGGAATCGTCTACCAAAAAGACTTGGGAGCGAACACTACATCCGTTGCTCGATCCATGACCAAATTCAATCCGGATAAAAGTTGGACGCAGACAAATTCCATAGCAAAAGAATGAAAGAGAATCTGCCGACGGAGATCCGCTGTGGCGAAGGAAATGGTTCATTAACATGGAAGGCAAGTCGGCTTTAGAGGCGTGCCGTGGCGGGCCGGCCGCCAGCGCCAATCCACCGGCGGTGTCTCGAATCGGATTATGGCTGCGCCGTTACCGGCGCTTGTTGCCTTTCCCACTCGTGGCGATTGCCTTCATCGGATTGCACCCACAGGCTTCAGGCAGCGAATTTACCGATACCCTCATTAGCGCAGTTGGGATTACCCTATGTACTTCTGGGCAATTGCTGCGGGCCTGGGCGTGGGGAAGCAATGCCGAGGTCGGAAAATGGGGCCTTCGTGACCGCGGCCCCTATGCGCTGATGCGTCATCCACTGTACAGCGGCAATTTTCTTATTCTCTTGGGAGCGGTCGTCATTTTTAATAACCTCTGGGCTTATCTCCTCTGGCTGCTGCCTTTCGCTTATCTTTATCACGTCAGCGCCCAAGTCGAGGAGACCCGAATCACTCGGGAATTCGGCCGAGAATACCACGAATATAGAGCCCGATCATTACCGCGCTTCTTACCGGCGAAAAACCAACTGCGGACGGCAATCTGTACAACAGCGCCCTTCAACGCAGCCTACGCGTGGCGCAAAGAATATAGATCGTGTTGTGCTTGGCTGCCGGGAATCGCTGGCTTGGAGCTGTACAAAAGAGTGCTCGGCGATAACGGGTCGCCATACTGGGGCGATACTTGGTTCTGGGTGGCCTGCCTGGGAGTCTCCGTAACCCTTGGCGTCGGTCTCACCGTTCGGAAAAAACTTGCGAACTCTCATCGACGAAGGTTGCGAGACGCTCATGGCTCTCAACCTGCCGCCCGATGCGAGGGAGAAGAAACTGCCGGCGAAACTTGAATTATCGCGGCATCGGCAGCCCGGCCCTGATGCGTTGCGAGAAGTCAGGAGCTTCGTCGGCAGCTTGCGCTGCGACGTTGATACGGGACCGTCGCTTAAGCTCTTCAAATGGAAAGGCCGTGTCGATGCGAGCACGCTCATAGAGGTACTGGGGCGCATAGCCACTCAGAAGAATCTTCCATGAGAGAGGAGGATGTCCGGGATTGACGCGGGTATGGGTGAGAATACTGGTCGTACAGTTGGTCGTAAGAGTATTGTAAAACTCGGGCTTATTCGCGAGGGCGTTGATTTCGCGGATGTAGTCAAGAAAGAAGCGCCGCGCATTGGCGGTCTGAGCGCGGACTCGGTACAAATAAACGTCCTCTGGCGGATCCTTTCTGTAGTTGGTCCTTACCCGGATCAGATCACGCTCGTCCGCAACAACATAAAACAATTCGTACTGCTTAAAGAAACCGGCGATCGAAGAGTAGCTTTCGTTCCGCTCTCTGCGCGTCTCGATGGAGACCGCTACGAAGTCTTTTTGGCCAAATCCGAAGCTCAACATGATGTGAGCAATCGCTTCGCCCATCCAGTAAGAGGCGATCACGTCCACCGAGTCGAGTGCTTTGAGGTCGAATGTCTTGGCGTAATAGCGCGGCGTAAAGTCCGTCTCGGTTCGGTAATCGAAGTTCCTAATGCTGTGAATCGTCACCAAATCGCCATTGCTCGTGGCTTAGGCGAGCCTACTGTACTCAGTAGCCCAGTCCCGGTCCCGCGAAGGACGAGTCGAAGACCACCAAATCACGAGCAGCAGGAAAACTGCAAGAAAAACAAAAAGAGGACGCCTTCGTTGGACCGAAAAGAGATACCAACCCAGCATCACCAGTCCGAAGAGCGCGAACACGGAGGCCATAAGCTCGCGGATCGCCGCGCTCGGCAAATTGGAATAGTAAATGGCGAGCGAGGCCCATACGGTCAATGCCGCGATCACAATTGCAGCCAGCGTCATGAAAGCAATACGAATGGGACGCATGGCCGGCTAATAGCAAATGCTGATGTTTACGACAATCGGGTTTTTCGGAAATCAAAGCGAGGAAGGATGCAGTCATGCAGGTGCGAAGTCGTGGAAGTCTGGTGAAAGTTTTATTCGGATTCGCTTTTTTCGTTTCGGTGATAATGCACGGCGGGCTAGGACGGGTTCCGGCCTGGTCAGGGGAAACAACAGGGGACAAGCCTGCCAACAATTTGGAAATTATCCACGAAAAGCTCAAGGCGGATAAGAAATTAATTGTCGCGAAATACATGGAATTGACCGAATTGGAAGGTGAGAAATTCTGGCCAGTGTTTGAGGAGTACCAGAAGGATGTCGAAAAGCTGAATCAACGTCTCCACAACCTGCTCCAGAGTTATGCCGCGGATTATCGCAACAAGTCGTTCACCGACGAAAAGGCGCAGAAGCTGCTCGATGAAGCGATCGCCCTTGAGAAGGACGAGGCCAAACACCGCAGGTCATACGCGCCAAAAGTGCTGCAAGTTCTGCCGGCCAAGAAAGCGGCGCGTTACCTTCAGATCGAAAACGAGCACCGAATTCTGATGAGGTACGACCTCGCAGTGACAGTGCCGCTGGTGCAGTAGACAGTCGGAGGAGTGACAGTGACGGCGCGTTGCGCAAACATGGAAAGTCAGTCGCCTATTATCGTTCTTTGGCGGCGTCCTATGGATTCCAGGCTGGAGTTCAGGCTTTTGGTTACGCGCTCTTCTTTATGGACGACGCATCGGTTCGATATCTCGATAACAGTGACGGCTGGGAGCTCGGAATGGGACCCAGTCTGGTCGTCCTGGAGGAGGGATTCGGCAAGAATCTATCAACAACAACGCTTCAGAAGGGCGTGTATGCGTTTATTTTCGATCAGAGAGGGCTGATGGGCGGAGTCGGTATCCAGGGATCGAAGATTACTCGAATCAACCCGAACCCGTAGCCGAGGCAAGAAAGTTCAAGCCGTTCAAAAGGTTCAAACCGTTCCAAACGTTGAAGGAAGTCAAGGAGAGAATGATGAGAATAAATTTGGGAAAAAAAACCATTGGCGCTGCATTGATGATGATCATGTTTGGTTTTGCGCCGCTGAGTTTGGCTCAAGACAAGCCGGCCGACAACATGCAAATTCTGCGCGACAAGATCAAAGCCGATAAGAAACTTGTGGTGGCGACAAACATGGAATTGACCGAGTCCGAGGCGAAAGATTTCTGGCCGATTTACGACGCCTATCAGAAGGACTTACGAAAGATCAACCAACGCATCGCCAAACTGCTGGAGAGCCACGCCGATGACTTCCGCGGCAAATCGCTCACCGACGACAAGGCAAAAAAACTTATCGACGAGGCGCTTGCGATCGAGCAGGCGGAAGCCGATCTAAAGAGTACCTACGCGCCGAGGCTCGGCAAGGTGCTGCCTGTAAAGAAGGTCGCGCGCTATCTGCAGATCGAGAACAAGATTCGCGCTGTCATCAAGTATGACATCGCGCAGGGCGTACCGCTGGTCCAGTAGAGACTGTCCTTCGAAGCAATGACTCAGTGAGTTTCGCAAAACAAAACTCCGTAACGAGCGATATGAATACGGTCCGATACTCCTTTATCGCTATCCTCTTTCTCGCCTTATCATCTGCTTTGGCGATGGCTCAGATGCCGGCGCCAAATTACAACGGCGATTTCTGGTCGCGGCCCGGACTCACCGGCGATTGGGGAGGTCTGCGCAACCAGTTGGCGGAGAAGGGCGTCACTTTTGAAGCCGATTTTGGATCCATACTGCAGAGCGTTGTCGACGGGCGAGACACCACAACGAGATGGAGCGGCTGGAATCAAGTGATCCTCAAATTGGATTCCCAAAAGCTCGGTCTCTGGCCGGGAGGTTTTCTCATGCTGCGCGGCGAGGCCGCGTATAACCATCCCGTGAATCTCAGCACCGGTGGAATCATGCCGGTCAACATGGAGCCTCTCCTGCCGCTCCCGGCGCGCAATGAATTCGTCCTTTCGGCCGTTATGTTCACGCAATTCTTGTCGGAGCAATTCGGCATAAGTCTCGGCAAGCTCGATACCATCGGCGGCGATATGAACGAATTCGCGCACGGCAGGGGGGATGTGCAGTTCATGAATCTGGCGTTGCAGTTCAACCCAACGCCGATGCGAGTCGTGCCTTACTCGCCGCTCGGAATGGCGCTAGTTTATTTGCCGAACAAAGACCTCATCCTTTCGTTCAGCGCTGTCGATACCGAGGGGACCACGACCCGGAGCGGCTTCGACACCCTGTTTAAGAATGGCACTAGTCTAGCTACGGAGGGACGGCTGACGATCAGGCCATTCGGTTTGATCGGTCACCAACTGCTCGGCTTCGGTTGGAGCAATAAGACCTTCAGCTCGTTGGAACAGGACCCGCGCACAATCATTGGCAACATTTTATTTGGCACGCCGCTGAAAAAAGAAAACGGCTCCTGGGTCGTCTACTATAACTTTGATCAGTATCTGTACACGACGCCAACCGATTCATCGCAAGGTATTGGGATCTTCGGTCGCTTCGGCATTTCCGACGGCAAGGCCAACCCATTTCATCAGTTCTACAGTTTCGGTTTCGGCGGCAAGGGCATGATCCCAGGGCGCGAAAAAGACCAATGGGGGATCGGCTACTATTATCTGAAAATTAGCGACCATCTCCCCCGTATCCTGCGCGCACGGTTTGGGCTGGACCACGAGCAGGGTGGTGAGATCTACTACAACATTCAGGTCGCTCCCTGGCTCCACTTCACACCGGACCTGCAGATTGTCGGTCCGGCGAGAAGGGACTCTAATACGGCCGTGGTGCTCGGTTTTAGGATGAAAGTCGATTTCTGAAAATCGGCTCTGAAAAAGGAGATTGTCATGAATGCGTACTTGGCGCTTTTCCGCCGTATGAATAATTTGAAGATACTCGGCGCAATCCTCAGCGCGGCTGTCCTTCTGGCAAATCCACTTTGGGGTGCCGAAAGCAGCTACGAACTCGTTCCGGCGTTGCAGGCATCGAAAATCCTTCCAGCGGATTTACTCTCGGGTCCGAACCACCGGGTCCAAGAGAAGGTTGCTAACGACGGCTACATGAACACCTACCAGATCGATTCAAAGTTCGGGCCTTTTACCGCGGTTTCCATGGCAATGCTGAGAAAACGGATCGGCGAGATCAACGCGTTGGTCGTTATGGAAAAGATCGAGAGCACGAAAGAATTCACCGGCTCATTAAAGCAGGCGGGCGCCGATACCTTGGGGAGTATGAAAAACCTTGTCACGCATCCCGTAGACACTGTCAGCGGGGCGGCGTCGGGTTTGGGCGCCGCGTTTCGTCGGGCGAGCGACAGCCTGACCGGACCCAAGCGGAGCGATGTGGAAGACAGCCGGGTTAAGGACGCGATCGGCTTCTCCAAGGTGAAGCGCGACTATGCCTACCAACTCAATGTCGATGTTTACTCGGACAATCAAAAGCTTCAGGAACGGCTGAACCAGATTTCATGGGCAGGATATGGCGGCAGCATGACCTGGTCCGCAGCCATGATGGCGGTGCCCGGCGGCGCGGGAATCGCTTTCTCCGTCGCCGGCACCAGCCGGCTATTGAACGAATTATTTCGCACAACGCCGCCGGTGGAGCTACGGCGAATGAACGGCGAGAAGCTCACCGCCATGGATATCCATCCGGAGATTGCCGACGCATTTCTCAACAACGGCGCTTTTTCGCCACGCCAACAGACGCTTTTCGTCCATGCCTTGGATGAGATGAAGGGAGTGAGGAATCGAGCCGCTTACGTTGGCTTCGCCGCGACCACGCAAAACTCGAATGTCGCGTTCTTTCGCGAACGCCAGGCGGAGATGTACGCGGGCTATCATAAAGCCGTTGCGCCTCTTAATGATTTCGTTTCACTGGGTGAGTTGGCGGCCGGCCGCACTGCAGATGGATCGCTGGTGTTTTGCGCTCCTCTCGACCACCTGGTCTGGACGGAATCCATTGGCCGGTTTATCACGGCCGCCAATAAAGTCATCGATGAAACGGGGCCGAAGAAAAAACAGTTGTGGGTGACCGGCACATTGAGTCCCCGAGCCCGAAAGGAATTAGAAAATCGCGGCTGGCAAGTCCAGGAAGGTAGCGAAACCCGTTTACTTGCCTGGGTGGAAAATGATCCCAAGTCGGACAAGCCGGAAGAGAAACCTCCGTCAGGCACGGTTTCGATGACTGTTAAGTCCGTTGCCTTGGGAGCAGGGACAAGTTGGAGCGACGGCGTCCTGACGTTCCAGGGGAAGGAATATCCTTTCGCCGTCTCGGGTCTGAGCTTGGGAGATGTCGGCATGTCGACGCTGACGGGCGCAGGCAAAGTTTATGATTTGAAGACTGTGAAAGATTTTCCCGGCTCCTACGCGGCTGCCCAATCGGCTCTAGCGATCCGCGGAGGATATTCGGACATGAGCATGAAAAATCAAGCCGGAGTTACGATCGTTATTCTAAATTCTGAAGGCACGGAATCAGGCACGAGGCTCAGTCTCGGCGGGTCCGGTGTCAGCATCAAGATGAAATAGTGGAAGTGATTTGAACAACAACGCTGTGGACGATGCAGGACGTGGGCTTAATAGCATAATTATTGCTTATGAGCCGATCGATTGAAGAAGCGGCGCCAAGCTCCCGCCGACCCTTGAAATGGTTCACTCTGATTGCGCTAGCCACTGCGCTCATTGGCTCCGGCTGCGCGACGCCGATCGGTGTCCGGTACGTGGAGCCGCGCATTGCTTATCATTCGTTTACGGCGAATGTGCTTTCCGCGGATAAACCTAGCTCATTTTCCTCACGGGAACTCATCAATCTGAACTTGTACCAGCGCTTCGAAGAAGATCCGCAGAAAGCGCTGGCGGAAATGCATTCGGGTCTGGCGCCCAAGGGCGATGAGGATCGTGTCTTTGCTCTGGCAGAGCTTTCCTTTGTGTAGGCAGAGAACAGCGGTGAGCGATCGTATTATCTTGCGTCCGCCATATATGCTTACTCCTTTCTTCTGCCCGGGCAGCATGGCACGCCGCCACGCGGGCTTGATCCTCGATTCAGATGGGCGGCGGATATCTACAACCAGGCTCTCACGCGCGCCGCGATGTTACAGGATCGGGAGTATCCGGTTCCAAGGGGCGGCACCTTTAAACTGTCTTTCGGTGAGATTACGGTTGAATTCAACGAGGCGGAGCTACTCTGGGCAGGCTTTCGCCTCAAAGATTTTGTGCCTGCCGCTGACGTCGAGGTGCGTGGTCTACGAAATCGCTACCGCACTCCTGGGATCGGCGCGCCCCTTGCCGCGACGATCGAACCGGTTGAGGGCGCCACGAGCAAACAGTCCGCTCGTATTCCACCCAGGGTTAAAATTCCCGCTACGGCTTTTCTTCGCCTCGACGGTCCCCGCGGCGCACTCAAGTCGGGAAAATGAAGGGCAAGCTCGAATTTTACACCCCGGATTCGGCACGATCGCTCAAGATCGAAGGCGTCGACATCCCTATCGAGTACGAAACAACATCCGCCCTCGCCTTGACCTTGGAAGGAGCCCCGATTTGGGACTTTGAGATCGCCGGTTTTCGGTCCGGAGACTTTACCATCGGTGCGCAAAAGTCGTTGCGGGAGGGCCTTTTCATGATCCATCCGCACCGAACCGGACGTACGCCTGTCGTGCTCGTCCACGGAACCGCCTGGAGCCCTGCGCGATGGGCAGAGCTGGTTAACGAGCTGGAGAATGACCCGCGCTTTTGGGAGCACTATGAGATCTGGCTTTTTATGTACAACACCGGAAACCCGATCGTTGATTCGGCAGCGCGACTGCGTGCATCGCTATCAAACGTTGTCGCGGACCTCGACCCTGAGAAAAAAGATCTGGGGCTTCAGCAGATGATCGTGATCGGCCACAGCCAGGGAGGTCTCCTTACCAAGATGTGTGTCATCGATCCTGGGACACGCTTTTGGGATAACGTCTTCAAGGTGCCGCCCGAAAAACTCGACGTTGGTCCGACCATTCGTGATGCGTTAGCTCGCGAGATTGATCGGAAAGGCGCGCTGATCTTCGAGCCACTGCCTTTCGTGCGGAGGGTGGTTTTCGTCGCGACACCGCATCGAGGGAGTTACCGAGCGCTCGGCCTTCTCGGTGACTTGGGCTCATGGTTCGTCAATCTTCCGGGCCGGTTGACGCGGCTACAGCGACGAATTGACGTGAGTCGCAGCGAAAGCAGCGGCGTGGGGGGCAACTTTGGGGGCACCACGCAATTTTTGAACTGAAAACTATCAGAACCCACAAGTACTTAGAGTAATAATGTGATTCCCCCCGCCCCACCAAATTTTTGCACGGGAAAACTTTTACTCCGCGCCCTTTATTAGCGCAGTCATCATTTTGGAGATGACCTCTAATTCCGCTCTCCGTCCCTGACGAGTCGCCTCAGTCATGAATTTCTTTCCCCGACAAAGTTCCATCAAAGGCACCACTCAAATATAGAACCGCGCGCAATCCAGAAGAACTTTTTCGCTCCCTCACGTGCCACCTGCTATTACCCTCCGCGTTCTGCGGATCGTGACAACACTATTACCTTCATGTCTGAAAAACTGGAAGTTTATACAACGGGCAATCGTCGCGTTCGTGCCGCTGCGCTCGTAAATGCTTTAGCCATGACTAACCTCCGATTCGCCGATACACGTCGCGCTGGTGTCAATGCGCCGTGCTATCCGTCGCCGTATTGAACCGTCGAGGGATTTGAAGTCTCTAACCGCCCGCGGCGCAAACTCTATCCGGTAAGACAACTAGATGCCCAGCTCTCTCTAGATCTTCTCCCAAGATACCGTGCCCTTTTTCTTCACCTCAGAGAGCGTCTCCCGCGCCTGTCTCGTGCTACGGCTCAGCAATTGGGAGCAAAGAAAAAGCCGACCATCGCTTCATAGAGCTTATCGACGAACTGCAAGCTGCGTTGCCGTCAGATCGTTGGAGAGGAGTCGAGACCGAGCCGAGAATCGATTCGATGCGAAGTTACAGCTATGAGGATC
>WNFW01001505.1_pt1 | contig 15690 bp, 17 predicted proteins | sample 5400131 | NCBI WGS metagenome assembly WNFW01 (sample SAMN13153362, study PRJNA577476) | soil metagenome | isolation source: 20 cm soil or saprolite under grassland replicate 1 | place: USA:California | collected 2016-06-15 | reverse complement strand
TGCTACTTAGGACTTGGTGGCAGGCTTAGCACCGAGGCCCTTCTTGTCCCAGCCTTTGTGTCCGCCCTTCCCACGGTCTCCAAATGCCTTCTGGCGGGCGTCGAATTTGGCGCGCTGGTCGGGTGTCAGGATGGCGCGAATCTCCGCCGTTTCCTGGGCGCGGACGGACTGGCCGCCCTGCATGACCTGACGTGCTTTGTCCATGTTGCTGCGGAACGCAGCACTGTCACCCTTCTGACGAGCGTCACGCGCCGCGTCGAAGAAAGGCTTGGCCTGAGCGCGAAGCGCCTGGTTCTGCGGCTGGTACTTCTGGCGGATCGCCTTGATCTGCGCCTTCTGGGCGTCCGTCAAGTTGAGATCACGCCCAAACTCGCCGCGACCGCGCATCTCGCCACCGGCACGAGGGCCACGACGATAAAGGCCGCTGTCCGGCCGGGCCGGGACCGTTGTCGACTGAGCCGCTGAGACTCCTGCGAAACCAACGATCATCAAGGCGCTAAGCGCCAAGGTACGAACTGACGACATTCAAAACCTCCACAACGTTGAGCGCCGCGTGCGGAATGCCGCGGCTGCTCAGTTAGACGGGTTGGTACCGCGCGTGTTAAGGTCCGGCTTTCTGGGCGGCTCGAAACTCACACCAAGGCGTGCGGGTGGGCTTCAGAAGGATCTAACCTACGGAGAACTCGACACCAAAGGGGCGAGGTACCAGGTAATAGGGATGAGGAAGGAGGTAGAGACAGAGGTCTCACTCCGCGCTCAATGATCTGCCGTTAATTCGGCCAATTTCGCGTAGAAGTGATCCTGTTACGCGGCGGAGTTGAGGACAGCGTTGGCCATGAGCGACTTCAAGAAGCTTGGCGTTTGGGAAAAGGCTCACGAACTTGCCCTGGGCGTTGATCGGGCAGCTGCCGCGATTCGGCCCGCGCGATACGCGTCGCTGCGAAATCAGATGGTCCGCGCGGCGATGTCGATTCCGACAAACATTGTGGAAGGCTGTGGTCAGGAGAGCCGCAAAGAGTTCGCCCGATTCCTTCGCTACGGCGTCAACTCCGCTTCAGAACTGGAGTATCATTTAATCGTGGCCCGCGACATTCGCGTGATAGATAGCGTTAAGTACGGCCTCCTGACCAATCAAACTATTGAAGTCCGAAGAATGCTGATTGGCCTCATACGGCGCGTTTCATCTTCGTAGCCCGATCGTCGCAGAAGCTAGAAACGCCAAGGTCTGCACCACCCACCTCGCCCCTATTACCTGGCACCCCGCACCTTTGGTGTGGAGAGTTGGGAGAATACAGATCTCTTCGAAGCTAAACCTCCTGCCTCGCGCCTATTACCTGGCACCCCGCACCTTTGGTGTGGAGTTCTCCAAAATGTAGATCTCTTCGAAGCGCGGTACCTTCACTGTGGAGTCTTCGGGTGCAGGTGCTTTCGAAGATAGACCTCGCTTACCCAGCAGCCGCTTCAGGGACAGTGCCGAATCGCCGCTCACGCGAGTGGAACTCGTTGACCGCGATCTGCAGATCGGCGGCGCTGAAGTCCGGCCAGCGGCGGTCGGTGAAGTAAAGCTCGGCGTAGGCGCACTCCCAGAGAAGGAAATCGCTGAGACGCTGCTCCCCGCCAGTGCGGATCAGCAAATCGACGTCGCGACACTCGCCATGCCAGTGGTCGACATCGCACATTGCGCGCGAAAGAGCTTCGCGCGTGACTTCCGCGGCACCACCAAGGCGCGCGGCGGCGCGCACCATTGCATCACGCGCCGAGTAGTCGACCGCGATGCGCAAATCGAGCCGGGTGCCGTGCTTGGTGGCTTCTTCGGCAGCGCGGATCGCGCGCAGCAGCTCCCCCGGAATGCGGTCGCGCCGGCCGATGATTCGCATACGGACGTCGTTGGTTACACAGCGATCGGTCTCGGCGACCAGGTAGCGCCTGAACAAGCGCATGAGAAGAGCGACTTCGCGCGAGGGGCGCGCCCAGTTATCGGCGGAAAAAGCGTAAAGCGTGAGCATGCCGATTCCACAGTCGGGAGCGGCTTCGACGATCTTGCGCACGACACGCGCGCCCGCGATGTGGCCAGCGGTGCGCGGACGGCCGCGAGCGTTCGCCCAGCGCCCGTTGCCGTCCATGATGATGGCGACGTGGATGCCGGATTGCGCCGGCGTCTGCTGCGGGTGCCCACTCGAGGGAAGGTTCCGGGCGTGCGTGTGCTTCACGGTGTGATGAGTATGGGACATTCCTTCAGCGCTCTCGCGTGGCGCGAATGAGCGCTTCCATGTGATCGAGGTAGCGCTCGAGCGCGCGACGGCCGGCAGCGGTCAGACGGTACTCCGTCTTCGGCATTCTTCCCTCGAACGACTTGGTGCAGGTGATGTATTCGGCTTCCTCGAGCTTGCGCGCGTGGACGCTGAGGTTTCCGTCGGTCGTTTTCATCAGCTTCTTCAGGTCGCTGAAGCTGAGCGAATCGTTGACCGCGAGCGCGCTCACGATACCGAGCCGCAGGCGCTCGTGAATGAGCCGATCGAGAACATCGGCGCGCACGGACGACGGACTCACGTCCGACTTTCCGCGAAGAGTTCGCAAGTCGCCAATCGTGGGCCGACGATCGTCGCGCGCAGTGCCGTGCTTAGCCACCGTGCCTCCGCGCGATCGGAATTCCAAAGGCGATGTGAAGACCGCCAAACGCTGCCGCCATAATCCAGTCGTTCCACGTCGGCGGAGTGAAAATCGCGAGCGCGCCAGCCAGCATGAAGCAGATGCCCATCACAGGCACGACCCGCACGGAGAATGCGCCACCGGCGACCACGCCGGTGCCGTAGAGAAGTAGCCACATCCCGGGAATGGCATCGAGCACGCCGGCCCGGTACAACACGATGGTGAGAAGAGCGCCGACGAGCATTGGCGGCGAAAAGCTGAGAATGAACTTTCGTCCCGGGCCGGAAAGAAGGGGCACCTTGGCTCGACGTGCCTTCTGGACGATGGCCCAGAGCATCACGCACGGAGCGAGCAGGGCGGCGGCGATCCAGACGTAGAGCGACTCGAGGACCGAGTGCTGCGCGGATGCAATGACCGCAGCGATCGTCGCGATGATTCCCACTGCTACCATTCCCCAACCGGAGACGGCGGTGAATGATCCGGCTGCCTCCATCGTATCGCGGATGAAGGCGAGATTGTCCATCGCCCGTACGTGGAGAGCGGGCGGCTCTGGCGTTGGATCGCGATGAAGTGGCGTAACGGATGCCATTGGTCGAAGCTATTGTTCGGTAAGACCGCTGTCAAGTACTTTGCATTGCAAAGTCAAGGCCCGCTGCACCTGATCCAGCAGGTCCAACCTCTATCGAAACTGGCTTCTACCCCAGAGCGATTGGACCGGGCAACGGGTCGCTCGCCGGGAAGCTCTGCTCCACCATCTTGTCCAGTCGACGCTCGTCGATCGCCGTTGCCAACAGCTCCACCAGCTGCGCACAGAATGCGGGGAGGTCTTCGGGCTTTCGGCTGGTGAGGAGCTTCTGATCCAGCTGCACCTGCTTGTCCACCCACGCGCCGCCGGCGTTCTTGATGTCTGTCTCCAGGCTAGGCCACGAAGTCATCGTTCGGCCTCGAACCGCGTCTGCCTCTACCAGTAGCCACGGTCCGTGACAGATCGCGGCGACGGGTTTGTCCAGCTCCATGAACTGCCGAACGAAGTTCACCGCATCCTTGTTCGTTCGCAGCTTGTCTGGATTCTTGACCCCGCCCGGCAACACCAGTGCGTCGAAATCTCGCGCAGTGACGGTCGGGACCTCCGCGTCGACGTGAAACTTCTCGCCCTTCTCGTCGTGGTTCGTCGCCTGGATCTCGCCCGCCTTGTCCGACACCAGAACGACTTGAGCTCCGGCCTGTTTGAGCGCGTTCCACGGGGCGGTGAGCTCAACCTGCTCGACACCGTCTGTAGCGAGGAATGCGACTTTACGTGCGCTGAGCTGGCTGGCCATGGAAATCTCCTGTCCCGGTTGGCGTTTCGATTTGGAGGCCTAATGAAAGTCAGAAAATGTGCCAGCGTTGGACCGTTGCGACCCACCTGACCTGTTGCGGCTCAACGACCATATTTCGGCGTGCCAATCATCGACCTTTACGGACACGAGCAGCTCCGTGACCGCCTCTCGGCGGCTATTCGGTCGGGGACGCTGCCCTCGAGTCTTCTGCTACAGGGCCCGCGCGGAGTCGGCAAGCAGCGCCTCGCCGTCTGGATGGCCGAGCGGCTGCTTTGTACCCATGACGCGGCGCCCTGCGGATCGTGCGCCAGCTGTCGGTACGTGACCGCGCTCACGCACCCGGATCTGCATTGGGTCTTTCCACGGCCACGGCTCAAGGACTCGGATCCCGACCTCGATCAGGTGCGAACAGATTACGCCGAAGCAATCGCCGAGCGTGCCGCTCAGAACGGATTGTACGCACCTCCGTCGGGAACGGAAGGGATTTATGTCGCCACTGTGCGTTCCCTCGTCCAGCGCGCAGTCATGGCGCCGGCGATCGGAGCTCGAAAAGTCTTCATCATTGGCGACGCGCAGAGGATGGTTCCCCAGGAAGGCGCCGACATGGCTGCGAATGCGTTCCTCAAGCTTCTCGAGGAGCCGCCGGCGGATACTACGATCATTTTGACCTCCAGCGAGCCAGGCGCACTGCTGCCGACGATTCGGTCCCGCGTTGCGGCGGTGCGCGTACCCCTCGTCCAGGACGGAGCGGTGCGGAAGTTCGTCGAGGATCCAGTCGTAAAGAAGGCGCTCGACAAGGCGACAAAAACAACAGCGGCCGAGCGTGTGCGTGCCGCCGCCGGCGCGCCCGGCAGGCTCCTGTCGGGAGAAGCGGATGCCAGAGCGACCATCAACGCACGAAAAATCGTGGACGCGGCGACGAGCGCCCGCGCGTCGGTGATTCACGCGACCGCGTTGTCTCAGGGATCTGCGGGTGCGCGTGGTACTTTCGCGGATACGCTGGAAATGCTGGTCGAGCTCCTTGGCGAGCGAGCGCGGGATGCGCTCCACCGCAACGATTCTGACGCGGCGGAGTCGGCGAGCAGAGCAGTCGACTCGGTGCTGAAGGCGCAGACCTACGCGGGCGGGAACGTCAGCCCGCAACTCATAACCGCGAAGCTCATTCGCGACCTCTCGACAACACTGCGATGAGCAAGCTCACGCATCTGGACGCCGAGGGTCGCGCCCGCATGGTCGATGTCGGAGGAAAGGCGGAGACCGCGCGCACTGCTCGCGCTGAAGGCGTGATAACGATGAGCGCCGAAGCACTGGGTGCGATCGAGCAGAATGCGCTCGCCAAAGGAGACGCGATATCGACGGCGCGAATCGCCGGAGTGATGGCGGCGAAACGCACCGCCGAGCTCATTCCGCTATGTCATCCGATCGCGCTCACCGATGCCGGCGTCGACATCGACGTCGACAGATCGCTGCCGGGTCTTCGCGTAACCTCTTGGGCGTCGTCGCGCGGGCAGACCGGTGTCGAGATGGAAGCGCTGACCGCTGCAACCGTGGCACTGTTGACTATCTACGACATGGCGAAAGCGCTCGATCGCGGGATGGAAATCTCAGGCGTTCGGCTTACGGAGAAGCGCGGCGGAAAGAGCGGCGACTGGAAGCGGGAGTAGCGAAGGCTCAGACCGGTGGTAAGCTGAACACCGGATCTTCGGCCAGCGTGTTGGCTTCGCGATACGGCTCCATGTGCACGAGCACTTTCACTACGTTTGGCATCGCCTCCACGATGGCATACTTGACCGTCGCGGCAATTTCGTGCGCGTCTTCCAGCGACATGCTGGGATCGGCCTGCACGTGAAGATCGACGTGGAAGCCCAGACCTGACCCACGCACGTTCAGGTTTTCCACGTTTCGCACTCCTTTGACGCCCATCGCTGCCGTGAGCACACGGGCTTTGACGGTGTGATCCGGAGCCGCGTCCATCAGTCCGGAAATCGCGGGTCGCAGGGTGCGTACTCCGTTAACCGCCACGAGCACCGCGGCGACAAGGGCTGCCCAATCGTCAGCCGCTTCCCATCCCGGCCCACCCAAAATCGCAATGCTGATTCCGACGAATGCTGCCAGCGAGCTGACCGCGTCGGCGCGGTGGTGCCACGCGTCTGCGGCGATAACGGTGCTTCCGACTTCTCTTCCCACACGCGCCACGCGTTGATAGAGAATTTCTTTTACGATGATCACGCTGGCCGCGACGAACAGCGTGAATGCCGCCGGAAGGTGGTGCGGCCGCAGAATCTCCCGGATGGCCATGATCGAGATCCCGGTCGCCGCGCCGAGCAGCATCAGCGATACGATGGCAGCAGCGAGCGGCTCCGCTTTGCCGTGTCCGTAGGGATGATCCTCGTCGGCGGGACGGGCAGCGATGCTCAGCCCCATCCAGACGATGAGCGAAGAAAAAATATCCGCCGACGACTCGACCGCATCGGCGACGAGCGCGTTCGCATGTCCGACTATGCCAGCGATGAACTTCACCAGCACGAGCAGGGCATTGACCAGCAGGCCGGCTTGCGCCCAGCGAATGCTCCGGCTCGTCGCGCTATTCACAGCGACGGTTTGCCTTTAAAGGTCGGCCTTCTCCAATCGTTCGGCGGCGGCGTTGATGCGGGCCGCGTATGACTCGGGATCTTCTCCGGGTACTCGATTGGGAACCACAAAATCCGGACTCTCCGGCTGGTCCGACGATGGAGTGTTGACGAAGAGATCTCCTCCCCTGGCGATGACGGCCGCCTCGAAGCGATCGATCGCGGTCATCAAGTCGTCGAGCTGTCCACTCGTCTCGCGCCCGGTGAGGAGCACGCCTTTCTGCCGAATCCGCCCAGCGAGCTCGAGCGCGGCAGAATCTCGCTCCTCGCGGCGGTGCGGATCCAGGTCCTCCTGCTGCTCCTCGAAGGATTCCTCTCTCATCAAGCCTCCACGCTTTTTCGGGTTGAACAGATAGTCTGCAAATCCCGTGATAGCGGCGTGAAAGCTGCGACACTTCGAAGCCTTCGTCGAGGGCAATCGCGAGCGATTGGCCCAGCTCGCTGAGAGATTTCTTCGTTAGCGAGCCGAAGCCACACCTCTTGTGGAGCGCTTGGAATCCCTGCTACATAGTAGCGGACACTCAACTGCCCGCCCGGAGAACGCTACGTGATACCTCGCGCCCTTTGCCTAGTGTTGGGCACAGCGCTATCGATCAACTCGCTCCTCCCGTCTTCCGCTGTGTCGCAGCGACAGCCACTTCCGGGCCGCGCGATGCCGGCGACAATAGCTCCGACGGCTTACGACACCACCGCGTTTGCCGCACTTCGCTGGCGCGAGATCGGTCCTTTCCGAGGGGGGAGGTCGGTCGCCGTCGCTGGATCGAGCAAACGACCGAACGAATACTACTTCGGCACCACCGGCGGTGGCGTCTTCAAGACCACCGATGGCGGGATCACCTGGGCCGCCGTCACGGACAAATACTTCGGTGGGACGATCGGCGCGATCGGCATCAGCGAATCCAATCCAGACATCGTATACGTGGGCGGTGGTGAGTATCCGATTCGCGGCAACGTCTCGCACGGCGACGGAGTGTGGCGAACCACCGACGGGGGCAAGACGTGGGTCTCGCTCGGGCTTACGGATACGCGGCAGATCTCACGCGTTCGCGTGAATCCTGTCAATCCGGATGTCGTCTACGTCGGCGCGCTGGGGCACGTGTTTGGCCCAAGCACCGAGCGGGGCGTCTACAAAACCACCGACGGCGGCAAGAACTGGAGAAAGGTTCTCTATCGCAACGACTCCACCGGTATCACTGATCTCGTTCTCGATCCGAACAATCCGGAAATCGTCTACGCCGCGTTCTGGCAGGCCTGGCGCACTCCGTGGCAACTGGTCTCCGGCGGCGCGGGCAGCGGAATCTTCAAGTCGACTGATGGCGGAGAACATTGGACCGAGCTGACGCGCAACCCCGGCTTGCCGGCGGGCATCATCGGCAACATCGGTCTCGCCGTATCACGGTCCAACTCGAACAAAATCTGGGCAATCGTCGAAGCTGATTCGGGCGGCGTCTTCCGCTCGACGGATGGGGGAGCTACGTGGACGCGCACCAACAGCGACCGCCGGCTGCGTCAGCGCGCCTGGTACTACACGCGCATCTTCGCTGATCCGAAAGATGAGAACGCCATTTACGTCTTGAACACCGGCATGTACCGCTCGACCGACAACGGCAAGTCTTTCCGTAACATCCAGGTGCCCCACGGCGACAATCATGACCTGTGGATCGCGCCGAACGACGCGCAGCGAATGATCGAGTCGAACGATGGCGGCGCCAACGTGTCATTCAACGGCGGAAGTTCGTGGACGGAGCAGGATCAGGCGACGGCGCAGTTCTACCACGTCGTCACGACTAATCAGTTTCCTTACCGCGTCTGCGGCGCGCAGCAGGACAATTCGACTCTTTGCGGTCCGAGCCGAAAAAGCGGCGGGATCGACATCAGGGATTGGTACGACGTCGGCGGTGGCGAGAGTGGTTACATCGCCGTGCGCCCCGATACGCCTGATATCGTTTTCGCCGGTTCGTACGGCGGACTCCTGACGAGAAAGGACATCAAGACGGGCTTCGAGCGTGACGTCAATCCGTGGCCCAACAATCCGATGGGACACGACGCCGCCGACGCGAAGTATCGCTTCCAGTGGACATTCCCGATCGTGATCTCGCCGAATAACCCCGGTCGGATGTACGTCGGTAGCAGCGTGATTTTCCAGACGGATGACGAGGGACAGTCGTTCAGGGCGATCAGCCCGGATCTCACCAGGCACGATCCGCGTACGCTTGGCGCGTCCGGTGGACCGATTACCAGGGACCAGACATCGGTCGAGTACTACGCTACCGTTTTCACGATCGCCGAATCACCGCGCGAGCGGGGAGTGATCTGGGCAGGCTCGGATGATGGGCTCGTCCACGTCACGCGAGACGGCGGGAAGACCTGGAAAAACGTAACGCCGGCCGGTTTGGGGGAATGGGCCCGCATCTCGATGATCGAGGCGTCGAATTTCTCCAGCGGGACGGCGTATCTCGCCGCCAACAGGTACCAGCTAGACGATATGAAGCCGTACCTTTACAAGACAAGCAACTACGGCGCGACATGGACAGCCATCACGACTGGGATACCACCGACGGAATTCACCCGCGTTTTACGCGAGGATCCGGAGCGCGCCGGTCTGCTTTACGCGGGAACGGAAAGAGGAGTCTGGGTGTCGTTCAACGATGGAGCCAACTGGCAGTCGCTGCGGCGAAACCTGCCGATCGTTCCCATCCACGACCTGGCGGTGAAGGAAGGGGACCTGATCGCCGCAACTCATGGCCGGTCGTTCTGGATTTTGGACGACCTGTCGTCGCTTCGACAATTGAGTCCCGATGTCACTCGGTCGTCCGCGTACCTGTTCAAGCCGCGCAAAGCTTACCGCGCCGGATTTGGAGGCGGCGGCGGAAATGGGGCCGCGGGCGGACATCCGAGTGGCGCCAATCCGCCGTCCGGCGGCGTCATCTATTACTGGCTCTCGCAACCCAGGCAAGTCGTTACCATGGACTTCCTCGATTCACAGGGGAAAGTCATTCGCAGCTTCACGAGTCAGCAAGATCCGACGGTCGCCGTTGATTCTATTCGCGCCGACAGCATTCGGACCGCTCGCAACGACAGTCTGCGGCGAGCGGGAGTAGCACCGGATACCACGGCCCGGACCGAGGCTCGCGGCGAAGAAACGCCGCCGAGCGAAGAGGGTCCGTTCCGCCGGCCTCCGCCGCCACGAGTTGCCAACAAGGCGGGCCTCAATACGTTCTCGTGGAATCTCAGGTATCCAGACGCATCGGTGTTCGAAAACATGATCCTGTGGGCGGGCAGCACCGCGGGACCGGTCGTTTTGCCCGGAACGTACACCGTACGTCTCAACGTGAATGGCCAACGGTACACCCAGCCGCTGGCAATCGTGAGGGATCCGCGCACCGCCGCGACGGATGCGGATCTCAAGGAGCAGTTCGACCTCCTGATGCGCATTCGTGACAAGACGAGCGAGGCGAACGACGCCGTGAAGACGATTCGGAACGTGAAGGCGCAGCTTGCAGATCGAACGAAGAGGATGCCCGCCGACAAGCGTGACGCATTTGCTCGTCTCGCCGACAGTCTCGCGACCAGGCTCTCCGCGGTCGAAGGCGAGATCTACCAGGTGAAGAACCAATCGAGTCAGGATCCGCTCAACTACCCGATCAAACTGAACAACAAGATCGCGGCGCTCGCTGGTGTCGTAGGCGGCACGGACGCGAGGCCGACCAGCCAATCCTACGTTGTTTTCACGGACCTTTCCGCGCAGCTCGATCGCCAGCTCTCCACGCTGCGCGGAAGCCTTTTCTCCAATCTTCCGCCGGTCAACGCGGCACTGAAGTCCGCCGGGCTGCCCGCGATAGTCCCGGGAACGGAAGAGATCAGGACTCCGTCCGCTCGCGTTCCGCCAAGCGCCATTACCGACGAAGAGGTCGAGAAGTAGGCGTGATGCGCGCGCGCATAGTCGTCATCCTGATCGGCGCCGGCGCGGCAATCGCCAGCGGGGCGTGTAGCGATGACAACGATCGCTCGACGACGCGCATCCAGATCATCGATTCCGCTTATACCGAATCGTGGCAGCCAATGGAGGACACCGGAACCGTATACCGGATCGAGGTGGTCTATCCACGCGGCGCCGACACGATCCGCAGCGTCATTCCGCCGGCGCCCATCATTGTCGGCGATACTCTAGTGCTTGGACTGGTCCAGGCGTCCGAAGATTCCTCCACGCCGCAACGACAGATTTTCCGACTGCGTCTCGGCCAGCACCGCGTCGAGACGAGTCCGCTACCGGACGACGTCTGGCCTTCGTATCAGGACGTACTGATCTCGCCCGACGGTCGCTACGTCGCGTACGTCGGGGAGGACACGATGCCGGCAAATCCCGGGACCTACGGTATCGTTCGCGATCTCAAGACCCGGCAGATCGTGATCAGGGGGCCGGGGGGCGGTGGCTGCGACTGCGACGAAGATTTCAACCACGCCCGCTGGTTTGCGCCCGACAGCTTCGAGATCGCCGTTGCGCACAAGAACACGAATGGCGCCTGGCAACGAATCTCGGGAAAGGCTTCCGCGCATCGGGTCCACGTCGATACGCTGACCGACGAACCGGACTGGCATTGACGGATCCCAAGCGCGATTTCCTCCGCCACACTCTCGCCACGATAGCCTACCGCGCCGCGAAGGTCGAGCGTGACGCGCCGCCCGGGTTCGCGAGCTTCCAGCTCGGAAAGGGCGCGCGTACTCCGGTGCAAATCCTCGCTCACATGGGTGACTTGTTCGACTGGGCGTTGCGGATGGTGCGGGGACAATCCGACTGGGTTCCGACAAAGCCACAAGCATGGCGCAAGGAAGTGGAGCGCTTCCACGCTTCGCTCCTCGCGCTCGACAGATATCTCGCGTCCGACGCACCGATGGGCGCGAGCGCCGAAGAATTATTCCAGGGACCGCTGTCTGACGCGCTCACCCATATTGGCCAGGTTGCCGTGCTGAGACGGCAGGACGATTCCCCAGTGCGATCCGAAGTGTACGCGCGGGCAGACATCGCGCCGGGTCGCGTTGGCGCCGAACAGCCGAGGAGTCCCTTTGAGTTCGACAGCCCGGTAACCAAGACCGGCGGCTGAAAGCCACCCAGCCTCGTACACGAAGTGGCGCCGCCGTGGAATGTGCAGCCGCCGCCGTGCATTATACATGGGCACGGCTGTAACCCTCCGGCCTTTTAGTTCGTAGGATTTCCGATGCAGACTCCCGCTCCGCAACCAACCCCGAGCCCGCCGATCCGAGGGGTAGTCGTCCCTGGCCTTGAAGGGACACCGGCGATCTCCATACCCGTGCCTCGTACGGCAGCTGATCTCGATGCCCTCCGGGCGCGGCGTTCGGAGCTTTCCGATCAGCTGCAGTCGGTCGACGGAAGGCGGAACAAGTTGCTCAGCCAGCTGCAAAAACTGGGTCTCACCGGCGACGAAACAGCGAGACAGGGACTCGAGGGCCGTCTTGCACTGCTCGATAAACGTCAGCTGCAGCTGGAATCGGATCTTCAGCAAACCGGTCAGGCGCTTTCGAGCCCCGCCGCGGGGTTGATCGCTGGCACATCCAACGCTCCGGTCTTCGCCGGCCTCGCACCAAAACAGGTTATGACACTCTCCGTGCTCGCGATCATCTTCATCTTTTTCCCCTTGGCTACCGGTTTTTCGCGGGGTTTCTGGAAGCGCGCCAACAGGGTGGCTACGCCCGCGGTGTTCACCGAGACGGCACAGCGTCTCGAGAGATTGGAAGCCTCGGTCGATGCAATCGCGATCGAGATCGAGCGCGTGTCGGAAGGACAGCGATTCGTAACGAAGCTTCTTTCCGATGGCCAGGCCGCGCAAATGCTGGCCGCCGGCCAGCGCCCGGCAGAGAAGGTGCGGGCCGGTCAATAAAAAGCGCGTCCACTAAATGGACGCGCTTTTTTTAGACACTTTTTCCAGCCGACGACTCGTCAAACGGCGGGCGGCCCTGCTTTCCCTTCGCCTTCGCTCAGCGTCTGCTGTCTGAGGGCGGCTGCCCCCATTAGTCCGCCGAGTCCCATAGACTCGACGGCCGTGCTGGGCACAAGCATCAGCGCTCCCTTTTCCTTCAGTCCCTCGTACAGAATGTTCATCGCGCGCAGGTGCAGCGCGGTTGGATTGTTCTGGTACGATTTCGCCGCCTCGAAGAAGAGATGGGCGATTTCCACTTCGGCCTGACCGAGAATGATGCGCGCTGACTTCTCGCGCGACGCTTGCGCCTCACGGGACATCGCGTCCTGAAGCGAAGTTGGAATCACGATGTCGCGCATCTCCACCGATTGCACCGTGACGCCCCAGGGGTTGGACCGCTGGTCGATGAGCGCCTGGAGCTCCGACTCGATTCGCTCCCGTCCGCGCAGCAGCTCGGTGAGTGATGTGCGTCCGATAATGTCGCGGAGACCAGTCTGCGCTGCCCAGCTCACCGCCTGGGTATAGTCCTGTACCTCCAGCGCGGCCTTTTCGGAATCGTGCACCATCCAGAAGAGAACCGCGTCGACGTTTACCGGGACGGTGTCGGAGGTGAGGGTTTCTTCCGCCGCGAAGCTGGTGGTTACGACGCGCTGGTCGATGTAAAGAGAGATCGTCTCCACGAACGGCGTGATCCAGAATAGTCCGGGACCACGTAGTCCAGTGTACTTGCCGAGCCGGAGTACGACGGCGCGCTCCCACTGCTTCGCGATCTTTGGAGACTGCGACAAGAAGAGCCCGGCGATTACCCAGACAAAGAGCCAGCCCGGGTTTTGGCTCCCCGCCGTCATGACGAGTCCAACGACCAGCGAGAGAAGGAAAATCGACACTGCAACCACGTTGAGGCGCCCCTGTGAGCGGGCAGCCCGGGCAGCGCGGCGTGCTGCGAGAACTTCGTCCATGTCCGGCATTTATTCTTTCTCCTCTTGTCTGAGCTGAGTTATGAGCTCGGCTAAAGTGAATCCCAGCATCGCAGCATCGCCTACGAAGCGTCGAATGAGCTCGCGCAGCTCGCGCTCACGGTGAGTGCGCGCCGCCTGAGGGGTCGGCGCCTCGCGAACGAAAGTGCCGACTCCGCGTCGGGTCTCGAGAATTCCATCGCGCTCCAACTGGGCGTAGACCCGTGCCACGGTGTTCGCGTTCACCGCGAGGTCCACCGCCAACTGCCGAACAGTTGGCAGCTGCATCCCTGGTTGGAGCGTGCCGGTCGCGATCGCCGCTCTGATCGATCGATCGAGCTGAGCGTAGATCGGGGTCGGACTCTTTGAGTCGACGTTGAAAATAGGCATTGTCTGCTTGTACTATCACATTAGTACAATACGGCCAGGCCCGCAACAGGTTTCAAGCAGGCTAAGGCTACCGGCTATGGGTGTACATAAGATCGACGATCTCGTCGTACATCACGTCCGCCTGCTTCCCACCCGAGCGGATCGCCCCTGTCGCGCAGTGCTTCAGATGGTTTCGCATCAGCTCCCGACCCACTCCCCGCAACGCCTCATGGACTGACGAGATCTGGGTGAGGATGTCGGCGCAGTAACGGTCATCGGCGATCATCTTCTGAAGTCCCCGTACCTGGCCTTCGATGCGCCGGAGTCGCTTCAGGTTTCGCGATTTCACATCCGGATCGACCGCCAATGCCTTCCTCGACCCCGTTGATTCCTGAACCGCGCACCCGCATTCAGCTGCGTCCGCCGATTCCTTGCGATTCTGTTTGCCTGCGATAGTGGGCATGGCTTCTCCGGTGGGCGCGCGTTACGCGAGGCGCGCGTGTCGCAGTCTCAAGCTGTTGGTGACAACGCTCACCGAGCTCAGCGCCATCGCGGCGCTGGCGATTATCGGGCTCAGCATCAGACCTGTGAGCGGATAGAGGGCGCCAGCTGCGATCGGGATTCCGATCACGTTGTACACGAACGCCCAGAACAGATTCTGCTTCATCGTCGCCATCGTGCGGCGCGAAAGCGAGATCGCGCCGACGACGCCGCGCAGATCGCTACGCATTAGGGCGATATCGCTCGCCTCGACAGCGATATCGGTACCCTTGGGCATCGAGATTCCGACATCCGACTGAGCCAGCGCGGGCGCATCGTTGATTCCATCGCCGACCATTGCGACGACTCGATGCTCTCGCTGCAGCGCGCGAATCTCCTCCACCTTCTGGTGCGGAAGTACCTCGGCGACGATGCGATCCACTCCGATCGCGTTGGCGATCGATTCGGCCGTCGACCGTCTGTCGCCGGTGACGAGCATCACATCGATTCCCATCGCCTTCAACGCTCGGACAGCTTCCGCGGACGACGGGCGCAGCGAGTCTGACACGACGATGATGCCGACGATCCGCCGATCGATCGCGACATAGAGCTCGCTTGATCCCTCGGGCACTTCAGACGTGTAGGGTAGGCCCGTGCCCCCGACCTCGAGATCGAGCAGCAACCGCGCGTTGCCGATGGCGACTTCTCTCCCCCGCACTTTCCCCGTGACGCCGCTACCGGTGTGTGATCTGAATTCGCTCACCTCGCCGACGGTTTCGTGTTTGTCGTTTGCGGCGCGCACGATCGCTGCCGCAACCGGATGTTCGGAATGGCGTTCGACCGCCGCCGCATAACTCAGAACCTCGCGCTCACTTAGTTCGCCAAGAGTCATCACGCGCGCTACGCTGGGCGCGCCTTCGGTGACGGTTCCGGTTTTGTCGAGCACGACAGTGTTCACATCGCCCGCTCGCTGCAGGATTTCGCCGCCCTTGATCAGGAGGCCCATCTCCGCGCCTCGTCCGGTGGCAACCATCACCGCCGTTGGAACCGCGAGTCCCATCGCGCACGGGCAGGCAATAATGAGAACGGACACCGCTGCGGCTATCGCATGTGGGAGAGCGGCCGCGCCACCCAGCACGTACCACGCGATGAAGGTGATGATGGCGATGGACAGCACGGCCGGCACGAAGACAGCGCTCACTCTGTCAGCGAGCCGCTGAATTGGTGCGCGCGAGCTTTGGGCATCTCTCATGAGCGCGACGATTCGGGCCAGGACACTGTCGGCGCCCACGCTGGTCGCGCGGTAGCGGAGCGATCCAGTAGTGTTGACCGTGCCGCCTACGACTTGATC
>WNFW01001749.1_pt1 | contig 15699 bp, 15 predicted proteins | sample 5400131 | NCBI WGS metagenome assembly WNFW01 (sample SAMN13153362, study PRJNA577476) | soil metagenome | isolation source: 20 cm soil or saprolite under grassland replicate 1 | place: USA:California | collected 2016-06-15 | reverse complement strand
TTTTCAACGCGGAGAAGTGGGTTCATAGTTCCTTCGGCCATGTTGGCACTCGGTGCGGTGTTCGCCGCCTTCAGTGGACGCTTTTAGCTCTTCATGCATCAATCGCGCCTCACGACTTCACAACAACAATCGTGCCGGTCATTTTGGGATGAACCGAGCAAAAGTAGGTGTAGGTGCCAGGAGTACCAGCTGTAATTGTGAAGCTTTGATCCGTATCCAGCGCGGACGATTTCTTAAACTGTTTCTCGACGCTGACAACGGTATGCGGTTCTTCGTCGCGATTGATCCATGTAATCGTCTGTCCGGACTTCACAGTTATGGTCTGCGGATTAAAGGCGAAGTCTTTGATCTCTATTGTGTTTTGCTTGCTGTTGGTGCTATCGGCGTCCTTCATGTCGCCAGCCAGTGCGAAGGCGGACAGATTCAGACAACTGATCGCGCACAGTAGTGCGATGGTTTTGTTTCTACGTGTTAGTGTAGTCATAGTTATTTGTTGTTACGTTAGCTGAGGTTAGTATCGACGACGGCCAGCGCGGTTTTACCTTGTTTATACTGGACGCTTGTTAGACCAAGCAGGCTGCGCAGCCTTTCAGCCGGCACTTTCATTGGTCCAGGAGATGGGGCGGTTCCAGGCGCGGGCTGCGGAAAGGCAGTGGACATCGCTGTATGGAAAGTGATATTGCCTTCTACCTTCTGGAGCACCTGGTGAATGTGGCCGTTTAGCACAGTCACTGAGCCGAAGCGTTTCAAATATCCCAGAGCGCGTTCGCTGTCGCTCGTGCCCCAGCCCCATTCGGGATAAACTGCCCAGAGCGGGATATGCGCGAAGACAACAATGGGCGTGCTCGTTCCGAGATCTTTCACATCGTCTTCGAGCCACTCGAGCTGCTCATCACCGAGCTGTCCCAGACCCCCGGCCTGAAGATCAAGCACGTTGACCAGTCCAATGAAATGGACGCCGTTTTTGTTAAAGCTATACCAACCGGAGCCCTTGGCTTCGACGCGCTTCAAATACCTTTCGCGGTAAAGCTTGCCGCCGTCATTTAGAACGTCGTGCTCGCCTGGCACGTAAAAGATATCCTTGGTCCGGCAGCTCTTAAGTATCTCATCGAAAGTGTCGAACTCTTCCGGCTTCGAGAGTTGCGTGATGTCTCCAGTGTGGATAAGGAAAGACGGCGGGGTAGGCATCGCGTTGATTCGATCCAAAGCAACCTTGAAAGTCGCGGTAACATCTTTGTTAGCCTCTTTGTTGAAGCCAATGTGGCTATCGCTAATCTGTAGAAAGCTAAGGTCCGTAGCCGGCAATGGCTCTCCAGCTTTCGCAATTTGGGCAAGGGTTTTTGACACGAGGACGCCGCCGCTGACGGTCCAGAGCAGGCCGGTGCCAGCCCAGGCCATGCACTGAAGAAAGCCGCGGCGATCAATCCCGTCGTGCTCGTGATCATGAGAAATGTAATCGGACATATGTTTGGTTCCTTTTAGGTTGTTTGTTTGATGTTGCTTTCACTTGTCCTTACTGATTCCCGCGGGTTTTATTCCCGAAATTAAATCGCGCCACTTTCAACTCCGCTGACAAACCCGCCCAGATGCCCAGCGATTGCGATCAACAAGACAGTGCCAAGCGCAAGCATGATGTAGGCGAGTCCTGGCCTCCGTCGCGGGAGTTTCCGCTGGGAAATACGCCACCCGGAAAGGAGCCAAATCATCCCGCTTGCGGCCAGGGCAAAGAGCAGGTGTAGAAGCAGGTTTCCTTTAAGCTTCGATCCTTCTAATTGCCATTGCCATGCGATCAAGCCGCTGGCAATGGCCACCGGGGCCGTCAGTGCCGCACCGATTAGATTGTAGAATGCGGCTTTCGCCAACACCGGATTCCTTTTCCAGATCGCGAGAAGATCAAATGCCACGCTGATGATGAAGAGCGCTATCGGAAAGTGAATGATTACCGGGTGTTGCGCGTGTTTCGCGAGCAGCGCGGCTTTTAGGTCAAACGGATTCATACGATCCTTTGTGAAACCTTGCGGAGATTTTGCGACATTCAGTTGCGTACTATCCCGCTGGGTGATTCTCTCGAATCCAGGTCGAGAATTGTTCGCCGGCCGGCCTTGATAACAACGCGCACTCGGACGTAGCCTTCTCTCTCCGATCGAGCTTCGATCACGTACGATCCCACTGGCAGTGTCACGACCTCGGGAATTTCATCGCTACGCGAAATGTGATTTTCCACATTCTTAAATAGCTTTCCGTTAGTCGCATAGATGGCGTAGGAGCTATGTGCATAGTAAGGCACGTCACCGTCCTCGAATGCATCCGTGGCCGAATAGACCACGAGCGATCCTTGCGATAATTGTGCAGCTGTTGCTTTGCCCTCGGCTAGCGCCGTTTTCTCTGTTTCATTACCGCGCGTGGTGCCAAGAAGCGCTACTGCAATAAACATCGCGACCGCCAGATTTCTTGTGGTCACGTACCTGAGAAGTGGCTTGAACCTGGATGCGTAGCTGTAACTCTGTTTGTGATTTGTTTTCATTGTTTTGTTTCTAATTACCTCCACCAACTCATACCGATTTGCTGAGCGAATATTCCCGCTCGAGCGGGGGCGGTTTTCGCACCGAAGAAGTTGCGGGAAAGAATCGCTGCGGTTCGACGGAGCAGGCGGCGACTATTGCCGATAAGCTAGGGTGCTATGGAGTTTCACTAACGAGCAGGATGTCGTTAGTGATGCGGCGTCCGACTTTCGAACTGCTGCTTGAAAGTCTGCAGATCGTTAACGTTCACGTCCGAAACAGCCCAGTAGTTAAAGTCGGAGTCAGCCCAGTTCAGAAGCTGATACCCCTCGCGACTTATTGTTTTCGGAGCTTTTGATTCGTTCGACGCTGCTGGCCAAACAAAAAGGTTGATAAAGTGTTTGCGCCTTCCGTAAACCAACGCTGCCACGGGCCTGTTATCCAAGTAATCCAGGCGCCCGCCAATCAGCGGAAATCCCTCATTGGAAAGATCGACAACCGGAGGGGCAAAATCGAGCTTCGTGTCCAGCCAGGGTTTTACAGTATGCTGATCAGAAGAAGCGACGTCCGTGAGGTGATCCGCCATAAGCGAGCGGACGTGACTAGCTATAAGTTGCGTCGCGAGGAACTGGTCGGAAGCAGGCGGCCGTAGTCGGGGCAGGAAACTTGAAGCAATAATTGCGGCCAGGACGATAGCTGCTGCAAGCGCAAACCAGTTCCAAGGTATCTCAGGCAAAACAAGACGCCGCTCTCCCCGCGGCGATGTAAGCAAAGCGTGAGTTTCTCGTGCGGACCCGCGCGAGTCCCTTACACCAACGGCATCTCGTAAAGAAGATTGAATTCGCTGACGCAGTTCAGCCGGAGCTTTATAGTAAGGCGCGCCGCGGCTAATCGCATGAGCCAGCGCTGTGTCCGCCCCATACGCCTGCTCACATTTATGGCACTCCCGCAAATGCTCTTCGATTCTCTGGCTCGTCATTGGATCCAGTTCGCCATCCAAATAACCATCCATCAGTTTTATAGCTTCTTCGCAGTTCATCTATTTCTCCTTACCGATTTGAGCGGCGAAATATTCCTTAAGCTTACCGCGAGCGCGGGCGAGCCGCGACATGACCGTACCGGGCGGAATTCGTAGAATCTCGCCTATCTCTTTGTAAGATAAATCTTGCTGGTGACGCAGGATCACGATCTCCCGGAACTCCGCCGGTAATTCGTGCATCGCTTTCCCGATTAGCTCCGCATCTTCAGCGTGCTCAAGAATCGCTGCCGGACTGGCCGACTCATGGTCGCTTGCGTGGATCTCTTCGTCAAAAGTGGTGCTTAGGTCAACCGCACGGTTCTTTTTCAACAACGTGTAAGAGGTATTCCGGACAATCGTCAGCAACCAGGCGCGGCCATTGGAACCATGGAATCCACTGAAAGATTTGAAAGCGCGTAGATACGCCTCCTGAACAACATCCTGCGCATCCTGTTCGTTTCGCAGTAGCCACCTGGCCAAATTGTGCGCGGCATCGAGATGCGGCAGCATCGTCTCTTCAAAAGATGCCAGCTCCGCTCTCTCAGAGTGATCCGGTTCGCTTTTCTTGAGTAGGACGAACTTCACAATCTTCCGATGCGATTCGAGATTTTCAGTCTCAAAAGTATGCTGCGCTTTCAGTGCCAAAGCCATAAGCGAATTTCTGGAGCCATATTCCAACGCAGCACGGTCCAATCATGTGCGTTGCCATCTATCTAACGAAGACTGTTCTCGCGTCGTTTTATTCCATCTGCCCAAGAAAAAGATCGAGTGGCTGCTTCGAATCAAATTGCAGTAGTTCTCGCATCCCGAGAAATGTCGCGCTTAATTTCGATTAATGACCTCGGCTGAGATCCGCCAATCATTTCTCGATTTCTTTCGCGAGAAAAAACACACCATTGTGCCTTCGTCGTCGCTGTTGCCAGACGCGCCGAATCTCCTTTTCACCAATGCAGGCATGAATCAGTTCGTGCCGATTTTTCTTGGACAACAAAAACCGCAGTGGAAACCACCGCGCGTGGCCGACAGCCAGAAATGCATTCGTGCCGGTGGTAAACACAACGATCTCGAAGACGTCGGCCTCGACACCTATCACCACACGTTTTTTGAGATGCTCGGCAACTGGAGCTTTGGCGATTATTTCAAGAAGGAAGCAATCGAATGGGCGTGGGAACTACTGGTCGAACGCTGGAAATTTCCGGCACAACGGCTGTACGCGACGGTTTATCAGCCCGGGCCTGGTGAACCGAGTGAGTTCGACCAGGAAGCGTACGATCACTGGGCGCGTTTATTCCGCGAAGCCGATCTCGATCCAAACGTTCATGTTCTCAGCAGTGGCAAAGCTGACAATTTCTGGATGATGGGCGACACCGGCCCGTGCGGTCCGTGCTCGGAAGTGCATATCGATTTAACGCCAGACGGCGACACGCGAGGTGCGCTCGTGAATAAAGGTGACCCGCGTTGCATCGAGATTTGGAACCTGGTGTTCATCCAGTTCAATGCGAATCCGGACGGCACATTCACGTCTTTACCGCAACGTCACGTCGATACCGGAATGGGTTTCGAGCGGGCCGTAGCAATTATTCAAGGCACCAAAAATCTCACAGATTTTTCTGGAACGACATCGAACTACGACACCGACGTTTTCCGCCCGATTTTCGACGAAATCGAAAAACTGAGCGGCAAAAAATACGCCAGCACGTTGCCAGACCCCTCTCAACTCTCAACTCTCAACTCTGAACAGACTACGGATGTCGCGTTCCGGGTGATTGCCGATCACATCCGGGCCGTGTCATTCGCGATCGCCGATGGAATCATCCCTTCAAACGAAGGCCGTGGTTACGTTCTGCGTCGCATCTTGCGTCGCGCAGTTCGCTATGGCCGCACGCTGGGTTTTCACGAGCCCTTCTTTTTCAAACTCGTCGATGTGGTGGCTGAAACGATGGGGGACATGTTTCCCGAAGTGCATGCGACACAGTCGAAAATCAAAGACACAATCCGCCGCGAGGAAGAAGCATTTAACAAAACGCTGGACAGAGGAATCGAACTCTTCGAGCGCGAGGTCGCGCGCATTTTGGGGAGCGCGGGCGCCTCGCCCGCAGTGTCACGCGCCTCGCGGGACACTTCTGCGGCTACAAGAGCTCCCGGCCCGGCTTACTACAAACGTCGTCTCCCGCACTTCGAGCGGCCGTGGGCGAAATACATGGTTACCTTTAGTACGCGGGAGCATCGGCAACTTTCTCCGGCTGAACGCGACATCACGCTCCAAACAATTTTGCATGACTCGGGCAAGAAATACGAGCTCTATGCCGCGTGCGTAATGCCGGACCATGTTCATCTGCTACTCGAGCCGCAAATTGAGAATGATGACGCCAAGGGAAAGACGGTCTTCTACGCGTTAAGCGAAACTCTGCAGACACTCAAAAGCGTTTCGTCGCATCGTATTAACAAAGTTGCAGGCGTGAAAGGTCAGCGCATTTGGGAGAATGAATCCTTTGATCGCGTGATTCGTTCGGAGGGCGACCTGGAAGAGAAGTTCCACTATATCTGTCGAAACCCTTGGGATTCCGGGGTGGCGAAGCCGGATGAAGACTACCAATGGGTATGGACCCCACAGTCCACGGCGGTGGTGTCCCGCGAGGCGCGTGACACTGCGGGCGAGGCGCCCGCGCTCCCCATTAGAGTCACGATTTCCGGCGAGTTCGCGTTTAAACTTTATGACACGTACGGTTTTCCCCTCGATCTCACCGAATTAATGGCCCGCGAGCGGGGGCTCACTGTCGACGTAGCCGGCTTCGAAGAACTAATGGAGCAACAGCGCGATCGCGCGCGCAAGGCACAAAAGAAGGAGGAAATCAGTGTCGAAGAAGGACAATTGAAGGCCGAGCCGACGAAATTCCTCGGTTACGATTTCCTCGAGACGGAATCGGTTGTCGACGCAGTTTTGCCGAGCAAACAAGCGGGCGAAGTAAACATTGTTCTCGATCGGACGCCATTCTACGCCGAGATGGGCGGGCAAGTTGGCGATCGCGGATTGCTTCATGTTCCGGGACACGATTGGACGGAGGTCGGTCAGTTGCGTGTGATCGATACCCAAAAGCGTGGCGACGTTTTTGTTCATCGCGCGACGCTCGTGGAGGGTCGTGCGCCGGAGCCGGGTGAGGCGGTGCGCATCTCAGTGGATGCCGAACGGCGCAATCTGATTCAGGGTCATCATACCGTTACGCATTTGTTGCACTGGGCGCTTCATCAAATCGTTTCTCCTGACGCGACCCAAAAAGGCAGCTACGTCGGTCCGGACAAATTGACGTTCGATTTTTCAAGCGCGCCACTCACAGCGCAACAAAAGCGCGACGTTGAAAAAATGGTGAACGAAAAAATCGCCGAGAACGCACCGGTTTCGTGGATTGAAATTCCGTTCGCAGAGGCGAAACAACGAAAAGATATCATTCAGTTTTTCGGCGAGAAATACGGCGACACTGTTCGTGTTCTACAAATTGGAGGAGCGCCGCACGCTTTGAATGGCTATTCCATGGAGCTCTGCGGTGGCACGCACGTCAGAGCGACGGGGGAAATCGGGCCATTTCGGATCATCAGGGAAGAAGCAATCGCAGCTGGAACGCGACGGATTGAAGCGGTCGCAGGCGACGCGGCGCGAGTGTGGGCGACGCAGGAATCCGCGCGACAGCAAGAAAAGTTTGAGGCACTCGCGCGTAAGAAACCAGACATCTCGCCGCTGCCGGCTTTCCAAGATGATGCAGCGACAGCCGAAATGTTGAAACAAATCGACGTGCGCGCGGAGCAGCTCGAAAAAGCAGATGCCGAAGTTCGCGAGTGGGAAAAGAAAACAGCGAAATCGGCCGAGGCAGAACTGAAGAGCAGGGCCGCTCAAATCGCCAGCGAACTAGTGCGATCGCATGCTGAAAAAGATTTCTGCGTCGCGGAAGTACCGGATGCGGATGGAAAACTCCTCCAGGCAATCGTGGATGCGCTGAAGTCCAAATTTAAGAGCCCGATTTTTCTTGCCGGTACGCGGGACGCATCAGTCGCTTTGGTCGCTCATGTTCCTACAGCGCTGACGGCGAAGTTTCAGGCCAACAAATTGATCCAACAGATCGCGCCCATTGTAGGTGGAAAAGGCGGCGGACGCCCGGAGAGCGCGCAGGGCGCTGGGAAAGACGCCAGCAAAATCAACGAGGCGCTTACGAAAGCGCGGGAGCTTCTGAGCTGAGCCGGCACATGTAGCCACGGCCCTGTGGGCCGTCTTCGCCTTCTAATCACCATAACCTGACCGGCCACAGGCCGGTGGCTACAGCTTTCGGTGCTACGGAGCGCTCGCGCTCGGCGTTCGCGCGTGTTTCACGAGTAGCTTCGGATTTTTGCCGTCCAGAGACATTCGATAAATCGACGCTTGGTTTTCGTTCTCCTTTTGCATGATGCAAAGGAATTCGTTTGCGGTCAGCCAGAATGGTTCCCAAACAAAATCATCTTTGCCTGTGACGCGGACAGCCTTGTCGTCGCTGAGATCTAACTTTTCAACCGCCGGCTGTGGACCATCCCAGTTTCTGCGTTCGTGCTGCGAACCACAATCCACATCCATCAGCAGCGTGTTGCCGTCCGGCGAAATGCTCAGTCGATCACCGCTGTTCATGCTGGCATCAGTCAGAATCTTCGAGAGCTCCCATTTCTTCAAAACGTTTCCATCGAGATCGATCCGGTAAATATTGTCGAGATCGTGGCAGAAAATCGATTTGCCATCGCGCGCCCACTCAGGCGCGCCAAACGCTTCGGGCTTTAGCTCTGCGTTCTTCACAACCCGGAACCCGGAACCATCGGCGTTCACCAAGCCGAGGTGCCACGCATTGTCTGTCATGATTGAAAAAGCGAGCTGTTTTCCATCCGGCGACCAGACCGGACCAAAACAATTGTCGCTCGGAATATTTGGTAGAACCGTGGCTTTGCCGCTGGCCACGTCGGCGATCGCGATGTGACGCTCGGGACCGGGTCGATTCTTCGCGTCGCCTTCGGTGTTAAACGCGATTCGTGTGCCGTCCGGCGAAATTTCGGGCAACGCGCCCTTCGCAATTTTCTTTGAATGCGTGCCGTCCGCGTCGGCAACAAAGATGTTTTCGCCGCGTTCGTATGCGATTTTGCCCTCCGCGGCGTTAACGAGCGCAGAAAATGCGAGGCAAAGAAAGATTGCAACAATCAATTGCTTCATGTATTCGGAGCGCTCACGCTTGGAAAACGCGCGTTCTTGATCAGGCGTTTCAGATTTTTCCCGTCAGCGGACATTCGATAAATCGAATTTTCCCCTTCGCCGGCGTCGCGGCTGATAAAAAGAATGTTGTCGTTGTCGAGCCAAACGCCGTCCCAGCCAAAAAGTTTTCTCGGCGTGAGCCTGGTTGCCTTTTGCGATTTAAGATCGAACGCCCAGAGTGCCGGCAACGGCCCGTCCCAATCTTTGCGGCCGGATTCTTCGGCCATGTCGATGCTCAAGAGCAATCGCTTCCCGTCTGGTGAAACGTCGATCCGACCGTCCCCGCTCATATCGCCTTTCGGCACGATCTTACTGATGTTCCATTGCGCGCGGACCGCGCCGTCGAGTCCAAGTTGATAAATGTTCGTCATGTCTTCGCAGAAAACTGACTTTCCGTCGCGCGCCCAGATCGGCGAGTAGCGTGTCACTTCGTTTTGAACGCCCGGCTTCAGCACGTGAAAATTCGTGCCGTCTGAATTGATGGTGACCAGGTCCCACACTTCGTGCGGCCGCGTGGTGAAAAGGATCTGTTTCCCGTCAGCCGCCCAGCTCGGGTAATACGAATTCTCGCCAGGGACGTCCTTAAAGATGTTCACCTTGCCAGTCGCGACGTCTACCACTGCGATATGACGCACATAAGTCCTGTCGCTCGTTTTTTCGACGGTGTTAAACGCGACGCGAGTTCCATCAGGCGAGATCGCTGGGAACATTCCATCAGCGATCTTTTTTTCGCCAGTTCCGTCGAGGTTTGCGATCCAGACAGCCTGGTTGCGTTCAAAAGCGATGTGCCGGTCACCAGCAAATGCGGCAGAAAGGCTGGCTAGAACGAAACCAAGTGAAATTATTTTTTTCATGGCAATAGAAACGTAACAAAAAATGTCGCGGCGAGAGCGACCACGAGCACGATTAGATAAACAAATCCGCCAAAAAGGAATTTGAAAATACTGAAGAACCAGCCCTGGCGGTAGACAAAGCGGATCGACAGGAAAATTTGCGTCACAAACGCGATCCAAAGGAGCGCGATTAGCCATCCTGCAATTGGACCCGGCGCGAAGCGATTGAGCCCAATTGTCGCCAGCACAATCAGCATAAGCCCGGCGTAGAAGAACGTGTGGATATGCAACGCATAAATCAGATGGTCGATATAAAAGATACGTCGCCGGACGTAGAGAACTTTCAACACGAGAGCGAAGAGCGGGATGCAGCACAGCATCATGTAGGGCAGGTTGCTGAACATGGTGCTGATAAAAAGCCCCATTTTTGTTCCGTGTTCACCCATCTTCTCTTTTGCCCGAGCTTCGATCCAGCGTTCGAACGGCGTCGTGGATTTCGCATCGTCAAAAACGACGAATGGCCGATCTCCCACTGGACCGTAGGTTTGCTGAGCCGATTCGGCTGTCGGGGATGCGCCTGGCGCTGCTGTGGCTGACGGAGTTTGTTCGGGCGTCGGTGTTGTCGTCGCAGAAGACGTTGGCTTTGTCAGATAATCCAATGCTTTCTGCGCTTTTCGCCGTTGCTCCGGGGTGAGGTTTTCCTTCTTCAGTTCCGCTTCAATCTCGTCGCGCTTGTCTGCGATTGCCGCGGCAACCTCCGCCCGCTTTTCCTCGGGAAATTTCGTCGGGTCAAAACGTATCCCCTTCGTTCCAAAATTCACCGCAAAGAAAAATAAGATGCTGGCGAGCAGATACAGCCGCAGCGGGTTCACGTAGCGGACCCGCTTGCCGGCGAGAAACGCATTTGTCAGCCGCCATGGCTTAAAAATCAGAAGCGCAATCGTGGTAAAGAATTTTGAATCCCAATTCAGGAACTCGTTCAGTAGATCGGCAACAACGTATCGGAAAGAGCGGCGATACTCGATGGCTGGTTGCCCGCATTGCGAGCACCAGTGTCCTTGAAGTTCTGCACCGCAATTCTCGCAATGCGTAAGCGCTGGACTGGTATCTTTCTTTCGACCAAACCGGCGCTGGCCGGGAGTTCCCTCGATTGCGCTGATCGCGGTGTCGCCGAGAAGAATCTTTATCGGTTCGTCCGCCATTTCGCCGAAGAGATTACGAAAACGCGCTGGAAACGTCTACTCTGGAAGGCTTTGTTTCTTGATGATGTGGACACGCTTCGCTTACAACGAGGCAATGAAAACATTCACTGTGACAATTGTCAGTTTGTTGGCGATTTCCACCTTTAACCTAACTACCACGCGGGCCGATCAACCGCATATGCAGTCCGCGCTCCAGCAGTTGCGCGCCGCTCTCGCCCAGTTGGAAGCGGCCGTGCCCGATAAAGCCGGATGGCGAGCTCGCGCGATCCAAAGCACCAAAGCCGCAATTTCTCAGACGCAAAACGGCATAGCCGCGGCGCGATAGCGCTCAAACTTTTCGCAAGAAGTCCTGATCTCTTGCTGGGTCGAAGCTGCCGCGCCCGAGCGGCGGCAATTGGAGCGTACTCTCGGCCGGATTGCGCTTACCGCGATTGACATCGGCGGGAATATTTTCGCTCACTGAAGCTGCGGCGGCGGGTCAAACACTGGAGTTCCTTCGATGGCGCTATCGTAGTATCACCGAGGAGAATCTTCGCGGGTTCGTCGGCGATATGGTCGCGAGATTACAAAAAGAATCTCAACGCGTCGACTGTGCATAGACTCACGTCCACTCAATCCTTGTCGCCACGGGAAAACTGAAAGCTTTGGATTGACCGCCGCGACGGCTTGATGAGACGATCTGCCGCCGTGGCGCTCCAACTGTTCAGAACGAAAAATCCCGACCTTTTGATCGCCGAAGCTGAGGCGCCGGATCGGCAAATGAAGCGCACGCTTGGTGCTTTCGATCTGACCTGCATTGGAATCGGTGCGGTCATCGGCACAGGAATTTTTGCGCTTATAGGCACTGCAATCGCTGGTCAAACCTTCCCGACCCGGCTCGAGACGCCTGTTCTCAATTTCATCCAAGCATGGCTTTCCGGTGGCGACGTTGTTCTTGGACGTGCCGGGGCTGGTCCAGCGGTGGCGATTTCCCTATTCGTCGCCGCACTGGCGTGTGGCTTTGCTGCGCTCTGTTATGCCGAGTTGGCATCGATGATTCCGGTTTCCGGGTCGGCGTACACGTATTCCTACGCGACTTTGGGTGAGATCGTGGCCTGGATTATCGGATGGGACCTGATTTTAGAATATGCCGTTGGCAACATGGCGGTAGCGGTTGGTTGGTCTGGCTATTTCGTCAAGCTCTGCGGCAGTCTTTTCGGACTCAAATTTCCAATCTGGACGGTGAATGATTACCGCACCGCCCGTGATCTGATTGCGAAAGGTGGCGATACGCTGAACGATTTTTCTTCGACAACCATGCCAGTCATTGCGGGTCATCCGATCGCAATAAATCTTCCCGCGCTGGTGATCGTTGCGGCGGTAACGGTTCTTCTGATTTATGGAATTCGCGAGAGCGCGCGAACGAATACCTGGATCGTGATTATCAAAGTGGCCGTCGTTGTTTTCTTCATTTCATTTGGCGCGTTTATGGTGCATCCGACGAACTGGCATCCGTATGTTCCGAACGGCTTCGCCGGTGTTATGAGCGGAGCGGCCATCATTTTTTTCGCTTTCATCGGGTTCGATGCAGTTTCGACGACTGCCGAGGAGACACGAAATCCACAGCGCGATATGCCCATAGGAATCATCGCCAGTCTGATCATTTGTACGCTGCTTTATGTGCTGATGGGCACGGTTCTGGCCGGCGTAAAAAAATACACGATTTACCTGGGCGATCCCGCGGCCGCAGCCACTGCGTTCGCCAGTCAACCATGGGCGGAAGCACTGGTCAGCGCAGGCGCGCTAGCCGGGATGACTTCGGTGTTGCTCGTGTTTCAGCTCGGGCAACCTCGTATCTTTATGGCGATGGCGCGGGACGGCTTGCTCCCACAATACTTCGCGAAGATTCATCCACGCTTCCGCACTCCTCACGTGACAACGATCTGGACCGGTGTTGTCGTCGGCGGAGTAGCGATGCTGACTGACATCGGCTCACTCTCAGATTTGACGAACATCGGAACATTGTTCGCGTTCATTCTTGTCTGCATCGGCGTCGTCGTTTTGCGCCGCACAGATGCGGGGCGGCCGCGGCCGTTTCGCGCTCCACTCGTGCCGATGTTTCCGATCATCGGAGTAATCTTCTGCTTCGCGCTTATGCTGAGCTTGCCAGTTCTGACTTGGATTCGATTCTTCGTTTGGCTCGCGGTTGGCCTGCTGATTTACTTTTTTTACGGCGCCTGGCACAGCAAGCTTCGGGGCGGTGTTGACACCGGCATTACCGAAGATATTCCGCCGCCGCTAATTAAGACCTGATGTGCGAGGGACTTTAGCGTCCCGACGCGCAATCAATAGAGAGTTCGCGGCATCAAGGCTGCTCCCACATTCGCTGGCTTCGTCTACGCTGCGTGCCGCGCATGAGAAATTCTGTCGTCGACTTCCAGCCACTCGAATGTTGTCGTTTTCTCCGGGTCGAGCCGGAATTTCCTGACCTCTTTACTGAAGAATTCGCGCTTTTCCGGATGATTGTAGAGACTGCTTGCCTCCACCTCGTCAGCCCAACCTTTAATCTCCTTCGGCGTTTTATTCTGGCCGCTTTGATTTAGCCAATCGACTATCTCCACGTCGCTCGCGCCCTGCTCAATCTGCGTTTTGAAATCTTCGGCGTTCACACCTTTAAAACCAAAGAGCATGTTATCGAGCGGACAATCGAAATGATATTCGCCGATGTTTCCTGCCACGAGCGCGCGGCATTTGTCGATGGTGCGGCCAAGGATGGCGTACCCGCCAACGCGAATGCGCGGACTGCGTGGCGGTTCTTTCTTTAAATCTTTTGCGGTGATTTTCTTTTTCATACCTAAAGGTGTTTCGAATCAGCCGCGGGAGCTGGCCGCTACGCGTGACAATTGGCGTAATGCGTCGCACAATTAGACATGGTCAAGGTTGATGTTACTTACACGGGCGAGTTGCGTTGCGACGCGACACACGGGCCGTCGCATTCAAAAATTTCCACCGACGCGCCGACAGATAACAAGGGCAAAGGCGAAGCATTTTCACCCACTGATCTCGTTGCCACTGCGCTCGCTACGTGCATGACGACGACCATGGGAATCAAGGCACAGGAACTCGGTGTCGATCTGCGTGGAATGAGCGTCTCAGTGCAAAAGGAAATGTCGAACGACGCGCCGCGCCGGATCGTCGGATTACCTTCGGAAATCCATATTCCGTTGCCACAAAATCATCCGCAGCGCGAAGTGCTCGAGCAAACCGCGCTCAATTGTCCGGTGCACAAAAGTCTGCCGCCGGAAATCCGTCGACCGACGAAGTTTTTCTGGGAAGGGTAGGCGCCGTCATCCAGACCAGAGGTAGCGAGCTCTCCCACGAAGTTGTGATTACATGATCCTTTAGGCCTCATCCGTCGTGAATCGGCAGATCCTTCGCTCCGCTGAGGAGGAGGAATAAGTCCCATGGCAACTCCCGTGATTAGAAAAGCAGCCGAAGCTGACATTCCAAGGTTGCTCCCATTATCTGGCATCGTCTTCGGAGAAGCCGATCCACGGTTGTGCTAAACGCGAGACGCCTTATCCGTACAGCCACTGCACATAATCGCGCACGCCTTGCTCCAGCGGAAAACGCGGCTCGTAGCCGAGCTCCCCGCGCGCATTCGTTAGATCAGCTTGCGTGAAATTCTGGTAATGCGCATGCGGGTTATCGATGTAATCGGGCTCAAAATTTGTGCCGAGACATTATTTGTTGAGAACATCGACCAGCTCGTTAAACGAGCGCGCCTGGCCAGAGCCCAGATTATAAATCCCGCTCGTTTGCACATCGAGCGCGCGGATGGTGCCTTCGACCGCGTCCTTCACATAAACAAAGTCGCGCTTTTGCTCGCCATGCTTGAAAATGCGCGGCCGCTGGCCCGCCTTCATCTGTTGCGCCAGATGATAAACCATGCTTGCCGGCACGCCTTTATGCGCTTCCCGCGGTCCGTAAACGTTGAAGTAACGCAAGCCGATGATGATCCAGTCTCCCAACTCGGCGGCGGCGCGCTTGGCGATGTTGTCCATGATTACTTTTGAAAATGAATAAGCATTTGCCGGCGCAGCGGCGTTTGATTCGACGCTGGCCTCCGTGACAGCGCCATAAGTGGACGCCGACGAGGCGTAGATGATTCGGGTCCTGGTCGGCCGCGCAAAATTTAATAGCCGCCGGAAACTTTCGACATTGTCGTGTACCTGAACGAATTGATCGTGCAACGTCGTATCGGTTATCGAGGCCAGGTGAAAGATCGCGTCGAACTTTTCGTCACCGAACTGTTCTCGCCAATCCAGCGTCGCCAGATTTTGCGCTACGAAATCACCGCGATAGCCGGTGAGATTCTTGAAGTTGCCAGAGCGAAAATCGTCAATGACCGTGAGGCGCGCGTTCGGAAATCTTTCCTGTAGCGCCAGGATCAGATTGGAGCCGATGAAACCGGCGCCACCGGTGACAACAAAATTGTGAGAAGTGTGCAATTTGGGAAAACGGGAATCAGCGGCACATAGATAATTCCTGACGGATCAAGCGCAAGCAGCGACTTTAGGCGAGATGCACTTTGAGATGCGCCATACGTACGACTTCATCCGGCGTTCTCTTCCCCGGAATTGCCGCCACATTTTGGAAATTGGTTGTGGAACGGGCGAGTTGGCGGCGCGTCTGTCGCAGGACAGCGTTGCCATTGTCGCGATCGATAGCGACCCTGATTCTGTCGCTGCTGCGCTGCGGCTCGGCGTCGATGCCCGCATCGCTACATGGCCGGATTTTGACGACGGCGAGTTTGATGCAGTCCTATTCACCCGCTCGCTCCATCACATTCATCCCCTGGATGAATCTCTCAGACAGGCGGTGAAGAGTCTCGCGGCTGACGGACGGG
>WNFW01001503.1_pt1 | contig 15701 bp, 14 predicted proteins | sample 5400131 | NCBI WGS metagenome assembly WNFW01 (sample SAMN13153362, study PRJNA577476) | soil metagenome | isolation source: 20 cm soil or saprolite under grassland replicate 1 | place: USA:California | collected 2016-06-15 | reverse complement strand
CGGGATTTTCCCGTACGAAATATTCAGTACGCTCTCGTGCGCGGCTGGCTTTCTCTTTTGTCCCATCCCACGTCTGGGTCACAGCCGTGGAAAATTTGCTTGTCGCTTGACGAAACTGCTCACGCCCACCCGAGCCAATTTGTTCTTCGCCCGGCTGAACCGGCGTCGACAGCGGTTCGCCCCCCGTAAGGTTGTTTTCGTTCGGATTAATCATACACAATCCTTTCGTATGCCGCGGCCTGATTGCGTTTCTCAACTATAGCCGTTTCACTTCTGCGAAACGCGTTGCTGGCGTTTAGTACGGGTGCGCCCGCGCCGCCCAGAGGTCGGCGGCTACAACAATTCGCGATACGCGTCATAGGCCCCTTCATCCCAAAGAGCGAAAATCACTTTGTCGATATCGTCGGCAGATCCGAGGAAATCGCGCGTGGTCTTTACGGCGATCTGCGCAGCGTCCGGAATCGGATAGCCGTATGCGCCGCAGCTGATGGCCGGAAAGGCAATCGTCTTGATTCCGTTTTCAACCGCAATCTGCAACGAACTCCGATAACAGTTCGCCAGTGTCTCAGGCTCGCCACGCTTTCCACCGCGCCAAATCGGACCAACGGTGTGAATGACATAGCGCGCGGGCAATCGATAGCCGCGGGTAATTTTCGCTTCACCGGGTCGACAACCGCCGAGGGTCTGGCACTCTGCAAGCAGCTCAGGTCCAGCGGCCCTATGAATTGCGCCATCGACTCCTCCGCCGCCGAGAAGCGTCGTGTTGGCAGCGTTTACGATCGCATCCACGTCCAGTTTCGTGATGTCGCCGCGGACGATTTCGATGTTGCCCATAATGGCTTATTCCAACGTCGTATCGGATTTTTAAGTTGAAATTGGAGTAGCGGTGTATGGGGGTGATCGAAAGAAACCAGAACTCCAATACTCCACTACCCCATTACCGCGGCGTCCGCAGCTCACGGTGCCAGCCGCTCGATCAGCCAACTACCGTCGGTCTGGCGCGTGTAACGAAAGCGATCGTGCAGCCGGTTCGGCCTGCCTTGCCAAAATTCAGTCGTATCCGGCCTTACTCGATACCCGCCCCAGTGCGGGGGCAAGGGAATTCGCTTGTCACCGAAGCGTTCGGTCATCTCAGCTATCCGCGCATCCAGCACACGGCGTCCATCAAGAACCTGGCTCTGACGCGAAGCCCAGGCGCTCAACTGACTGCCCACAGGGCGCGAATGAAAATACGTTTGCGACTCTTCGCGCGAGGTTTTTTCTGCTTTCCCGCTAATGCGAATCTGTCGATCAAGTTCAATCCAGTAAAATGCCAGTGCCGCGTACGGGTTGGCATCGAGCTGCTTTCCTTTTTCGCTTTCATAGTTGGTAAAAAAGACGAATCCATCGTGGTCGAAGCCTTTCAGCAGAACAATCCGCACGGATGGTCTGCCGTCAGCCCCAGCTGTGGCCAGGCTCATTGCATTGACGTCGCGAATCCCGGCCTCAATCGCAGCCGTGAACCAGTTTCCAAATTGTTTGATCGGATCGCTGCTGAGATCGCTGCGACGCAGGCCTCTGGCCGCGTGTTCGTAACGTGAAGCGGTAGGATCACGTGGCGTTTCCATCACGATCAAAGCAGGCTCGCACAATATTGCGTGGCAAGGAAATTGTCGAACCGGCGACGTTCAGCGGGATCAATTCGCCTTCGCGAATTGTCACGCATCGCAATTCGGCATGGCCGCAAATGGCTCACAGAGCCGCGGCTACTGGCGTCCGCCCAACACTTTGTCTCAGCTTCTCGATAACTTTTGGAACAACTTCAATCGCGCAGTCGATTTCCGCGTCAGTGGTGAACCGGCCAAGGGAAAAACGCAAGCTCCGTCGAGCGCCATCCTCGCTCGGATTCATTGCCCGTAGCACGTGCGAAGCTTCCTGTGAGCCGGTCCGACACGCTGAACCGGCCGAGCAACAAATACCTTCCCGATCCAACAAGAGAAGCGCGGCTGAGGATTCGATGCCTTCGAATGAAACACTCGAAGTGTTTGGGAGCCGTGTCGCGCCTGCGCCATTGACCGACGTTCCGTTCACGGCTCCAAGCACGGACTTTTCAAAGCGATCGCGCATGGAGCGAATATTACACTTGTCTTCTCGAAGATATTTCAGGGCAACCTCGGCCGCTTTTCCAAGGCCAACAATCGACGCGACATTTTCTGTTCCGCCACGACGCTCATTTTCCTGGCCGCCGCCGGCAACCAATGGACTGAAGCGGGTTTGTCGATTGACGTAGAGCGCGCCCACGCCTTTTGGGCCATGAAATTTATGCGCGGAAAGAGAAAGAAAATTGATCGGGGTGTCGCGCAGACTCATCGGAATTTTGCCGGTCGCTTGCACTGCGTCAGTGTGAAATAGCACGCGTTTCTCACGACAGATTTCAGCGATTTTCTCAATGGGAAATACCACACCTGTTTCGTTGTTTGCCCACATGATTGAGACGAACGTCGTTTCCGGGCGAATCGCGGCTTCTAATTCTCCAAGATCGAGATCGCCATGGCTGTCGACGTTTAGAAAGCTGACGAGGCATCCTCGTTTTGCGAGATCCTGACAGGGGCGCAGCACGGCGCTGTGTTCAACTGCGCTCGTAATCACATTTTTGCCGCGAGGTTCAAGCTGCAGCACGGAATTGATCACCGCATTATTGGATTCTGTGCCGCCGCTGGTGAAAACAATTTCTGTCGGTTCGCAGCCAAGCAACGCAGCGAGCCGTTCACGCGCGAGATTTATGGCTTTTCTAGCCATGGCCGCGAAACCGTATCCACTCGAGGGATTACCGTAATACTTTGTCAAAAACGGCAGCATTTCCTCGATCACGGCAGGATCAAGCTGTGTGGTAGCGTTGTTATCGAGATAGATGATTTCGTTATCTGTCATCATGCGTGTTTATGCCCTGCTCGTTCTGTTAAATGCAATCAACGAAAGAGCATGAACAGGAGCATGAGTAAGAGCAAGAATGGGAAAAGGTCAACCGGCGTATTGGAAACTTGTTCTACTTCCATTTAATCTCCTGCGCATGATTTCGATCTGGGAGCTGGCGAACCCGCAACTGCGCGAGATCGCAGTCTATCAACCGGGAAAGCCGATCGAGGAAACGGCTCGCGAACTCGGCCTCGATCCAAATGCAATCGTCAAGCTGGCTTCCAACGAGAATCCCCTAGGACCGTCTCCGAAGGCTATGGAAGCGATGCGGGACGCCCTGGAAAAAGGTCATCTTTATCCGGACGGCGGCGGATTTTGCCTCTGTAGTACAGTGGCAGCTAAACTGAGTGTCGCTCCGGAAAACGTCATTCTAGGCAATGGTTCAAATGAAGTGCTCGAATTTCTTGGTCACGCCTTTCTCAATCCAGGGGATAATGTGATCGCGTCTGAATATGCATTCATCGTCTACAAGTTGATCGCGACCTCGTTTGGCGCACGCACAATTGAGGTGCCCAGCCCTGATTATCAGCAGGACCTGGAGGGAATGCTGGATGCAATCACGCGCAAAACTCGGCTCATTTTCGTCCCCAATCCCAATAATCCAACCGGAACGTTGCTTTCGCAGAAGTCGATCGACTACTTCATGTCACATGTTCCGGAGAGGGTCGTCGTCGTTTTTGACGAAGCCTATTTCGAATTCCTCGATGATCCGCCAGATACGCTGCGATTTGTTCGCGAAGGACGAAACATTGTTGTTCTCCGCACGTTTTCGAAGGTTCACGGGCTGGCCGGCTTGCGTATCGGCTATGCGGTTGGGCCAGCCGATTTGATAGAGGTGCTTCACAAAACAAGACAGCCGTTTAATGTGAACAGCATCGCTCAGGTCGGCGCGCTTGCAGCGCTCCAGGATGGCGACCATCTGTGCGAGACGAAACGGGTGGTCGACGAGGGTCGCGCCTATTTGCACGAACAATTCTCCAAAATGAAAACTCCGTTTGTACCGGGGACCGCGAATTTCGTGATGGTAAATGTTGGCGATGGGCATGCGGTCTTCGAGGAACTGCTGAGACAGGGGATCATCGTGCGCCCGCTCAAAGGGTACAATCTGCCTGAATGGGTTCGCATTTCGGTCGGCACAATGGAGGAGAACAAAAAATTAATCGCGGCATTGAAAGAAGTGATTCGCGGCCAATAAGGAGACAAAGAAGTTACGGTCAAAAAACGGCGGTGCTCCGCCGTTTAAGAACGAGCGAGGCAGTTTGTGGCGCTCAATTTGGCAACCGAGGCGGTTGTCCTACAATTTGCCAGGGTTATGACCGTTTCTGATACCATCGCCGCCATCTCGACTCCGCCCGGCGAAGGCGCTATTGCGCTTGTGCGCGTCTCAGGCGCGAATGCAATCGAGGTGGCCGACAAAATATTCCATGGGAAAGAGCTGCCATCGGAATTCGAGCCGCGCGTGCAGCATTTGGGCGAGATTTTTGGGCCAGAAGACCAATTGGTCGATCAAGTGGTGCTTTCCATCCACCACGCGCCGGCCAGTTACACCGGAGAGGATTTGATTGAGATCAGTTGCCACGGCGGAACTCTAATTTCCGCGAAAGTTCTTGAAGCGTGCCTGCGTGCCGGTGCGCGTCCGGCCCGCCCTGGCGAATTTACTGAGCGCGCCTTTCTCAACGGCAAAATGGACCTGACTCAAGCCGAGGCGGTAATCGATCTCATTCGCGCGAAGACCGATCTCGCTCTGCGCTCGGCCACCGAACAACTCGAAGGGAGGCTCGGAGCACAGATCCGCAAAATTCGTGATGAGTTGGTCGAACTGCTCGCGCACATCAATGCGTCAATCGATTTTCCTGAAGAAGGCGTCACACCGGACGAGGGGGAAACACTGCGCGCGCGACTCGATCTTATCCGCGACGAAATCGCGGCGTTACTCGCAACCGCCGATCAAGGACGCATTCTGCGCGAGGGTGTGCGCGTTGTAATTTACGGAGCAACGAATGCCGGGAAATCCAGCTTGCTCAATCGGCTCCTCGGTTACGATCGGGTGATTGTGAGCGATACGCATGGCACAACGCGCGATACCATCGAAGAGACCGTCAATCTCAACGGCGTTCCGATCCGTTTGCTTGATACGGCAGGTTTGAGAACATCGACCAGTGAACTAGAGCGAGAGGGCATCGCGCGCACGGAGAAATCGCTGCAATTAGCTGACTTGCGGCTCCACATTGCAGACCGCAATTCGCCAAAACCCGCGGATTTCGAGGCGTGCAACCGTGATTTAAACGAAATTGTCGTTTTGAACAAGGGCGATCTGCCCGAGAAGGGCGACTGGAAAGATTTCCATGCGTTGCGGATTTCGTGTCTCACTGGGGAAGGTCTTCCGGAATTACGAACAGAAATTCTGACCCGGATCGCGAAACAGAATTTAAAGCCGGAGAGCCCGCTCGCGATTAATGCTCGCCATCGCGATTGTTTGCGTCGCGCTCTGGAGTCATGCGATCGGGGGGCCACAGCACAAGCCCAGGGACTGTCGTTAGAATACGCCGCGATTCATCTTAATGAAGCATTGCGCGCAGTCGGACAAGTCATTGGCGTCGTCGATGTGGAACAGATTCTCGACTCTGTGTTCAGCCAGTTTTGTATAGGAAAATGAAACTGACGTTGAACCGTTAAAAAGCTGAATCGCTAAAGGTTAAATCGCCTAAACCCTTTGTAACTCTTTTAGTCTTTTAGCTGAAACGGCGGTTGATATGAAAAATCTCTACGAACGGCTCGTTAGGCCGCTTCTGTTTTCACTTGAAGCGGAGACCGCGCATCATTTCACGATCGCCTCGCTTCGCAGGGCTTCGCATTTTGATCCTGCGCTGCGCGCGCTGAAACAGTTCGCGCCGCCGTCAAGACCAAAAAATCTGTTTGGCTTGAGCTTTCCGAATCCAATTGGTCTCGCCGCCGGACTGGACAAAAACGGCGTCGCCCTGCCCGCATGGGCGGCGCTTGGATTTGGTTTTATCGAGATCGGGACCGTGACCGCCGTGGCTCAACCAGGAAATTCCAGGCCGCGCATCTTTCGAGTGCCCGAGCAAAAAGCGCTGATTAATCGTCTCGGATTTAACAATGACGGTGCCGATGCCGTCGCAGAACGCTTTCGCAGACTGCGCAAGAGCGGACGATGGCCTGCAGTTCCAGTCGGAATCAATATTGGTAAATCGAGAACGACTCCTCTTGAACGCGCAGCCGACGATTATCTCCACTCGTTTCGATTGCTTCGCGATTTTGCCGATTACATCACCTTAAATGTGAGTTCGCCCAACACGCCCGGGCTGAGAGAACTGCAGGAACCCGCAGCGCTATCACGATTGTTACACGTAATTAGCAGTGAGCCGACTTCGGTTGCGAAGCCGATCGTTGTGAAGATTTCACCTGACCTCTCTCCAATCGAATTGGAAGCAGTCCTGGCTGCGTGCGAAGAAAACGGAGTCAGTGGGATCATTGCGACCAACACGACGTTGGATCATTCCGAGATTCCGCCGCAGCGCGATGCGGAGGGTGGTTTGAGCGGCGCGCCGTTGCGGGAAAAATCGACAGCGCTAGTGCGCAGCATTTGTGCGAACTCCAAAATTCCCGTGATTGCTTCTGGTGGAATCTGCGATGCAGAATCTGCCCGCGAAAAATTTGAGGAGGGCGCGCAGCTTATTCAGCTGTACACCGGATTTGTTTATCATGGTCCGCAGCTGTTGTCGGAAATCATGGAGGAGTTGTAGCCACGGCGCTATGCCGCCGTGTTTGTGGGCCTACGCCTCGACACAGCGAGGCGGCTACAGCATCTTGGAGACTGCGTTGCAGAACAAGAATGAAACTTTCCCGAAAAATTCTTAAATTTACCAATCCGCTGACCTACCGGCGCGGCTGGCGCAGAGCTCAACGCTCGATTTTTCGCGTTCCACTTCAACCGATGCTGGCCAAAATTGATAACGAACGCGCCCGAGAGATTCAGCAGCGTTACGCGAATTCCACTGCCGGATACGCTAAATACGCGAACATCGAACCGTGGTTGCGATTAAATAGGGAACGGGTGCAGGATTTGAAACTTCATCGTTCAGCGCCCAAGCGCGTGCTCGATCTCGGCTGCGGCGGAGGATTTTTCTTGTTCATCGCCAAAAACCTCGGCCACTCCGTTCTGGGCGTGGATATCGAACACGTTCCTCTTTTTACTGAATTACTCGAGCTTTTGGAAGTTCCCCGCGTAGTTTGGAGGATCAGCGCGTTCGAACCATTGCCTGACCTTGGCCAAAAATTTGATTGGATCACGGCCTTTTCGACCAACTTCTACCTTTATCATCCGTCGAAGGAACGCTGGGGGACAGCGGAATGGGATTTTTTCCTGCGCGATTTGCGACAACATCTCGCCCCGGGCGGCAAGATTTTCTTCGGTCTGAATCCTCTCTACAATGGCGATTACTACACGCCTGAACTGTGCGATCTTCTTATTAGCCGCGGCGCAGATGTCGAGCGCGAACGAGTATTTTTCGAGAACGGAGTGCGGTTCTAGGGCTTCGTGAAGCAGACAATCCTCTCTGCCAATCGATGCTCGCTTCGCGTTACGCGTTCGCAGGTAGGATTGCCTGCGTTACTACGGCGTCGCTGGCGGTGATTCGGGAGGGAATTCGTGCGGGCCGTGACGATGACGCCACCGCCGGTGCTGCTCTTCGATTTGTTGAAGTTTCTGCCGTTGTTCGTCGGTAAGGTTGACCGCGATCTCCTTATGCGCTTCCGCCATGATCTCATGGACGCGCCGGCCGGTGTCGCGCCGTATCCCCTGAAGCTGCGCAGCGGTTTTATCGACAATTGGCGAAACTTTGGCGACCTGTTCAGGTGTCAGCCTAAGCTCCGTGCGAAGCCGCTCTTTCATTCTGTCGCCCACTCGCCCTGGACGGTGAAACTCAAAGAAAAGGTGCCGAGCGTAAAATCCCCCCAAAACAACGCCCGCGATTCCGCCAGCGACGAATACAAGAACAAATCCGGCAACAAGTTTCCACTTTAACGCGCCGTTCATTGTGAAAACTCATTCTGAATGGCGGTATCCGCGATGGCAAACTCGTTGGTGAACTCGTTGTACTGTTCCCGGCTCTGCTCGATCTCGCGAACAGCCGCCAACGTCGAAATAGCAATCACGGCCGCAGACAACAGCGCAACGCGCCGAAGCAGTGAAGCAATACCATTTGGCTTCGCAGCCAAGGCATGCCGAAGCGCAACCACGCGAGTATCGAATCCAAACGGCATCTCAGCCGGAGCCTCATCGCCTGTCTGCGCGGCTGATCGCAACAAGCGGTCAATTTCGTGGTCTTTCATACTCCTTCTTTTGCCGAAATCCGGGCAAGGTATTCTTTCATTTTTTGCCGCGCCCGAAACGCCCGTACTTTAACGAGTGCTGCGCTCCAGCCGGTGATTTTACGGACCTCTTCAACCGAACGTCCTTGCAAGTATAGCAGATCGATAGCCAGCCGTTCGACCGGTTTGAGTGCAGCGAGAAGATGTTCGACCAGTTGGCGCGAGGCGAAACGCTGGTCCGGAGCCAACTCATCGGCGGAGGCTGTCAGGTTCTCAATCACGGCTTGTTCTTCCACGCTTAAATCGGCATGACGAAGCTCCGGCCGTATTTTCTCCCACTGGATCTGGTTCAGGCAGGTATTGACGGCAATGCGCGAGACCCAGTGTTCCAGCGGCACCTTCCCGGAAAATTGCGATAATTTCTGGAATATTTTGATGAAAATCATTTGGCAAAGATCTTCTTCATCCGTTCGATGCCGGCGATGAGAGCGGACGATTTTGACCACGAGCGGATAGAGCTGTCGCACCAATGCGCGAGCCGCGTCATCGTCATGCTGGAGCGCAGCATGAACAAGCGCACTTGCGTCAGTATTATCCATGTAATCGAGAGCGCATCCACACCAGCAGCAATGACCGCTACAAGCGCCGTTTGGTTACAATCTTGTGACTCGTAAATGGGGCGGGCATGCTTCTTGTCATTTCGAGCGAAGTCGAGAAATCTCTGGAGGTTACTCCTCCTGGATCACATCCGCACGCTAGCCGCCTTACCCATAGGCCCGTCGGTTGATTGCCGTTCAGGATGCTACACATCCGCAAATTATAATCGCGGCTCATGTCCCAGATTAATATCGAGAGATTCGTCGACTTCGTCTGAATGACACAAGAGACAACGAGTGAGCAGAAAGAAAAATTGTAACCGGCCAGACGCCCTGCCGGTCATTGTCTGAAGAAGCGAAAGAATATTTCGCGGAGACAAAATGAAACAAACCATGAAAAGAAACATATTAACGTTTGTAGCCGCCGGTGCGATTGCGCTCGGGGGCTTTGCAGTATTGCAAGCACAACCCGGTGCTGGCGGTGGCTGGCATGGACACGCGTTTGGCCTTCAGGGGTTAACCAAGCAATTGGACCTGACTTCTGATCAACAGACAAAGGTTCAGCCGATTCTCGATTCGGCCAAACCGCAACTCGAAGCCATTCATCAGGAGGCGATGCAGAAAGCGAAGGCAATCATCGACAGCTCGCTGTCGCAGATCCGGCCGCTGCTAACGGCTGATCAACAAAAGAAACTGGATGCCATCCAGAAGGCGCATCAGGACATGATGAACGCCCATAAGGAGCTTCACGACGCAATGGAGCAATAACTTCGTTGTTCAGAGCGGTGGGGGACGGCGGCGATCCGGGGAGGATCGCCGCCACTTTTTTGGCGGATGACCCCACAGCCTGCAATTCACTTCAGTTCTGTTTTTTCGTAAACGAAAACAGAAACACAAGGACTCCTAGTCCCGCGAAGATCGCCGCGGCGACGAAGCCTGTTGTCGTAATCTCTGCACGGGATTGAAAACCCGCTTTGAAATGAGCGGCGATGCCGATCAGAAAGAATAGAAGGCCCAGGCAGATCAGAATCACGCTGATCGCTTTTCGGTCATCGGACGAAATCTTCATCTGGTGGTGAGCAATCAGATATAATTGGCAGAGTAAAATTCAAGTGCACTCTTTAAATATAAGGCATTAATGTGGCTGGTGCGTTGGATTAAGCTCAGTTTCGGGCTGTTGGCTTTGTTGGTTATGCCCCTCCGGCTTAACGCCCAGGTCGATCGGATTACTGGAAGGAATTTCGCCACGCGATCGGAAGTGCTGGCACGGCATGGAATGGTTTGCACCAGCGTGCCCGCCGCCACGGAGGTCGGCATCGATATCTTAAAACGCGGTGGCAGCGCCGTGGATGCGGCGATCGCCGCAAACGCTACGCTGGGTTTGATGGAGCCGGTTTCCAATGGAATAGGCGGCGATCTTTTCGCAATTGTTTACAACGCGAAGGAAAACAAACCCTATGGGATCAATGGCAGCGGACATTCCCCACTCGGTTTGAGCTATAACCAGATGAAGGCTGAGCTGGCAAAACTGCACCGCGAAACGGCCCCACCGACCGGCATGTTGCCGATCAGCGTACCCGGAACCGTCGATGCCTGGGCGGAACTGCACAGAAAATTCGGCAAACTGAAACTAAGTGATGACCTTGCGCCTGCCATTCACTATGCTGAAGAAGGTTTTCCGGTTACGGACTTAATCGCCTATTACTGGGCGTTTGGTCCGCGGCTTTATAAAGGATTGCCAGGCGCTTTTTTCGAGACATACACGCTCGACGGAAAAGAGCGAACCCCGGCTAAGGGCGATATTTTCAAGAATCCCGCGCTCGCGAAAACCTTGCGACTGATCGCTGAAAAAGGTCGCGACGCTTTTTATAAGGGCGAGATCGCAGACAAGATCGACGAATTCATGCGGGCGAATGGGGGCTTTTTGCGAAAAGCCGATTTCGAGAAACATACATCGACCTGGGTCGAGCCGGTTTCGACGAATTATCGCGGTTACGAGGTATTCGAGCTTCCACCAAACGGTCAGGGCATCGCGGTCCTGCAAATGTTGAACATCCTTGAAGGATTCGATCTCCGCGCTATGGGGCGCAATTCGCCCGAGACGCTGCACGCGATGATCGAAGCGAAGAAAATCGCCTGGGCCGATCGGGCGAAGTTTTACGCCGATCCAGCATTCGCAAAGATTCCGCTCCCCGGTTTGCTTTCAAAAAGCTACGCAGCCGAACGCCGCAAGTTAATTGATCCAAATCACGCGTCAAAGAAGGTCGAGGCTGGCAATCCGGCTCTGAATCAAGGCGACACGATCTATCTCTGTACCGCCGATGATGAAGGCAATATGGTCTCGCTCATTCAAAGCAATTATCGCGGGATGGGCAGCGGGATCGTGGTGCCTGGACTCGGATTCATGTTCCAGGATCGCGGCGAACTTTTTTCCATGGGGCCCGGCCATGCGAACGTTTACGCGCCCGGCAAACGTCCATTTCACACCATCATTCCTGGTTTTGTCATGAAAGATGGCGAACCATGGGAAGCGTTTGGTGTGATGGGCGGCGGCATGCAACCGCAGGGTCATGTTCAGGTGCTCACGAACCAGATCGATTTTGGCTTAAACGTGCAGGAAGCCGGCGACGGGTCGCGCTGGCAGCATGAAGGCGACAACGAACCGACCGGAGAAAAAATGACTGAATCAGGCGGCTACGTTGAAGTCGAGAGCGGCATTCCGTACGAGACTGTGCGAGAACTTCGCAAGAAAGGCCACGATGTGCGCTTCGATGTCGGTGGTTATGGCGGTTATCAGGCAATCAGAGTCGAAATGCACGATGGCCAGCGCGTCTATGTGGGGGCGAGTGAATCGCGCAAGGACGGGATGGCGGCGGGATATTAACCACGAAACGGCAAAACGAGGAATGCGCCGATTCGGCGACTCTCCGGTTCACCGATTCGATCTTCATCGGGTATTCTGCGCCTTGAGTTCTGCAAGCTTCTCTTCGGCGCGATCGACATCGGATTTTCCCGCGATGCCGAGCTTAAGAAGCTTTTGCTGGCGGCGTAAGTTTGCTTCTGCGGCCTCGAGCTCGGCACGCTCGCGTTTCGCGGTTGCGACTTGCGCATCTTCCGTTAATTGCGTCAGCGCGGTTTTCATTGATTCCAGTTCGTCCCTGGTAATTTCGCCGGTTGCGAATTGAGACTCTTTTTCGGCAAGCTCTTCTTTTGCGCGAGCAACGCGCGCATTTGCCAGATCCGATTCGCACCGGACGACCTTCAATAACCGCTGCTCCACTTCCATTTTCGCAAGCACACCAATTTTATAGAGACGTTCCGCGCCGGCGGCATTTTGCCTTGCGCGTTCCAATTGTTTTTCCAAGCGCGCCATATCGCTGTTCGGCAATGGCTCATCCGAGAGATTCTGTTTTAATATCGGTGGCTCGACATCGAATGATTCGGGTTCCTCCGATTTGTTATCCGCTGATTGATCCGCGGCCCACACGGCCATCGTCAGAGCGAGAAGTGTGACCGGCAGGGCGAAAATGCGGGCCATTTCGCGAGTTTACCACGAATTCGTTGCGCCAGCATAGGCGCTTGTTCTCGCGTCTGCCGATCAGGCGCCGACATGCTCTTGTTCTTTTGTTTCCTCGAGCAATTTTGCCAGCCAAACGGGTGCTTCCATCTGGAGGTGGCGTTTTAGAATGTCACGAACGAAACAGCGAAAATCTCCACGGCAATCTGTGCAGAGTTTTTCCATCGTATACGCGCCAAGCATCCGATAACTTTCGAATTGCGACTCAGAGAAGAACTGATCGCTGGTGCTCTCGTGCGGAAACGCCGGATTTGTCTTGAAGTATTCGTAGATATCGCGGGGTTCGTCGCCGTAACACGCCGGCCTGATGTAAACGATAATGCCATCTGGAGCGTCGGCGCCGTCCACTACCGAGTAGCGAACCCGCCCGATGGCGCAGTTGTGGCCTGGAGTCTTTAGCGTTTCAATCGCGCTGCGCGGATAAATGCTCATAGGCTCGAAGTCGATCGGGATCCCGAAGTCGATGCGAATTTTGCGCACCGCGTCTCCAAGATCGGCAAAGGAACACTCCGGATCTTCGCCGGCGTCGCTCACGACGATCCAATGACAACGGCGGAGCACCATCTCGTAAAGACCAAGGTTTTCAAAGTGCCCTCCATCGGAAAGATTGACGTACTGATAGCGGTCGGTCGTATTGCCTGCCGCCTCGGAAAAGAGTGGCCCTACCGAGTATCGTGGACCTGCGAGCTTCCATGTTTTGCTGCCGGCCGGACCAGGATTTCCGAGCCACCATCCCAGGCGCACGTTAAACAGCGTCATTAAAAGACTGAGAACCGGAGAGGAATGGTATCCCATGTTGGGATTGGCGGCTGCGCCTGAGATAGCGAGTGCGGTTCCGAGGCTAATGCCATGTCCGTATTCGCGCGACGGGCGGTAGCGAACTTGAAAAGATCCGCAGTGCAGCCGGCTCATTGTAAAGGATTCAGCCTTTCGCTCCTGCCAGGCTAGCTGCTCGCCTTTAACTAGATTGAGCGTGCCGTTGATCACATGAAGCGGTTTTTCAGGTCGCAACTTGTACAACTCAAAATTGTCGTCAGGATCAAATCCGGTGAAGAAGTTTGGTCTGCGCTCAAGTCGCGAAGCGGCAAGGTAAGCGCGGATTAACCGGTTCCGATAGGTGGCATGGAGGGAAAACTTATTCGCATTGATGAGGAAACCCATCACGATTCCGAAAAGCAGTATGACACCCATCAGAAACACCACGATGAAGAGTTGAGCTCGCCAGTCGTTTGGCTCTTGCGCCAGACGCTGCGCACCGCTCAGCAATAGAATCCACCAAATCACCACTGCCAGGAGAGCGAAGGACACGAGGCCTTTGCTAAGGTTTGATCGAAGAAACAGGAACACACCCGCAACGGCCGTTGCGACCACGAAGGCGCTTACGAGAATGGCTTGCTCCTTTGGCTCCGCCATCATGTGTCCTAGAAAAGCGACCAGTTGATGCACCCAGGGCTGCGCACCGATGACCAGTAGCACCCACGAAATTACTACTGCGAGGAGAACAAAGAAAAGAATCGCCACAAATACGAGAGGCCACTGTAAGCCAGCTTTCGGTCCAAGTTTTGGGCCCAGCTTCGATCGAAGAGCCAGCAACGCGCCAGCAATGCCGCTCACGCCTCCGAATGCCCCGAGGATGGCCTTTGCAACCGGATTCGCCTTCAGTTGTCCGAGGAAAACATCGATCTGATTTCCAGCGGTCGCTGTGATTGCCTGGCCGCCCCAAAGAACGATCGCGTTGACGATGATCCAGGCGACAATCGTGATGGTTATCCACGCCGCCGATCGCGCCCACCACTCACGATCTTCGTCTTCTGACGCCCAGCTGGCCAGGCCGGTAAAGAGGAAATTGATCAGCATCACTACTGCCATAACAAGAGGCGGTGCGAAGCAGACGTAGGCAACGGCGTGGTTGGCAGGTGCCGGCAAGGGACGGCGCAATTCCACAACGTTTAAATCTTTCTTCGCAATCGTTGCCGTGACGCGATCGGTTTCAACGGCGTAAGTCTCACTGCCGATTTGCTTAATTGCACCGGTAACCCCACCTGGGAGCGTCACCGTCTGATCGTTCGAAATGTGCTTTGCATCGCAAGCGCGCTTTAATCTAAACCGGATCCAACCACCTTCGGATCCAGGATCAGGCTGGAGTTCAAATTCGTCGAGGTCTTCTTTTGCGACGCGTGCCGAGACTGGATTTGTTTCGATGGTGTAATTCGTCTCAATGTTTTCCATGATCTCACCATCGGTTCCTTTTCTAATCAGGGTTTCCTTCCCGCTGGGGATCTGGAGCGCCGTGTAATCCTCTTTGAAGTTGAATTTTTTCAAGCCTGTCTGCGAGTCGGGCGTCACGCTGCTCATCAGGGGATCCAGCGCTTTCTCCGCGATGCGCACCACCCGTTGATCGGCACCAAGAATGCCGACGGTGTAAGTGCCCTCGACGATTTTTGTAATCTCGCCCGTGGTCCCCTTCGGTAGCGTGACCTTTTCTCCGCTGGGGATCAGGGTTGCCTCGCAATCTTTGTTTAGGGCGAATTCAATCGTTCTGTGGTCCAGAAACATTCGGGTTGCCATCGCCCACAGGCAAAAGCCAGCGAAAATCGTCGTTACGAAGATGACAAAAAATCGCCAAAGGCCGCCAGTTTGCGCCTTGTGCTTTCGGTTGCCAAACCAAGGCGTGAACATGGCAAGCACGCCGCCGCACATGTAGCTGAACACGAAGAAGAGGACGAATTTGAGCAATCCCCAGGCGTGTTGAAATACGCCGAGCTTGCCATACACATTGCAAAACACAGCCCACCATGCGGCGAGAACGAGCGACGCCAGGAACAACGGAAGCTGGCGAAATTTCAAAAACCGCCGCTGTGAAAATCGTGCATCGCCGGTGGATGGAACATCAATCATCGCATATGCCATAGCCACGGCGATCAGGACGAAGCCAACGGCAGGCAAAATATTGAGCCAGCAATCCCACCGCTGCATGATGTGATGGGTTAGCTGCGCATATTTTGCGTTGTCCATGCCGGGGGGCGAAGGCGGCCATTCGGGCTGCAAATTGATAGCCGCCAGATACAACCGCGGAATCATCATCGCGGCAGCCAGCCATGAGATCAGCACCAGCCAGTTCAAAAACATGTTGCGAATGAACGTGGTAATCAGCGTCCAAAAATCGACAGATGTCAGGCTTGTTCGTGGCGCGAGATAATTGCTGAATTCCCGAAGATGGCGGACCGGCTGCGGTTCGGGGT
>WNFW01001501.1_pt1 | contig 15707 bp, 13 predicted proteins | sample 5400131 | NCBI WGS metagenome assembly WNFW01 (sample SAMN13153362, study PRJNA577476) | soil metagenome | isolation source: 20 cm soil or saprolite under grassland replicate 1 | place: USA:California | collected 2016-06-15 | reverse complement strand
CCGCTCCGCGCCCCGCCTCGGCTTGCGATTCGCCGTGGGGACCAGGACACCTCTGTCAGATTAAGCTTTAGCTAATACAGCTTAAGGGATTTTCTCTCCGGCGCTTGCAGCGGCGCGCAACCGCTTCGCTAGCGCCTGCAGAAGCTTCCATCCGATGGTTCCGTTCCTTTCGACAAGCGGGCGGAACTCCCAGAACGTGAGCCCGTAACAAACCAGGTCGGTTGCAGCGGTTACCGTGGCCGAGCGGGGCCCGCCGTCGATCAGGGCGACCTCGCCGAAGTAGTCGCCCGGGCCGAGGGTGGCGAGGTCGGCGCCTTTGCTCGAGACCGTGGCCTCCCCGGAGTCAATGATGAAGAAGGCGGCGCCCCCGGAGCCCACCATGATGACGGTCTCGCCCTTTGTGAAGCGGCGTTCCTTGAGCAGGCGGGCGATCTGCTCGGCCTGCCTCCGGTCCATACCGGCGAAGAGCTCGACGCGCCGGAGGGCGGCTAGGGGGTCGCGCGGGGGCGGGCCGGGCGGTGGTGCCCCGCTGCGCGCCTTTCCGGTGGTGACGGCGCGGCACTGGAGGAGGTAGAGCGTCCCATCTTGGAACGCCCATTCGATGTCGCGGCGCGGCCCGTAAACCTTCTCGCACCGTAGTGCAAGCTCGCCCAGGGCGGCGAGCTGGACGTCGTCGAGGCAGAGCTGGTTCACCTGCGCGGGTGGCACTTGTTGCTCGAAAGTGCCCCCGTTCGGGAGCGAGCGAATAGCAATGTGCTTGCGCCCGACTTTTCGCTCCAGCACCCGACCAGAGCGGTCGAGGCGGAAGTGGTCGGGGACGACGAGGCCGCCTACCACGGCCTCACCGAGACCCCAGCTCGCTTCGATCAAGCGCTCATCGGCGCCCGTGACTGGGTGCTCAGTGAACATGACCCCGGCGACAGCGGGGTTGAGGAGCGTCTGGACGACAACGCCAACGCTCGGCCGGGTGAACAGGCCGACACGCTGGCGGTAGGTGATGGCCGAGTCCGAGTTCGCAGACCACCAGACTTCGCGGACGGCGCCGGGGACATCGGCCGCCGAATGGACGTTGAGCACGGTGAGGTGCTGCCCGGCGAAGCTTGCCGCCGCGCTGTCTTCGTCGACGGCGGACGACCGGACGGCGAACGGAGCCGACAAGGCGGCGACGGCCTTCGCCACCTTTTCAATCGCCTTGTCATCCCCGGAGGCGACGGCCTCCACCAGGTCGCCCGAGAGCGCAACGCCGGGCGGGACGGGGAGGCCCTGGCGCGCGGCGTCGCCGAGCCCCACGGCCTTCGACCCATAGAGCGATGTCTCGCGTGCCTTGGTGAAGGCGACGACCTTCTTCACCCGAGCACCGTGACCTCGCCGGCATCCCCATCCACGCGAACAAGGACGCCATCGGCGATGCGCCCAGTCGCCTCGCGGGTCCCGACGACCCCGGGGATGCCGTATTCGCGCGAGACGATCGCGGCGTGCGAAAGCAGGCCGCCGTTGTCGGTGACGATCCCGCCAAGCAGCGGGAGGAGGATGTTGAAGGCCTCGGTCGTCGACTCGGTGACGAGCACGTCGCCCTTGGCGATCCGGCCGAACTCGGAGGGCCCGGAGACGCGGCGGGCGGGCCCTTCGTAGACGCCCTTGCTCGCCGCAAGGCCGTACAGGATCCTTTCCTCGTTCTGCGCCTGGGAGCTCCCGAAGAGATGGCCCAGGGCGATGAAAATCGCGCGCATGAGGCGGCCGACCGATGGGGGCAGGGCCGCGAGGTCAGGCGGGAGCGGCGCGGGCGGGCCAAGGGAAGGCGGGACGTCTTTGGCGGTGTAGGTCGCGCGGTATTCGGCGCGGCTGGCAAGCTCGTCCGCGGACGGACCACAAGTGTCGGCAACAAGCGCGCACATCTCATCTAAGCTGGCGTCCAGCATCTGATGGGGGGTTGCGAGGCGGCCACGACCCACCATCCGCCGGCCAGCCGCAAGGGCGGCGCGCCGCATGAGACCCGCGGCCCAGATGTCGCTGTAGACACCACGCTCGTCGCGGAGGCGGTAGGTGAGGCGGGCCTCGCCGAGCAATTCGTCAAACTCATCCTGGTGCGCCGCGGGAACCAGGGCGCGAACTTCGGCAATGCGGGCATCGACGTCCGAGGCGGCCTGAGCTTCTCCGGAGACGGCGATGCGGATGGCCCTGAGGAGTGCGTCCGGCAATTCGAGCGCCGAGGGCTCGGCGATGTCGAAGCCGTCGATGAGGCGGTTGCCGACCAGATCGAGGTAGCCGGAGACGGCCGCGCCTGCTTCGCCGCCGAGGGAACGCAGGCTCGCGAGCACCTGCGCGGGGTCGCCGTCAGATTCGAGGATCCTGCGGGCAGAGGGGTCCTCGGCAAACGCCTTCTTCAGGCGCTCCATCTCGTCGGAGCCACCCGCGGACACCACCGCCGAACCGCGCATCAGTCCCAACAGCTCGGATGCCGGCAGGCCCGTCCAGTCCCCAACGTGTGCGAGGAAGTCCCCGGTCGGCAGCACGGCACCGGCGGTGAAGCGCATGTGCTGGGCGATCATGGCCGAATGGTGGTCGCGGCAGCGCGTCAGATAGGCGACCAGTTCCGCGTCGGAGAGGGCGTCCGGATCGATGGCCTGCAGCTCCCGGTGCAGGGCAATGGCGGATGGTTTGCGGTTCTCGTCCCAGTCGCGAAGCTGCTCCCGCCACAGCTTTTGTGCGAAGACCTGTTCAGCGCGCTGAAAGCGCTGGGGGATTTCCGCGTCCGGAGCCGGCAGCACCTGGTTGTAGCCGAAGCCCTTCACGTAGCTCATCTGGAGACCGTCTATGAGCATCCCGTAGAAGCGAGCGAAGTCGTTGGTGCCCCTCTTGAAAGAGGGGGGATGGGTCTCCTGGAAGTAGCGCGTCATCGGGCGCGGGAAGTGCACGGGGTCCTGCTCCCACGATCCTGGCCCTGGCGGGTCAAGACGAAGTTTGGTCGAGGTGTCTGACGCAGTCATGGCGGTTCCTCTCTGGGACAGCCCGCCGATCTCGGGGCGTCGCTGGCGATTATTCCGGGATTCTCCAGATGGCCGGCTTCGGAGGCCGACAACTAATCTGACATTCCCCGAATGAACCCTTGGAACGGTGCGAAGGCTAGCATTCTGCTGGTTTCCCGTGAAGCCATGGGTGGGCTGCGATGCTTCCAGCTTTGCGCCGGCGCCGACGAGGTGATCGAATAAGCGGTTCCCCCATGTCGCCTTATGGCACTAAGCGGTCGCGGATTGTCGGCCCGTCCTGGTCAGCTCTCCGGGGCAAAGCGGACGTTCGCACCGGACCAGCGGACTTCCTCCAAAGTGATCCATTGCGGAGGTGCCGTTTTTCGCTGCGACCGCGCCAGGCGCAAAGGCGACGAGTGGCACGCTAATGGTGCCGAAATCGCGTTGCATGGCTTAACGGCAAACTCGTCCGATTAGTCGGCACGGTGCTTACCGGATTGTGCCGGGCGGGTTACTCTGGGGCTGTTGGGGCTGGACCAAGCCCTCGCGAACGAGTCTAGATGTTTTTCACTTTCGAGGACGCCGTTCTTGCTCGCTTCGTTTTGCTGTGATCCTCAAGCACAGCTGCCCGGTGCGGCCTGTTCGTTTCCAAAGCCGCGCTTTCCACAAATGCCCGGCTGCGTTTTTCGGCATATTCACGGCCATCAATCGGCCCGATGTGGGGCGGATCTTTATCGAGGTACGGTCGGCCGATCCCAAACTCTTGGCCGTGCGCGTCGATCCACCTCCACAAGCTTTCGCTCGAAATACATCGCTGCGCCCGTGTCTCGCCCTTTACGCTCACGAGATCGGCCGCAAGCCCGTGGCCATAGCCGCCGCGGCGGCTCCCACCATGGTATGAGCTATCATTCGCGGCCTTGTTGCCGCTTGCGAGCGACTGTCGGTAATCGTCGCGAAATCCGCTGGTCATGCCCGGGGACAATCCGGCGTCATCCATCGCGCGAAGAGCATGATACAGCCTCAGTTTAAAGGTCCGATCCATGCCACCGATCACGTAATCCATCAGCGACATGCCGGCGTTTTGTGCCGCCTTCGGATCCTTCCACGTGAAGTCCTCGTCAACTAGCTTCATAATAGTCTTGGTGACAGTCTGCGTCTTGCCCTTCTTCTTTACTGTTACTTTTATCTGCTCAGCCACCTTGATGGTATCGAGTTTGGGGGCCCGTTGGTACACAGACCAGAGATATTGGTCGATGCAGGTTTCTGCACCAAGGCATTCGTCGGCAGTTCCTACGGAGCTATCTGCCTCTCTTGAGTAGCCTTGGCCCGGGTCACGGCTATTCCCTGAGGTCACGTGTACGGGTGGTATTTCGGACCGTGGAATAGGTCGAGCGTTGGGAAAGGCGTTGCCCAATACATCGGCGGTGGAAACAGCATCCTTGCCCATTGCGGTCCGTTGCGGAGCCTCGATGCGCTCCGAAGCGGCAATTCCCGATGTTGCTCCCCGGTGCTCCTTCCATGCTTCGGTATTCCGCACATCGGGCGAACCGAAGCCGAGCCGTCCGGCAGCACCCCAAGTAACGAGGACAACCATTCCGCACAATGCCGCCAGTCCGGCAAGTCGGCACAGGGTCATCACCTGCACGCTTCCTTTCCCGTCGAGGCGCCTGCGTGATCCCATGCTGCACACCGAGCACTACGCTGGTTTCGAACCAAATGTGGCAGAGAGGCAAGAAAACAGCACGTTATTATCTTTTCCGGCATGGGTCTGAAATGCAAGCCGATCCCAGAATGACAGTAAATTGCTCGCCCTGAAGCGGCTATCAGCCGAGACGCGCGGAATCGGCTGGGGGAACGCACTTTCAGCGCGGTGCAGCTTTGACCAACCTAAGAGACTTCTGAGGCCTAGTTCGGAACGTTTTTACCCTATTGGAATTATCTCAGTGTGGGACCCCAGAGGTATGCTGGTTCTGGCCTTATGGGTTCTGCAGGGTGGCTATTCTAAGCACTGCAAGCAGTTCAGTCCTGGTACCGGTCTGAAAAGGACAGGTCCGATGTCTGCGTCTCGGCCTTTTTCTACTCTTGCGAGCGCTGCGGTCGCCTTGGTTCTCGCGACTGGCTTCCTGTGCGATGGCATGGCGGGACAGGGACAAGAGCTCGGCGAACGCGGCAGCGGTCAGGCGGCGGAGACGCCTCCGGATCCGGGGTCTCAGCCCGTTAAGCCGAGTATTGCGACTAATCTCGTGCCGGCCGATCTGGCGGTCGCCCAGAAGCTGCAGGAGATGCTCACGGGCGGGTCCGAACGCATTTTTGAACACAAAGAGCAGCGGACGGCTGCCCTGGCGTTTTATGCCGGCCGAGGCTATGCCCCGCTCTGGGTTACTAACGGCATCGAGAGCAAGCATGCCCGATCGGTAATATCTCGCCTAAAGGAAGCCGATAATGATGGGCTCGATCCTGCCGATTATCCGATCCCGGACCTCAGGGCAGCAGTTGGTGGACCGGAGGCACTTGCGGAAGCCGAACTCACCCTTACTAAGTCGGTGCTGACCTACGCACGCCACGCTCAGATCGGTCGGGTTCATTACTCCCGCATCAGTGCGGATATCGCCTACCAGTTGGCGCCGACCGAACTAAGTGAAGTGTTGGCTAACATCGCGTCCGCAGCCAAGCCCGGTGATGTCCTAGGGTCCTATAACCCGCCCCACGAGGGCTTTCGGGCGTTGCGCGCCAAGCTCATCGAGCTTCGCTCGCGGCAGTCTAAACCGATCGATCTGGGCGGAGTGATCCTCAGGTTGGGCATGCGGGATTCGCGAGTAGCGGAATTACGGCAGAGGCTGGGAGTACCTCGGACCGCAGACAACGTCGTTTACGATCGCACCGTGGTCGAGGCAGTGAAAAAATTTCAGCGCGAACATGGGCTAAAGGCCAACGGCGAACTTGGCCCCGCGACCGTTGAAGCGCTCAAGGTGCGGGGCTCTGATCATCGGGCCGTTGAGACCATCCTCGCCAACATGGAGCGTTGGCGATGGCTGCCACGGGACTTGGGCAAGATATACGTGATGGTCAACATCCCCGACTATTCGTTAAAGGTAGTGCGTGACGGAGCCACCATTTGGCAAACAAAAATTGTGGTCGGAAAACCGAATATGCCTACTCCGCTCCTGAGCGAGCAGATGAAGTTTATCACAATTAATCCGACGTGGAACGTTCCCCCATCGATTGTCAGAAACGAGTATTTGCCCGCTCTAAGGCAAGATCCCTATGCGCTGGCACGGATTGGCTTACGGATTGAGCATAACCGCGATGGCTCCATTCACGTTTTTCAGCCGCCAGGCGAGAGGAATGCGCTTGGACGTATTCGCTTTAATTTCCCAAATAAGTTTCTTGTTTACCAACACGACACGCCCGACAAGCGCCTTTTCACTCACGAGAAGCGGGCCTACAGCCATGGATGCATGCGCGTAGAAAATCCGCTCGACTATGCAGAGGTTTTGCTGTCAATGGCGCGGCCGCAAGATGGTTACACGGTTGAGCGATTGTATAGAATGTTTGGCCAGGACGAACGCGACATCACTTTTACCAATCCAATCCCGGTGCATCTCACGTATCAAACGGCCTTTGTTGATGAGTCTGGATCTTTACAAATTCGAGAGGACGTTTATGGTCGAGATACTCCCACTATCGCCATTTTGAAAAGCGAAGATCGAAAATATGCGTACCTGCCAATAGAACGTCATGACGAGCGGGTACGGTCCCGCCAAGTTGTCCATCTTCCCTACAGGTCAAACCTGAGTAGAAGTACGTATTCGAGATCCCCTGAATATCAATCTAACAACTGGGGATTTGATAATTGGGGGTATGGTTATAATACCAATGCAACTTCTCCATTTTCCTGGTGGCGTTAATACGACGATTGACCAGACTCAGCAGCCCTGCGCCGTTCCATCACTTAGGTCGGCTTTAAAGGCAAAGCGGCATAAGTGATTCACGGTCGCTGATGACCCGAAGCGATCATACCCAGCATTGCATCTGTCCTAGCCGAAGGGCAGCGTTTCAGGTGCTGCTAGAGTTCAGGTTCCTCTCCTTCGCCGAGGTGCCGGATTTCGAGTACTATTGGACCCCGACCCCTCATCTATCCCAGGAAGATATTCGCGATGACGAAGCTGAAATTCGGAGCCTGGATCCCGACCTATGCGTGGAGCGGTGGCAAAGGTGACCCCAAGAACGTCAAGCGCATCCGCGCGTCCATTGAGAAGTGCGAGGACCACGGCATCGACGTGTGGGTGGTCGACCATCTACTCTCCGCCCCGGGACTCTACGGCAACGCATGGCTGGAGCCGCTCAACGTGCTCGCCTTCGCGGCCGCGCTGACCCGGACGGTGAAGATTGGCACGGGCATCCTCGTCCTGCCCGTGCGTCATCCCGTGGTGCTGGCCAAGGAGATCTCTACGCTCTGCCATCTCTCCGATAATCGGTACGTCTTCGGCGTCGGCCCTGGCTGGTACGCGCGCGAGTACGAGGTGACGGGCTCGCGCATCGAGGAGCGCGGCCGCCGCACGGACGAGATCATCGAGGCGGTGACACTGCTCCTGACCAAACCGAACGTGTCCTACCAGGGAAAGTACTATCAGTTCAACGACGTGACTATCGAACCGCGCCCGCCCAAGATGCCGGCGATCTGGGTCTCGGGCGGCTCACGGGCGCCCGATCCCACCCATCACGACGTGCCCGTCATCGCCCCGACCGTCATGGACCGCATTGTCAAGGCGGGGAACTGGCTATCGCGCTGCTCGGGCAAGCAGGAGTGGGTCAAGCGCGACTGGTTGCAACTCCAGCAGCACGCGAAGAAAATGGGAAAGAACTCGAGAAAGCTCACCTTCGGGCACTGCAACTTCACCCACCTCGTGGACACGGCGAGCCACGAGAAGGCGGTGGCGCAGTCGAAGGCGCCGTTCCTCCGTGCCATGGGCACAAATCGGAGCTACGAGCGCCTGCAGGAGTGCTACATGGTCGGAAACATCGACCGCATCAACATGCGCATTGACGACCTGCGGAAGGCGGGGCTCCAGTACCTCGTGCTGGGACCCGTCACCGACGACCCCAAGCAGATCGACCTCATGGCAAAGCGGATCGTGAAGCACTTCAAGTAGCGCGGGCGCCACGCTCTAACCTTGGCCACGCGGCACCGGTCTGGGTTGGCGGCGACGCGTAGCGGGCGCGTTCTCCGCGGATTAGTCTTGAAACAACGATACCGCGGAAGGCGCTCGGCTTCACGGTGCCGCCAACACCGATATTGCCTTCCGCTATGGGGTGAATACCGGAACTGCGCAGAGAATCCGGCCATCGCCGCTAATGACCCCAACTCGGACATCCAGGCCGTCGGCTAATACCGGGACTGAGAGCAAACATGTCCGGTTACACGCTTTGGTCGCCAACAAAACTCATGTACGTCCGTCGGCCATTTGGTCCAAACGCCGAGCCTCAGGCCTTCAAATCTGTGATCCGCATGATTGCGACCACCCGGCCGTCATTGGCTGAATGCTCTTTTGTGTCCTTGTTGCAGGTCCAGACGAAGTCCTTTTTGGCCGTAAAGGTCTTGCCGTCTTGCACGACCCGAAGTTCTCCCTCGGTGACATGACAGACCATAGCGTTCATCATCACTTGATTTTCGGGAGTCTTCGAATCCGGTTGAATGATGATGTCACGCAGCGAGATAGTCTTGAAGCCGGGGATTATGGATGGTCCCTCGCCATAGACACGGTTCACGACACCCGGCGCCACTGTCGTGTCCTTATAGCCCGTGGTTTGCGCAGCGGCAGGCTTCACCATAGCGGCCGACGCGGCCGCCAATCCAATTGCCAATGCTGATCTTCGATCGACCTGAGTCATCGCTCTCCTCCTGATTATCTATAAGGTTCAGCACGCGCACCACAGCTGGCGCGCGGACGGCATGCAGGCACTGATGGGCACCCGCGAGAACGCAGCTCTATTTGGATTGCTATTGTGCCCGCCGACGGCACCAACGCTGCCGTTAAATCTCAGGACATCGGCACGTCCGGCTGGGAGCTCGCGGATAAAGCTACACTACTTGCCCGCATAGGCAAAGGGGGCGGCGCGATGTCTCCTCCTGGCACGTACCGGTCTAGCACCGAGGGGCGCTCTGGGTCAGCTTTCGGGACCAGAGCAGACCAGGTCTTCCTAGGGCCGTCGGTATGGGCCGCCACCATACCCGTAAGTATTTTGATCATCTCGGTACGGTTCAGGAGCATCGCCGTAGTCGGGCGGTCTCGGCGAGTACTCTGGCGGAGAGTATTCCGCAGCGGGCGGATACGAGTACTGTGGATAGGGCGAGTCGTAATAACCGGGCGGATAATAATAAGCTTGCCGTGCTGCACAGCTCGACAGCAGTGAAACGACTGCGAATGCTGCAACTGCAATAACAAGTTTCCGCATCATGCAACAAATTGACGCTCGATTTGACATGATTGTAGAAATTAAAAAACTTGGTTAATCCGAGCCGCGCGCCTATTTCGGTTTGTGCTCCGCGCAATAGCCGACCCTACAGGCGGCGGCAGACTGGGAGGCGGCTCACGACCCGAGGCGACGGCCTACGGTTCCTGCCGGACTTCCAAATCTCAGGGGTCGCACCGAGGCTGGGGATGTCTGGATGTGGTACGACTCAGAGGAGCCGATCGCGGCCCGGCACGTCCGTTCATTGGGGTGAAGCGGTCAAGGTGACTCCGCGCTCGAAATGACGCGATTGACCCGTAAGAGAAGTCCGCCCTCAAGATTTGCCGCTGCGCACAATGGCCACCTGAACCCTATTCTGCGGGCGACAAAATCCTGCTGTAATGCACTTTCACTGTCGGCGTAGTCCCAAGCCTTGGGGTGGCCAATGCGACGGCGCGATTTCATCAAAGGAATTGCTGGTTCAGCTATTGCTTGGCCAGTCGCGGTGCGGGCTGAGCAATCCTCTAATAAAGTTTTCATAGTCGGCATACTCTGGCACGCCGCCAACGCCGAACAGGAAGAGGTTTATCTGAGTGTAGTGCGAAAGGCCTTTAGCGATCTGGGCTACGTCGAGGGGAAAAATATTCGACTGGAACTTCGCTTCCCTGCGGAGAATCCGGATCGTTTTCGGACCTTGGCTCGACAGCTTGTTGGAGCCAACTGCGATGCCATTATCGGGGTGACAGCAATAGGCGCGATCGAACTCAAGAAACTTACCAGTACCATTCCAATAGTCTTTGTTCTGGCGGCGGACCCAGTCGGTTTTGGACTTGTCGAAAGTCTCGCTCGTCCGGGTGGCAATGCTACCGGCCTCTCGCTCATAACAAATGACCTGAGCGGCAAGCGTTTGGGACTGTTGAAGGAAGCGGTTCCAAATCTGTCGCGTGTTGCGCTCTTGGTCGATCGGACCGACCCATTCAGAGAGCGCGCGATCAAGCTCCACCAAGCTGCGGCCGAAGCCCTTGGACTTTCACTTTCGTCAGCGGTGATCGCGACGCCCGATGACATTGAGCCCGTGTTTGCCAAAATTATCCAGCACCGCGCAGACGGCGTTATGTGGGCGAGCGGATCTCTGTTGTTCGTTGAGCGCGAGCGAATGGCGGCAGCGGCTTTGGCACACAAGCTGCCGTCATCGGTCTCTATCGCCGAGGAAGTCCCGCCCGGTCTATTGATGTCGTACGGACAAGACTATCCTGATTATTTTCGCCGCGCCGTGGCTTACACTGATAAAATACTCAAAGGCGTGAAGCCCGCCGATCTGCCCGTCGAGCAGCCGACGAAATTCAAACTAGTGCTAAATGGCAAGACGGCGAAGGCGCTTGGTCTCGTGTTTCCGCAGACGCTCGTCGCGACAGCCGACGAGCTGATCGAATAGGACGCCATTTTGTTGCGCTGCCGTTCGTCGCCTTTTGGCACGACTCAGACGAGCCGATCACGGCCGGACATGTCCGTTCATTGGGGTGAAGCGGTCAAGACTCCGCGCTCGAAATGACGCGATTGACCCAAACTGGACGGCCGGCGAACCGCCTTGTTCAACACTCACCGACATGGGTGAGCAGCCGAACTCCTCATTCAAATGCCTGGACTGGCGGGATCGCGTTCTGGGCGCCAGCCGATTCCGAACGTTTAGGGGACTCCGTTGCAACTCCTTGCCTGTCAGCACCCTGCGTTGACCCTCCCGGCTTCGAGGTGGACCGTTTTGCAGGTCGTTTCTGGTGATGACCTTCGGATCCCCGCAGTCCCCACGAGCGAGCGATAGAGGGTCCCGCAGTGTAGCCCACCGCAGCGCCGGCTACAGCCCCGACGGGTCCCAAGACGACGGCCCCCGACAACGCACCCAAAGCTGCATCTCCGGCGCGCTCCTGAGCGATTACGCCCACTGGTGCGAACGAGAGTCCTATAACTGCTGCAGCCAAGAGCTTTTTCATGTTGCCCCTCCCCAGAAGAATCCCTCCACGCTTATGAGATGCCTGGATTGAGGCGGTACTGAGGTGATTGACGCTTGAGCGCGCTGACGGGAGAACCGCGCTGAATTGCGAAACACAATCTTGCCAAAACCAGAACTGTCGGCCCACGTGCTGGCATGCCGATCCCGCTCGTGGCCTAGTCACTCCCTCCGCACATATATTCGAGCGCTGTCACGTCCACCGTTGCTGTTATGGCTAATACCTGGCGCGTGCGGCCGCGGGGCGACAAGAAGGATCAACAAAGCGCCCATGACGGAGAGCTCGTTCAATGCTCGGATTATCTCATCGTAATGCACCCCACCCTGAAGGTCCCACCAATTCCGCAACCAGTAGATGCTAATAGCGGTAAAGACCAGTAGAGCTAGAGATGCCAACCGAATGAATATGCCAATTGCCATCAACACTCCTGCCAGGATTTCAAGCACAGGACCAGCAATCGCAAGCGTTTGGGCGAATGGCATTCCTAACATCGCCTCAATCGAAGCTGCCGCGCCCGCGAATGGCTCGGGCAATGGTAACACCTTGGAAGCAATCATTGTGGCGCTGCCATCGATATCCATCAATCTAAGAACACCCGATGCAATAAAGGTAATTACGATCGCAGTACGACCGATTGCAAATACAACAGTACCCCTGCCTGACGCCTGTTTGAAGTCATCCGCAGCGGGCGAGTAGTCTTCGGCAGCTGCAGACGTGTAATCGGGATAATCGGCATGCGCTTCGGTATTTTTTCCACAGTTTGGATCACGCCGTTTTTCGACGAGAAACTCGAGGCGTGACCGGACCGCCTCTGCTTCTACCCTGCGGATCGCTTCATGAAGCGACAGCCGTTCGCTAGTGATTTCGGCTTGGGGGAGGGGCGGATCCAGCGCCCTTAGCTCACGCATGAGCTGAGTCTCTGCGTGCGCATATATTGAACGCCGCGATTCGTAGGTGTTTTCCTTGAGGTGTGCGAGGGTTCGCGCGATCAACGCGTAGTAATCAGCAGACGAGTGTTGAACTATTGCTGCTGAGCGCTCAATCTCAGCTACGTCTGCCGCGCGCTTAATCTTCGCTTCGACAGGATCTGCTGGATGCATAACAGAACTCGTGGCCCTCAACATCGGCACGCAGGCTGCGGCCGGACCCAACATTCTCGCCAGCTTGACGACGCGGACCTCTGGCCCGGGAGGGATTATCTCTGCATACCCATCCAGCATTGTTACGGTCTGTCCAGGCGAAAATGTGACGCCGGCGAGCCCTGATTGAGACCGTTCACGCGTATGCGTTCCCGCAACGCTCCAGTTAGCCAGTATTATTCCAGATCGGACCGATCTCAATGGTGCCGGCCGCCACGGTCTCGAGCATCTTAATGGCGCGATCACGCCCGCACTCTGCAACCACCCTAGACGCAATTTGGAGGATCAATCTTTCCGAAAGCCGATCGACTGCATCAATTCCTTCGAGATCGCGAACTTTTTCCAATGTCTTGAACACCAGCTCCTCGAAATGGGCCCACCCACCGGAAAGCCGCTTCGGACGCTCGATGGCAGTTAGAGGGGGCGCCGTATTGGAGTGGACGAAGGAACTCCGTGACGCATGCCGTTTCCGCCGAGCTTCATTAAGAGTGATCAAATCCATCATCAGTCCCCCTTATCCCCGAGCTTTCATTGGAGACCTCGATTGTGTGGGCGTGATGTCGCAAAGACGGCAGTTAAAAGGAGTCCCGGCATTACAACCGGGTGTGCCATCGAGGTGCCGGTCTCCTGAAGGTGCAGTGGACACTCAAGAGGTCAGTGAGCTGCCACATCTGTTGCACAACTGCCACGTGGGACGAAAATCAAGGTCCCACTCCACTCATGCCCATCAATCGCAGCGATTCGGGAACGAACTACGACAATTCCAACATCCGGTGCCAACTCGCCGGGCCCCGCGCAGGATAACCAAGCGTTGGACATGAACCTATGCTTGGATCATCTTGCGGGTTTTAAGAGCAGCTGCTGATTTGGTTTCATGTTTGCAGGTTTCCGGACCGGCTGACGGTTCTCCGTTAGGGGAGAAGAATCCAGGCGTTCAAGAATTTCCTTGATGCACGCGAGCGACGCTGCGGTGTCGCCTGGCACAGCTTGTGTCGAAATCGATCCCTCCACCTCCGACGTCCCGACGCAATGAGGTATCGGACACAGGGCAGAAAACGCGACATCGGAGTCCGTCTTCCCTTCTTTGGTGAGGCGCTGCCGCACTGCGCCGGCAATATACTCGGATCGAGTTTCCTCGGTCGTTTCCGCCGCGCTATCAATGCGCGCGAGCAGCGATTCATCGAGCGTGACCTCAACGCGCACTTCCCGTGGGGCCGGCGCATAGGACACCAGCACGATCATGAGGCTGTCGGAATCCGCGAGGAAAGTCGGATCGGCGGCGAACCAGGCCAGCGAGCGTACCCGCGGCAATTCGCGGCCGTCCGCCATCATGCGCGCGATGTGATGAGAGAGTGCTTCGGTGGCCTTGGCGATGATGGAGTTGGGATTGTCCGCCGCTGTGGTACAGCCCGGAAAGTCGGGAAATAAAGCGCGGTAAACTCCATTTTCTTCACGGATCAACGCGACGACTTGCATGGCCTAGCCGACTCTTTGCTTCCCGGCGCGCCTGGACCTGCGTGTTTCCGGCTGGACCACTGCTGCGCATGACGATGTCGAAATCTCCACGTCGATCTTTAGCATCGTAACGCTGTCGCCGCGGTCCATCTTGATTTGAACGTTGTCAGGCTCCATTGTGACGTGCTTGGCGATGACCGCCAAGATCTCATCCCGAAGCACCGCAATCAGATCGGGCTTGCCGCGGAAGTTCCGTTCGTGTGCCAATAGCACCTGAAGCCGCTCGCGAGCCACCGACGCGGGACCGCGGCGTCGAAAAAAACCGAAGTTCATGCGGCTCTCCGCCCGAATAGCCGATCCAACAAGCCCTTCTTGTCACTCGGAATGGTCATCGCTACGGTTTCGCCCTTGAGCCTCTTCGCGGCATCCATATAGGCGCGGGCTGGCGCGCTCGACGTGTTGCTGAGCGTGACTGGCGAACCGATATTCGAAGCGTGCAGAACTTCTAGGCTCTCCGGAATGACTCCGAGAAGCGGGATCGAGAGGATTTCGAGGATGTCTTCGATCGTCATCATCTCGTCGCGCAAGGCGCGGGCGGCGTCGTAGCGTGCGATGAGAAGATGTTTATCGATGCGCTCGCCTTTCTCAGCCTTGACGGTTTTGGCGTCGAGCAATCCGATGATTCGATCCGAATCGCGCACCGAGGAGACTTCCGGATTGGCTACCACAATCGCGATATCGGCGTGACGCATGGCAAGCGTAGCCCCTCTCTCGATACCAGCCGGGCTGTCGCAGATCACCCAATCGAATTTCCTGCGCAGGTCCGCAATCACTCGTGCGACGCCTTTCTCCGTCAGGGCGTCCTTGTCGTGGGTTTGCGATGCGGGAAGCAACGAGAGGGTATCGATGCGCTTGTCGCGGATGAGGGCCTGAGGAAGCTTAGCGATGCCCTGGACGACGTTGATCAGGTCGTACACCACCCGGCGTTCGGCACCCATCACCAGATCGAGGTTGCGTAGGCCGACATCGAAATCGACCACGACGACGTTCTGCCCGAACGTGGCTAGCGCCGCCCCCAGGGCTGCGGTGGACGTCGTCTTGCCCACGCCGCCCTTGCCGGATGTCACGACTACGACCTTGCCCATTTCTCTACCCTCCACCGCCGTTTCAATCGAAGGATGCCATCATCAGCGCATCACCTTCGAGCCAGACCTGCACTGGCCGGCTGCGCAGCGATGCATCGATATCATCGGCCGTCTTATAGAGGCCGTCGATCGCCAGAAGCTCTGCTTCGATCTTGCGGCAGAAGATCCGCGCGCGGGCGTTGCCGGTCGAACCCGCCATGGCTCGGCCTCGCAGTGTGCCGTAAATGTGAATCGAACCACCGGCAACGACTTCGGCGCCCGAAGCCACGGAGCCGATCACGGTCACGTCGCCGTTTGGGAAAGCTACGGTTTGACCTGAGCGGACTGGACCGTCGAGCAGCAGCGAGGTTGCTTGCGGCTTGGGCGCCCCCTTTTCGACGGCTGCACTGCCAGGAGCTGGAGGATCGAGCACCTCGATGCCACCGGCCGTGCGGCCGCCCTTGAGCAGCGGTGGCAGCCCGGGGCCGAGCCAGGACGGATCCGCTCCCTCGATTCCCATGAGGCGGATGCTGCGTGCCTCGAGCTCCGCCATCAGCCCCGCGA
>WNFW01005587.1_pt1 | contig 15708 bp, 16 predicted proteins | sample 5400131 | NCBI WGS metagenome assembly WNFW01 (sample SAMN13153362, study PRJNA577476) | soil metagenome | isolation source: 20 cm soil or saprolite under grassland replicate 1 | place: USA:California | collected 2016-06-15 | reverse complement strand
CCATCGTCAAGCTGAGGGCCATATACCTCAGCGGCGACTTCGATCAGTATTGGCCCTTCCACATCCAAAAAGACCAGGAACGCCTGCATCCGGCCGGCAGATGGAGCGTCGTCGAAAAGTAGTCACACCCAAATGATTTAGAATCAGGTGCATACCCAGCGCGCCCGTAGCTCAGTTGGATAGAGCGTCTGCCTTCTAAGCAGAGGGTCGGGAGTTCGAGTCTCCCCGGGCGCGCCATCTCATTGAATGTAAAAGAGTAAGAAGAATTGCTCTTCATCTTGACCCTCTGCTGTCCAAGCAGGGGCTCTCCTATCTGAGCTACGCGCCCCCGCGAAATAACCGTAGGATTCTCAAGCATGTGCAGTCACGACCGCCACGCCATCAGCATCGTGTGTCGGTCCATTCGGTCCAACAATGGTTCGAATCCATTTATCAATCGATCACCTGGGGTCAGGCTCGGTGCGCCTTTCTCGTCCGTGGCCGCCACTTTTTTTTCCGAGTACGCGAAGAAGCTCGGCGTCACGCCTTTAATTTCCGCCCGGGAAATCGCAAGCGCCCACCAAATACGCGGGTTTGTGCCTGGGGTTGACGTCTGGTCACTTCCCGTATACGGTTATGAAAGTCCCCCCGAGGTGGCGAGTGTGATCCCCCTTTTTCCCAGGGTATTGCTGCCCCTTTTTGCTTCTCTTTTCCTTATCTCCGCCGAGGTCCGTGGACAGGACAATCAGACGCTCTCCCGCATAACCGGCGCGGTGGAAGAGACTCGGCTGACAGTCATCAAGGACAACGTCCACAACATGGCCCGGCCGATGTTCGACCGGGGTCCCGCTCCGCCTGGTCTGCCTATGCAGCGGATGTTGCTCGTCTTGCAGCGCAGCCCGGAGCAGGAGAACGCCCTCCGAAAGTTGCTCGACGAGCAACAGGACAAATCCTCATCCAACTACCACAAATGGCTCACGCCCGAGGAGTTTGGACAGCAATTCGGAGCATCCAACCAAGACTTACAAGTCATTCTCTCTTGGCTGCAGTCGCACGGTTTGCGGGTTGACAAAATAACGAGGGGCCGGACACTGATGGAGTTCTCTGGCACAGCGGCCCAGGTACAGGAAGCCTTCCATACCGAGATCCACAAATTCATCGTAAATGGCGAAGAATATTGGGCCAACTCAAAGGATCCGGAGATTCCGTCTGCGCTAACGCCAGTGGTTGCAGGCGTTGCTACTCTGCATAACTTCCCCAAAAAACCGCAGATCAGAATCGCTGAGAAGCGGATTCCAGCTCACCCGCAGCCGGGCCCATCACCTCAAGTTACGTTCCAAAACGGAATGCACGCGTTGGGACCAGGAGACTACGAAGTCATCTACAACATGACGTCAGTGATTCAGGGCCCTCCGGGCGTTTCAGGGCCACCCGCAGGTTTCGGAACGACGATCGCTGTTGTTGGGCGATCGAACATTAATGTCCAAGATGTGTCACGATTCCGTGCCATTTTCAATTTGCCGAACAACAATCCACAAATCTTTGTAAATGGGCCTGATCCGGGCAACCTGGGGGGAGCGGAAGAGGCCGAGGCGGTCCTGGACACGACATGGTCGGGAGCGCTGGCGCCGGGCGCAGAGGTTTGGCTAATTGTCTCTGCATCGACCAACACTACTGACGGCGTCGACCTCTCCGAGGTCTACATCATCGACAACAGCGTAGGGGCAATCATGACGGAGAGCTTTGGCGTCTGCGAGGCGGCAGTGACGACCACGGAAGCGACCAATATATCTCAACTCGCAGAGCAAGCCGCTGCTGAAGGCATCACTTATATTGTTTCCACAGGTGATACCGGGTCTGCTGGCTGTGACAACCTCAGTGAAACGCAGGCTACAGGCCCGCTTTCAGTCAACGCGCAGGCTTCAACTCCCTTCACTGTCGCTGTGGGCGGCACCGAATTTAACGAGAATGGCAACGATGCTCTTTACTGGAATTCAACCAACAGCAACATGACCTCTGCTCGTTCGTACATCCCGGAGGACGTCTGGAATGAAAGCTGCACCGTTGCTCAGTGCGGGCAACAGAAGGCCAACATAGCTGCAGCCGGAGGGGGCGCTAGCGTCCTGTTCAGCAAACCACCCTGGCAATCTGGTGTCGCGGGCATTCCGAACGACGCAATGAGAGATCTTCCGGACGTTACCCTGACAGCTGCCAGCCACGATCCCTACCTCCTGTGCCTTGATGGCTCGTGCCAGCCCGATGCGCAAGGCAATTTCTCGTTCGTTGGCGTCGGTGGTACCTCTGCGGCCGCGCCTTCCTTTGCCGGCATCATCGCTCTGGTGAACTCTGCAGTTGTGCCCCTGAACTCACATCCGAGGCTGGGGCAAATTAACTATGTGCTGTATCGTCTTGCAGGTACCCAAAATGCTTCCACTTGCAACGGCTCCAGCACCTCCAGTCTTCCAGCGACAAGCTGTGTCTTCAACGATGTCACGATAGGTAACGACGCCGTGCCCGGCGAGCCTGGTTACGGGACAGCAACCGCAAAATATCAGAGTGGAGCTGGCTACGACCTAGCCTCCGGCCTTGGTTCAGTGAACGTAGCCAACCTGGTCAGTAACTGGACCAAAGTAGCATTTAGCACGACAACGACCACCCTTACGCTCAATCCAACAACCTTCACCCACGGCACGTCTGTGACCGTAAACATAGGTGTGACAACCGCGAGTGGCACCCCAACAGGAGACGTTTCGCTATTTAGGAGTGGAATCGGTGGCACTCCTTCGCTTCCAGTCCAGGGCAATTTCTTCACCTTGAACGGCAGCGGTTCCGTTTCCTCAAGCACAAACCAGCTGCCAGGAGGCTTCTATAGCGTTAGCGCTCACTACGCGGGCGATGGGAAATTCATGCCCAGTGATTCTCAGGCGATTGGGCTGAACGTCAGCCCGGAACCCAGCAGCACGGTCGCGAGCGTGCTTACGCTAGACCAGAACGGCAAGTTCGTCAGCTTGGCCGGGGCTCCTTACGGGAGTCTTGTGTATCTCCGTGCGGATGTGACGGGCCAATCCGGCGTCGGCTACGCCACTGGAAGCGTCAATTTCACCGATAACGCAGCCAATGTCATGGGAAATCCCTACGCTCTGAACAGTCAGGGCAATACCGTGACACCGAATGGTCTGTTCAGTTTTTCACCTGGACAGCATTCGATTGTGGCTAACTACGGCGGCGACCCCGACTTTAGTGCGAGCAGCTCTCCCGCGGTTGGTCTCACCATTACGCAAGCATCGCCTTCAACAGCGCTGGCGTTTAACAGCGCTGCCCAGGGAGGGACATTCTCAGCAACGGTTAAAACCAACAGTGGTGGCGCTCCACCTTCCGGTACTGTCACATTCTTCATCGGAGGCACGCAAGTTGGCAGCCCAGTTCCGGTAACTGGCATTCCCGCTGTCATCAATCCTCAGACTGGCGCAATACAGGGGGCACAAGCAACAGCGACGTTCGCCGATACGGGGCTAGCGAACGGAGCGTACACAATCTCAGCCACCTATAACGGTGATAGCAATTACGGCAGCTCAAGCGCACCATCGATTGCCATCACCGTGCAACCCGACTACTCCCTGACCGCAAGTTCTAGCTCCATCACCATTACGAGTCCCGGTGGCACCGGTAGTTCAACGCTGACGATCAACGCAATTGATGGCTTCAACGGTGCGGTCAACTTCTCGTGCTCCAACTTGCCGGCAATGAGTAGCTGTCAATTTAGCCCGACTGCGGTCAGCGGTAGCGGGAGCACAACGCTGACGATCACCACAACAGCTCCTGTTGCTCTGTTCATCCCCAACGGTCGTCCCAATGGCGTCGACTGGTGGTCGACCAGCGGTGAGGCGACACTGGCCGGCATTTTCGTTTTCGTAGGCGTCTTTTGGCGACGCCGCTGGGGCAAGCACCTTAGCCTCGCGACGTTCGCTCTATTGCTAATCGCACTAGGCTGCGGTGGTGGCAGCAGCTCACCACCACCTCCTCCTCCCAATCCCGGCACATCGCCGGGCACCTATACTGTGACAGTCACTGCGACGAGCGGCTCAATGATTCACAACATCAGTCTCACCCTGAATGTCCAATAGCTCCTGCAAACAGCGTTCTCGTGACCTCGGTTCCCCAATTCCCCGCTTACGGTGGGCAGTCGTTGCCGCCGCCCAAAATGCTGGTAAGCTGTCGCAATGAATCTGGCCGCTGACCGCCGCGCTATTCTCGTGTATCTGCTCGTCACATTTGTCGTCAGCTCCCTATTCTATTTCCTCATCATCAAATCCGCGGGCACCGATGCCGCGGGCGGAGCCTACACCTCGGGACTGATGTGGTGCCCCGCCATAGGGGCCTTGCTCACCTGCAAGTATCTCCGTCGCCCTATCGCCAGCCTTGGTTGGCAGTGGGGCCAAACCCGTTACCAGGTACTGAGCTACCTTACTCCTCTGGGCTATTCCACCTTTACCTATTCCATCGCCTGGCTGACTGGCATGGCCGCGCTAAACCCGACCCAGACTGCCGATGCCTTTTCACGGTTCTTCGGTCTCGGTCCGTTGTCCAGACCTTTCGGTATAGGGCTCTATTTCCTGGTTGTTGCAACTATCGGCGTAATCCAAAACTGCGCCACCACTCTGGGCGAAGAAATCGGTTGGCGTGGATTCCTCGTGCCCGAGTTAGCCAAACGCTTTTCATTCACAGCGACCGCTGTTCTCTCCGGCGTAATTTGGGCCTTGTGGCATGTGCCCATCATCGTCTTCGCCGGCTACAACGCGGGAACTGGCTGGTATGGTTTGGCCCTTGTCTCCGCCAACATGACCGCCCTGTGCTTCGTCCTGACATGGCTGCGCCTGAAGTCCGGCAGCTTATGGACCGGAGTTATTCTGCACGCCTCTCACAACCACTTCATCCAACAGTTCTTCGACCCCATGACCGCGTACACTGACCGGACGAAATACATCCTCGGAGAGTTCGGCATCGCATTCACGCTTGTAGTGGGTGTGCTAGCCGCCTATTTTTGGATGCGCCGCGGGGAAGTGGCCCAACCTCAGTAGGCGGCTGTGGAAACCCGACTTCTCAACGCTGCCCCGTGAGTGCGCAGACCGGGAACACTCCCGGGAATTCACTGTTGGGAAGTTTCACTTGACCGAATTCAGCCAGTGTAGAAGGGCCCGCCCAGCGACTGCTGCCGAGCGACTCCTGGATGACGGCCACTCGGAAGTAATCGACTCGGACGTATAACAGCGTTCACGTCAATGGAATCCGTCGCGAAGGCCCGCCGGTCAAGTGGACGAGAACCCCACGAATCAGGAGTCAGCCTGCTGGGCTGGCACGCGTTCGTAACACACGTCCCTCACCGAGGAAACACTGGCCCTCGCAATTTCGTAACATGAGTCAGAGGCCCTTATGCGCAGGCTCGCTTACATCGTCATCGCCTTGCTTCTATTAACCCCTGTAGGCGCCGGGCTGGTCGGCCGCGCCATCGGTCCAGGTCTTCTCCATCCCATGCGCCTGAACCCAGAGCGCCTACAGCAAACAGCGGAAATGCTGAAACGATCCGGTGCCGCAAAAGAGGACTTAAACGTCCGCTCACCCGACGGCGTCGAATTGCGCAGCTGGAAGATCCGTCCTCGGTCGCCGAACGGTGATTGGGTGCTACTGTTTCACGGTGTTTCGGACAATCGCACGGGCGTCCTCGGCCACGCCGAGTTTTTGCTGCGCCACCGCTATAGCGTTGCGATGATGGACTCCCGCGCCCACGGAGAAAGCGGTGGCGACATGGCCACCTACGGTTGGAAGGAGCGGTATGACACGGTCGCCATTGTGAACGGATTATATTCGACCGAAAAAATCAGTCATCTTTACGCGCTCGGTGTTTCGATGGGCGCGTCAATCGCGCTGCAATCGGCGGCCGTCGAGCCGCGCATCGAAGGCGTTGTTGCAGAAGACCCATTCGCCGACTTGCGCGAAGTGAGCTACGACTACGCGGGGCTGCATTTCAGTCCATTTCTCGGCAAGACGCTTTTTCGTCCGGCGTCCATTTTCGCCATGGAGGCACTCGCGAAAACTGGCGGATTCGATCCCGACGACGTATCTCCCGACAAGGCCGTGGCGGCGCGTCCCTTTCCTGTGCTTTTGATCTGCGGCACACGAGACAGCACGATTCCCTGCCGCCACGCCGAGCAAATCTATCGGACTGCGACCGGACCGAAAGAGTTGTGGGTGGTAAGCGGAGCGGCCCACGCTTCCGCTCTTGGCCATGCTCCGGCGGAGTACGAAGAAAGGGTCGTGCGTTTTCTGCAGGAAGCGACAAACGATGACCACTGTTCTGCTAACTGAGCTGACGCAATCCTCGCCAAACCTTTGATATAAGGCATGCAACTCCGACCACCAAGGCTCCAAGAAAACCATACATGGCCACCCTGTGTGACGGGTGCTGCTGGCAGTCAAGTTCAAACTCCCAACCCATGTCTGGGTGCGGGTTATATTTCGCGCTCGGAAAGATACGCTCGGATTGCTGGTGAATTGCGTGCTGCCACTTGTATGGGAGGAAGCCTTCCAGAAGGCCAATCTCAATGATAATGAGTCCCACGAGAGCGATGACCAGCATCGCTCGTTTAACATATGCCCGCCTGGTCACTATTCGCCTCAGCGGCTCATTGAAGTAATCCGACTCTTGATTGAAATTGCGAATGAAATACGTTAATCGCACTCACAAAACTCTGATTCTAGACAAGGAAATCGGAAAAGCTTGGTACGGAAAGGCTTCAGTCGGCGAGAAACGAGATCGACAATCGCGAGAAAATCCCTTTTCAGTCCAACTTCGGTCCACTTCAAGAGCGAGATAAATGACGCGCTCCCCTGTAAGCGACACCAGCAGCGGCACTTAGAGTTTTGTACTGCGTAACTTCTAAGCAGGGGGTCGGGAGTTCGAGTCTCCCCGGGCGCGCCATCTTATTGAAATGAAAAGAGTAAGAGGAATCGCTCTTCACCGTTGACCTTCTGGTAAGAAAGCAGAGGGTCGGAAGTTTGAATTTCCCCGGGCGCGCCATTTTGCTCTCGTGAATCAAGCGCTTGCAGCCATTTCCAAAGCAACTTCGTTTTCGATTTCGGTCCATTCGGTCCAACAACAGACTTTTCAGACGGAAGCTCGAAGCACAACGGCTCCGGCTGGTCCAACTGCGTGCTGACGGCTTAGTGGCCGCGCTTTTCAGCAGATGCGCGGATGTGCGAGCTTCTTACGCAGAAAAAACGCCGAAGAATAATAATGATGGCAAAATAAATGGCAATGCCACAAACGGCAGGTAACACGGTCTACCCGCTCCAGTTCTTTGAGTCGCTTGGCCTGATCCAGCTTCAGTCCGCCAAACTCTCTTCTCCAGCGGTGTAGGTCTGCCCGGTGATCTCGGCATCCCGGCACGCTTGTGGGGTGGTCTTTCCGTTCGCGATTTCCAGTTCAATCTGCCGCAGCACCGTTACGATCTGCTCCGACTTGTACTTCTTCATCGGCATACCAGCTTCCCTCCAGAGTGAATTCTCTCTCACTCCCGCTGGTACAAAAGACCCCGGTCACTTCATTTTGTGAATTGTTTTTGATCCGATATCTCGCTAGAATGGATTGTTCAAGGACACCTTCAAGGACAACGGAAAACTTAGTAACAACGGCAAGAGAATTGCATTCAACTTCAACACCTACGGTACTGCAATAGGCCTGGCAGGGCGACCTCTAGCGGACCAACCTGCAGACCTTGCAAACGGGACTCCCGTGTATTCGGTCATCGCCTACAACACAAATGCTATCGGGATTGAAGTTGATGAGCTCTATTACGGCGTCGACTACGAGACAATTCCCGACAACGTCGTATCTGCCGAAGTGAGCGGGATCCAACAAAAAATTTCCCCCGTTGGCCTGTTCATTCACGAATCTGCGGAAGCGCTGGCATTCAGAGCCTACGTCAACATGTACGGCAGCTTTGACGCTGGTGCGTACCCGTACGCTCACTCAAGAGCAATTTTAAAAGAGGCTTTAATACGGGCAGACTTACACATAGCTGGCGGATTCGCTGGAGCAAAGGTCAAGTATAGCGTTCCTCACGATAAGCGATAACCACATGAATGAGATCCTTCTCGCACTATTGCTGGCTATCTCTTCGCGACCAGCACTCACGTCTTCTGAATGCGCGGTCGCCAAGAGCGCAGAACACACTTATTGGACTCACATGTATCTCGTGGACGAATACCCTGAACCTCTGCCTTTTCTCCACGGTATTGTCAAGGCAGCGGGAGCAGAGGATACGACTCTTGATGGTGTTCTTGTCGAAGTCTTCGACCACCCGGAAATCGCTTTACAGACCCACGGCTCACAGACCGGCAAACGCCAAAAACGCCTGGGTGCGTGCATTACAGGGAAGGACGGTCGGTTTTCCTTTGACCCCAAAGCTGGGAAATACGAATTGCGTTTCAGCAGATATGACTGCAACGTAAAGGCCGTGATCGTGGAAGTCAGCAAGAAAGCCCATAACAAAACACGCATCGAGGTAATCTTGGAGGCTGCCACGTGACCCGGGGCGCACTACGCGCGGCGCCGACTGTGCCTCTCGAAAATCTCGAAATATCTGAGCTTTTTCTCACGACCCTCGTCGCAATTCTGTCCTCGATCCTCCGTTCGCGTGCTGTCATTGAGCTCGAGAACTTGGCTCTGCGCCACCAGATCGGCGTGCTTCAAAGGGCCGCTGCAAAACGCCCGAAATTGACCTCGGCGGACCTCCTGTTGTGGATCTGCCTGTCCCGCCTCTGGCGCGACTGGCGCTCGGCGCTGGCCATCGTCAAGCCAGAAACAGTCCTTGCCTGGCATCGTGCTGGCTTTCGGCTGTTCTGGACCTGGAAGGTGCGGCGCGGCCAACCCGGACGACCGGTCCTTTCGCGCGAGGTCCGAGATCTGATCCGCAAGATGTGCCGGGAGAATCCCACTTGGCTGTGCACTCCGCATCCATGGTGAACTACTCAAACTCGGCATCGACATCGGCGAGAGCAGCCGCCGTCTCAGACCTGGCGCACATTCCTGGAGAATCACGCCCAGCAGCTGGTCTCCATCGACTTCTTCACCGTGCCCACGATCCGTTTCCAAATCCTCTACGTGTTTCTGGTATTGGCCCATGACCGGCGTCGCATCCTGCACTTCACTGTGACCGCCCACCCAACTGCGGAGTGGACGGCACAACAGCTGCGGGAAGCGTTTCCTTTTGACCAGCTCCCGCGCTACCTGCTGCGCGACCGCGACGCGATCTTCGGCCATGACTTCCGAGAACAGGTGCCAGATATGGACATCTGCGAAGTTCTGTCTGCACCGCACTCGCCTTGGCAGCGAGCCCATGTGGAGCGAGTGATTTGATCTTTTGTTGAGGGCTTCAGTACGATTGCGGAACGGAGGAGACGAGTTGGACGCACCAAGAGTGCCATCAAGCCGGCGAGGATGCGGTCTGACGCGGATAAATTGGGGGATCGATGCCGGGAGCGATTCACGATCACGAGTTGGTGCTTGAGGAGAAGCGACTCCACAACTAGGCGTCCAAGGTTTCGGGGCTAAGCGGACGATCCGGCTAAGGGCTTCTTAAGTAGGGGCCAATGGAGCCAATGGACTGTCAGGCGGACAGGTGCCGCTCCAGATGGTATGATAGCACGTAAATGTAGGAGCGATACCATGAGCGGCGCAACCGGAAATTTTAAAAACTACGAAGACCGCATCATCCGCGATAGAGGAATCTGCGGAGGGGAGCCTGTCTTCAAGGGCACGCGGGTCACCCTGCGCACCGTACTCGCCAGCCTAGCCGGCGGAGATTCCGCCGAAGAGATTCTTGCCGATTTCCCTAGCCTGAAAGTCGAGGACATTCAAGCGGCCATTGCTTTTGCCGCCGCTTCCGCCGAAGAGGACTTGCCCGTCCCAACGGTTCCGCACATTCGATGAAGATCAAGCTGGACGAGAATCTTCCTCTTCGCCTTGCGACCCTGTTGAAAGACCTCGGGCACGACGTTCATACGATACATGACGAGCTGCTTCTCGGTCATGCAGACATGGAGATTTGGGAAGCGACGCAGAAGGAATCGAGATTTCTGATTACCCAAGACTTGGATTTCTCGGACTTGCGGCAGTTCGCACCTGGTTCGCACCACGGCATCTTGCTCGTGCGTCTTCGCTCGCCAAATCGAAGAGACTTGACTGAGCGGATTGGGGAATTGTTTCAAAAGGAAAACGTCAGCGAATGGACCAGTTGTTTTGTTGTTGCCACAGAACGCAAAATTCGAGTGCTAAAGCCGGGGAGCAAGCAGAATCCCTAGAACTACGGTACTCCCGATGAGAGCAAGAAAAAATCAGAAGGTGATCGACCACAGCAGTTCGACCTTCGATAGCTTTCTGGAAGAGGAAGGAACCCAAAAGAAGTCGAAGCGGTTGCGATTAGGCGTGTGCGGGAGTGGACGTCTGCCCAAGTAAGCCGCCACCCTAAAGAAAACTGAGCATCCAGGGCGAAATTACTGACAGGCGACTGCGCCTGCCTACCGTCTGCCTGATCGCCCCAGTTTCAGTCCAACTTCGGTCCTGTCCATACCGAAAATGCTATCCGGCGCGAACGCCTTTGAAATCAGCGAGATCCAAGAAGAAAGAAATGCAAGCCGGTCCTACCAAAGCCACCAGAATATAACCCAGAATATAACAATGTTACATTGTTACATTGCATCGAAAACTTGCCACCGTATCAATTCGCCAGAGACACGTGTTGGAAGAAACGCTATAATTACTAGAAGTGTAATTTTATAGTACTGAAGTACTGATGGTTCTAAAACTGCCTAGGGTTCTCCCTACCCCCAGGATCAGGTCTTTTGCGGATTGTAGCTCTCAGCAATACAGTCATCATCCCGGCCAGAGCTAGCCAGAAACGGCCCGGGTTCCCATATCAGATTTCTCGGACACCTGGCCGCCCCCGCTCGTCTGGAAGCCGCATACAACCTGAGCATCCACCCTGCAGAGGAAGAGTGTAACGCTTGGGTAAGAAGGGACCTATGACCACCAAAGCGCGTTTCCACAAGCATTGGCGCGTGGTTGCAAACACTACCCCGCGCCTACTATTGCTCATCACAATTTTTCTATTCTTGCTCCTGATTGGCACGCGGGTCGCAAATCGCACAACGTTTGCCGGCAACACGGTAGGCAGCTTCGAAATCGACGGGAACCTAACCGTTGATCACTTGGTGCCACCGTCAGAGCCCATAGATTGGGACAGCAGCCCCTTTCCCGCCGCCCTCACCACGTTCACCGATGGGACGGGGTCCACCGATGATATTTTCGGCATGGGCTCCAAAGAGAACGACCAGAGCAGTTGGGTTTGCACCGCGGGAAGCGCTCCCCCCAAAGACGACGTAGTAAATCAAATCTCAATAAATAGCGGTCCTCCGATCGCCGGTGAGATCGCTTTCCGCTTCTTTCCTGTAAGCGGCGTGCAGAAACAGTTCCTCTACGCTAACTGGTCGCGCCTATCAAACAACGGCGACGCCCATATCGATTACGAGTTCAACCAAGCGGACCCCTCGACCAATCCGGCCAGTCCCAGTTGCCGCCAACTGCCCCTCCGTACCCCCGGCGACTTCTTGATCTCCTTTGACACCCAAAATGGGGGCGTGATTATCAACGCTAGCGCCTTCGCGTGGAACGGCACCACTTTCGCGCCGCTTTCCCTGGGGAGTCGGGGGATTCTTTGGGACGCCGCGGTAAACACCGTACCCAGCATCACCGGATTAACGGCGACAGGAACCAACCTTTTCGGCGAACTCGCCCTCAATGTAAGCGAAACGATTGGGACAATCCCCTGCGAGAGAGTTCTCTTCGTCTCGATGAAGACGCGGGCTTCGACGTCATTGAGCGCCGAACTAAAGGACCGTACCAGGGTCAAGCCGGTCAATTTCACCGTCTTCAATCCTGCAAGTGCCAACGCTAGCGGCAGCGCGTTGGGGGCTCGCGTCCAAGACACGCTCTTGGGAATCAGCCAGACGCTGCCCACCGCCACCCCTGCCACTTGCACACAAGGCGTTTGCAGCTCGCAGTCCGGCATCGGCTCCACGAGCAACAGCAACCAAGTCCTGAACGTTGCGGTTCCGCCTCCCGGCGGCAATGTCTTGAAGGCGAACGTGCTCAGTGCGTCGAGCACGAGCACAGTTGATTCGACGACGAACACGGCGACCGATACTGGCGTTGCCGAGTCGGCCGGAGTCAACCTCGTGGGTGGACTGGTCACTGCAGATGTAGTGCGTGCAGTGGCTACTGCACAGGCCTCTGCCTTCAACTCGTCTTTCAGTTCGGCGGGATCGGCATTCAACAACCTCGTCGTTAACGGCACCCATGTGAATAACGTCAACCCGAATACAACGATAGACTTGCCCGCGGCCCAGTTCGGAGTCGGCAGTTTTGTCAAGCTCTTCGAGGAGATAGGTTCTAGTTCCCAGCCTCCACCTGGCCAGCTCGCTGGCGGGACCTTCGCCGCCGACCTAACCTTGAACATGATCAGAGTTCACATTACTAGCCTGGCGGTGACTGGCGATGCCGTTGACGTGGTGGTCTCGCATGCCCAAGCGCATGCCGACTTCCCGCAGCCCGCTGGATGTCCAGCATTGGTTGGAACGGTGAGCGGGAATGCCACGATCGTCAATGAGCAGACCAATCCGTCGGCACTACCGGTGGTAGTTGGCTTCGTGAGCATTCCGCCGCAGGGCGGGCATGATCATCAGGACCTAGACCAGCTATCTACCTCGTTGGTGAGTGGCGGAACCTCGGTGAGCGACAGTGCCGGTACGGTACTCGGTTCCGGCAGCAACTCGTCGAGTTTCGCCAAGGCGCAAGATGTTTGCGTGCTCCCGGTGAACGGTTCGTGTACGGCGTTCGCCAGCGCGATCATTTCGCAAGCAAACAGCTCATCAGGTCGCGGAATATCTTCATCCGACGCGCAAGGCACTAGCCTGCTTGGACTCTCAGTCGGAGGCACGTCGGTCAGCGACAATCCTCCGCCCAACACGACTGTCCTGTTGCCCGGGATCGGCTCGGTCACCCTCAACGAGCAGACCTGCGATGGCGGAGGCGCTCCACCGTGTTCTGGCACCACCAGCAGCGGTATACGGGTGCGCGCGATCCATGTGATCGTTAACAACCCCAATGCTCTGGGCATTCCCCAAGGCGCAGATGTGATAGTGGGCGAGACACACGCCGACTCGTCTCACCCGTAGTAACCACTAAGTGGACGAGGAGAGGGCCCGGCACGAAGCCGGGCTCTCTTTTGTGTGCCGAGTCCTTTACGTGTTTCTGGTTTTGGCCCATGACCGGCGTCGCATTCTGCATTTCAATGTGACCGCTCACCCAACCGCGGAGTGGACGGGACAGCAACTACGGGAGGCATTTCCCTATGACCAATTCTCGCGCTACCTGCTGCGCGACCGCGATGTTATCTTCGGCGATGGCTTCCGAGAACGGGTTCGAGACATGGACATCTGCGAAGTCCTGTCTGCGCCGCGCTCGCCTTGGCAGAGAGCCTGCGTAGAGTGAGTGATAGGATCCATTCGGCGCGAGTGTCGCGATCATGTGATCGTGTTTCATGAAAACTCCTTGCGGCGAACCCTCAATTCGCATTTCGATCACTATCAGCGATCGAGAACACACCTTTCGTTGGGGAAGGACTCGCCGGAGCCACGAGCGATTCGGCCGCCGGAAATGGGGCCCGTCGTGGCACTGCCGCAAGTCGGCGGACTGCACCACCGCTACGAACGACGGGCTGCCTGAAAAGCCCTAATCCACCACGCTACGCGTTGCCTTTCCTCGGTGCTTTGAAATCCGCGTCCGAACTGTGCTCCTTGAGCACGCTTGTATCGGCGAACTTCGTTCACCAGACTCACCCAGAGCCGCAAACTGCTCGAGTTTTGTGATCCGCTGGGGGAATGACATCCGCCATGGGCTGCACAGGGTTTTCGGTAGGGACAATCTTTTCAGAGCGGTTCTTGTGGATGGATGAGATAATCGGGAAGCGCAGGAGGGTCGCCATGGCTACAGTGCCTGACAGTGTCATTGTCCAAGATCCCGAAATCCATAGCGGGGAACCTGTTTTCCGTGGCACCCGCGTCCCTTTCCAGACGCTGCTTGACTACTTGGAAGGCGGAGAAACGCTGGATGAATTTCTGGAGCAATACTCTGGAGTCAGTCGGGAGAACGCCATCGCCGCGCTGGAAGAAGCAAAGGCGCTTGTTCTGGCACGCTTTGGGAAATGAAAATCCTGATTGATGAGTGCCTTCCAGTTGCACTGAAGGGGACCCTCACCGCACTGGGCCACGAGCGCCAAACTGTGCGGCAAGCACGTTTTGGGTCCAAGAAGAACGGCGAGCTCCTTACGCTTGCTGAGGGCCAATGGAATGTACTGCTCACCAGCGATCGGAATATCAAGTACCAGCAAAACATGACCGGGTGGAGTGTCTCCATGTTGATCCTTTGTGCGAAATCGAATCGCATGAAGGATTTGTTGCCGCTGATGCCCGGTCCAAGTTCGGTCCACTTCAAGGGCGAGATAAGTGACGCGCTTCCTCGTAAGCGACACCAGAAGCGGCACTTAGAGTTTTGTACTGCGTATCTTCTAAGCAGGGGGTCGGGAGTTCGAGTCTCCCCGGGCGCGCCATTGCATTTCTTTTCAACGACTTGCGCGAGAAGCGATCATCTGCTTTTTCGACAGATGGTCGGGCCGCCAAACCGATGGCCTGTTTTCAATTTCTCGTTGAGATTCAAGGAATTCCACAATTCGATGTCTAGTAATCAACGAAGAATTGATTTCTGTCATGGAAATGTAATAGCACCCCATCAAAAGTTCATTCACTTGGGAGCCGTGTCCCCCTTCAATCAGACCTGTATCTGCATCCGTGATGGCAAGTACCGCGAAACCTGCCAGTTGCGCGCACAGAGTAAGAACGATTGCCACGAATAGCAGGGGCGCCAGCGCGGCTCGACTCATGATCCCATTCTGGCATAGGTGCACTCATTCTTTGCATTGACTTGGAATCCGCAGCGCCAGTGTTTGATTAGCAAGGTACTCGTCGAATTGGCATCCAGCGAGAAAGCGGACCGAGGACTTGTCGGGTGTCGCGACTAACCATCCACTGTCCGTCTTAGATCTGTCTGTACTCTTGGCGTGTTCAACAACTCGTGGTATCCAATTCATATGGCCAAACGTGAGCCAAGAGAATGCGCAACCTGTCGATTCGATGAGCTTGCTGTTTGGAAGACCAAGCTGCCCAGTGCTGAACATGCGGTCCTTCCGCCAAGCAACAACCGTCCCAATCCGCTCGTCATGGGGGCAGTCGTATACGTCTCGGTGTTCTCCCAGGGTGCAGTCTGTGCCCTAGCCCCAGTTTACGAGTTAGCGCAATCCTTTTCCCGTAAGTCTTTTTAGTGCAGGCACTTACTCGCACGCATTGCTATGCCCTAAATATCTGCTTCTAATATCGCATGTTTCCCCAATAAGATTGACTTTTTTCGCTTGACTTTCGCCACTACTATGCCCTAAATATAAAGGACCCTTAACCTGACGCCACATGCAAAGACTCGAAGCCAAGTCCATCCATGGCCGCACCTATTATTACCTCTCTCAGTGGGGGTGGAAAAACGGCAAGTGCCGTCGCCTTTCCCAA
>WNFW01003308.1_pt1 | contig 15708 bp, 9 predicted proteins | sample 5400131 | NCBI WGS metagenome assembly WNFW01 (sample SAMN13153362, study PRJNA577476) | soil metagenome | isolation source: 20 cm soil or saprolite under grassland replicate 1 | place: USA:California | collected 2016-06-15 | reverse complement strand
GCCCTGAAGCGCATTGCCCTGCTGCTTTCGGTCGCCGCGGCGTACGCTGCGCCTGCGCCCGGCGGCGAGGCTGCGCGCGCCGCCGTCGCCGCGCCCGATCGGTACGGCGCCGACACGGCGGCCGAGATACTCGCCGCCGGTGGGAACGCGGTCGACGCCGCAGTTGGGGTCGGCTTCACTCTCGCGGTGACCTACCCGGAGGCGGGTAATCTCGGCGGCGGTGGCTTCGCCACCGTGCTGATCGACGGCCGGCCCTACTTCCTCGACTACCGGGAGCGTGCGCCCGGGAGCGCGAGCGCCGGCATGTACGTCGATGCGGCCGGCGAGCTCGTTCCCGACGCGAGCACGATCGGCGCCGGCGCCGCGGCGGTGCCCGGGACGGTGGCGGGCCTCTGGGAGCTGCATCACCGCTTCGGCCGGCTCGCGTGGCGCGCCGATCTCGCCCCCGCGATCCGCTACGCGCACGAGGGCTTCCGGGTGGGTCCCCTGCTGGTCGCGAGGCGCGATGCATTCGCTGCCGCACTGCACGGGCGCACCAACTTCCTCACTTACTTCGGCGCACTCGCCGCTGATGCCACCTTCCGTCAGCCGGAGCTCGAGGCCACACTGCGGCGGATCGCGGCCGCGGGCCCGCGCGGGTTCTACTCCGGCCGCACCGCGGATCTCATCCTGGCCGAGATGGCGCGCGACCATGGTCACATCGCGCGTGCCGACCTCGCAGCCTATCGCCCGCTGTGGCGCGCTCCGCTCGAGGGCGACTGGGCCGGCTACCACGTCATCACCGCCCCGCTGCCGAGCTCCGGTGGCATCGCGCTCCTCTCGATGCTGGCGATGAAGGCGGATCTCGCCGCCTCGTTTGCGGGCGTGCCGCTCAACTCGCCGCAGTACGTGCACCTGCTGGCAGAGATCGAGAAGCGGGTGTTCGCGGATCGCGCGAGCTACTTCGGCGATCCCGACTTCTATCCCGCCCCGGTGGCGCAGCTTCTCGACCCCGTCTATCTCGCGCGGCGCGCCGCCGAGGTCGACCTCCGCCGTCCCACACCCACCGGCGAGGTGAAGCCGGGGCTCGGCGAGCATCACGACACCACCCATTTCTCGATCATCGACCGCTGGGGCAACGCGGTCTCGAACACCTACACCCTGAACGACGACTTCGGCTCGGGCGCGGTCGTCGGCGGCGCGGGGTTTGTGCTCAACAACGAGATGGACGACTTCTCCGCCAAGCCAGGAACCCCGAACATCTACGGCGTCGTCGGCGGCGATGCCAACGCGATCGCGCCCGGCAAGCGGCCGCTGTCGACCATGACCCCGACGATCCTGACCGAGCACGGGCGGGTGGCCGTCGCGATCGGCACCCTGGGCGGGTCCCGCATCGCGACGTGGATATTCCAGGTGCTGAGCAACTGGCACGATTTCCGTCTGCCGCTCGCGGAGGCCGTCGCGGCGCCGCGCGTGCATCACCAGCTCCTGCCTCCCGACACCCTCTTCGAGGAGCCCTTCGCCACGCTTGCACCGGCGGTGCGCGCCGAGCTCACCGCGCGCGGCTACCGGTTCGTGAACCAGGGCTGGAACGGGGACATCCAGGCCATCGCCGTCGGCTCCGCCGGTGTCAGCGCGATCTCGGACCCGCGCGGGCGAGGCGTGGCGCGCGTGCTCCCGGCGAGCGCAGAACGCGACCGCCGCGCTCGCTTCAACGCCTCACCCGCTCGCCCGCCGGGTCAAAGAACGGCTGCAAGGAAACCCGCGCCGGGATGCGCTCCGAGGCGATCTCCACCTGGTATTCCCCGGCCGTGATCCATTCGGCGCTGACCGGGGCGCCGCCATTGGCGACGTAACCGAGACCGAGCGAACGGCCGAGCGTGTGGCCGAAGGCCCCGGACGAGATGGCGCCGACGAGCTCGCCGTTCCGCCAGATCGGCTCGTTGTGGTAGAGGAGAAGATCGGCGCGCTCGAGGGCGAGCGCCACCAGCCGCCGCCGTACGCCCGCTTCGCGCTGGCGCACGAGTGTCTCGCGGCCGACGAAGCCGCCGGGCTTGTCCCAGGCGACGGCAAACTGCAGGCCCGCCTCGAGCGGCGTGTCCTCGTCGGAAATGTCGTGGCCCCAGTGGCGGTAGCCCCTCTCCATGCGCAGGCTGTCGAGCGCGTGGTAGCCCGCCAGGCGGAGTCCATAGGCTGCGCCCGCACCGACGATCAGGTCGTACACCGACTGCGCGAAGTCGGTAGGAATGTACAGCTCGTATCCCAGCTCCCCCACGTAGGTGATGCGGCTCGCGCGCACGCGCGCGTATCCAAGATCGATGACCTGGGAGGTGGCGAACGGAAAAGCCGCGCTGGACAGGTCGGCGTCGGTGAGCGTCGCCAGGAGCTCGCGGCTCTGCGGCCCCATGAGACCGAGCACCGCGTAAGCGGGCGACACATCGAGTGCGACGGCGCGGGCCTCGGCGGGAATGCTGCGGCAGAGCCAGCTGAAATCGCGCGTCTGCGTGGCGCACGAGGTGACGACGAGATAGGCGTCCTCGGCCTCGCGCGTGACGGTGAGGTCCGCCTCGATGCCGCCCCGCTCATTCAGCCACTGCGTATAGACGATCCTCCCGACGGGCACGTCGACTTCGTTGGCGCAGATCCGTCCGAGCACGGCGGCCGCGTCGGGGCCCAACAGGGCGAATTTGGCGAACGAGGACTGATCGAAGAGGCCCACACGCTCGCGGACGGCCCGGTGCTCGCCGGCGGAATGCTCGAACCAGTTCTGGCGGCCGTAGCTGTAGGCGTAGCGCGGCTCGGCGCCTCCAGTCGCAAACCAGTTGGCGCGCTCGTAGCCCGCCACCTCGCCGAAGCACGCCCCGGCGGCCGCGAGCCGGTCATGGACGACGGACTTGCGTACCCCGCGCGCCGACTCGGCCTGACGGTACGGCCAGTGCATGGCGTACAGGAGGCCGAGCGTCTCCACCGTACGCTCGCGCAGGTAGCGCCGGTTGCGTTGAAACGGCGCGCAGCGGCGGATGTCGACGTCCCAGAGGTCAAAGGGCGGATGGCCGTCGAGAATCCAGTCCGCGAGCACCTTGCCCGCCCCGCCGGCCGACTGGATACCGATCGAATTGAAGCCCGCCGCCACGTACAGGCCACGCAGCTCCGGCGCCTCGCCGAGGAGGTAGCGATCATCCGGCGTGAAGCTCTCCGGGCCATTGAAGAACACCTGCACGCCGGCGGACTCGAGCGCGGGCACGCGCCTCATGGCGGCTGCGAAGAGCGGCTCGATGTGGCCGAGGTCCGCGGGCAAGTGCTCGAAGGCGAAATTCTCGGGGATCCCTTGCCAGCCCCAGGGCTTCGCCTCGGGCTCGAACCAGCCGACGAGGAGCTTGCCGGTGTCCTCCTTGAAGTACGAGCGCGCATCGGCGTCGCGCAGGACCGGCACGTCGGGCGCGAGGCCCGCGATCGGCTGAGTCACGATGTAGAAGTGCTCGGCCGCATGCAGCGGCACGCTGACTCCCGCCCAGGCGCCGACCTCGCGTGCCCACAGGCCCGCGCAGTTCACCACGGCGTCGGCGCGCACCTCGCCCGCTTCGGTCGCGACACCGCTCACCCGCCCGCGTGCGCTGCGGATCCCCGTGACCTTGAGGTTCTCGACGATGCGAACGCCGGCGCTGCGCGCACCGCGGGCGAGCGCCTGGGTCGTGTCGACCGGGTTCGTACGCCCGTCCTTCGGCAGAAAGACGGCGCCCACCAGGCCATCGGTCGAGAGCAGCGGCCAGCGCTCGCGCGCCGCGCCGGGTGAAAGGATCTGCACCTCGAGCCCGAAAGACCGCGCCATGGATGCGCCGCGCTTGAGCTCCTCGAGGCGCGCCTCGCTCGCCGCCACGGCGATGGAGCCGACCTGCCTGAACCCGGTCGCCTGGCCGGTCTCGCGCTCGAGCCCCTCGTAGAGCTGCGTGGTGTACTGCGCGAGCCGCGTGAGGTTTCGCGTCGCGCGCAACTGACCCACGAGGCCCGCGGCGTGCCAGGTGGTTCCGCACGTCAGCTGCCGCCGCTCGAGCAGCAGCACGTCCTTGCAGCCGCGCTTGGCGAGGTGGTAGGCAACGCTGCAGCCGACGATGCCGCCGCCGATGATGACGACGCGCGCGTGGGACGGAAGATCCGGCATCCGTCGTCCCGTCAGCCGAAGGTCGACCCGATCTCCGCCGCCGCCACGCGCAGCCGCGGAACGAACTCGATGGCGCGCATCAGCGGCAGCCGCGCGGTGGCACCCTGGACCGCCACCGCAGCGATCACCTCATCGCGACGGTTGCGCACCGGCACGGCGACGCAGGCGACGCCGAGCACGTATTCTTCGTTGTCGACCGCGTAGCCGACGCTGACGATCCGGGCGAGCTCGGACTCGAGCACCGCTCGGTCGGTGAGGGTGCGCTCGGTGAAGCGCTGCAGCGGCATCCGCTCGAGCAGGCGCTGCCGCTCGGCCGCGGCGAGATGCGCGAGCAGCAGCTTGCCGCTCGCACAACAGTGCGGCGGCAGCGCGACGCCGCCCTCCGGGACGTGCAGCCGCAGCGGCCAGGGTAGGCGCGCCCGCCCGGCTCGCGGCTGAGAAAGCCCGCCTCCTCGAACAGGGCCAGCGTCCGGTGCAGCGTCGGCTTCGGGAGCTCCGTCGCCTGCATGAGCTCGGAGAGCGTCACCGCGCGGCGGGCGCGCACCAGGACCTCGAGCACACGGAAGGCCTTGAGCGTCGAGGAGGTTTCGCTCGCGACCTCACCGGTCTCGAGCGGGAGCGACAGCGCACGACGGGTCATCCCTTTGCCCATTCCGGTAAACAAGACGCAGCCTCGCCCATTCAGAAATCTATGTTGCTCCTGAAGGGCTGTATTGTAATATGCACTTCCCCAGCGAGACAAACCGTCTCGCCTGAAGAGACTCGTGCAAGGGGTGCGTCCATGACTGAGCCGCAGAAGATGGGACCCTCCGAAGCCCTCGTGGAGACACTCGTCGCCCATGAGGTGACGCACGTCTTCGGCATCGTCGGCTCCGCCTTCATGGACGCGCTCGACCTCTTCCCGGCGGCGGGCATCCAGTTCGTGCCGGTCGCTCACGAGCAGGGCGCGATCCACATGGCGGACGGTTATGCGCGTGCCTCGGGTCGCCATGGCGTCTGCATTGCGCAGAACGGACCGGGCGTCACGAATTTCGTCACCGGAGTCGCGGCAGCCTACTGGGCGCACTCGCCGGTCGTGTTCATCACGCCGGAGGCCGGCTCCATGACGACGGGGCTCGGCGGCTTCCAGGAGACCGAGCAGCTGCCGATTTTCTCGAAGATCACCCGGTACCAGGGGCACGTCAACAACCCCAAGCGCATGGCCGAGATCGCGGGGCGCTGCTTCGACCGGGCCATGCTCGAGATGGGCCCGACGCAGCTCAACATTCCGCGCGACTTCTTCTACGGCGAGATCGAGACCAGCATCGAGAGGCCCATGCGCTTCAGTCACGGCCCGGGCGACTCGGCGGCGCTCGACGCCGCCGCCGAGCTCCTCGCCGGCGCGAGCTTCCCCGTGATCGTCGCCGGCGGCGGTGTGATCATGGCGGCCGCGAGGAAGGAAGCGATCGAGCTCGCGGAGCTTCTCGGCGCGGCCGTGTGCAGCAGCTACCTGCACAACGATTCGTTCCCCGCCTCCCACCCGCTCGCCGCCGGACCGCTCGGCTATCAGGGATCGAAGGCCGCCATGAAGCTCATCTCACAGGCGGATGTCGTGCTCGCGCTGGGGACGCGCCTCGGACCCTTCGGGACGCTGCCGCAACACGGGCTCGACTACTGGCCCAAGGCAGCCAGGGTCGTCCAGATCGACAGCGACCCGCGGATGCTCGGGCTGGTCAAGCCGATCTCCGTCGGTGTTCACGGCGATGCCCGCGCCGCGGCGCAAGCCCTGATCGCACGTCTCAAGGCCCGAGCCCTCGCCGGCTCTGCCACCCGCGCGCGGCGCCTCGCGCGCATCGCCGCCGAGAAGAGCGCCTGGGAGAGCGAGCTCGCCGCCTGGACCCATGAGCGCGATCCGTACTCGCTCGAAGTGGCGGCCAGCTCCAAACGCATGCACCCGCGCGAGATGCTGCGCTCCCTCGAGCGGGCCATGCCGCCCGACGCCATGGTGTCGACCGATATCGGCAACATCTGCTCGGTGGCCAACTCGTACCTGCGCTTCGAGCGGCCGCGCTCGATGTTCGCGGCGATGAGTTTCGGCAATTGCGGCTATGCATTCCCGGTGATCTGCGGCGCGAAAGTCGCCGCTCCCGAGCGTCCGGCGTTCGCCTACGTGGGCGACGGCGCCTGGGGCATCAGCTTCAACGAGCTGCTCACCTGCGCCCGCGAGAAGATCGGCGTGACGGTGATTCTCTTCAACAACGACCAGTGGGGCGCCGAGAAGAAGAATCACGTCGACTTCTATTCACGGCGCTACCAGGGAGTCAATCTCGAGAACCCGAGCTGGGCCGCGGTGGCGCGCGCCTTCGGCTGCATTGGGGTGACCGTCGAGCGGCCGACCGACATCGCGCCGGCGCTCGAGGCGGCGACCGCGGCGCAGGCGGACGGCAGGACGACGGTGCTCGAGATGATGGTGACGCAGGAGCTCGGCGATCCATTCCGCCGTGACGCCCTGTCGAAGCCCGTCCGTCACCTCAAGAAGTACCAGCAGTTCGTGTGAGGCGCGCGGCTCACACCTCCGGCGCGCGCTCCGGGCGATGAGCACGCCGGGCATTGCCGCCAGCGGGCTGCGTCGCACGCTGCAACGCCGGCACATGCACATGATCGCGCTCGGCGGCGTGATCGGCGCGGGACTCTTCGTCGGCAGCGGGGTCGTCATCGGCGCGGCCGGCCCCGCGGCCGTCATCTCCTTCGCCCTGACCGGCGCGCTGGTGGTGCTGGTGATGCGCATGCTCGGTGAGATGGCGGTCGCCTACCCCGCCATCGGCGGGTTCTACGAATACAACCGCCTGGCTTTGGGCGAGCTGGCGGGCTTTCTCACCGGATGGATGTACTGGTACTTCTGGGTGATCGTGGTCGCGCTCGAAGCGGTCGCCGGAGCGAGGATCCTCGGCGGCTGGTGGCCGGGAATCGCCCCCTGGCAGTTCACACTCGCGCTCGTGGGCATCTTCACCATCGTGAATCTGCTGTCGGTGCGCTCCTACGGCGAGGCGGAGTTCTGGTTCGCCTCGATCAAGGTAGCGGCGATCGTCGCCTTTCTCTGCGCCGGCGCGCTGTTCGCTCTCGGCGCCTGGCCCGCAGCGTCGGCGGGCCTGCCGCAGCTCACGGCCCACGGCGGCTTCCTGCCGAGGGGCATCGTGCCGGTGCTCACCGGAGCGGTGGCCGCGACCGGATTCTATTTCGGCGCCGAGATAGTCACGATCGCAGCTGCGGAATCCGCCGAACCCGAGAAGGCGGTCGCCGAGACGACCCAGTCGGTGATCTGGCGGGTACTGATCTTCTATATCGGCTCCATCTTTCTCGTCGTCGCCCTCGTGCCCTGGAACGATGCGGCCCGCATGACGCGCCCGTACGTCAGCGTCATGGAGGTGCTGCGGATTCCGGCGGCCCCGACCGTGATGAGCCTCGTCATTCTGACGGCGGTGCTCTCGGCGTTGAACTCGGGCCTGTTCGCCGCCTCCCGCATGCTGATGGCGCTCGCCCGGCGCGGCGATGCCCCGGCAAGCGTTGCCCGGCTCGATGCACGCGGCGTGCCGGTGGCCGCGATCCTCGCCAGCACGGCCTTCGGCTACCTGACCGTGGCGATGAGCTACCTGTCGCCGGACCGGATCTTCGCGTTTCTCGTCAACTCCTACGGCACCGTCGCGATCTTCGTCTACGTTCTGATCGCGGTGGCGGAGCTGCGGCTGCGCGCGCGCCTCGAGCGGGAGATGCCCGAGCGGCTGCGCATCCGCATGTGGGGATACCCATGGCTCACGCGTTTAGCGATCCTCGCGATGCTCGCGATCGTGGCGGCCATGTCGGTCATCCCCGAGCAGCGCGCTCCGCTCGTGTTCGGCCTCCTCAGCGTGCTCGTGCTGCTCGGCGTCTACGCGCTTCGCCGCCTCGCGCGCACGCAGGCGCCGGCGCTGCGATGAGCGCCAGTCCTCGCCCGCGTGCGGCGCGGCCGCTGCGGCAGGGTTCCCGAGGCTGGTGTATGTTCTGATGGCCTAGCATTTGGAGATTCTTTGAATGAGCGCAATCAGTAAGCTTTCTTCGACCGGACGTGTGCCTGAGGAAATCCGTCAGGCATCGGCGCAGCAGAAGCGGTTCGATCAAGACAATACCGAAAACACCGTCGGCTACGTGATGCTCGACTGCTCCGGCACCACAATGGACCGCTACGTCGATGCGCCGGCCATCGTGTTCGTCGCGGTATTCAAGAAATACGGCCTCGAGATCAGCATGGACGAGGCGCGCAAGCCCATGGGTCTGCGCAAGGACCTGCACATCAAGGCGCTCACTGAAATTCCGTCAGTTCGCCAGCGCTTTACCGCCAAGTTTGGCCGGGAGCCGACGCAGGCGGACGTGGACAAGATGTTCGCGGTGTTTGTTCCGACTCAGATCGACCTCTTGAAGAGCGGCAATTACCACGAGCTCTTGCCCGGCACGGCGGAGGTTGTCCACAAGATGCAGAAGGACGGTATAAGGATCGGCGTCACTACCGGATTCACCCGCGACATGCTCGATATCCTGCTCGCTGGCGCCGCTAAGCAAGGATTCAATCCCGATGCTTCCTGCGCCGGCGACGAGGTGGAACTGCCTCGCCCGACCGCGTACATGGTCGTGAAGAACCTCGAGCGTTTGGGCGTGTACAACCTCAAGAACGCGATGCGCCGCACCGTCAAAGTGGACGACACCGTCTCCGGCGCCGGCGAGGGTGCGCCGCTGTGCTGGCGAGTGGGCGTATCGAAATGGAGCAACTACGTCGTCGACAGCTGGGCCGTGGCGAAGTCGCTGAGTGCCGAACAGCTGGCGGAGCGGGAACAAGCTTCGAAAGAGAAGTTGATCGTCGAAAGCGGTGCGCACTACGTGATCGACGATCTGCGGGACTTGCCGGCCGTGATCGCCGAAATCAATCAGCGGCTGGCGCACGGCGAGAGCCCGGACTGATTGAGACGCGGCTATGAGCACCGAACCGTATCTGCTGACTCCCGGACCGCTGACGACCTCGTTGCGCACGAGGCAGAGCATGCTGCGCGACTGGGGATCCTGGGATGTCGACTTCAATAGCATCACGGGCCGGGTCCGCGAACGCCTGTTGCATATTGTCCACGGCAGCGGGACGCACGAGTGCGTGCCGATGCAGGGCAGCGGCACGTTCTCGGTCGAGGCGGCCATCGGCACGCTGGTGCCCCGCACAGGACACGTCCTGGTCCCGCAAAACGGGGCTTACTGTCAGCGCATCGCCAGAATATGTCGCGTGCTCGGTCGCAGGGTGACGACCATCGACTACGCCGAGAACACCCAGGTTGCCGCGGGCGACATCGAGCGCGCCCTGCGCACCGATGCTTCGATCACGCACGTGGCGCTCGTACACTGCGAGACCAGCACCGGGATCCTTAACCCGCTGCCTGAGGTCGCCCAGGTCGTGGCGCGCTATGGGCGGGGCTTGATCGTCGACGCGATGAGCTCTTTCGGCGCGCTCGAGATCGACGCGCGTACGACGCCCTTCGATGCCGTGGTAGCCGCTTCGGGCAAGTGTCTCGAGGGCCCGCCCGGCATGGGCTTCGTCATCGTGCGCCGCGAGGCGCTCGAGCGATGCGAGGGAAACTGCCATTCGCTGGCGCTCGACCTGTATGACCAATGGGTCTACATGCAGAACACCACCCAATGGCGCTACACGCCGCCGACGCACGTTGTGGCGGCGTTCGATTCGGCGATCGCGCAGTACCTCGAAGAGGGCGGGCTCGCGGCGCGCGGCGCCCGCTACGCCCAGAACTGCCGTACCCTGATCGAAGGCATGTTGAGGCTCGGACTCAAGAGCTTTTTACCCGCCGCCATTCAGGCACCGATCATCGTCACCTTCTTCGCGCCCGACAGTCCCCGCTACGTCTTCAAGGACTTCTACAACGCCGTCAAGGCGCACGGCTATATCCTCTATCCTGGCAAGCTCACCACCGTGGAGACATTCCGGGTCGGCTGCATGGGACAGCTCGGCGAGCGCGGCATCGCTGGCGCAGTCGAAGCCGTCGGAAAGGTGCTCGCGGCGATCCGGGCGGCGGTCTAGGGTCCCGTGGGTGCCATAGCGGCGTCGACAGCAAGCGGAACGGACGCCTCGGGCACGCGCGCACTGCGCGCGGCGGGCGGGTGGGCGGGGACGGCGCGATGAGGATCTCGAGCCTCGAGACTTTCACCAACGAGTTCGTGTGCTTCGTCCGGGTGACCACCGAGACGGGCGCAGTCGGCTGGGGTCAGACCTCGACCTACAACGCCGACATCACCGCCACCATCTTCCACCGTCAGGTCGCCCCCTGGGCGCTCGGTGCCGACGCGCTCGAGATCGATGCCCTGATCGATCGCATCGAGGAGCGCGAGCACAAGTTCCCGGGCAGCTACCGTTGCCGCGCGCTCGCCGGGCTCGACACCGCGCTGTGGGACCTGCGCGGCAAGCTCGAGGGCAGGCCCGTGGTCGAGCTGCTCGGTGGCAGGCCGCAGCGGCTACGCGCCTATGCCTCCTCGATGCGACGAGACATTCAGCCAGCCGACGAGGCCGCGCGGCTCGTGCGCTTGCGGGACGAAAAGGGCTTCGACGCTTTCAAGTGGCGCGTCGGCGCCGAGTGCGGACGCGACGTCGATGAATGGCCCGGCCGCACCGAGGCGATCGTGCCGCGCCTTGCGCGCGCGCTCGGCGACGGGGTTGCCAAGCTCGTGGATGCGAACAGCGGCTTCTCCCCCGGCCGCGCCATCGAGGTCGGGCATCTGCTCGAGGCCGAGGGGGTCAGTCACTACGAGGAGCCGTGCCCGTACTGGAAGCTCGAGGAGACCAGACGGGTCAGCGATGCGCTCGAGCTCGACGTGGCCGGCGGCGAGCAGGACTGCGATCTCGCCACCTGGGCGCGGATGATCGAGATGCGCGCGGTCGACATCGTTCAGCCCGACGTCATGTACATGGGCGGGATATCGCGCACGCTCAGGGTCGTGCGGATGGCGGCGGCGGCGGGGCTGCCGTGTACGCCGCACAGCGCCAACCTCTCGCTGGTCACGCTGTGCACCATGCACCTGTTGGGCGCGATTCCCAACCCCGGCAAGTATCTCGAGCTGTCGATCGAGGGTGCGGGCTACCATCCCTGGCAGAAGGGAATATTCCTCGGCGACGCTTTCGCGGTGCGGGACGGTCAGGTGACCATCCCGTCGGCGCCGGGCTGGGGCGCCGAGATCAATCCCGAGTGGCTGCACAGCGCCACGTATCGGCGCAGCAGCCTGCCGCGTTAACATGCAGCGCGCATCTCTGGCACTTCTCGCCACGGTACTTCCGGCGCTGTCGGCGGCGCCGCACGCCGCCACGCTCGGGGTCTCGATGGCCCTGTTCGACGACAACTTCCTGACCGCGGTGCGCGCCAGCATGAAAGCGCGGGCGCGCGAGCTCGACGTCTCGATTCAGTTCGAGGACGCCCAGAACGACATCGGCCGGCAGCTGAACCAGATCCAGAACTTCATCGCACAGAAAGTCGACGCCATCGTCGTCAACCCGGTCGATACCGACGCGACTCCGAGAATGACGCGGCTCGTGACGCGCGCCGGCATTCCGCTCGTGTACGTGAACCGCATGCCCGCCGACAAGCAGCTGCCCCCCAGGGTGTCCTTCGTCGGCTCGGACGAGACTCAATCGGGCACGCTCGAGATGGCCGAGGTGTGCCGGCTCCTGAAGGGCAAGGGAGAGATTGTCGTCCTGATCGGCGAGCTCACCAATCAGGCCGCCCGTCAGCGCACGCAGGACGTCCAAGACGTGATTGCGAGACCCGAGTGCCGCGGCATACGGGTCCTGGACAAGCAGGCGGCCGACTGGAAGCGCACTCAGGCGGCCGATCTCATGACGAACTGGCTGAGCGCCGGGTTGCGGCCTCAGGCGGTCGTCGCCAACGACGACGAGATGGCGATCGGCGCCATTCAATCCCTCAGGCAGGCAAGACTGCTCTCGAAGACCCTCGTCGCGGGCATCGACGCCACCCCCGACGGGCTAGCCGCGATGAAGGCGGGAGAGCTCCAGGCGACGGTATTCCAGAACGCCCCCGCCCAGGGCAGAGGGGCCGTCGATACGGCGCTGAAGCTCGTCAGGGGCGAGAGCGTCCCAGGCTTCATCTGGGTACCCTTCGAGCTGGTGACGCCGGGCAATCTGGCGAGCTATCTCGGCAGGCACTGAGCGATGCGCAACGTCGCGGGAGACGGCTGGCTCCTCGAAGTCAGGAATGTCTGCAAGGCGTTTCCCGGAGTCGTGGCCCTGGACGATGTGTCGGTGCGACTCGGGCGCGGCACGGTGCACGCTTTGAGCGGCGAGAACGGCGCCGGCAAGTCGACGCTCATGAAGATCGTCGCAGGTGTCTACGCTCCGGATGCCGGCGAGCTGCTCCTCAACGGCCGCGATCTGCGCCTCCGCTCGCCGCGCGATGCGCTTAACTTCGGCATCGCCATGATCCATCAGGAGCTGAACCTGATGCCTCACATGAGCGTCGCGGAGAACATCTGGATCCGGCGCGAGCCCATCAACGCTCTGGGACTCATCAGCCATCGCGAGCTGAAGCGCAGGACCCGCGCCCTGCTCGAGCGGCTGCGGATCGACATCGATCCCGAGGCCGAGGTGCGCACACTCCCGGTAGCCGCCCGCCAGATGGTCGAGATCGCGAGAGCGCTCTCCTATGAGTCGCAGCTGCTCATCATGGACGAGCCCACCTCGGCGCTCGGCGAGCGGGACGCGGAACACCTGTTCGCGATCATTCGCGAGCTCAAGGCCCAGGGCAAAGGCATCCTCTACATCACCCATAGGCTGGAGGAGCTGTTCGAGATCGCCGACGAGCTGTCCGTGCTGCGCGACGGCCGCTACGTCGGCGGCGGGACTCCCGCGACCCTCACGCGCGAGGCGATCGTGCGCATGATGGTCGGACGCGAGCTGCCGCCGGCGGCGCCCGTTGGCGAGGCGCAGCGGGGCGCAGTGCTGCTGGCCGCCCGCCATCTGACGCTCGAGCGGCACTTCCGAGACGTCAGCTTCGAGCTGCACGCGGGTGAGATTCTCGGCATAGCGGGCCTCGTGGGCTCCGGCCGCACCAGGCTCGCCGAAGCCCTGTTCGGTCTCACTGGGGTGAGCTCGGGGCGGCTCTCGATCGGGGACCGCGAGGTGAAGGTCGACTCACCGCAGTCCGCGATCTCGCACGGCCTCGCGTTCGTCAGCGAAGACCGCAAGGAGAGCGGCTGTTTCCTCACGCTCAGCGTGCTCGAGAACCTCGAGATCTCGGTGCTGCATGGCGACTTCGTCCGCTTCGGGTTCGTCCGCACGCGCGCGGTGAGCGAGGCCTGCACGGCGATGTGCGCGCTGCTGCGGGTCAAGACGCCCGATCTGCACGAGCCGATCGGAAATCTCTCGGGCGGCAATCAGCAGAAGGTCCTGATCGGCCGCTGTCTGCTCACCCGGCCGAAGATCCTCATTCTCGACGAGCCGACGCGCGGGGTCGACGTCGCCGCCAAGGCCGAGATCCATCAGCTCATCTCGCGCCTCGTCGGTGAGGGCACGGCCGTCCTGCTGATCTCCTCCGAGCTGCCCGAGATTCTGGGCATGAGCCACCGCATCATGGTGATGCGCGAGGGGCGCGTCACCGGAATTCTCGACCGCGCCGAGGCCGACCAGGTGAAGATCATGGATCTGGCGGCGGCCTAGGCTCAGATGGCGAGCACGCGGACCGGCGCCGGCGGGCGCCCGCGAAGATTTCCTCCCGAGGCGAGCATCCTCATGGTGCTCATCGGGCTCGCGCTCGCCTTCGAGCTGCTCGGGTGGATCTTCGTCGGGCAGAGCTTCCTGCTCAACGAGCAGCGCCTGGTGGTGATGATCCTGCAGGTCTCGGTCATCGGCATCATTGCCGTCGGCGTGACCCAGGTCATCATCACCGGAGGCATCGACCTCTCCTCAGGCTCGGTGGTCGCGCTGACCGCGATGGTGGCGGCGAGCCTGGCTCAATCTTCCGACGCGGCACGCGCCGTCTATCCCTCGCTCACCGACATGCCGGTGCTCGTGCCGGTACTGGCAGGCCTGGCGGGGGGAGCCGCGGCCGGTCTCCTCAACGGCACGCTGATCGCCTGGACTTCCATTCCCCCGTTCATCGCGACGCTCGGCGTCATGGTCACCGCCCGCGGGTTGGCCAAGTGGTACACGCACGGCGAGCCGGTGAGCATGCTCACCGATCGGTATGCCGACATCGGCGGCGGTGCGCTGCCGGTGATGATCTTTCTCGCAACCGCGCTGATATTCCATGTCGCGCTCCGTTACACGCGCTACGGCAAGCTCACCTATGCGATCGGCGCCAATCCGCAGGCCGCCCGGGTGGCCGGAATCCCCGTGGCCAGGCACCTGATCGCGGTCTACACCATCGCCGGAACGCTCTCGGGACTGGCCGGCATCGTGACCTCGGCGCGCGCGGTCTCGGGGCAGGCCGGCATGGGGACCATGTACGAGCTCGATGCCATTGCCGCCGCGGTGATCGGCGGCGCATCGCTCGCGGGAGGCGTCGGGCGGATCACCGGCACGGTCATCGGCACGATGATCCTCGGAGTCGTGACCTCGGGATTCACCTTCCTGAGGATCGACGCTTATTATCAGGAGATCGTGAAGGGCGCGATCATCGTCGTCGCCGTGATCGCGGACCAGTACCGGCAGCGCGCCTGAGGCGCCTCAACCGAGATCGACGACCCGGCCGGTCCTGAAACTCCGCTCGGCAGCCTCGGCCAGCAGCAGCGCCTTCACCCCGTCGGAGAAGTCGGGGCTCATCGCCCGCCCCTCCTCCAGGCACGAGATGAACGCGTCGAGCTCCGCTTCGTAAGCCTCCCGATAGCGCTCGATGAAGAAGTTGAGTACGCCATCGCGTGCGCCGGTGCGTGCGGCGCCCCAGGATTCGACGGAAGTCGGGTACCGGTTCCCCGCCTGCAGCATGCCCCCCGCCCCGAACGCCTCGATGCGCTGGTCGTAACCGTACACGCAGCGGCGGCTGTTGTTGATCTGAATGAGCGCGCCGGAGACGGCGCGCAGCGACACCACGCAGGTGTCGACGTCACCGAGCGCAGCCGTCGAGGGATCGACGAGATTCGCGGCGAACGCGTGCACCTGCGCGATATCGCCCGCCAGGTAGCGCGCCATGTCGAAATCGTGAATGGTCATGTCGCGCATCAGGCCGCCCGAGGACCTGATGTACGCGGCAGGCGGCGGCGCCGGATCCCGGCTGGTGATGATCGCCAGCTCCAGCGGTCCGACCTCGCCGCCCTCGAGTCGCTCGCGCAGGCTCTTGAAGGACGGGTCGAATCGCCGGTTGAAGCCGACCATCACCCTCGGGTTGCCGCCGGCAATCCCGCTCCAGCACTCGCGCGCACGCTGCGGATCGAGATCGACCGGCTTCTCGCACAGCACCGCCTTGCCGGCCTTGACCGCCGCGGTGATCAGTGGCACGTGGGTGTCCGTCGGCGTTGCGACGAGAACCGCGTCTACGCTGCGGTCCGAGAGCACCTCCTCGAGAGTG
>WNFW01007873.1_pt1 | contig 15713 bp, 21 predicted proteins | sample 5400131 | NCBI WGS metagenome assembly WNFW01 (sample SAMN13153362, study PRJNA577476) | soil metagenome | isolation source: 20 cm soil or saprolite under grassland replicate 1 | place: USA:California | collected 2016-06-15 | reverse complement strand
AACGGACCGACGAGCGATGACGAGATCAACCTGCTCCGGGCGGGCGGCAACTACGGCTAGCCCGGGGTGATGGGCGACGGCGGACCCGAGGGGACCATCGATCCAGTGATCGACCACGTCCAGGAGATCGCACCGACCGGCTGCGCGGTCTGGCGCGGTGCCCTCTACTACGGTTCCTACGTCGATGGCGCGATCCGCCGGCTCGACCTGCCGCAGGGGACGGATCCTCGGCCGGTCGCGGTGAGCGTCCTCGGGGAGCCGGTATTCGACCTCACCGTCGGCCCCGACGACCGGCTGTACATCTCCTCACCGGGCGGCATCTGGCGCCTCGACGCTCCGCCGGCCGGGACCGTCTCGGTGCCTCCATCGACGCGGACGTCTCGGCGGTACCCGTGGTGGGGCTGGTTCGCGCTCGCCGCGGCGGTGGCGCTCGTCGTGGTGCTGATCCTGAGGCTCCGCGCTGAACGGCCGGCTAGACCTTCGGCCGTTTGAGGTACGCGATCGTCGATGTCCCGCCCATCGGCGTGGGCTGGGCCACGACGTCGACGAGCTCCCATCCGTCGTCACCGAAGTTGTTCAGGATCTCCCCCGGGTTGTGCTCAAGCAGGGGCGCGACGAAGTACTCCCACGCGGTCATCTACAGCTCCTCTCCCATCAATCGGGCACGAACGTGCCTGATGCAGACGCCCATGATGACGTCGAGGCCGCCCTCCGTCGCGATGCGCTCGGCTTCTTCGCTCACGATGTCCTCCTGGAGCCACAGCACGCGGGCGCCCACCTCGACCGCCTGCCGCGCGATCTCCGGAGTGGCTTCCGCGCGGCGGAAGACATCGACGACCTCGATCCGGACATCGTTGGGGATGTCTGCGAGCGACGGGTACGCCCGCTCGTCGAGGACCTCGGTCTCGTGCGGGTTGACCGGCACGATCCGGTACCCGTGCTCCTGGAGGTATCGCGCCACCTGATACGAAGGACGTCGTGGATCGGAGGAGAGTCCGACGACGGCAACCGTGTGGACCGCGCCGAGCAACGCCCGAAGCTCGCGGTCCTCCGGGCTCAGCTCGTCGTCAGCCATGGCGCCGTCCTCCCCGCGAGCTCGAGGAACGCGTGCAGCATGAACCCGGTTGCGCCCCAGATCGTCGCGTCATCCGTCTCGTACCACCATCCCTTCCAGGCTCGCCCGCGCTCGCGGTGGAGCTCGCGTTCCTCCTCCAGGAGTGCGAGCGTCCTCGTCGGGACGGTCAGGACGCGCGCGATCTCCGCGCGACTCTCGCGGAGCGTGGGGAGCGCTCGGACGGCCGCGACGAAGGGCGTCACGAGGATCCCGGACACGAACGTGTGGATCGGCGGGAGCGCGCCGAGCACGTCGGGCAGCGCGGGGTCGAGACCGATCTCTTCGTGCGTCTCGCGAAGGGCGGTCGCGACGAGCGCGTCGTCGTCCGGCTCCGCGAGCCCACCCGGGAACGACACCTCGCCCGGGTGGCGGCTGAGGTGTGCCGCTCGCTCCGTGAACAGCAGCGAAGGCTCGGGCTCTTCGATCAGCAACGTGAGCACGGCGGCAAGCCGCTCGCCGGGGTCGGGCTCCGGGTGCGGATCCGCGTCGAGCCCCTCGCGTAGCGCCGAGCGATGATCCGTGAGCGCCATGTCCTCATCGTAGGAGACGGGACTCCGAACGCCGCCCTGATGGCCGGGCCGAGGACGACTGGTAGCGTGCCCGGCGTGACGGAGCTCGACGATGTCCGTTCCCCCGCCGCCGATGCGGCGGCGGCATCGGTCGACGCCGACGAGCTGCTGGCCTACGCGCGCGCGCTGATCGGCGCGCCCTCGGAGAACCCGGGTGGCACCGAGGATGCGGCCGCCTCGGTGGCCGCGGACATCCTGACGAGGCTCGGCGCGACACCGGAGATCGTCCGGGGCGAGGGCGGACGTCCGTCGGTCGTCGCCCGGTTCGGCGATCGCGAGCGCCCCTCGCTCGCATGGAACGGACACCTGGACACCGTTCCGGCGGGCTCGCCCGGCGCGTGGACGAGCCCGCCGTTCGCCGGGGAGATCGGTGACGGGAAGCTGCTCGGTCGCGGTGCGTGCGACATGAAGGGGGCGATCGCGGCCGCGCTCTCGAGCGCGGCCGCGATCGACCGCGCCGGGATCCCGCTCGGGGGGTCGCTCTGGTTCCACCTGGTAGCCGACGAGGAGCTCGCGGGGACCCACGGCACCAACGTGCTCTGGGAACGCGGGATGCTCGACCAGGACGCCGCGATCGTCGGCGAGCCGACCGAGCTCGAGCCGGGCGTGGCCGAACGAGGGGGGGCGTGGATCACGGCGACCGCGCAGGGGAAGGCCGCGCACGGGTCCCAACCCCACCGGGGCGTGAACGCGATCACGTCGATGGCGCGTCTCATCCTGCGTCTCGAGGAGGCGCTGCCGAACCTGACGCATCCCCTGATCGGCGGCCCGACCGTCAACGCGGCCCTGATCGAGGGCGGCAGCGCCCCGAACGTCGTGCCCGACCGCTGCGTCGTCGACATCGACCGGCGCCTGCTCCCGGGCGAGGACGACCCCGCAGCCGTGCTGGCACCGTTCGCACGACTCGTGGACGAGATCCGAGCCGCCCATCCTGAGGTCCGGATCGACCTCGCGATCCGGGAGTGGACCGACGCGGCCGAAGCGGACCCGCACGAGCGCATCGTCCGGCTCGCACGCGCGGCGGTCGCCGAGGTCGACGGCGGGCTTCCGGCCGCCGTCGGCTTCAGCGGCATCACCGACGCTCGCTATTACCTCAACCAGGCGAAGATCCCGACGGTGATCCTGGGACCCGGCTCGATCACGGTGGCGCACACCGCCGACGAATGGGTCGGCGTGGACGAGCTCGTCGCCGCCGCCCGCGTCTACGCCCGGATGTTCGTCGGGTTCCTCGGGATCTGAGCGCGGGTGATGGGTGGACCGACTACGAGGAGGTGAACGGCTCCAACGCGTGGCTGAAATCCCAGGTCCCCTGGGCGATCCCGGAGCAATCGTTCGCCCCCGTCGAACCGGGACATCCGCCGTTGTCGCGCTGGATCGCCCACATCGAAAGCGTGCTCATCCCGGCCGTGGTCGCGAAGTCCAGCAGGTGCTGGGCGTCGCTGAGGTCGGTGACCTCGGTACGCCGAGGGTAATCGTCGAGCCCGTTCATGATCGTCGCGCCCTGCATCGCCCACAGCTGTGCGGGCGTCTTGGCGGGAAGCAAGGAGTGCAGCTGCGCGTGTAGGCCGTTGGACGCGCTCACGGCCGCCCCGCCCATGTCGGTGGTGACCCGGTCGTAGTAGTCGAAGACCATCGGGTTCACGATGTCGATCCGGACCCCGTTCGCGACCGCGTTCTGGAGCACGGCGAGCCCACTCGGTTCGAGGCCGTCCGCCGAGGTCGGAAGCGTGTACTGGATCTGCACGGTGCGACCGTGTGTCGCCGCCCAATCCTGGAGCAACGCGATCGCCTGGTTGCGCCGGTCGATCCCGGCCGTCCTCGTGAGCGAACGACCCTCGATGTCCATATCGAGCCGGGTGACGTCGTAGCTCGTCACGACCTGTTCGTACGCCGACGCGATCGCCGCCGGATCCTTGCACGAATCGCCGATCTCGGTCCCGCCCTGGTCGGCGCTCCAGCCGCCGAACGACGGGATCACGTCGCCGCCCAGGTCACGGAGAGACACGATGTCCGTGAGGTACCGCCCGGCTCCCACGGTCTGGCTCCTCGATCCGTTCCACGCGAGCGTGCACGACGTCTTGCCGAGGGTCTCCAGGAACGCGAGCGTGAAGTATCGCGCCCCCGACTGCTGCGCGATCGTCGTGATCGCATCGGAGGTCCAGGTCTCGAAGTAGGGCGCGTACACGCGGGCCGGGATCGGCGCGGCTGCGGTCGCTGCGCTCGAGCCAGAGATCGCGGGACCGACCAAGGCTGCGACCGCGACCAGCATCACGAGGGTTGCCCGGGGCCGCTGCATCGGAGCAAGGGTGCCAAACATCCCCCGGATCAGGCAACCGCGCTCGTCCCGCCGCGATGCGGCCGTTGGTCCGTTCCTCGGCTCATCCCGGTCCGCCGTCGGTCGAACGCGCTACGACAGCCGTAGCCCGGCTTACCTAACCCGTCCAACCCTTTGACCAGTGCCTTCCGACGGCGCAAGATGACGGGGATCGGGGCAGTCCGGGGGTGCCCAACGTGCACGACGATCGGATCAGAAGGAACGAGCCACTGCGCCACGATGTCGCTGACCCATCACCGGTGATCAGGGTCGTGCTGGCCGAGCTCGACTCGCCGGGCCCACTCCATTATCTGATCGAGGGCGAGGGGTTCCAGGTCGTCGGTTGCGCCTCGAACGACGTGGATCTGGCCCGCGTCCTCGCGCACACGCAACCGGACGTCATCGTCCTCGACGCCGACATCAGTGCAACCTCCGCGCCGGTGGCTCGTCAGAAGGCTCCGTCGTCGGAGCTGATCGTCCTGTGGCCCGACGGCGTTCAGCTGCCGTCGGGGGCCGGGCGGGTGCACCCTCGTCTCATGTATGAGGACCTGGGTCCGGCGATCCGTCGAGCCGCCGACGATCGGCGGAACAGGCATCGAAGGGTCGTCGAGCTCGCCGACGACGATGCCGATGCCCGGACCGAGCCGCCCGCATCCGTCGACGTCCCGAGCTCCACGGCGCAACGCACGAGCACCCGCATCCTGGTGGGCACGACGGCGCTGATCGCGCTCATCGTTTTGACGATGGGCGCGTCGTTCGCCCTCGAAGGGCGGAACCCATCTCCCCAACCCACCGCCGCCCGAAGCGTGGCGACCTCCCGGAGCGCGACCCCGGGACCCCCATCCAGTGCCACGAGCACTCCGGGCGGCACCGGCGGCGCCCCGGCTTCCGTCCACACCAGGTGCGCATCCGGACCGCAGACCGACCTGAGGACCGCGAGCGAACATGCGGCCACCGATGCGCACGGAGCACCTCCGACGTGTCCGGGCAAGGGCCAGGACAGCGCCCACCGGTCCCCCCAGCAGCACGGCAACGACAGGGGGAACGGTCACGCAACCGGGGCCGGCAACGCTCCGGGGAGCGCGAAGGGCAGCGGGAACGCGCAGGCTCGGGGCGGCGGCAGCGCGAACGCTCCGGGCGGCGGCAGCGCGAACACGAAGGGCAGCGCCGGTGCGAACGGCACGGGCAGTGACCGCGGCGCGCACGATCCGACCGTGGGGCATGAACCCGGGCCGCCCACGACGCCGGGCGCACGGCGCCGCGGTCCCCCGGGCTGAGACGGACGTCAGTCGTCGTCCGCGCGCCGGAGGCGCTTGGTCTCCGAGCGTCGGCGCTTCGCCGCGATCCGGCGCTCGACCGCGCGGCGACTCGGTCGTGTCGGACGGCGCCGAGGCGGGGGAGGCGCCACCGCGGCGGCGAGGATCTCGGCCATCCGCTCCAGGGCGGCCTCCCGGTTGCGGAGCTGCGATCGCTCCTCGGAAGCCCTGACCGTGAGCACGCCGTCGACGAGCCGGCCGGCCAGTCGCTCCAGTGCGCGCTTGCGCTGCACCGGACCCAGGGCGGTCGTGTTCGCCACATCGACCCTCAACTCGACCCGCGAATCGGCGGTGTTGACGGACTGGCCTCCGGGGCCCGACGCGTGAGTGAACCGCCAGCGCAACTCGCGCTCCGGCACGAGGATCGAGCGGCTCACCCGGAGGGGACCGACCATGCGGGCAGTATGGCCCCGGCCTCGCCGTGATCGGTGCCTCTCCGTATCATCGCGGCGTGAGCGGGGATCCGGAGCAGCCGAGACCGGTCGACGTCGGTGCCGGCCGCCTCGAGGCCTTCAGCGACGCGGTCATGGCGGTCATCATCACGATCTTGGCGCTCGAGCTCAGGCCGCCACAAGGCTCATCGCTGAAGGACGTGTACGACCAGCTGCCGAGCCTGTTCATCTACGTCCTGAGCTTCGTGTTCATCGCGATCTATTGGAACAACCACCACCACCTCTTGCGCGCGACGACGCGGATCAGCGGCGCCGTGATGTGGGCGAACATGCTCCTGCTGTTCTGGTTGTCCTTGATCCCGGTGGTCACGGAGTGGCTCCACGACTTCTACCGTGAGCCGCTCCCGGCGGCCTCCTTCGGCATCGTCGCCCTCGCTGCGGCCTTGTCGTACTCGGCGCTCGTTCGCGCGATCATCCGGGCGAACGGACCTGATTCGCTGGTGGGGACGGCCATCTCCTCGGACCTCAAGGGAACCCTCTCGCTGGTGCTCTACGCGGCCGGCGTGGGTTTGGCCAGCGTCAGCGTCTGGATCGCGTATCTCCTCTACGCGGCCGTCGCCGTGATGTGGTTGATCCCGGACCGGCGGTTCACGCGCGGCGCGGATCGACGCTAGGGAGCGGCTCGAGGCCGTACAGGCGTCGAGCCGCGGGCGACATCCGCGCGGCTTCGGCTTCGGAGATGACGGAGGCTCGCTGCGGGACGGAGCGCTCGCGCCGGCGCCGACGAGCCCGACGGGGCTCGGGTTCCAGCGGCGCGGGCCGCGGCACGTGCGCGTGCCGGACTCTCGGCGGTTCGGCCAGGTCCAGCTCGGCGGGGTTGGCCCTGATCACCTGGTCGTGAACGGCCGCATCGACCAGTCCCGAAAGGACCGAGGAGGGTGGTGGAGCGACCTCGTCGGGCTCCCAGGGGTAGCGGTGCGGGGGCGACCCCGCTCCGGTCAGGCGTCGCTCCTCCTCGTCACGACGCTCGAACTCGGCGGCGAAACGCTCTGCGCCCCACCGCGTCGCCTCGCGGTGCGCGTACGCGAGCAACGCAGCCTCGAGCTCCTCGTCCACCCGATCGGCCTCGGGCTCGGGTCCTTCGACCCACGCCGCACGAAGCTCGTCGACCCGATCCGCCCCCTCGGTCCGCACGGCTCAGGTATCGGCATGACCACCTCGTCAACTTCAGTGCGACCTCGAGATCGCGTTTCGCGGATCGCTTCACGATCCCCGGCTCCGTCGCCCGCGCCCGCCGGTGGACTAAGGTCGGCGCGAGATGCGCGGACCGACACGGGGTGCGTGATGGCGGAGATGGTGACCGTCCAGGGGCAACGGTTCCTGAAACGGAACCCCTTGGGCGTTCTCGGGCTGTCGGTGATCACGCTCGGGATCTACTTCTTCTACTGGTACTACCAGATCAACGACGAGCTCCGTCGGTTCGAGCACGATGAGACGATCAGCCCGGTGCGCTCGCTGATGGCGATCCTCTTCGGGTGGATCATCATCGTGCCGCCGTTCCTCGCGATGTACAACACGGCCAAGCACGTGCAGGCGGTCGAGCAGCGCCTCGCGATCCAGCCGCAGCTCGAGCCCGCCCTCGCCATCGTCATCATGCTGTTCGTCTCGGTCGGGAACGGCGTCTACATCCAGGAGCATCTCAACCGGATCTGGGACCGCGCCCGTGGAGCAACGATCGGAGCATCATCGCGTCGCGCGGCGCCGCGGCGTGCGCGTCGTTGTTGAAGTAGACGAACACCTCCTTCGCCGGCAGCGCAGCGATCCGGTCGGCCCAGACGCGGAGCTTGGCGCGCCGGTACCCGGACGCCGACCGCGTGCCCTGGTGGAAGCGAACGTAGGACCAGCCGCCGGTCACGACCGGATCGATCCTGGCGCCGGGGCGGTCGGCGAGCACGAACGCCGACCTCGAACGATCCAAGAGCGCGAACACCTCATCGGTCAGCCACGACCGGTGCCGGAACTCGACCGCGACGCGGCAACGTCGGCCGAAGGCCTGGAGCGTCTCCGCAAGCCGGTCGGGCGCCGCGGGAAGGTTCGGGGGAAGTTGGAGCAACACCGGCCCGAGCCTCGGGCCCAACCACTTCGCCCTCGAGACGAACAGATCGACCGGTTCGCGCGGCTCGCGGAGGCGACGGACGTGCGTGAGGTACCGGCTCGCCTTCACGGCCATCACGAACCCGGCCGGCGTCTCCCGCTTCCAGCGGTCGAACGTTGCCGCCTCCGGCAGCCGGTAGAAGGTGTTGTTGACCTCGACGGTCGAGAACACGGACGCGTAGCGGCCGAGCCATCGCGCCGTCGGCACGTCGGCGGGGTAGAAGGCGTCGCGCCAATCCGCGTACTGCCAGCCGCTCGTCCCGATGAAGACGGAAGGCGTCATATGCGGGCGGCTCGCCGACGGAGCGTCTTCGCTTCGTCGGCGAGTCGCCGTGCCTCGGCCTCGGCTGCTTCCGCCGAGGCCGAGGCCTCGCGGGCCTTCGCGCGGAGCTGTTCGGCGCGATGCGCCGCCCGCTCGGCCTCACGCTCTGCGGCGGCCGCCGCCCGTTCGGCCTCCTTCGCCTCCCGCCTTCGATCCGCCTCGCTGGTGGCCTCGTCCTCGCCGGCTCCGTCGCCACCCTGGAGCAGCTGGAACCCCCCCGCCGACCCGAGGCCGGACCCCGGCGCCGCCTCGCGCTCGAGCGTGCCGTCGCGGAGCCGACCCCCGAGCTCCGGGTCGACGGAGGCGGCCTCCAGCGTGAGGACGATCGCGTCCCGGTGCGCGCCGGCCCGAGGGCCGAGGGCCGCGAGGGCGGCCTCCGCCAACGCGGCCACCTTCGTCCGGCGTGCCTGCGGTCCCGAGCCTCGATGAACCCCTCCGGCGCGAGACCGAAGAGATCCTTCGCGCGCGCGCGAGCATCGTCCTCGATGGTCACGGGAGCGATCGCTTCATGGGGCCCTCCGATCGATCCGGGCAACCGTATCGCGTTCGGTGCCTCCGGGGTGGCGGGCGAGGGCGCCGGCTCAAGCGGACGCCCCGGACCGCCGAGCTAGGCCCTCGTAGGCTCGAGGGCAACCGTCCGGGAGGGCGCGATGGCAGACGAACAGGGGACGCGAAGCGCGCGCTCGCTCGCGCGCCGGATCGGGCATGTGCTCGCCGGCGTCGCGACGCTGGTCGTGATCACGGTCGCCTCGATCGCGTTCGGCCTGCGCATCACGCCCCTGCAGTCGGTCTCGGCCCTCGGTCAGACGGTCGCCGTCGGCGCGACCACGCCGACCGCGAGCCTCCGGGGACCGGGCGAGGTCGATCTGTTCGGGCAACCCCTCCCGACGCAGGCTCGCTTCGTCGGACCCGTCCGCCCACGGCTGGTGTTGACCGATATCACGCTCAACCAGCAGGTCGCCGGTCTGTTCGCGCCCGAGACGCGGGCGGGGTCGGCCGCGGCACTCGGCGACCAGCTCGCGAGCGGCTGGAAGCGCTACTTCGCGTGGGAGATCACGTTCGTGGCCGTCGGCGCGCTGCTGCTGCTCGGGATGGTCGCCGGGTGGCGCCGGCACGTGTGGAGCTGGAGGAAGACGCTCGTGACGGTGCTCGGCGGCCTGCTCGTCGTCGAGGCCGTCAACGTGGGGCTGATCATGCTGACCGCCTCGACCGCCTCGAACGTCCTGCACGACGTGCATTCCTTGGGAGAGCTCGTCGGACGGAGCGACCAGCCGCCGCTGGCGGCGGCGCCCGGACCTCCGCTCCGCGGGGTGCAGGCGATCGTGATGGGCGATTCGACCGCGGCGGGACTCGGCGGCACGCGGTTGCCCGACCCGAGCGCGGAGGACCAGGCGTGCGGTCGGAGCGCGGACGCGTACGGGGTGCTCCTCGGCCGCGTGAACCGCTGGAGCGTCCGGAACCTCGCGTGCAGCGGGGCGACGATCCGCAGCGGCCTCCTCGGCTCGCAGACGGCCGGCGGCGTCTCGATCCCTGCCCAGCTCGCGGTGGCGAAGCGGGCGGTCGATGCCTCGGCCGTCGTGATCGGGGTCGGCGCCAACGACCTGAACTGGGGTCCGATGATCCGGTTATGCGCCGTGTCGGTCACGTGTGACGATCGAGCCTCGACCGTGTTCTTCCAACGACAGCTCTCCGCGTTCGCACGCGACTACTACGAGCTGCTCCGCCAGGTCACGGGGCTCCCGGACGATCCCAAGGTCGTCATCAACCTCTACTACGCCCCGTTCGCGCCGACCGCGGACTGTCTCACCGGGCTCACGCCGGCGAAGGTGGCCGTCCTCCTCGACAGGCTGGACGCCCTCAACGCGGTGCTCGCGGACGGGGCGAAGACCTTCGGCTACCTCTCGGTGAAGCCCGACTTCACCGGGCACGGTCTGTGCAGCGACCAGCCCTACGTCCAGGGCCTCCGGGACGCCGCCCCGTTCCATCCCAACGGTACCGGCCAGCTCGTGATCGCGCTCGCGGATGAGCGTGCGTTGCTCGGCGCGCCGTAGGCCCGTTGGACGTTGCGGGCATGGCCCGCCATCATCCGTCCGATGAGCACGCCGCAGGGAGGGATCTTCGCGCTCGGAACCTCCTCGCAGGCGTATCTGGAGTTCGACCTCCGGGAAGGCGCGGCCGAGCTCGACCTCGCGAGCGCGCTCGCCGGGCTCCGCGAACCGCGAACGACGATGGGCGGCGTCAACCTCGTGATGGGGTTCCGTCCGACGCTCTGGCGAGCGTTGCAGCCGGAGGCCATGCCCGAGGCCGTCGAGGACTTCGACCGTGACGTGGTCGGACCGGACGGCTTCACGATGCCCGCAACGCAACACGACGCCGTCGTCTGGCTCTCCGGCAGCGCGTACGACGTGATCTTCGACAGGTCGCTCGGCGTGATCCGGGAGCTGGGGTCGGTCGCGTCGGTCGCCGAGGAGACCGCGAGCTGGCCGTACCATCACGATCGCGATCTCACGGGGTTCGTCGACGGATCCGAGAATCCGACGCTGGTTGACGCCGCCGACATCGCGCTCGTCCCGGAGGGGAGCGCCGGAGCGGGGGGCACGATCCTGCTCCTGCAGAAGTGGCGCCACGACGCCGCGATGTGGACCTCGCTGCCGGTGGAGCGACGTGAGCGCGTGATCGGCCGGACCCTGTCGGACAGCACGGAGTTGGAGGACAAGCCCGACGATTCCCATGTCGCGCGCACGGATCAGGACGTGTTCGGGAAGATCTTCCGACGGAACACGCCGTACGGGGCCGTGCTCGATCACGGGACGATGTTCGTCGGGTTCGCAGCCGAACAACGGCCGCTCCGCACGATGCTCGAGAGCATGGCCGGGCTCACGAACGGAACGCGTGATGCCCTCACGCGCTACACGACCCCGCTCACGGGTGCGTACTACTTCGTGCCGTCGATCCGAGACCTACGCGTCGAGGGCGGCAACCAGGACTGAACCGCGAGGCTCGCTCGGGTCGTTCCCTTCATCGAACGTCGGCTCCTCGAGACGAAGCGTCCGTGCGAACGTCGTCGCGACACCGCCGAAGAGGGCGGCCATGGTCAGCCCTTGCAGCCAGTCGGCCGTTGATGCCGGTGCGATCATCTCGATGCTCCTTCGTGCGGTGTCGTGTGGGTCACGATCGGTTGGGGCAGATCGAAGCACCCGCGGCTCAACGCACGCTGGGAACGACCCCGGAAGAGGCTCAGCCTCGTAGGCTGGAGGCAGGTCGACCGACGGAGGTAAGTCATGCGAGAGAACGCGCCGGAGAACGCGAGGGAAGCCTGGAGCGAGGTCGGCGAGCGCGTCTCGTCGTGGGGTCGGCGTCTCTCCGGTCACTACCGACAGGCCGGTGGGGCCGGCCGCGAGACCGTCGAGGGGTCGCAGCGCAAGATCGAGGAGGCCGCTCGTGAGATCGGCAACGAGATCGGGCGAGCGTTCACGGCCTTCGGCGAGACGATCAACGACGACGACGCGAAGAAGGACCTGCGGCGAGCGGTGAGCTCGATCGGGGACGCGGTCACCGTCACGGTCAGCGAAGCCGGGAAGGCGGTACGGGGCCGGAGTGCCACCGGGGAGCAGCCCAAGCGACCGGATCGGGATGCCGGCGAGGGATCACCGAGCGCCGGCGGGTAGGTTCGTTCCGTGCCGCTCCTCGATCTGGCCCCGAGATCCTTCGAGGAGTACGCCGGAGCGGGAGGCGGGCACGGGCTCGCCATCGCGCTCGGCGCCTGGCCCGAGGCCGTGATCGAGGAGGTCGCGAAGAGTGGCCTCCGGGGCCGCGGCGGCGCCGGGTTCCCCACCGGTGACAAATGGCGCGCGGTCCGGTCCGTCGGCGCCGGGCCGCGGTTCGCCGTCTGCAACGCCGCCGAGGGCGAGCCGGCGACGTTCAAGGACCGGACGCTGCTCCGCACGAACCCGTACCAGGTCCTCGAGGGCCTCGCCATCGCCGCATACGCGGTCGGAGCCGAGCGTGCGTTCCTCGGCCTGAAGGAGGCGTTCGCTCCGGAGATCGAGGCGCTCGGACGGGCGTTGAAGGAGATGCAAGCCGCGGATGCGCTCGGACCGATCTCCATCGAGATCGTCCTCGGCCCGGATCTCTACCTCTTCGGAGAGGAGACCGGCCTGGAGGAGGTCATCGAGGAGCGGCCGCCGCTCCCGCGCACCGCGCGACCCTTCATCCAGGGATTGTTCGCGACCCCACCCGACGACAACCCGACGCTCGTGAACAACGTCGAGACGCTCGCCAACGTGCCGCACATCCTGCGAGAGGGCCCGGCCTGGCTGCGTGCGAACGGCACCGACCACTCCCCCGGCACCATGGTGTTCACCGTCTGCGGCGACGTGCGGCGGGAGGGAGTGTTCGAGCTTCCCCTCGGCTCGCCGATGCGCGCCCTCGTCGAGGAGGCCGGCGGCGGCGCGCCGGAGGGTCGAACGATCAAGGCGATCTTCCCGGGTGCATCGAACACGGTCATCGTTCCCGAGGAGCTCGACACGCCGATGGACTTCGACTCGATGCGCGAGGTGGGCTCGGGCCTGGGTGCAGGCGGGTTCGCGGTGTTCGACGACTCTGCATGCATCGTCCAGGCCGCGTACCGGTACTCGCGGTTCTTGTTCATCGAATCGTGCGGGCAATGCCCCGCCTGCAAGTTCGGGACGGGCGAGGCGACCGAGGCGCTTGCCGCGCTCGAGGCGGGCCGCGGCTCCGACCGGGACGTCGAGCTCGTCCTCGTCCGTTCCCGGAGTTCCACCGACGGACAGAAATGCGCGCTCCCGACCGGCGAGAGCCTGCTGATGCAGAGCCTGGTTCAGGTGTTCGACGACGAGTTCCGCCGGCACGTGGGGACGCCGTGTCCTCTCCCGCGCGAGCTCCGATTCCACAAGATCGTCGACCGCGACGATTCGGGACGGTTCGTGTACGACGCGGACTACGTCAACAAGCAGCCGGACTGGACCTCCGCATGAAGATCGACGACCTGCTCCGCGAAGAAGAGACCGGGTGGACCGAGATCCGAGGGCTGATCGATCCGCTGTCGCCGACCCAGCAGGAGACCCCCGGCTACTTCTCGGAGGGCTGGTCGGTGAAGGACCTCCTCGGGCACCTCGGCAGCTGGCTCGCCGAGGGCGGGATCGCGCTCGAGCGGATCCGAGCGGGAACCTACCGGGCCGGCGAGCTCGACATCGACGCGAAGAACGACGAGTTCCTGGAGGCGCTCCGACCGCTCACCTTGCGGGAGACCCATGCGCAGGCCGAAGCGGCGAGGGCGCACACGCTGCGCACGCTCCGGTCGCTTCCGGAGGTATCGGAGGATGCGGCGTGGTGGATCGAGAAAGCGGGACCCGCTCACTACGCCACCCATCTCCCCCGCCTCCGGGAATGGGGGGAGGAGCTCAGATCGGGAGCGCTCCCGGCCGGCGATCACGCGTGAGCCGTGATCACGCCTCCGGTCACGTTGCCGTCGATGCTCTGGGGCCAGTGGGCATCGACGTACCGCGCGGTGCCGTCCGGCAGATGACACGTCGCTCGAAAGCTCGACCCGTGCACCTGCGTCACCGTGCCTGTGCAGAGCACTCCGCTCGGCAGATACTCCATCTGGAACTCGGTGGAGACCAGTCGCTGCGGTGAAACCAACAGGTCCGCGCGTACCAGAACACGCTGCGATCCCGAACCGTTGCCCGCCATCGACACGATCCCGCGCGTGACGCCGTCGTTGACGACGATCCGCCCGTCCAACGTGTCGTTGAAGCTTGCGGCGTTCCACACCTTCGGCTGGAACCGCAGCGGCCCGCGCGCGAGTGCACCGATCGACACAACAGCGATCAGTGCCACGGCCACCGGCGCGAGGCGAAGGAGCCACTCCGACGGACGCCAGCGTCGGAGCACGCGCCACGTGATGAGGGCGTAGACCGTTCCGACTGCGACGGCATCGATCGACACGAACCAGGCCGCGCTCCGATCGGTCCCGCTCCCGAGCCCGTGCAGCGTCGCCGCGCCCCACACGACGAAGTTGACGAAGTGCGCCCGACGCCAGGATCGGTAGCTGATCCGGACGTTCCGGTAGTGGTTCGTGAACGCGAGAGCGAGGAGCAGCTCCGCGGACACGATGCCGAGTGCGGTCCAGATCGGGCGGTAGGAGGCGACCAGCGGCACGACCAGCGAGCTCAGCGAGAACGGGAGGTAGGCATCGATCGCGACCGCCGTGATGTGCAGGACCAGGAACGTGCCGACGAGGATGCCGCCGAAGCGGTGGACGTCTTCGAGGGCGAACCGAGGCCAGTGCCTCATCGACTTCTTGCCGGTCATCAGCAGCCCGATCGTGACGTTCACCGAGAGGAGGACGTACGCGACCACTCCGCCGGCCCGGGCCGCGTACCAGTCGACCGGGCTCGAGGTCAGATGCACGGGGCCGCCTCGCCGACACCCAAGCGCCATGCGGCGTTGACCGTGACCTCGTCGTCGGCGGTCAGGAACCGAGCCGGGATCCCCTTCCGGTCGAGCGACGTGGGGCCGCGCTCCCCCAGCAGGAAGCCGGCCTTCGCCGCGATGTCCGCTGCCAGGCACGAGGCGCCACACGCCGTGACCTGGGACCAAGGGGTCTGTGCGGGACGGGAGGTGCGGGGGTCGATCAGGTGATGCTGGACGCTCCCGCCCCGGATCCACCAGCGTTTCGTGCTCCCGCTCGTCGCGAGCGCCCCTTCACGCAACGCGACGGACCCACCGCCGGGGAGCGCGACCGTGAGCTCTCCGTGGGTCGCCATGTCACCCCCCGCCGAGACGAATCCGTCACCCGCGATGAGCGCGATCGCGTCGTCGACCGCGAGCGCCTTCACGACGCCGTTCAGATCCAGCGTGACACCCGTGTCGAGTCCCACGAAGCGTCCGAGCGCGAACACCGACCCGGAACGTGGCGAAGGCGCCCGAGGGGTCGGATCAGGTGCGAGTACCGAGGAGTCTCGCGTGTAGCCCGCAGCCTCGAGCGCTCCCCCGAGCGTGGGCCGCACCAGCCCCTCCGTCTCCTCTGCGGCTTCGAGCGCGACGCGCAGGGTCCGGGCGAAGAGCGGAGAGACCATGATCACTCGACCCGCCGACGCGTTGACCAGATTCAACTCGCTCCGTGGTAGGAACCGGCTGAAGACGACCTCGCGCTCCGCGAACAGCCGCTGGATCGCCGTACGTTCGGCCCACGTCCCGCCACCGACGAGGACCTCGCAGCCCATCGCGACGAACCGATGATCGTTCACGACACCGCCGTCGTGGCTCCCGGCGGGGCTTCCGCAGGGGCGACGACCCCCGCTTGCAACAGGTTCCGCCGGACGATCCGGACGAAGTGCGGGGATGCCGCCAGGGCGGACGCGGGCTGCTTCGGATGGCCGGCGTACGACTGGCGTGCGAACACCATCGCGACGAGGAAGACGCATGTGCCGGCGCTCGCGAGGACGCCCTTGGCGACGATGGCCCTCCGCCGTGCCGAAGCAAGTTCCTCGGCCTTCGTGAGCGGC